>Ga0136614_10001076_pt1 | contig 15498 bp, 14 predicted proteins | sample AntDrymUQ2792106_2_FD_106643 | JGI IMG/M metagenome (GOLD analysis project Ga0136614, IMG submission 106643) | Polar desert sand microbial communities from Dry Valleys, Antarctica - metaG UQ279 (21.06) | ecosystem: Environmental > Terrestrial > Soil > Desert | place: Antarctica: Dry Valley... | reverse complement strand
GGGTGAAGACGAAGTCGAAGCTCTCGTCGCGGAACGGGAGCGCCTCGCCGATGCCCAGGATGTCGGGTTCGTCGCCTCCGATGTCCATGCCCACGTACTCGTGGCCGGAGAGCCGCATGACCGGCTCGCAGCGGCGGTCGCCGCAACCCATGTCGAGCATCATGCCGCCGGGCACGGCGGTCGGGAACCAGCTGACGAGCTCGCGAGTGAGCCCGTTGCCGTTCGACAGGCTGCCGGGGTAGGCGTCGGGATCGACGCCGGTCAGCCCCGAGGGGTTGAGCGGGATCGGTGCGGGGCGCCGGCGGCGCTGAGCCGTCTCCTCGAGCGGGCGGACCGTGAGAGGGATTTCGACCTGCTTGGCCGTGCGCAGGCGCAGGTCGACGTGGCGGTCGGAGACCGCATAGGTCGCGCCGCAGGCTGCGCAGGCGACCGCCCCCTCACCGCGATCCAGCGCGCCGCCGCACGCCGGGCAGGCCAGCGCCGCCCAGACGACGGGGGAGAGGGCCGGCCCGTCTACGGCCACCCGGCTCATCGGGGAGCCAGTTCCTGCTGAGTGGTCTGGCGGAAGCCGCTGTACCAAAAGGTCGACCGCTGCGCTATCTCGGCGTGGTAGACTTGACCGTCTACCACGCCGGCATCTCCACGCCGTCGTAGGTCGGCGTCTGATCCCCCGGCACGTCGCCCACGAGCCGGCACCCTTCCGCGACGCCGATCGGCAACAGCCGCTCGACGGTGAGCGACGCGCGCTCCGCTTCCCCGTACTTCGGCCGGCGTCACGGCCAAGCGGCCCACGAAGGACTCGGGGCGCCGGTACGTCCGGCCGAGCCCTACGTCGCTGCCGGGATGAGCGGGCTCTGATGTTCTTCTCACCTGCGCCTCACCAACCCCAGGCAATCATGATCGCTTCATGTCTGGCGGAGCTAGAGCCGGCTGCTCAAGCAGCGGTTCTCCTTGCCGATTCAAAGAGCCGACACTGCTCGCGACCGATCGTGAGGAATCGGCGTGCGACGATAGGTCAGCTCAAGGGCAATCAGGAGGTCCTTCGGTGGTCAACAGGCGGATTGTCGCGTTCGTCCTACTAGGGCTCTACCTGGCGGGCAGCGTTCATGTTCTGCGGGTCGTGGATGCCTCGACGGCCGATGCGCTCGTTTCTGAAGATGGACTCTTCGAGTTTCTTGGCGCCGGCTGCCTGTTGCTTGGAGCTGCCTTCGCGTTGATGGCCCTGCTGCGTCTGCGCTCGAACCCCGACGTGGGACGCCTGAAGCGGCTCTCCTACCTCGGGCTCGCCCTGTTTCTCTTTCTCGCTGCGGGCGAGGAGCTGAGTTGGGGCCAGCGGCTGCTCGGCTTCGAGACGCCCGAGGCGGTCCGGAACATCAACGCGCAGGAAGAGACGAACCTTCACAATCTCGGCGGCGGTGCCAACGGGCAGAACTTCTCGGGTCTTGTCTACACGGCCTTTTGGATGTCCTTCGGCGTCCTCGTTCCTTTCGCCGCCCTGCTGCCGCGAGTCGGCGGTCTCGTGGGGCGACACCTGCTCGTTGTGCCTCTCTGGCTCGCCATCTTGTTCGTCGGCCAGCAGCTGCTATGGAAGCCGATCCGTGCCGAGTGGCGCGCGGATCCCGGAGCCTGGAACGCGTCCTATCGCGCCAAGATCGGCGAGGAAGGCCCGTTCCGTGTGAAGACGCTCGCGGAAGCACGGGCTCGCGGTGTCACGAGCCCTGGCGGGCTCGGCGAGATCATGGAAGCCAACGTTCAAGTTCTGCTCGGAGCGGGCGCGCTGTGCCTGCTGCTGGGCGCTCGGCGCCGCAGCGGCGCAACTTCGGGTCGCGGCCCGAGCGCGTCGCCCCGTCACGAGCACTCAGCTTGACGACCCCCGCGGATCCCGCCCGAAGACTGACTTCGACTTAGCTTGGTGGTCGCGGCCTGACCGGACCGAGCGCAGCATCAGGTCAGTTCTATCGACTCCTCCAGCAGTGGCCAAGAGCGGTCCTTGTCCGAGATCACCGCAATCTCGAGGGGCCAATCGATGCCGAGCGCGGGGTCGTCGTAACGCAGGCCGCGCTCCCGGCCGGGCGTGAAGTACTCGCCGACCTGGTAGATGACGCTGCTGTCGTCCTCGAGCGTGAGGTACGCGTGGGCGAACATCCCGGGCACGTAGAGCCCCCGGGCGCTTGCCGCGCTCAACTCGATCCCGATGTGCAGCCGGTAGGTCGGCGACTCCGGGCGCATGTCGACGATGACGTCGTAGATCGCGCCGCGCACGCAGCGGATGAACTTCGTCTCCGTCGCGGGCGGGAGCTGGTAGTGCAGCCCTCGCATCGTCCCGCGGAGGTGGTTGTAGGAGAGGTTGCTCTGGGCGTTGACGGGGTTCATCCCATGCTGCTCGAACAGCGACGCGTCGAACGCCCGGGCGAAGTAGCCGCGCTCGTCCTCGAGCAGATCGGGCTCCACGACGAACGCGCCGCTCAGCTCGGACTCGATGAAGCGCACCCCGCGCCCTAGTCCCTTTCCCAGACGCGCCAAGGCGCCTCGCCGCTGGCCCACAGCCGGTTGAGCTCCGTGTACTCCCGATAGGTGTCCATCCCCATCCAGAAGCCCTTGTGCTCGAATAATGCGAGTTGCTGATCGCGTGCGAGGGTCTGCAGCGGGGCCTGCTCGGTCATCAGCTCCGGCGTGTCGTCGAGGTAGTCGAGGAACTCGCGTTGGAACACGAAGAACCCACCGTTCACGAACCCCGAGGGCTTCGTCGGCTTCTCGTCGAACTCTGCCACCGTGTCCTTCTTGACTCGCAGCTCGCCGTAGCGGGAGGTCGGGGGCACGCCGGTCACGGTGCCGAGCTTGTCGTGTGAGCGGTGAAACTCGAGCTGCGACGCCATGTCCACATCGGCGATGCCGTCGCCATAGGTGTACACGAAGGTGTCCGTGTCGATGTAATCGCGCACGAGGCCCAGGCGGGCGCCCGTGCCGCTCGTCAGCCCGGTCTCCGCCATCGTCACCTCCCAGTTCTCCTCGGCCGGCTGGTTGTGGAACGTGACGCCGTGCCCCTTGCCGATCTCCACCGTCACGTCGCTGAGGTGTTCGCGATACCGGAGGAAGTACTCCTTGATCTGCCAGCTCTTGTAGCCCAGGCACACGATGAAGCGCCGGTAGCCGTGATGGCTGTACAGCTTCATGATGTGCCAGAGGATCGGCCTGCCGCCGATGTCCACCATCGGCTTGGGCAGCGACTCGGTCGCCTCGCGCATGCGGGTGCCCATCCCCCCTGCGAGTATGACGACCGGGATCTCCTCGATCGGCGTGGCCTTCGACGACATCGGGCGCTCCTAGGCCTGCGCGCGCGCGGGCACGCCCGCGAGCCAGCGGAGGTCGTCGTCCAGCAGCCCCGCGTCCTTGAGCTCGAGCACCCGCTTGATGCGCTGGAAGCGCGACGTCCTGAAGTCGTCGAGCGTGAGGCCGCGGGTCTTGTAGGCCTCGTAGACCTCCTCGATGCCCTTCTGCACGGTCCACTGCGGCTGGAAGCCGGGCAGCTGGGCCGCCACCTTGGCGAAGGAGACGCGGTAGGAGCGCTTGTCCGGGCTGGCGCCGTCCGCAAAGGTCACCGTGCTGCCGGGCACCGTCGCCTCGACCATCAGGGCCAGGTCGCGGATCTGGAGGTTGTCCTCGTCGCGGCCGATGTTGAAGGCCTCGTTGTGGACGGCCTCGCGCGGCGCCTCCAGGGCGGCGAGGAAGGCACGCGAGATGTCCTCGATGTGGGCGAACGGGCGCCAGGAGCTGCCGTCGCTCTCCATCCGGACCTCGCCGATGGTGTGGGCGGTGGCGAGGAGGCTGTGGACCACGAGGTCGCCGCGCAGGCGTGGGGAGAGCCCGTAGGCGGTCGCGTTGCGCAGGTAGACCGGGGTGAAGCGCTCGTCGGCAAGCGGGCGGATGTCGCGCTCGGCGTAGACCTTGGACTCGCCGTAGGGCGTCACCGGGTTGAAGTCGGCGTGCTCGTCGAGCGCCACGTCGCCGTCGGCCGCGCCGTAGGAGCTGCAGGAGGAGGAGAGGATGAAGCGCGGGACGCCGGCCTGCTTGGCCGCCCCGGCGAGCGAGACGCTGCCGCGGTGGTTGATCGCGTACGTGACGTCGGCGTTGAGGTCGCCCACCGGGTCGTTCGAGATCGCGGCGAGATGCATGACCGCATCGAAGCCCTCGAGGTGCTCGGGGCGCACGTCGCGCACGTCACGGACGTCGAGCGTCTCGATCGAGGGGACCTCGCCGTAGGCGCACTCGCTGAAGAGTCCGATGTCGAGTCCGACCACCTCATGGCCGGCGGCCTGCATGAACGGCGTCAGCACCGTTCCGATGTAGCCGTCGTGGCCGGTGACGAGAATCCTCATGCTTGACTCCAGTGTCGTGATCGCTTGCAAGAACGGAATGGACGAGGGCGTCCGGCATGCCAGAGGTCCTGCGTCGAGCAGGGAAAGAGCGAGCCTCAGGCGAGCCCTGGTGATGGTAACGGCGGTCCGAGCCGAAACTTGGCGTCTAAGCGAATGTTCTGTGCGCCGCCTCGGGGCATGAGGCGGGGTACAGCGCCGGCGAAGTCAGGTCCCGGCCGGCGGCTGCTCGTGACCGTCACGCTCAACCCGAACCAGCTCCGGGCGCACATCGCACCCATCGCGGACCTGGAGGAGGTGGGCGCGATCACGCTCGTCGCCGACGTGGCAGCACCGGTGCTGAAGAAGCTTCGGACCGTCGTGCCGCCGGCCTGGCTGGTGCGGCTGCTCGGCCGCGCCGGGGCCAAGCTCGTGGTGTCGTTGTGGGTCGCCGCGCGCGAGCGCCCCCGGTGGGTGCTGGCCTACAACCTGGTGCCGCATGGGCTCACTGCGCTGATCGTGGGGACTCTGACGCGCCGGCCCGTGCTGATCCACCTCATCGGCGGCCCGCGGGAATGGGTCGGCGGCGGCTGGATGTCGGACAACAAGGTGCTCGGGCGGCTGTCGCGACCCGTCCGCCCGCTCGAGCGGATCCTCGTGTGGGCGATCCGCCACGCCGACGTCGTGGCGGTCATGGGCTCGGAGGCGCGGCGCGACCTCGTCGCGCGCGGCGTCAGCCCCGACCGCGTCGTGGTCGTCCCCGCCGGGGTGGACGAGGCGCTGTTCGACATGCCGCGCTCCCCTTCGCCGCGGTACCACCTGGTCACGGCCTCCCAGCTCATCCCGCGCAAGCGGCTGGAGGATCTGCTCGCGGCCGCCGCGGCGCTCAAGGAGCGCCATCCGGACCTCCGCGTGGCCATCGCGGGGCGCGGTCGGCTCGACGCCGAGCTGCGCGCGGAGGTCGATCGGCTCGGGCTCCAGGACACGGTGGAGCTGCTCGGCTTCGTCGCCGACGTCGGGCGGCTCTACGCCGACTCTGCGGTGTTCGTCCTGCCCTCGCGCTCCGAGGGCTTGTCGATCGCGCTCTGCGAGGCGATGGCCGTCGGGCTGCCGGTGATCGCGACCGACGTCGGCGAAGTCCGTGACGTGGTGGTCCCAGGCGAGAACGGCGAGCTCTACGAGGTCGGCGACGTCGACGCCTTCGTGCGTGTCGCGGACTCCATGCTGGCCGACGGGGCGCGCCGCGTCGCGATGGGCCGGGCGGCGGCCGAGAGGATCCGCTCGCACTGCAGCCGGTCGCGCGTGGCGGAGATCAACCACGGTCTGCTCGCCGATCCGTAGGGGACTCGTCCATTCGTCCGAACGGGCCGGCGACCGCGTCGATGCCGCCGTCGGCGTGTCAGAGTGGGCCGTTGCCCTGACGCTCGCCACACCCGTGTCAACGCTCGCTCCCCTCTTCTCCCGTCCGCCGCGCGTGCTGCGGGCCCTCACACCGCTGCTGACGGGCGCGGGACTGGTCATCTTCGGGCTCGTCGTGGCCGTCCAGCCTGTGGCGGCGGTCGGACTCGTGGTGGCCGGCATCGGCGTCGCCACGGCGGTGACGCATCCGCAGGCCGTCGGGTTCGTCTCGATCTTCGCGCTCACGCTCGTCCCCGTCTACGCGGCCCCCGCGGCGGGGCCCCTGGTCACCCATCCGAGCGTGCTGGCAGCCTGGCTGGCCGCCGGCGGCCTGCTGCTCCTGGTCTACCTGGGGCGCGACACCGTGCGGCTCAACGTGGTCGACCTCGCGATGGCCGGATTCTTCGGGCTCTTCGCGCTGGCCGTGCTCTTCGAGTCACGCGAGCGGGGCGAGTACATCACGGTCGTCTTCACGACGCTGGGACCCTACCTCGCCATGCGGCTCCTCGTGCCGCGCCTCGACGCCACCTGGCTGCCGCGGGCGTTTGCCGCGGCGACGCTCGCCTCCCTGCCGTTCGTGCTCTACGAGGCGATCACGTCGATCAACCTGTTCTCCTCGCTCGAGTTCAATCCCGTGGAGAGCGCGGTCTGGGGGGAGGTGCAGAACCGCTTCGGCGTCCAGCGGGGGGAGGGCGCGTTCGGGCAAGCCATCTCGCTGTCGCAGTTCGCGGGCACCGCGATGCTGCTGGCCCTCGGGGCGGCGGTGATGACCCGGCAGGCGGCGGCGCGCCGGATCTGGATGCTGGTGATCGTGGCGGGCGCCGCGATGCTCGCGCTCTCCTACTCGCGCACGGGCTGGCTCATCTTCGGCAGCGGCGTCGTGATCATCGCGCTGGCCGTCACCACGGGTCAGACGCGCGCCCGCCTGCTGTGGACGCTCGCCGCCGTGGGCGTGCTCGGCGGCCTGGTCCTCTACGGCAGCGGCTTGAAAGAGTCGGTGCTGCGGCTCGTCAACGACGACTCGCTCGCCGGATTCAACGACTTCCGGGAGATCCTCCTGCGGCGTGCGCTGCGCGGCGACGGCATCGCCTTCTTCGGTCTCCCCGACTCGCCTCTGGGCTCGGGCATCGACGGCGCCGCGTCGTCGATCGACAACGCCTACCTCGCGACCGCCGCCGAGTGGGGATGGGCCGGGATGATCGGCCTCATCGGCGTCGGACTGGCGGTGGCGAGCGTGCTCTGGAAGCTGCGCGGACAGCCCTGGGCGCTGATCCCCGCGGTCACGATCGCGAACTTCGTCGGGCTGTTCCAGGTCGCGATCAACACCCAGACGAAGTACTGGCTCTGGATGCTCGTCGGCGCCTGCGCCGGAGCGGTCGTGGCCCACACGCCGACGACCCGACGAATACGAGACTGAGACTGTGCTCTTCCGCAACACCGCCGCCGCGACCGTCGCGCTCGTCACCGGCTACGTCTTCAGCTTCGTCGTGGCGCCGATCATGCTCTGGCGCCTCGGCTTGGCGCAGTTCGGGGTCTGGGCGGTCACGGGCGCCTTCGCGTCCTACGCGGGCCTCATGGACCTCGGGATCACCCGCGGCCTCGGCCGCTTCATCGCCTTCTATCACGCCAGCGGCAATCGCAGGGCGGTCGAGCAGCTGTTCACGCTCGGGCTCGTCGCGGTGGGCTGCGTGGCCCTCGTGGCGGGCATCGCTGCGTACTTCGCCGCGCCGACCGTGGCCGGCGCGCTCGACGACGTGCTCACCACCGGCGAGACGCGCATCGTGCTGCTCTCCTCGGTCGGCATCTCCGTCCTGAACGCGAGCCGCTCGGTGATGCGCGCGGTGCCGGAGGGCATGGAGCAGTTCGTCCCGCCCAACATCGCCGAGGTGTGCTTCAACACGGTCAACTTCACGTTCAGCGTCGCGGCGCTGGCCCTTTCACGGGATCTCGTGCCCTATGCGCTCGCCAACGTGGCGGCGGGCGTCGTCGGCTTGGGCCTCGGCCTCGTCGCCATGCGCAACGTGGTCGGCAGGCTGCGCCTGCGCCTCCCGCCGCGACCGCTGGTCAAGGAGACGCTCGCCTTCTCGGCGCAGAACCAGGTCGCCTGGATCGCCGACCTCAGCGCGGGCCAGGCGGCCAAGATCATCATCGCCCTGATGATCGACGTGCGCGCGGCCGGCGCCTACGAGATCGCCAGCCGCGCCGTGCTCGCCGCCAAGTCCGTCGCGGTCATGAGCGTGTCGGCCATGGTCCCGACGGCGACGGCACGCATCGTCAACGAGGGCCCGGGCATGATCGCCGACTTCTACCGCCGCTACAACGTCCGCTCGCTGTCGGTGTCCTACCCGCTGCTGATCTTCCTGTGCGCGAGCTCGCCCGCCCTCCTGGCCGCGTGGCTGGGGGACATCCCAGACGACTCGCTCGCGCTGTTCGTCATCCTGACGCTGGCCAACTGCGTGAACCTGAGCACCGGGGTGGCCTACGCCCTCGCCCTCGGCGAGGGGCGTGCGGCGATGATCGCGGGGGTCTCGGCGTTCACCGCGATCCTCACGATCGGGCTGATGCTGGCGCTCGCGCCGGTCTTCGACATCTGGGGCGTTGCCGCCGGCGCCGTCATCGGCGTCGTGACCGGCGCGCTCGTCTACATCGCGTACTTCCATCGCGCCCACGGCATCCCGGTCCGCGACTACGTCGGCTCCGTCGGCCCCCCGGCCGCGGTGGCCCTGCTGGCGGCGGTGCCGGTCGTCCTGTCCTGGCTCGTGATCAGCCCACCGGACGACCGGCCCGTGGCGGCGCTGCTGAGCCTGCTCGACATCGTCCTCTACTTCGGGATCTACCTGCCCGTCGCCGACCGGCTCGACCTCCTCCCCGAGCGCCTGCGGCCGAGCGCGATCTTCCGCGCGCTGGCCCGCCGCCGCTCGAAGGCCGTCGAGGCGGCCTGAGCACCGCATCGCGATCCCTGGTCGCGGCGTCACCTGAAGCGTGGGGCGACCGGCCGGCGACGCGACGAGCGCGTACCGGCGACCAGCGCCGCGGAGCCCAGGGCGATCGCGGCCGCCACGACGACGAACTTCGTATTGTCCGTCACGAACTGCGGCACGTCGCCGGTTTGCCACATCGCCACACCGACGGCAACCCCGGTCGCCACGCCTGCCGCCGCGCGCACCTGCCACCGTCGCGGGGTGGGTGCAAGTCGCGCGAGCGCCGGCCGGCGCACCTCGATGAGGTCGAGCGCCACGACCGCAAGTCCTGCCCAGACGCCGGCTACGAGATAGCCGCCCAGGACGTCGCTGGGAAAGTGCCCCCCCTCGACGAGGATCGAGCCGCCGACGGCCAGCGCGAAGACCGCCCCGGCGGCGCACACGACCGGGCGCCAGTTCCGTGGGGCGATGAGCAGGCCGCAGAGCGCCAGCGTCATCGCTGCGGTGGCGTGGCCGCTGGGCCACGACGATGGGTCGACGCCCCAACCGCGAGGTGCCGCGAGGAGCGGCTTGAGGACCTGGCTGGTGAGGTTGGCGCACAACAGCATGGCGGCGACCGCCAGTGCCACGGTAGGCCGCCGGCGGACGAGCGCCGCGGCGACGAGCAGCTCCGAGGCGAGCAGGAAGGGCTTGGGGTCCACGAGCGCTTGCACGCGTGCGGTGTCGATCGGGCCGAGGCCCGGCTGCCCCAGCCCGCGGAAGGCGTCGAGCAGGCGGCCGTCGAACCGGGCCACGCCTCCAACGTGGAACACGACCGCCCAGACGGTCACCGCGCCGCCGAGGCACGCTCCGGCCAGCAGCGCGCCCCTGTGTCGTGCCGTCACCTGATCCAGACTAGCTCCTCCTCGCCACTCCTCTGATCGATACGCTCGCCGTGCGCATGCTCGACGCCACCCCACGGGAGCGCCTGCTGCAGATCGGCGAGGTAGCCGAGCGAACGGGCTTGTCGCTCAGGACGATTCGCTACTACGAGGAGATGGACCTCGTGGTCCCGGAGACCCGGACCGACGGCGGCTTCCGGCTCTACACCGAAGATCATCTGCATCGGCTCGCGCTGATCCGGCGGATGAAGCCGCTCGGCTTCACGCTCCGAGAGATGCGTGAGCTCCTCGAGGCGCGCGACCGGCTGGACGACGCGCCGGGCGACACCGCCGCCCGTCGGCGCCTCGCCGATTTCGCCGAGCTGGGTGCACGGCGCCGCGACGACCTGGCCGCGAAGGCTCGACGCGGCGGCGAGCTGGTCGAGCTGCTGCGCCGGGAGAGTCGCGGGGAGGCCGCTCCCGCCGTGCCGCCGGAGTTCTTCGAGGGCTGAGCCGCCCGGAGGACGTCCTTCCTCCCAGACCGCGAGCTTGCCGACTGCCCACTCCGCCGTGTTAGGCGAGAGCGCCGATCCCAAAAAGACTCCTCCAACTCGTCCGTTACGTAAGGGATACTAGGCAGGTCCGGACCTGCCCAAACCGTGGGCCGCCCCGGCGCTCTTGCCGTGAGACAGGACGATGAGATGCTTGCCTTGAACATCGAGCGCCGCGGGGAGGGTCCTCGCGCCCGCGCCGCGCGGGCGCGATGCCGATCCTGCGGTGCTGCCGGGCTGATAGCGGTGCTGGACCTGGGCATGCAGCCGCTGGCCAACCGGCTCGTCGATGAGTCCGACGCCGGGTGCGACGAGCTGCGCTTTCCCCTCGATCTCGCCTGCTGCCCGCGCTGCTCGCTCCTGCAGATAACCGAGTCCGTCTCGCCGGCGCTCCTGTTCGGCGACTTCCGTACTTCTCCTCGGTGATCCCGAGCCTCGTCGCCCATGCCAAGGAGATCGCCGGGCGGCTCGTCGCCGAGCGCCGCCTGGGTCCCGGCAGCCTGGCGATGGAGATCGCCAGCAACGACGGCTACCTGCTGCAGCACTACCGAGACGCGGGCGTGCCCGTCCTCGGCGTGGACCCGGCGCGCAACATCGCCGCGGTCGCCGAGGCCCGCGGCATCCCCACGCGCTGCGACTTCTTCGGCCGCGAGGTGGCCGTCGAGCTCGTCGCCGCCGGGTACCGGCCCGACGTCGTCCATGCCAACAACGTGATGGCCCACGTCCCGGACCTCAACGGCTTCGCGGCGGGCATCGCGACCCTCATCGGCGAGCACGGCCGGCTGGTCACCGAGAGCCCGTACGTCAAGGACTTCCTCGACGAGCTCCAGTTCGACACGATCTACCACGAGCACCTGCACTACTACTCGTTGACGGCGCTCGACCGCCTGTTCTGGCGCCATGGCCTCGTGATCGAGGACGTCGAGCACCTCGACATCCACGGCGGCTCGCTGCGCCTCTTCGTCGGCTCCACGGCGGTTACGCGGCGCGGGCCGGCGGTCCGCAGGCTGCTCGAGGACGAGCAGCGCTGGGGCGTCGACGACCTGGCGACCTACGCCGACTTCGGCGAGCGCGTGAGCCGGCTGGGCCGCGACCTGGTGGAGCTGCTCGACCGCCTCAAGCGCGAGGGCGCGACGCTGGCCGCCTACGGCGCCGCGGCGAAGGGCAGCACGCTGCTGAACACGTTCGGCATCGGCGCCGAGCGCCTGGAGTTCATCGCCGACGCCAGCCCGCACAAGCAGGGGCTGCTGGCTCCCGGGACCGGGCTCCGGATCGTCGAGCCCTCGCGGCTGCTCGAGGAGCGCCCGGACTACGTGCTGCTGCTGGCATGGAACTTCGCCGAGGAGATCGTCGGGCAGCAGCGCGCCTACCGAGAGGCCGGGGGCCGGTTCATCCTCCCGGTACCGACCCCTCAGATCGTCTGATCCGCCGTGTCGCGATCGCTGCGGGTCACGACGTAAGCGGCCCGGATACCGCCCAGCCCACGAGTATGGTGGGCGCCGTGGCACTGACCGCAAACGAGAAGTTCATGCTCGAACGCTACAAGCGCACAGGGGGGTCCGGCCTAGACCACGGCTGCGGCGACGGCCGACTCGTCGGCTTGCTGGCCTCCGACGGTTACGATTTCTGGGGCGCCGAGAGCTACTACGGGAGCGAGGACTTTCGCGAGACATCGGGCGCCCGGACGGCGGCTGGGGCGCGCGATCGCATTCGACTCCTAGGAGATGACTTCCGCATTCCCTTCGACGATGACACGTTCGACTCCGTGTGCTCGAATCAGGTGATCGAGCATGTCGAGGACCTGCGGCTGACGGTCCGGGAGCTGGCGCGCGTCACGAAGCGGGGCGGCGTGGGCATCCATCTCTTCCCGGTTCGAGAAACCGTGGTCGAGCCACATCTCGGCGTCCCGCTCTACCATCGCATGCCTTCGTCGCTGCGGCGTCCGCTTGCCCGGCGGTGGCATAAGGCAGGGCGAGCGAACTTCTGCCGCGAGGAGCCCGACTTCGACCTCTGGTACAGGCAGCTCGGACCGTTCTTCGAGTCGTCGGTTCGCCTGCGGCCGGCCCGCACCGTATTGAGGGAGATGAAGCGGGAGTTTGAGGTGCGGCCGGTGGAGATCGAAAAGCTTGCGTTTCACCGAGGTCACGCCGTTCCGGCGCTTCCCGGCCTCGTGCCCCTCGAGCATCGCCGGGTGGGCATGGCGGTGGAGGCGCGCCGGCCGGCCGTCTCGCCCGACAGTTCTCGCGCAGTGAGCGGTCAGATGGCTAGCAGCTCGACGTCGGCGAGCCCGAGGTCGTCGAGCATGCGGCGCACCTCGTCGAGGTAGACCTCGTTCATGAGCAGGACCGTGTCGGGCGGGTCCTCTCGCAGCTCATCCGGCGCCACGATCGGCACGCCGACACCGCCGAGCCATGCGCCGTGGAGGCCTTTGTTGATGTCGACCACGCGGCGTACCCGGGCCTCGGGGAGGTTGCTGAGGAACACCAGCCCCTTCGCGCCGCCGCCCCAGACGACCGTTTCGCGGCCCGCCTCGTGCTGTGCGGCGAACCACGCCGTCCACTGGTCGAGCTTGTCCTTGACGGCGGCGGCAAAGGCGTGGCATTGGGCCACGACCTCCTCGGGGGGCGCGACCTCGGCGTACGCCTCCGGCGTCCGGCGCCCCGGCGTCGGATCGGCCTCCACGATGAGATACTGCCCGCCGTAGACGAGGCGCAGGTCGAGGACCTCCAGGCCGTGGCGCTCGAACAGCGCCTTCAGGGCTCCGGCGGTGAACGACGAGCAGTGCTCGTACTGGAGGTCCCAGAACGCGGCCTCGGTCAGGACGCGAGTCACGTCGGGCACCTCGAACAGCAGGGCGCGACAGTGCTCGGGGTCGAGCCCCGCGACGACGTCGGCCAGGAAGTCCGTGGAGTCCGGGATGTGCTCGAGCGTGTGCCGGCACGCGACCGCGACGGCCGAGCGCGAGAGTTCCGAGGGCGCGTAATGGGCCCGCTCGCCCGTCACTCGCCCCCCCTCGGGGAGGCGGTCTAGGTCGATCCCGGGATCGACGCCGTGTGCCCGACCCACCCCGGTCTCAGCGAGCACCGCCAGAAAGTCGCCCTTCCCGCAGCCGATCTCGACGACGAGCTCCCCGGCCAGGTCGTAGCGCGCGGTCCAGCCCGTCGCCAGCTCGGTGATGAAGGCGCGGAACGCGGGGGAGAAGGCCTGGCTCTCCTCGTGGGCACCCGAGTAGTCGAGCAGGTCGGGGTCGAAGGCCGTGTTGAGGACGAAGCTGCAGTCGCGACAGACGGCGAGCACCTGGTCCCCGCGCGTGAGCTTGAGCGCCGCCTCACGGGTGGCGTGGACCGCCTGGCCGTGCACCGGCAGCTGCCGCATGGCGAAGAAGATCTCCGTCTCGGTCGAACGGCAGGCGGGGCAGGCTTGCGCCTGGTCTTCCCCGTCGCGATCGGCAGGGTCGTCGAGCTTGGATGCGGCGTGGTCGTGGGGGGTCAAGCCGAGTCCTCCATTGCGTGCGAATCGACGATGACGTAGGTCGCCGCGAGCTCGAGCCTATCTGCTCGCCGCCCTTCGATGGCCGCCGTTCGGATTAGGTCGTCTCTGTCACCATCTCGTGGCGATGACTCCAGGCCCCCCACGCGTCTCGATCGCGATCCCGGTCTACAACGGCGCCAAGACGATTCGCGCCTCCATCGACTCCGCGCTCGCGCAGACCTACGACGGGCTCGAGTTCGTCATCGTCGACAACGCGTCGACCGACGACACCGTCGAGATCGTCAACAGCTACGACGACCCTCGGATCCGGCTGCACCAGAACCCGAGCAACATCGGGTTCCATCGCAACCACAGCCGGTCGTTCGAGCTCTCGCGCTGCGAGTTCATCAAGCCGTTGCACGCCGACGACCGGCTGATGCCGCACTGCGTCGAGCGTATGCTCGAGCTCTTCGATGCGAACGAGAAGGTCGCCCTCGTGTTCGCGCCGCGCAGCATCGAGCTCGAAGACGAGAGCGACGAGGGCCTGCGCTCGTGGCGCGAGGAGTACGGGCGCCTGCACCGGAACTTCACCGGTCTGCAGCGCGTCAACGACGGTCGCTTCCTGCTGCAGCAGTACCTGCGCGCCGCCGGCTCGGCGAACTGGGTGGGGGAGCCCTCCTCCATCATGGTGCGGCGGTCGAGCATCGAGCGGATAGGCCTCTTCAGCCCGCACGTCGAGGCGCTCAACCTGGACATGTCGATGCGCATGATGGCGCTCTACGACGTCGGCTTCGTCGACGAGGAGCTCACGGTCTTCTTGCGCAGGCGCGGCAGCCTCGTCGACAGTCTCAGCCCCAACCAATGGCTCGATCGCCTCTGGCTGCTCGAGGGGATATCCATGGACCCCGCGATGCGCTCGCGGGCGCCGGAGGTGGCTCCGGCTCTCGCGCAGGAGCGACGGAACGTCGCGCGCCAGCTCGTCCGGACCGCGCGGCGCCGCCCCGCCGAGCTCCCCCTGCGCCTCCGGCAGACGGGGCGCTACCTGCGGTTTGCGGCGCGCAGCGCCGTCGGGCGGGCGCCACGACTGCACCCGCCGCTCGCGCCGGTCGAGCGCTGAGCCGAGGCCCTTGCCGTAGTTCAGTTCAGCGTAGGTGGCGAGCGTACGCCTCGAGCGTGAGTTCGCCAACCCGCTTCCAGCCCGCCTCCGAGACCCAGGCAATCGCCGCGCGGCTCATGGAGTCCGCGAGCGCGCGGTCCGCGAGCACCTCCACCAGCGCATCCGCGAGCGCGCCCACGTCCCCGGGTGGAACGAGCCGACCGGATCCGGGGGTCACCAGTTCCGGGAGGCCGCCAACGGCCGTCGCGACGATCGGGCGCCCGAAGGTTTTGGCCTGGGACCCGACACCGCTCTGGCTCGCCTGGCGGTAGGGAAGGACGCAGCAGGTCGCCTCGGCGAACAGCCTCGGCAGTTCATCGTCAGGGACGTGCTCGTTTCGCAGCCGAACCCGGTCGTCGTGCAACGACGGGTGGTCGTCGAGGACACCGGACCCGGCGATGGTCAGGGTCGTATTCGGGAGCCGCCTCCAGATCTCGGGCATGGCGTCGAGCAGAACGTCGAGGCCCTTGTAGTAGGTCGAGATACGTCCGAAGAAGAGCAGCGAAGGGTCGGGCGGAAGCGGAAGTGCCTGGGGTGGATCCATCCCGTGGGGGACGACTTCGATCGGAGCGGTGGTGCGTCGCGTCGCGCGAAGCTCCTCGGCCAGAGCTTCCGAGTGGACGAAGACCAGGCCGGCGAGCCTGAGCAGGGCGCGGAGGCCGAGCGCGCGCTGCGAGGTCCAGTGCTCGCCCGGATGCGGCGATGGATCGTGGACCGTGAGCGCGAAGCGGCCAGGCCTCAGGCCGGCCGCGAACGGGAGGCGAGGATCGCTGCCGACGGTGTCCTGGT
>Ga0136614_10001075_pt1 | contig 15499 bp, 20 predicted proteins | sample AntDrymUQ2792106_2_FD_106643 | JGI IMG/M metagenome (GOLD analysis project Ga0136614, IMG submission 106643) | Polar desert sand microbial communities from Dry Valleys, Antarctica - metaG UQ279 (21.06) | ecosystem: Environmental > Terrestrial > Soil > Desert | place: Antarctica: Dry Valley... | reverse complement strand
GGGAATGAACGATAACAAAGCCAATTCGCTTCCGATTCTCTCGGCAATAAAGAAGCAGCTTTTGAAACTCTGGTCTGTTCGTAGTCTTGGCAGACTCGCCTTCCTCAACGAACACACGATCAAATAACCTTGGCTCTTCAAGTTTCTTAGTTAGCTACTGACAGCTGGCTCTTATTCGTCGCGCGCCTGACCACGCGTGACTCCTTTGGAGCTGCGGCTCGGAAAGGCTCTTGACGCCGCCTTACTTTTTTACGTGTTCACTGTACAAGGGAAGATGTCGAGACAACCTCGTGCGGCTCCAGGATAATCCTAGGCAACCGCGAGAATTAGACGGCTAGTCGGCGGCCTCAGATGAGCCGCCGAACCCTGAGTTCAGTTATTGGCCGCCAATCTTCGCGGCCATGATCAAAGCCCGACGAGTCCACAGTGGCTGACCACATGGTTTTGCGACTAAGATTGACAGTAATTTGGTGATGAGACGGAAGAGAGGTCGAGAAATTTCGCAGTTTAAGGGTATAACTACTTAAGTGGGCTGAAAGAACAAGCAGAGCGAAAAGGCTTCGAGTGGTTGGAGAAAGCTTACGGGGTACATCTTCCTTGGTGACCTGGCTAAAAGTTGACCTAGATTCGATCCACCCCGTTTCGATCCGCGCTTCACAGATCTAATCCAGCGCATCGGCCTCACAGTATCTTTTATGACGGTTGCGAGGGGAACCAGACTAGGTCGCTATGAGATTCGCTCGTCGCTTGGCTCGGGCGGGATGGGCGAGGTCTATCTCGCCGAAGATACTCTGCTTGAACGCAGCGTTGCTTTGAAAGTCTTGCCTGCGAATGTCGCCTCTGACCAGCAGCGGATGCAACGCTTCACGCAAGAGGCTAAAACCGCCTCGGCGCTGAATCACCCTAACATTATCACCATCCACGAGATCGGACAGGTTGATTCCACCCATTTCATTGCCACAGAGTTCATTAAAGGCGTGACATTGCGCCAGCGCATGGCCGAAGGGCACATGAGTCTTAGTGAAGTGCTCGACGTCGGCGTGCAGACCGCCTCCGCGTTAGCCGCCGCGCACGAGGCGGGCGTGGTTCATCGTGACATTAAACCGGAGAACATCATGCTCCGCACGGACGGTTTCGTGAAGATGCTCGATCTCGGGCTGGCGAAGCTAACGGAGAAAGAAAATACCCCAATCGCGGATACGGAAGCGCTCACGCGCGCGATGCCCAACACAGCACCGGGTATGGTGATGGGAACAGTCTATTACATGTCGCCGGAGCAGGCACGGGGAAAAGAGGTGGATGCGCGCACAGACATCTGGAGTCTGGGTGTTGTGCTCTATGAAATGGCCACGGGGCGCTTGCCATTTGCGGGTGAGACGGTGAGCGACTGTATCGCAGAGATATTGAAGACAGAGCCGCCGCCCTTAAACAGATACGGGCCAGACGTGCCCGCGGAGCTTGAGCGCATGGTGACGAAGGCGCTCAGGAAGGACAAGGAAGAACGTTATCAGGTTATCAAAGACTTGGGCCTGGACCTGAAGAGTCTGAAGCGGCGTTTGGAGTTTGAGGCGGAACTTGATCGCACGAGCACGCCCGAGAGAAATGGCGAAGCGAGGCAGTCGGCAACCAGTGCGCACTCGAGAATATCAAACATCGCGGCAAGACCAACGCGGCAGACAAGGGGCGCGGCGACCGACCTCCATACGACATCGAGCGCCGAGTACCTTGTCGATGAAATCAAACGACACAGGCGGGCCGCGGTGCTCATGCTGGCGACGTTGCTTGTGGCAATCGCTGGGGTAGGCTACTTCTTCTACTTCGCCAAAAGCGGCAGGGCCATCAATTCGATAGCTGTCTTGCCTTTCACGAACGCGAGCAATGATCCGAACACGGAATATCTTTCAGACGGCCTGAGTGAGAGCTTGATTAACAGCCTCTCGCAACTGCCCAACCTTCGGGTGATGTCTTACAGCTCAGTCTTCCGCTATAAGGGGCGAGAAGCGGATGCCTATACCGTAGGGCACGCGCTGGGAGTGCAAGCGGTGCTGATGGGGAGGGTGGTGCAGCGTGGCGATAGTCTCTCAATCAGCGCCGAGCTTGTGAACGCTCGGGACAACAGCCACATCTGGGGCGGGCAGTACAACCGCGAACTCGCGGACATCCTCACTGTGCAGGAAGAGATCTCAAAGGGCGTAGCAGAAAGACTGCAGCCGAGACTGACAGACGAGGAGCAACGGCGGCTGGATAAACGTCATACCGAGAGCATCGAAGCTTATCAGCTTTATCTCAAGGGCCGCTACTACTTCAACAGGCAGACAGCAGACGACTTCATGAAGGGTTTAGGATACTTTGAGCAGGCGATTCATTTCGATCCGAACTATGCGCTGGCCTACGCCGGGCTGGCTGACTGTTACTACGGGCTCTCCATTCCTATCCCTAAGTTCCAAAGAAGCCATGCCGAGGGCTAGAGAGGCAGCACAAAAGGCTTTGGAGATCGATGACACGCTCGCCGAAGCTCATACTTCACTGGCGCTGGTGAGGTGGACGTTCGACTGGGATTGGCCTGGAGCGGAGCGGGAGTTTAAGCGGGCGATCGAAATCAACCCCGGTTATGAGTTCGCCCACCAGCAGTATGGGATGTACCTGGCCCTGATGGGACAGTTTGACAGAGCGATGATAGAGCTCAAACAGGCCCAGAGGCTGGATCCGCTCTCTCCGTGGATCAGTGCAGACCTAGGTTTAGTTTTTTACGTGGCACGTCGTTACGATGAAGCGATCCAGCAGTTTCAGGAGACTCTTAAAATCGATCAGAACTTCGCCCAGGCGCACCTCAACCTTGGGTTCGCTTATGAACAAAAGGGAATGTATGAGGAGGCCATCGCAGAGATGCGAAAGGCGGTTCGCTTGTCAGGAGACAGGACAAAATTTGTGGGGTACCTTGGATACGCCTATGCGGTGGCAGGAAAGAGAACTGAGGCGCAGAAGATGATAGACGAGTGGAAAGCGGCGTCAAGTCAAGGCTATGCGTCACCATATCACGTCGCCAGAATCTACACGGGCCTCGGGGAGAAGGATCAGGCATTTAAGTGGCTGGAACAGGCGATGGAGGAACGGTACAGCTCAATGGTTTGGCTGAAGGCAGACCCACTTTGGGATCCGCTTCGCTCGGACCCGCGCTTCGCCGACCTCGTTCGCCGTGTCGGACTGCCGCAGTGATTCGAAAGGTTATTAAGTCATGGAGTGCCAGGTATATTTCCACCATATCTTGGCAATGGCGTACCATGCTGCCCGTCCCATAACGCCATCAATGACGCTGCCTACAATTGTGGCAGGTATTCGTAGTGCCCCCTTTCTAAGGGAATTAAGATTGTTAGCTGCCAAGGGAGCAGGGGAGATCCTTTCTTTCGCCGACCTCACAGTAAGACCACTGGGACCCTTAGACTATAACGCGACATTAAGATTAAACTGCCAACATTGTGAATGCGTGAAAGCGAACTAAGTCCAGCCGCCTTCTTCCTGATCGCGAGGGATAAATATTGGCCGCTATCCTTGTTACCGGGCTTTGTAAATGAATTAAAGTGCAAATAATGCGAGGATCTCCGATGTTTCTGGTTCATTTAAGCAGCGTGGGTTTCCTCCTCATGATTTCGAGCGGCGCGCACCTCTCTACTTCTTGCCGGCGACACGCTTACTCGTTGCTTTCGCGGCCAAAGCCGACGCTCATCGCGTCGCTGTTCGTCTCATCGAGCACGCCACCGAGAAACATCTGGCGGTCGGTGTGCTGATACCACTGCGCCATGTCCTTGATCGTAAGATGTCTCACACTCATCGTGCCTCTCTCCTATGCTCAATTGGATGCTTTAACTAAGCGGTTTCTCTATCGGCACCTCCGGTTCAACCGATAGCCCCCAACAGCTATCTGTTCCGCCTGGCAAAGCGAACAGTCTACAGACATTCTTCACTGCTTGGCAGATTCGCTCGCGTCCTGCGCTTGGACGCGATGCACGATCTTCCACTCCCCCTCGATCTTTCGCAGCTCATCGCGGTAAGTGGCGGTCGCGAATACCGTCGACTGATCGGTGTAATCGGCCCCCCCCCGGTAGGAGACTGTTTTTGCTTTGTCCCCGTTAATGTCGATCATGACGGGACCGTTGAAGCGGCGTTTATTCTTCGCATAGCCCGACGCCTCCAATCTCTTTGACATGGCGGCAACCTCCTCGGTCCCGCGAGCGGAAGCAAAGGGGCTTTCAGAGGGACCTTCTGGGGCGTAAACGCCGGCATAACGCTCGGCATCCTTTAAGTCGATATAGATTTGACGGTTCAAGAGTTCGAGAATTTCTCTTCAGTCATTAGTCGCATCCACACTCGCTTCCTTTCTCTGTCAGACCGTTGGTTTCTGTTGCTTAAATCTTGGTAGAAGCGTCGAACGCCGCGCTTCAGCCGCGCCGAGCAAAAGGCATTCAATCATCGACGCGAGGAAGCAGTCTTGAGAAGCATACCTGTCGAGGCGTCGGTTGCAAGCGCTACTTCTGTCCCAAGTTCATGCGGCAATCGTTTCACGAATACGCCGGCGAGTCAGTGAAGCATTCCTTCTGGGCCAGAGCCTACTACCAGCAACAAATCAGCAAAGGCAAAAGCCATCAAGCTGCCGCCCCCGCCCTCGCCTACAAATGGATCCGCATCATCTGGAAGTGCTGGCAAACCAACACACCCTACAGTGAGGTCAAGTATCTCGAGAGCTTGCGCAAGAAGGGCTCACCACTGCTCGCCTTTGCAGTGTCAAACCCTTCTTAGTCTACAAGAACTTCTTGACTCGTCAGCCTCAGATGGCTTGTTGGGGTTGTTTCGTCGGATCCAGTGTGATGGCATTTTCAAGAAATAAGTTTGAAAGCAGGAATCGGATAGAATCGTTTTAACTTTGCGCCTAACATGGATTTTGTTATGAGAACAGAAAGTTTAAGTCACGAGCCGGTTGCCGAATGCTGAAAAGGGAAAATGAACATGATATTTCAAAGCCGAACCATTTTGTTCATCGCTGTTTCTGCAATCTGCCTATTTATAGTTTCCTGCAATGGCGTTAGAAATAATAATGCCAATACTGGAACAACTAATACAAATACAAAGGCAAGCCCAAAACAACCTGAATCAGAAGCGGCTGAAGTTCTCGCCCGCCTCCTAGCCGCCGAGGAGAAATACTCGGCCGACCCGAGTGAAGAAAACTGGAAGGCGGTGGCAGAGTGTCTCGATCCGGAGTTCGTGCTTTACCAGGCTGCCTCATTGCCCTTCGCCGGCGAATGGCGCGGTCGAGACGGCTTTAGGGCCTGGATGCGCGCCATGGCGGACAACTTTACGAGCTTCAAAGGTCGCGATGCCCGAGTCATTACAAGCGGAGACACGGTCATTGTCGTTCTGACGCTTGTCGGTGAGGCGCGCAAGACCGGTCAGCACATCGAGACGCCGCTCGTGCAGGTGAACAAGGTTCGCGGCGGACGAATGCTGGAGGTTCGGCCGTTCTACTGGGACACCGCAGCGACAAGCGCCGCGCTCGGCCACAACCCGGCTGCCCGCAAACCTTGAGGCAGGGCGTGTCCAACAAGCAAAGGAGATTCATCATGTCGAAGGAACAGGAAAACAAGGTCATCGTAGGCCGATGGTTCACAGAATTCTGGGGCAATCCCTGGAATCCCGATATTGTCGACGAACTCGCCGCGCCCGACATGCTCCTACAATATTCGCTGCATGCGCCGCGCAGGGGTCGTGAGGATGTGAAGGCGTTCATGACCGGATTCCGTGAAGCGTTCCCGGATCTCGAGTTCGGCGGCGCGGCGGACCTCATCGCCGAGCGCGACTACGTGGTCGGTCGCTGGGAAGGTGGCGGAACGCATACCGGCCCCGCTTTTGGGGATTTCCTCATCGGTTCCCTTCCGGCGGCTTCCGGCAGGAAGATGCGATTCACGGGGACGACCGTGCTTCGGGTCGAAAACGGCAAGATTGCAGAGGAAATCGGGCTGGACGATGGCGTGACCGCGCTGCAGCAGCTCGGCCTGATGCGCGCGGTCTAGTTGACATGGCAACCAATGGTGACGATCGTTTGCGCCGGAGATCTTACAATGTCGAAAGTGTACTACAGCACGTGTTCGACAGAACAGCGCACGCAGTCTGGTCGAAAATCCGCGACTCGGTTAAGACTTGATCGACGTAGCACCAGCCCAGTCCTCGCCCGACTCGAACGACTTGATGATCGGGTGAGTCGTTGCGTGAAAGTGTTTGGTCGCGTGCTTGTTCTTCGAGGAGTCGCAGCAGCCGACATTGACCGCACCTCAAGGCAGAGGCGCAGGTCTATTGACGCGTCTCGTCTTGACAGTCCTCGCAGCCCCGCGCGCTTAGTGTCACGGTCTGATTTGGTCGAGGTGCGTACAGCTGGTTTCCATCGCTCTCACTTATTGGCGGCGCATTCCGTCTCGCCGCAATCGGGTTATGGTTGATTGAGTATCCCCGTTGACTGCCCGACTTCGATTAAATGTCCGTCCGGGTCTCGAATATAACAGCGGATTTCATTCTCGTGGTCTTTCGGCTCGGAAATGAAATCAGCCCCGCGCCCTTTCCATTCTTCGTAGATCGCCCAGACATCCGCGACGCGAATGTTTAAGCCGCTCGTGAGGACGTGTGAACTCTGCGGCGGCGCGGCAATCACCTCCGGCTTGTCGTCGGTCGGTGCGCCGCCGGAGTTAATGACAACCCAACTATTGCCGAGACGGACAACCGCCGGGTCACGTTCACGAATAACTTTGCCGCCCATTACATGGCTGTAAAAATCACGCGAACGCTCCTGGTCGGCGACGATGAGCAAATGCGTGACGATGAAACCTTCGCTCGGAGCGGGAAATCCCTTCGCCTCCAATCGAGCCGGGCTGAACGAGTCAGGCATGGTCGTTTTATCGTGTTTGGCTGAATTCATCCTACTTTCTCCCTTGTTCGGCGGCGCGAGACGCCGCAGGCGCGACTTTCCCGTTTACCGCAACCTACTTTTTGTTCGTTCCGGTCAATGCAGTTGCCGCGCCGAGGCCAAGGTACACACTGCCGGCGAAATAGCGTTGCACGCGCAGGAATTTCATATTTCCTCGCAGCACATTGCCGATGCTTCCGGCTAGCAGCGAATACAATGAGCCACTCGTAAATCCCAGTACGACTACAATCGAACCGAACAGCAAAATCTGAGTTGCGGCCGCGCCGCGCTCGGGATCAATGAACTGCGGCAGAAAAGCGAAAAAGAACATCGCGCTCTTTGGGTTCAGGACGTTCACTACCACAGCTTGTAAGAAAGCGCGCCGCAAACTTTTCGCTTCGACGGCCACCACTGCGGCAGGTTTTTCTCGGGTCACCAGAGTCTTGATGCCAAGGTAAATAAGGTAAGCTGCCCCCGCATACTTCACGATGTTAAAGGCAAGCGCCGAGGACATCAGCAATGCCGATAGGCCGAAGGCGGCAGCGACGACGTGAATCAGCGTCCCGACCTCGACACCCAGACTCGAGACGATTCCTGCAGTGCGCCCTTGTTCCACGCTGCGGGCAATGATGTAGAGCGTGTTGGGGCCCGGCGTGAAGACCAAAACCGCGGCCGCCGCCCCGAATAGAATCAACGTTGACCACTCCGGCATATTTCTTTCCTCCTCTGATTGGGCGCACGCTTTGTTAGGTTGCGCCGACCGCTACCCTACTTCCATGCAAGCGCTTCGCACCAAGCCTGCGCATAAAACGCTCCGGGTTTTCGCGGAAACTCCTGCCACGCCCGAGTCATGCGCTGCACGTCTTCCGGGGTTGCCCAACCGAGACGCTGAAAGGGTTCGGCGAAAGCCTCATCGACGAGCCGAGCGAAGAGCCCTCCGACCTGCTGCAAGACCTCGGTACCCGAAAAAGTGTCGTAGGTCGCCCTGACGGTAATGTCGCGAAAGCCTGCTTGCTGGAGAAATCCCAGGAGCTTCCGCCCGCTCTCCGGGTCGTGACCGTTGTGGCGTCGCAGGCGGTGGTAGAGGTCAATGCCTTCCACGAGATCTGGCTCGCTCGGATGGAATAGGTCGCCGCCGTGGTCGAACTCCTTGACGCCGATCACGCTACTGGACTTCAAAACACGGCGCGCCTCGGTAAGGCCGCGGAGCGGATCCCGCAAATTCCCCAGCACGGCAGAGATGTAAACGGCGTCGAACGAATCGTCCGCAAACGGAAGCTCATAGATGCTGGCGCGCTCGAAGCGCACGTTTGTGATTCCCCGCCGTGCTGCTTCCGTTCGTCCCAAGTCAAGTTGCGACTCTTCGAGATCGGTTCCAACCACCTCTCCGGGCACCACTACTTCGGCCAGGCTGAGCGTGAGCGATCCGGGACCGCAGCCGCAATCCAGGACTTTCATTCCGGGCTTCAAGTGCGGCAGGAGGAACGCGGCGTGGCCTTTTGCCGTGCGGTTCACCATCATAGCCGTCGAGGCCGGGCCATAGCCCAAGGTGTACTGCTCATCGTTGTCAGACATGTTTAATCTAAAATGCCTCGCCGACACCTTCAACATCTGCTACAAACAAAACCCCTGCGCCCCATTACGCTCCGCAACTTCAGTCGGCTCGGCGCAGTTCAGGGCGTGGGCCACGCGTGAAGACCTGAATCGCGGCCGCCCCCACGAATAAAATCAACGTTGACCACTCCCGCGTAACTCTCTACTCCTATGATTTGCACTACTGTTGGTTCGACCTCAACCAACGATTCAGGAAGTGCCCGATCGAGCCGTCCCGTTGAACGACTGGTTTGGCTGCGGTTCCGACGTGTTCACCGTTTCATATACTTGTCCCAGAAGCCGGGTGCGGGCTCAATTTGCTGAACCACGTCCACCCAAACGCCCGCAGGATCAACCAACCCAAATCGCCGCTGGCCCCATGGTTCATCCCGCAGTGCGTACGCTATAGAAACGCCGGCACGCTTGAGACGGCTGAACTCCGCCGCGGAATCGGCCACCTGCAAAGTCAGGAACATTCCCTGACCGTTGAACTTCTGTGGCCCAGGCGGCTGCGATGGGTGGTCAGGAGTCATGAACGCGATTCCATAGGAGGGATTTCCGCGCGATGTCAAGTAGACAAACCATGACGCTTCAAATACAACCTGAAAGCCAAACCAGTTCACATAGAAATCACTGCATTCCGCTATTTTGTCTGTCACGATAACGGGATAAGCGGCCTGCAATTGCATTGGGGCTCCCTTCCTCTGAGTTGCTACCGATTCTTCATTGTCCGCAATGACGGTGCCCGCGAACAGGATCACAACGAGCGGTACAGCAAGTAGCGTGTTCACCCATTTCATACGAAGTGCTCCTTTCAAGTTATTGGGGGAACTAGTTTCCGCCCAAAGGAAACGCCCTGTCTTGAAAAAAAGCGACGTGGTCTCGCAGAAGTCTGCCAGGCGGGTTGCCGGCTAAACGAGTAAAATCGCGGGTCATATGGCTTTGATCTGCATAGCCTGCTTCCGCAGCTATCTCGGCCAACCCAGGCAGGGGCTGCGAAGCAATCAAGTCTGCCGCCCGATTAAGACGCGTGATTATGCAAAAAAACTTGAACGTAACGCCGACTGTTTCAAGAAAGAGCCGCTCTAGTTGTCGGCGGCTCTTGCCGAACTTTGAAGCCACCTCGCTCATGCGAACGTCGCCACGAGCGGCCTCGATATAGCGAACGACGTGATCAACGTAACTCATTTCGGGCGGCGACTTGTCCAATGACGCTACCAAGGCGTGGTCAAGTTCCGAGAACAAGGCGCCTGTCGCGATATACTTACTGATCGCATCTGCTGGAAACTGAACGAGACTCTGCAAGTCCTCGCTGCAGTCGGTGAGCTCCCGTGCAGTTGCGTGAATGAAATGTCGACTCTGTCCCAGCCTGAAGCGAATCCCAAGGTAACAGAAGCGGCGAGACCGCCCGTGGTTTGGCCGACCTCGATCAGATGCCCGTCGGGATCGCGCAAGTAGCAGCGGATCTCCTCGCCATGATCCTTGGGCGGCGTGAGGAACGTCGCGCCTTTCGAGCTCCAGTCGCGGTAAACGGCATGAACGTCGGCGACACGGATGTTGAGCGCGCTACGAAGCACCTTTTCATCCTCAGGCGGCGCGACGACAATCTCGGGCTTATCGTCGGTCGGTTCGCCGCCGATGTTCAGGATCAGCCAGCCGTTGCTGATTCAAGCATCACCGGGTCGCGTTCGTTCACGACTTTGGCGTCGAACAGCCGGCAGTAGAAATCACGCGACCGCTCCTGATCGCGCACAACCAGGAAATAGGTAAGCAAGAGGCCCTCTGCGGGCGCCGGGAAATCTCTCTTGAGCAAGTTCTCAGTCATGATGACTCCTTTTGGGATTGGTCGTTGCCGCGCGTGACAAGCGCGATGCGAGCGCGATCAAATGCAAATTCTGCGCTCGGCTCCGCCCCCCAAATTGCGTAATTCTTTCCGTCGCACGGTTCATCGTGCTGCTGATCTCCTGGCCGAATCTTTCCGCCGCGCCGTATTCAACCCGGACTCAGGGCGAGCTTGCCGAGATAATGATCGTCGAGCGCGCGGTGCGCCGCGGCGGCCTGGTCGAGCGGGAAGGTGCGGGCGACGTGGACCTCAAACGGGCCGGCCTCGATCAGGCGGTTGAGCTTGGCAATGGCCTCTTGATCGGGCACCACGTCGTAGCTGCTGAGACGCACGCCGGGCTGGGCCTTCGGCTCGGGCATCACGCCGTTGGGGTGTGCGACTCGACCTCCGTCGCGAACCCCTTTCAGCGCCCGATTGGCCGCCTCACCGCCGGCCGTGACGAGGGCGGCGTCGAGGCCGCCGGGGGCAAACTCGCGCGTGGCAGCCGCCACGTCACCCGTGTGCCCTTCCACGACGACATCGGCGCCCAGCCGCCGAGCCAGCGCCACGCCGTCAGCGCCCGAAGCCACCGCTAGCACGCGCGCTCCCATCCGCTTGGCGAGTTGCACGGCCAGGTGTCCGATGCCGCCGCTCGCGCCGAAGACCATCAGCGTCTCGCCCTGCTTCAGACCCAGCATCTCGTCCAGGCCGCGAAGGGCGGTCAATGCGTCGCTCGGCATGACGCCCGCCTGCTCGGTCGTCAGCTTGTCGGGAACGTGCGAGACGTTGTCGGCCTTCACCGCAGCGTACTCGGCGTAGAACCCGCCCTTGGGGTTGGTGAGGGCGGCGGCGTAGACTCGGTCGCCTTCCTTGAAGCGGCTGACCTCGTCGCCGACAGCGGCGACCGTGCCCGCTCCATCGGAGCCGAGCACGTAGGGAAACTTCGGCTCGATTCCGAACATCTCGGCGAAGCCTCCTTCGCGCTCGAAAACATCCCACACGGCAACGCCGGCAGTCTCGACCCGAATCAGGACCTCGTCCGGCCCGACCTCGGGCACGGGCAGCGTTTGCAGCGTGATCGTCTCAAGACCGCCGAACCGGTTGATGCCGGCGGCCCGCATGGTGTTCTGTGTTGTCTGTGTCATAGGTCGCTCCTTGAGGAAGTCTCGTGTTCTGCCGATTAACAGCCAATCTCGATTGGCCTGCCGACAAGCTTTATCTCGTGCGCGGTGTAAACCTTCTACTAATTCCTCCCGCGCTCACCCTATTAGACTTTCATCAACCACCATTCCGGTTGAGGAAACGCGCGTCGTCCGTAACCCGCCCCAGGCCTCCTTGTCGTCCCTGTTCAAGATGTCCGCGAACGCGCCGGCCACCTGTTTAATGATTGCCCCGCCCGACTGAACATCAACCACTTGAGTCGGCGTAGCGCACGTTATCTGTTTCAACCGCCACGCTCCGTCTGCCGAACAGGAGCCAGTCGAGTGAGAGAGCGCCGGGGCCGGTGATGATCAAAAGCAAGGCGACCGCCAGGTATCCGGTTGCCGACTCGTAAGACGGCTGCCCGGCGCGCCGATGAACGGATGACCGGCGGGCAGATGAGCCATCCCGATTCCCGCCAGCATCACCAATGCGATGCCGAGAGCCGCGATTGGCGTCAAGAGCCCCAGGATCAGTGCCACTCCGCCGAAGAATTCTGCAATCGCTGCCAGTGCTTGAAGAAAGCCCGGCGGCGCGTCCGCTCCGGCGAAAGCATTCATCCATGTGAACGGCGTTCCTATTTTCTGAGAGCCATGGAGCACCATTCCCAAGCCGAAAGAGCCGCACAATTAACAACCCGACCGCCCCTCGACCGCACGAAATTGCCGAATAGAAAATTCATCATTGTGAGCCCTTTCGTTGCCTGAAGTTTAAGCCTACCCAGTTGATTGGACAATGATTGACTAATCAACCACTTAATCCGAAAAAACCCGAAGCCCGGCTTCGGGTCCCAGTCTCAGTCGCGGCGATCTACTCCGCTTCGCGCGCCGCCCGCACCCGCTCAAGCAACGTCACAAGTTGCGCGAGTTCCTGCCGATTCAGTGCGGCGAACGCTTCCCGGTTGCCCTCATCAACCGGTTGGTCCAACCGCGCGAGAAGATCGAGTCCCTGCTTCGTAATCCGACAATAGACGCAGCGGCGATCTTCCAGGCAACGCTCACGAGCCACTAATCTCTTACTTTCAAGGCGATCAATCATCCGCGTGATGCCCGGAGTGCGCTCGATCATCCGGTCGGCGATAGTCAGCATCGGCAAGCCTTCAGGCTCCGCGCCCCGCAAGATCCTGAGCACGTTATATTGTTGTCCGGTAATGCCAAACGGTTCGAAAATCACGGCGAACACAGTGCGCACGCGGTCTGCTGTGCGAAATAAGGTGATGAACGCCTCTTGGGACTGAAGCACCGCGAGACTTTTCCGCCTTGCCTTCAAACGCCGGGAGCTATTTGCCATTGGAAATTCACTTTAGGCGTCAATGATTGTCATGTCAAGTATTCCATACCTTGGCAGAGCAACCCTAACTCCTAACCTGACTCACACATCCCTTGCGCAGAGGCGAGCTTTCCAGACTCCTTACCATGAGACAGGATTCCGATCATGGAAGAAGCCCCCAGTCGGTCCGTCGTCGGGGAGAGTTGCGAGCCACACGATTGTGTCCGCCCCTTCCTCGATTGATCGCGGGGCCCCCTTCCCACCCATCCGCGTGCGCACCCAGCCGGGATCGGCGGCGTTCACAAGCACGCCCGTGCCTCGCGTCTCGTCGGCGATTACGATCGTCATCATGTTTAGCGCGGCTTTTGAAACACGGTAGGCCAAGACGCCCGGACCGCTCGGCTGCATCCGTCCGAAGCCGGAAGAGACGTTCACTACCCGCCCGAATCCGCGCTCACACATCCCTGGGATGAACGATTGACAAAGCAGCAATGGGCCCAGCAGGTTCGTTTCGAACGTAGCGCGAACTATCGCAGTGGATATATCGAGGCCGGCCACACCCTCGTCCGGGTAGACGCCGGCGTTGTTAACCAGCAAATCAACTCGGCCAAACTCCTTCAAGACCGAATTTGCGAGACTCCTGACGCTCTGCTCGTCCGTGACGTCGAGTTGCCGTGCAACAAGTTGAGCGTCTTTCGCATCACTCGCCAGTTCTGCCGCCGCCTCGATGCCTTCGTCCTCGTTGCGCGCGGTAATCACGATCAGGAGGCCGCGCTCCGCTAACTGTCTCGCGACTTCATGCCCAATGCCGCGGTTGCCTCCCGTCACGAGTGCAACGTGTGCCAATCTTCACCTCAATTCGGGAATGGGTATCGTACCCACCTGACGATTTTGCTACGCCACCTCGCCCCCAGTTACGCTTGCCACCGCGCGTTGCTGCCCGCCGCGACGTCTATTACCTCGCCGGTCAGGAACCGCGCTTCATCAGAGACAAGAAACACAACCGCCGCTGCCACATCTTCCGGAGGGAGGACTCCGACATCAAGCCCGTGAAACTGTTTCGCCACTTGTTCGATTTCAGCGCGGGTCGGATGCGGCTTACCGGGAAGCGACGTTCCCTGCCAAGTTAGTTCCGTATCAATAAACGTCGGACAGACCGCGTTTACGCGCACATTACTCTTGCCGACTTCCAACGCAACGGATTTGACTAGTCCGATGACGCCCCACTTAGCCGCGCCGTAGTTCGGCACTCCGGGCGTGCCCATGCGACCGCCGACGGACGAGTTCGCCACGATGACGCCTGACTTTCGCTCGACCATGTGCGGCAGTACCGCGCGCATCGCGTTTGCCACGCCGAACAGGTTGACTTCGAGCACGTCGCGCCACTGCGCGTCGGTGATCGTCACGAGCGGCGAATTCATCGTCGCAATCCCGGCGTTTGCAAAAAGGATGTCTACCTTGCCCAGTTCGCGGATCGCGCTCTGTGCCGCCTTCTGCATCTGCCCCATGTCGCGCACGTCGGCGCGGACGGCCAGAGCGCGCCTGCCTTCCGCGCGCACGAGCCGTTCCGTCTCGGCGAGGTCGGCGGGTTTCGCCATCGGGTACGGGGCTGTCGGGATGTCGCGCGCGATGTCGATGAGAACTATTTCTGTGCCCTCGCGCGCAAATCTGACAGCGGTCGCACGCCCGATGCCGCGCGCCGCGCCAGTGATGATCGCCACCCTGCCTGCGAGTTTCCCCGCTACGTTCCCCCTGTTAGTTTCGCTCGGCTGCTGACCGGCGCTCGTCGAAGCTGTCGCCAAGCCCGCGAGAGCGGCTCCTCCCGCGGTCAGCACTTCGCGCCGCGTGATGTTTTTGTCCGGTGTGTGGTTCATGCATTTTCCTCTTTTCCTCCAACGAGATTAATTGCTTTCACGGTTTCTGCCGCCATGTTCGGCAAATCGTCGTTGCCGAGGGTTAAGGTGACGATGAACTTCATGCGGTCAACCTTCCACCCTCGCGGCGTTCTGACGAGGTGATGTTCATAGTGACCTATCACCTGCCAGGTGTCAGCGCCTGAGTCGTTGGGCAGGGTATGCATCGCGTTGACGTAGGAAAAACACTCGGCCTCGTCTCCTCTGAAGCTGACGCGATGATTCGTGATGGCATGTTGCGTCATCTTGAATCCGGGCAACAACGCCTTCCAGCGCGCCACGATTTCAGCAGGCCCCAGACTCTCGACCCGCCCATCGAGGAGTAGTCGAGCAACACCTCTTCGGCGAAAGCCTCCTCAACGGCTTGCCAGTCACTCCGGTCGGCGCCCACGCCGATGTCGTTCACGGCGCCGATGATCTCTCGCTCGTCGAGCAGTTGTCGAAGCTCTCTGTCCATCACTGATCTTTCCCGCCATCGGCGACATTAAAGTTAATTTGCGGGCTCTCGCCGTCCGCGTTTTCCAGACGATGACCGCCCCCAGTTTCTCGCCTTTTGTGTAGGACGCGGGCAGGAACAAATTCCGACCAGTGTCGCTCCGTCGCTTTGAAAGGTGAGCCTCTCCATGATTATTCCATGAGCTTTTGGTTCAGAGCTTGAGCCTGCGCATCAATTGACACGAGGTCGCGTTTGTAGCTGTGATTGCATGGGCCACCATGACATCACCTGATGTTCTGCCGTCAGTATCCTACCGGAGC
>Ga0136614_10001074_pt1 | contig 15500 bp, 8 predicted proteins | sample AntDrymUQ2792106_2_FD_106643 | JGI IMG/M metagenome (GOLD analysis project Ga0136614, IMG submission 106643) | Polar desert sand microbial communities from Dry Valleys, Antarctica - metaG UQ279 (21.06) | ecosystem: Environmental > Terrestrial > Soil > Desert | place: Antarctica: Dry Valley... | reverse complement strand
GTCTGGCCGCCGCCACGGCGCCGAGCGCCCTCACGAGCCGCGCGACGATTAAGGGCGACGCGTTCGCGCGGTCCATGCTGCGCGCGGTCCTGGACGGGTCCGGCTACGAACCGATCCAGGTCGGTGACGTCCTGGCCCGACGGTGCAGCTGCCGGCGCCGGTTCGAGCTCCCGGACGGTCCGGACGTCTGCCCGGGCTGCGGCCGCCCCGATCGGCCGGGCGCGAATGCCCGCGAACTGATGCGGCACGTGATCCTGCTGCCCGCCGCGGGCGGGTACGAGCGCCGCAGGTTCGTCGAGTGCCGGGCTTGTCAGAACTTCTTCGAGTTCGACGACCTGCTGGCCGGGCACGGATGCCCGCTGGCGTCCTGCCGACACCGCGCCCAGCTGCGCTGCCCCGCGCACGCGTGCCCGCGCTACCGTGCCGCCGACTCGATCGGTGAGCCCTGCGGGTGCGGGCACCGGATCACCGTGCGCTGCAGCACGGCGGCCTGCCACGAGCGGTACACGCCGGCCGACCTGCACGAGCTCGTTGAGCAGACGGGGGTGCTCGAGTGTCCGTGTGGTGGCGACCTGGTCGGTGCCTTACACAGGGCGGTCCGTCGCCTGGTGGTGGTCCGCACGCTGTGGGTGAGGAGGCGGCTATGACCGACGGACCGGACACCTCCCCGCATGTAGCCGAGGTGGCGCAGATGCTTGATGCGGCACCGGCGGGGGAGCCGGGAATGCAGGTCTGGCGTGGCCGGACCGCGGTGGTGATGATCAGGACCACGGCCGCGGGCGCAGGGCGGGTCGACGTGCTCGTCACGATCCAGCTGGTGGTAGCTCCCGCGGCCGTCCTGCGCGGCAGCTGGGTAGTGGCGGGCCCACCGGGCGATCGACGCTACGCCGAGATCGACGGATCCGGGCAGGCGGAGCTGACCGACGTGGCGGCCGGTTCGTGGCCCGTGACGCTGGTTCCCGGCCGGCCCCCGTCGGGAGGAGGCGAGAACCTGCCGGCCGATGTCCCTGCGCTTGGCCCTGCGCTGCACGCCGTGGCGGGCGACGACGCCGTCGCCCTCTGCGAGGCACTGATGGAGATGCGGGGCAAGCCCGTGGCTGATCCGAACGCGGTGCTGCGGCTGCTTGGCGACCATCCGGAGCCTCTCGTGCGGGAGGCCGCCGCGGACGTGATCGCCGAGATCGACGATGCCGGGTTACGGGCGGCGCTGCTGCCGACGCTGCAGGACCCCGCGCCCGCCGTTGCGCAGGCGGCCGCGGTCGGGCTGGGACATCCCGGCCAGCTCGACGCCGTGCCGGCCCTGATCGCCGTGCTGATCGACGGGACATGCGAGCCTGGCGTGCGCGAGGCAGCGGCCGCATCACTCGGCTGGATCGGCGACCCAGCGGCCGTCGAGGCGCTGCGGGACGCCTCGGACACCGCGTATCTGCGGGAGACCGCCCGCCGGAGCCTCGCGCTCCTGGGCGAGGTCGTGTCTCCCAAGCTATCGCGACCCGCTGACGTCACCCCGTCGATCGCGGCCACGTCGGCAGTTGGAGCGGCCGGTCGCCGGGCGCTGCGCGTGGTCCAGCTGGTCGAGACTCGCGCGCTGGGGGGGCGCCTCGGGTCGGTCGCCCGCACAGACAGGACCGTCGTGCGGGAAGCCGCCGCGGTGGCGACGTGGACCCAGTCGGCCAACACCGCCATCACCGCGCTCGCCGAGCTGGGCCGTTTCACTGTGGCCCACCCCGCCGCGATCACGGCTGGCGCGCTAACGATGCTGATCACCGAAGACGAGGATCAGCGTGATTTTGTGCTGCGCATCAGCGGGCCGGCCGAGCTTGTCGGGATGCGGGTCAGCATCCGGTCGACGGGCGAGGTCCCTCGGCTCCACTCCGGCCGCTTCAACGAGGAAGGGCAGCTCGTATTGCGCGGTGTCACGGAGGCCATGTACCTGGCGGAGGCCCACGTCGGGCGCGAGCAGGCCCGGCTGGTCGCGCTCTACGTCGACCGCGCGACGCAACGGGCCGCCGTGCGCGGTTCGGCGCCCACGGACGTGACACCCGGGGACACGAAGCCCCTACTGAAGGTGCATGACCCCGAAGGACGCACGATGACCGTGCTACGCGCCGGCTCCGACATCGTCGCGCAGGTCGTCGGGCTAGGGATCGGCGACCGGCGGACCGTGCTCGAACTGCCGATCGTCGTCGACCCGGCCGAAGTGCACGACCCGGCGGGCGCCGAAGCGACAGCGCAGGTCGTGCGGCTGGTGGTGCCGCTACGCTGGAACCCGGAGTCGCGGCGATGCGAGGCGCTTATCGCCGTCCACCGCGGTGACGCGGTCGACCAGGACCGCCCGCCGCAGGTCCTCGAACCGTCGGAGCTGACCTCGGTGCGGGCCGTCGCGGTGTCGGTCGGCCGGACCCGGGCCGTCGTGGCGCGGCAGTGGGGATGGCTCGGCACGGACGAGCGGGTCCCGCCAGCCGTCCGTGAGGTGGTCAGCTCGATGACCTCCGCGCACGGGCGGCGGACCTGATGGGCGCGGACGTGGAGCGGGTCAGAGAGCTTCTCGCGCAGGACGCGACGGCCCTTTACTGGAGCGGATGCGCGTTCGGGGCCGCGGGCGACGCGGAGCGGGCAGTGGAGCACTTCACCGCCTGCCTCGAGGTGGCCCCCGACCACCCGGGCGCTTGGGTCCAGCGGGCCTACGCGCGGCTGCGGTGCGGAGACGACTCGGGCGCCCGGGCCGACCTGCTCACCGCGGGCGACCTCGACCCGCGGGCGGCGTCGGTGCTGCTCGCAACGCTCGTGCGCGACCCCGGCCCCGGCCTGGACACGGCCGCCGCCCTGGACGCGGGCTGGGCGCACCTGAGCGAGGGCGCCGCCCCGGACCCCGACACGCTGCGTGACCTGCTCGCCGCGGTGACCGTCGGACACGCGCAGGCGCTGGCCGATGCTGGGGACCTGACCGCGGTGCTGGCCGTCGTGGCCCGGTGCACTGCCGACCCGCCACGCGACGAGGGGTTGCGGGACCAGCTGACCCGGGTGTGCCTGCGGACGGCCGCGGCGGAGCTCGAACGGACCCCGGCCGGCGGCCGCGCTCCCCGCGCCGTCGAGGACCTCGCGTGGCACGCCCGGGCGCTCTGCCTGTCCGGTTCGGCGCTGGAGGCCGGGGTCGCCGCCCTAGACGAGCCGGCGACCCGTGCCGAAGGGTCCGGCTCCATCCCCGGCGCCGGGACCGCGCGTGCGGTCGTCGCGGGGCGGCGCGCCGAGACCGTGCGGCTGCTCGGCGAGTCCTTTGCCGCCGAACCGGCCACCACGACGGCGCACCAACTCGCGGTCGCGACGCTGTGGCCGATCGCGCACGGGGACCGCGGTCCCGACCGCACCCTGATCGCCCGTACCGTCGCGATGTGGGCGGTGGTGCTGGCCGACGGGTTCCACTGCGCCGCGTTCGGCCGCGACGCAGCCCGCCGCTACGCCACTGACGTCCCGAGCGGCACCGTGCAGGAGGCGGTGACCAGGCTGGAGACCTGGCTGACAGGCACGCTCGCGACAGCCGGGGGGCCTCCCGCCGAGGCGCTATTCGGCCGGGAGTTGCTCGCGGCCCGGGAACTGGCCGCGGTGGGCGGCTTTCGGCCCACCGGGAGCCGGGCGCTCGCCTGCGGGCCGCTGCTGCTGGCGCTCACCGGACACACCGCGGAGTTCGGCAGGTTCGCTGCGGCCCGGTGGGGCACAGGCGAGCGGGCGACGCAGCTTTTCTCCCAGCTCGGGCTTGTGCTGGTGGACGCCGCGTCGGGGCGCCTGCAGGACGCCGTCGAGCACCTCGCCGACCTGCGCTGCGACCGCTGCCGGCGGCGCGCCAAGCCAAAGCGTTCGTCCGTGACGCTGCCGATGGTCTGCCACGAACACTGCCCGGAGTTCGCCGACGCGAACCCCGGCTACGCGGGTCTGGCCGCGCCCCGGCTGGACTTCCTCGCCGACGCCGTCGCGCTGGCCGTCCGGTTCCGCCTGGAGCTGGCCGCGGCGGCGGTCACCGCGGAGACCATGGACCTGATGGCGGCCGGGGCGCTGTGGCGGGAGGCGGTGCAGATCGCCCGGCACAGTGGCCACGGCGACCAGGTGCAGCAGCACGTGACGGCGACGGTGCTCGGCCGGGTCCGGTACCTGCGTTGCCGCAGGCGCGCCGACGCGATCGCGCTGCTGGACGCGTTCCCGCTCAACAAGCTCGATCCCACGTGGGAGGAGGTCCGGCACCGGGTCAGCATCGCACACTGCGAGCTGCTCAACTCCGCAGCCGTCGACCTCGTCGAGGGCGCGGAGCCCGACTTCGCCGGCGCGGCCGCTCTGCTGCGGCGCGCGGTACCGCTCAACCGCAGCGCGCAGACCGTGCTGCGCAACCTCATCGAGGTACTGCTGGCGCTCGCCATGAAGAAGTCGGACGCCAACGACTTCTCGGCCGCCCGCGCGCTCCTGCAGGAGGCCATCCAAGGTGTGGGGCGGGTACCGGCCGGTGAGCCTATCGGACCGGAGCTGGAGCGAAAGCGGGAGCTGCTCGCCGACCTCCTGATCGACGTGCGGTGCGACGAGCTCATGGTGATGGTCCGGCGCCGAAGCGACGCTGCGGCGACGACGGCGCACGGGGAGACCCGCCGCGCCCTGCAGGCTGACCGGCGACCGGTCTTCGACGAGGTGTGGGCCGGGATGCTGGTCGTGGAAGCCACCGGGCTGGTCGGGCGCGACGACGAGCGGGCCGTAGCCTGCCTGCGGCTGGCCGCGCGGCTGGGCACCCCGCAGCGGAAGGACATCGACACCCTCATTAGGTCAGTCCGGCGGAAGATGGCCCTCGACCTCAACAACCGGGCGAACGAGCTGCACCAAGAGCGCCGGTACGACGAGGCAATCGCACTGTTCGACCAAGCCCTCGTCCTGGCGCCGGACGAGGCCGTCATCGTGCACAACCGGGCTGTCGTCGTGCTGGAGAAGGCGATGGACGCGGTCGGGAAGCTGCTCGAGGACGCGGACCCGCGCCGCCGATTCAGCGGCGACCTCGATCTCCACGCCCGCCTCTGCGACCTCGACATTGAGGACTACTTCGGGCGGCCGACGAACGCCGGGCAGGTCCTCGCCGCGGCGGAGCAGGTCGACAAGGCGTTCCATGCGTTACGGGATGCCTCGGCCGCGTCGCGCTAGACGGTGCCGGCGACCGTGCGGAACTCCGTGGCGGAGTACCTCGTCGCTGCCTGCCTGCGGGCTGAGCACAGCCGTGACGAGGAGCGGATGCGCCCCCTCCTGCGCACCGCCCATCGCATCACCTCGAGCTCCGAGGTGCGCAGGAAGATCGCCAGCCTCGCCGATGAGCTTGGCACATCGCCCACCGAGGTGCTCGGGTTGGGCCTGCCGCGGCTCGGCCCCGTGTCGCGAGTGTCCGGAGGGTCGCGCCCCGACGCCGTCGTCACGTACGTCAGCGTCTACCTCCCGGTCGTGCTGTACCTCACCGTCGCCGTCGCGCGGCTGCGGGTGGTGCTCGGGCTGCTCGCTTTCCTCGTCACCGCACCGGTCGTCTTCGCCCGCCTGCGGCTCGACCTCGCGCTGTGGGTGCCGATGCCCGTCGCGATCGGCGTCGGCGTGCTCGGGGCGGGGAGCCTGGCGTTGCTGTTCCTGGGGATCCCCGGTGTGGGCTTCGCCTGCACGACAGACGCCGTCCTGTCCGTGATTCTCTTGGTGCTCGGCGCGGTCGCACTGCTCCTCGGGGCCAGGGCCGTCGCCCGCGGCGGGGAGTGGTGATGTTCGAGTACGAGGAGCTGCGCATCCGGGTTCTGCCGGTGGCGCGCGGGCGCGCGGTAGTGCTGATGAACGGCCCGCACCAGACGGCAGGTGTCGTGGCGACGGCGCAGCTCGACGTGTTCCGCGCGATGTTCGACGCGATCCTCGACGCCGAGCACACCGGCCGGGCGGGCGCCCGCGCCGACGCGGACATGCAGGAGCTCGGCGCGAAGCTGTTCGCCGCGCTGCTGTCCGGCCCCTTGGCGGCGTGCCTGCACGACAGCCAGGAGAGCGCGGCGGCGCTGGACCGCAGGTTGCGCCTGCGGTTCGAGCTGCCCGGGGCGCTCGCAGACCTCCCGGTCGAGGCCCTGCGCGCCCGCCAGGACCGGGGCGGGCGCCTGGCCACCGGCCCGCGCACCTCGATCGTCCGCTCGGTGGCGGCCCCGGGGTTGCCCGGTGGCCGACTGCCGCAGCCCGCTGACAAACCCGAGAAGCTGCGCGTGGTCGTGGTGGTCGCCGAGCCGCGGTGGGCACGTCCCGGCACGGCCGCGCTGCCGCCGTTGCAGCTGGCGGCCGAGGTGGCAGCGCTGACGGCCGAGCTGCGCAGCGACGCAGCCGGTTTGTCCGTCGACCACGAGATCGTCGGTCTCGACGGTGACCCCGTGACGCGCGCGCGCATCCAGGCGGTCGCGGAGCGCACCCCCGGATCCTGCATGGTCGTCCTGCTGGGGCACGGTGCCCCCGGCGGAGCGGTCTATCTGGAGGAGCCCGATGGCACGCCCGACCCCGTTTCGGGGCACGTGCTGGCCGGTGACCTCGCCGGCGCGAACGTGCGGCTCGTCGTACTCAACCTGTGCGGTGGTGGCCGGTTCGAGGCCGAGCGTCCGTATGCGACGGTGGCCGAGGAGCTGGTCGTGGGTGGGGTGCCGGCCGTGGTGGCGATGCAGGCCGATGTCAGCGACGCCGCTGCGGCGTTGTTCACACCAATGCTGCTGCGGACGCTGCTCGGCAACGCCACGCTGGACGAGGCGGTCACCCGGGCACGGATCGAGATGGTCGACGGCGGCGGCGGGACGACCGCTGAGTGGGCGACGCCCGTGGTGGTCGTGCACCGGCAGAACGGGCACGGCCTGCTGTTCAAGGTGCGCGGGGTTCGGGCTGGCGACGATCCGATCGCGCGCGGAGCCGCCGACCTGGCTAACGTCGAGAACTCGTCCGGTGGCATCGACCTTGGGCGCTTGGTCGGCGCGGCCCGGCATGTCCGCACCGCGGGTGAATGGAATAGGTTGGAGCGGCTCGTTGCGGCCGGCGGCGGGTTGCGCCCCGAGTTCGACGCGCTCGGCCGGGAGGCCGCGTTCGAGTCCGCGGTCGACTGGATCCGGCAGGTCTGCGCCCTGCTCGCGGCCGAAGATGACCCGGCACCGGCCGTCGAGCTGCTGGCGATGGTCCGCGCCCGCGTGCCCGCAGCCGTGATCACCCTCCTGGAGCAGGAGGTCGACAGGGCACGGCGTGCACACGCCACGATGGCGATGGCCCGAGCCGCCGCCGCGCGTCAGGAGTGGTCCGACACCGTGGAGTACTGCGAGGAGGTGCTCGCCGATCACCCCGACGGCTACCGGGACGCCCTCGCTCTCCGCGAGACGGCCGGCGCGGAGCTGGAGCGGTCCCGGTGCTACGCAGCCGCGGCGGCGCTGGAAGCCGCGGAGGACTGGGCCGGAGCCGGCGCCATGTTCGAGCAGCTCGCTGGCTTCCGCGACGCCGCCGACCGCTGGCACTACTGCGCAGCCCGCCGAGCACTGGACCTGGGCGACCTACCCACGGCGGCCGAGGAGTTCCGCGCGGCGGGCGGGTACGCCGACGCCGTCGCCCGCGCGGAGGCGACGGTCGCGCGGATCTGTATGGCGGAGGAACGCTGGGCCGAGGCCGAGCAGCACTGGCGCCGGGCCGCGCTGGGGGGCGTCGACGTCGCGGCTGATCTGGACTACGTCCGGGTGCGACAGCGGATCGAGGACGGCGACTGGTCGGGAGCGTTAGCGGTGCTGCGCGGGATGGCCGACGGTCCCGAGGTCGCCGAGCTGAGCTGCCTCGTGACCGGGATCCTCGCGCTGCTGAAGCGCGACTGGCATGCGGCGCTGCGCGAGTTCGACGACCTCCCCGACACCTACCTGCGTGGTCTCGCGGGCGACGCGCGGCGGCTCGCCACAGCCGGGCGGCACGTGGCCTACGCTCGCTGGGGCGCCGCGCTCGCTGAGCTGGACGGCCGCTCAGGGCGGTTCGCCGAGGAGGCGCGCAGGCTCGCTGCACTCGCCCACGCCGGCCGCGCCGAGGGTCGCGACGACTGGCCCGGGGTCGTCGCGGCGCTCCGCGCGCTTGCCGGCCCCGACAGGAAGATGCCCGACAACGAGGTGGCGGACATGCTCGGCTACGCCGAGGGCCGGGTCGCCGAGGGCGAGGGCGACTGGTGCGACGCCGAGCAGTACTACGCGGGGGTGCGGCCCGCCTACCGCGACACCGGGTCCCGCGGAACGTATGCACGGGGGCGGGCTGCCGAGGACGACGGCGACCTGGACACCGCGATCTCCTGCTATCAGCAGGTGCTCGGAACCGTCGAGGATGCGGCGCAGCGCCTCGTCCGGTGCCGCTTGGCAGTGGCGGTTCGGGCGAACGACTGGGCCGCCGCCCTGCAGCAGGCCGAACTGCTCGACGATCCCGTCGAGCGGGCGACGCAGACCGCCTACGCGCAGGGTCGACTGGCCGAGGAGGCCGACGATTGGCTCGGGGCCGCCTCCAGCTTCGCCGGGTGCCGCGCCCACGCCGACGCGGCGCAACGCGAGGCGTATGCGCTGGCCAGGGTGGACGAGGCCGCCGGTCGCTGGCAGCGCGCGCTGGGCCGCTACGGGCGGATCCCCGAAGGTGAACGGGACGTCGCGGAGCGCCGTGGCCGCCTGGCCGCCTGCTTAGCCGCGCTGCCGTGGGCCGACGGCCTGCCCGACGCCGGGCTCGTCGAGCTGCCCGAGACGCCCCGACCCGGCCCGTACACGCTGCTGGCCCCGCTCGGTATCGACGCTGGCTCGTCCGCACGCGAGGTCAACGCCGCCGGGTTCGGCGTGCTGCGTGAACGCCGGGGCCGCGCCGACCAGGACGCGCTAGCCCGGTTGCGCAACCGGGCGGCTCGGCTGCAGGTCGACGCCGGGATGGCCGCGGTGGGTGACCCGCAGGCGTTGCGAGTGGCAATGGCGGCGCTGCGTCCCGGGTCGGCGGCCGAGATGGTCGCCGCCCTGCGCGCCACGGCTCCTGCCGACGCCGGCCTCGTCGCGCTGCTCGAAGGGGACGTCGACGCCGCGGTCGCCGAGTGGGACGCGGCCCTGCGCCGCGATCCCGCCGACACGACGGTGGCGCGTAACCTCGCCCTGGTCCGCGAGCACCGCGCCGCCCGGTTGCGTGCCGCAGATGACCTGGAGGCGGCCGCGGCGGAATGGCTGCGCTGCGTGGGCCTGTGGGTGATGGTGCTGGTCGACGACGAGCACTGGCGGAAATGGGGGGCCGCCCGATCGCGACGCTACGGCCTCGCCGTCCCCGACGCCGAGTTGCGGACCGTACGCGAGGGCATTGCCCAGCGCCTCACCGACGCCGCTAGCCCGTCTGCAGGCGCGGACCAGGACCCGACCGTGCCGGCTGAACACCTCGCGGCAGCGCTGCTCCGCGACGTCGGCGGCGTCGCGGTCCGGCTCGGGCCCGACGCCCATCGGATCGCCTGCGGGCCCGCCCGACTCACCGACGCTGGCCTGGTCGACCGGTTCGCCGCACTCGTCATGAGCCTCCAGCCAGCTCCGGACGCCGATCCGGCCCCCCCGGGCGGCCCGGACGAGGGCCGGCTGCGGTGCGCCTTCTCCGGGCTCGGTCCGAGCCTCATGCTGCTGGAGCGGGGCCAGCCGGTGCGCGCGCTCGCGGCTCTGCCCGAACTCGGCGCGGCCCGGGTCGGGGTGAGGGCGACCTGCACGGTCACCGAGCGGCGCGCCGGGGCCGAGCACCGCGCGGGCTGCGCGGAGTGCCGCGACTTCCACGACCACCACCCCGCCTACCTGCTGCTCCCGAACCGGACGACGCAGCTAGTGCAGGACGCGGCCTGGCTCACCGCTCGCGCACACGTCGCCATCGCTCGGGCGGCGGCGCTGCGCGACGTGCCCGACGTCGATGCCGTCGGCGCCGCGTTGTCCGCTGCGCTGGACCGGGGGAAGGCGGCCGGGATCGCGGCCCGCACAAGGGATGTGGTGGCCCGCGCCGTGTACGACCTGGCCGAGGACCTCTGGGCCCGGCGCGGGCACGGTCGGGCGGAACGCGTCCAGCGGGCCGCCGAGTTCCTCGACGGGTTGGCCGACGGACCACTGGGGGGCAACGCGCAGGTGCGGGCGGCGATGGCCGACGTCCTCAACCAGCGCGGCCTGCTGCGCGCGGGCCACGGTGACGCGGAAGACGACGGCCCGGTCGACCTCGCCGCGGCCGAGGCGGACCTGCGCGCCGCGGTGCGGCTGAACCCGGCGCCGTCCACCGTCCGCGCCAACCTGACGCGGGTCCTGCTGCAGCGGGCGCGCGAGGAGCGGGCGCGGGCCCCCTGGACGACCGTGGCCGACGCGGCGGCCGTTGTCGCGGACGGGCTGGGCAGCACCCCTCACAACTCCGCCTTGCGGGCCGCCCTCGACGAGCTGTGCGAGACCGCCGACCGACTCGTCCTGAACACGCTCTCGAGCGAGGAGATGATCGCGCTGCTCACCGAGCCCGGCACGGGCGACGCCGCCGCAGTCCGGCGTGCGTGCGCGGCCGCGCAGACCGACCCCGGCGACGACCGTGCCCTGCGGGAGCTGCGTGCCGTGCTGAACGGACTGGCCGACCAGGAGAGGAGTACCAACACCTCATGATCAAGGATCCGGACACCGTGTGGGACGGCGGGTTCCCCTACGACACCCTCGCCGCCGAGGGCATCACGCCCGACTCGACCCACCAGGAGGTGATCGACCTGCCCTTCCGGCTGATGCGGCATGGCCGCTACTCCCTCCCCGTCCAGCTCGCGCACGACGAGCTGCGACAGCTGTCGCGCAGGCTCGTGCTCGACCTGTTGATGTACCCGGGTGCGGAGGTGACCAGCCCGGCGAGCGCCGTCGTCGACATCCTCCGCGGGCTCACCGCGTCCGGTGTGGAGGTCGACGCGCAGCGGTGGATCGACGTCGCTGCCGGGCTCGTGGAGTTCGACCGATGACGGCGGCGGAGCGGGGCCGCTGGAACCAGTCCTTCCGGCTGAGCCAGGAGTTCGACCGGCGCATCGCCGAGCACGAGTCGCGGATCGACGACATCGTCCTGTCGATGGTCGGGGTCCTCGACTCGCTGGACCGGTTGTTGGCCGACACCTCGGCGGCCGATCGGACGGGACCGTTGGCGACCTGCACGGTGATCGTCCACCAGATGCAGGCCGCGCTGGCGCGGGCGGGCGCGGACGTCGTCGGCGTGGCTGGCGACGGGCTGGACCTCGACCTGCACACGGTCGTCGAGGTCCGCGACTGCCCCGGCGTTCCTGCCGACACAGTCGTCGAGGTGAAACGGCACGGATACCGGAGAGGCGACACCGTCCTGCGCACCGCGGACGTCGTCGTCGCACAACGAACGGAGCAAACCCCATGACAACGATCGGCATCGACCTCGGCACCACCAACTCCGTCGCCGCGGCCGTCGATCCCGCCCGCGGACCCGAGACGCTCGAGACGCGCAACGGCAACCGGTTGACCCCGTCCATCGTGGCACTCAAGGTCGCCAAGGACGGCGCGGAGACCGTGGCCGTCGGGGAGCCCGCACGCAACCTCGGCCGGATGGCGACGACGACCATAGCGTCGATCAAACGCCTGATGGGCCGGCACTTCACCGAACCGCAGGTGGCCGAGGCCCAGCGCAGGCTCGACTATGAAATTGTGCCCCGCTCCGACGACGCGGGGGTGGCGGTCCGGATGGGCAGCACCACCTACACCCCGGCACAGATCTCGAGCATGATCCTGGGTCGGGTTAAGCAGGACGCGGCGAGCCGGGTCGGGGAGATCACGCACGCGGTCATCACGGTGCCGGCTTACTTCGAGACCGCCCAGCGGACCGCCACGCGCGAGGCGGCCGAGGCCGCCGGGCTGAAGGTGCGCCAGCTGGTCAACGAGCCGACCGCCGCGGCGATTGCGTTCGGCATGCGCACCAGTCAGGACGAGGGCAGGCGGGTGCTCGTCTACGACCTCGGCGGCGGCACGTTCGACATCTCGTTACTCAACGTGGTGCGCGACGTGGCCGGCGGAGGGCAGTTCGAGATCGTCGGCACGGAGGGCGACAACTGGCTTGGCGGCGACGACTTCGACCACTGCATCGTAGACCGGATCATCGCCGTCGTGCGCGAAGAGTACGGCGTCGACGTCTCCGGAGACCGCAGTTTCCGGGGCGCGGCCAAGACTGCCGCCGAGCTCGCCAAGCGGGATCTGAGCGAGTTCGACACCACCGAGATCGTGATCCCACACGCGGTGAAGCTCGCCGACGGCACGGTCGTCAACGTCCTGCTCGACGTGCGCCGGGACGAGTTCGAGGCTATGATCAAACCCTTCGTCGCCCGGACGATGACGCTGGTCGAGAAGGTGCTGCGAGACAACAGCTACACCCCGGGCGACATCACCGACGTGCTGCTCGTAGGCGGCGCGACGCTCACCCCGCGGGTGCAGGAGGCGGTCACCGCGCTGTTCGGTGCCGATAAGGTGCGCCGGACCCTCAACCCCATGGAGTGCGTCGCGCTGGGGGCCGCCATCCTGGCCGACTCCCTCGGCGGGGTCGAGTGCCCGGCCTGCGGCGCGCCGAACGACGACACCGCCGAGGTCTGCGCCGCGTGCGGCCAGGAGCTGGTGCGCGGGATCACCGTCATAGAGACCACGGCGCTCGCGGTCGGGATCGCGGCGGTGGACGGGGAGGACACCGACGTGTTCGCCCCGATCATCCCGAAGGGCACCCGCTATCCGCTGGAACGGCCGATGACGCGCCGCTTCCGAGCGTCCGGGCACCGCATCAAGATGCCCGTCTGCGAGGGCGAGCAGCAGCAGGCCAGCCGCAACGCTCTGCACGACATCATCGAGACCCGGCTGCCCGAGCACCTCGACCCGAACTGCGAAGTCGAGATCAGCTTCGAGTACAACCTCAACCGGGAGATCATCATCGGTCTGACGGTCCCAGGGACCGAGCACTTCGAACAGCTGCACGTGCGGCAGCAGGGCGCGGCTGCGGGGGCGGCGGCACCCGCCGACGACCCGAACGACGACCTGGAACGGGCCATCCTGATCGTCGACCAGTTCCTCCAGTCGTTCGAGCGCTTCGTCCCCAAGGCGCGAATGCGGCGCATCGAGCAGCACCGCGACGAGGCCGAACGAGCCGCCGCCCTGCCCGACCGGGGGACCCAGGACCGCGCCCGGGACGCGCTGATGAACGACCTCGACACCAGCGGGCTCGCGACGGTCCTGTTCTACGCGTCGATCGCCGCGGAACGCAGCACGCCGAGGGAGGCTGCCGATATTCGGCAGGCCGCCGAGGCCGTGACCGAGGCGCACGATAGCGGCAACAACGCCCGCCGGGCGCAGGCCGAGCGCATCCTGAGCGAGCTGGTCAACCGGGCGTTCGCCGACGAGGACACGAACGTCGTAGAGGACACTGACGGCATGCTCATCGTCACGCACTCGCCGTCGGCTGGCCGGACCCAGGCGCGGGGATGAGCGTCGGCATCGACCTCGGCAGCACCGCGATCCGAGCCGCGGTCGTGACCGCGTCCGCGTCGGCGCCGTTCGTCTCGGCCTGGAACCCACCCCGACCCGGGGCGGAGATCCGCTGCCACCGCAGCCCTCGAGGAATCGACTTCCGCACGGCGAAGGGCGACCTCGGCGGCCCAGGCCGACCCGACCAACGGGCGCGTACTGGCCTGCTGGCCGACCTGGCTGCCGTCCACGAATGGGCCGCCGCACAACCGGCGACCCTGCACGGCAGCGCGCAGACGGCCGTCGTCGCGGTCCCGGCCGGGTTCACCTCGAACCAGCGCTCCGCGGTGCGGGCGGAGGTGGCCGCGGCCGGGTTCACCGCCGTCGACCTCATCAACGACTCGGTCGCCGTCGCGCTGGCCAGCACCCCGCCCGACGCGCCCGCCCGCACTGTGCTGGTCGTCGGGTCGGGGTACCGCGGCACGGAGGTGGCGGCGATCCGCTCGATGCGCGGGCGGGTGTGGGTGCTGGGCCACTTGGTGGGCGGCGACATGTCGGGCTCCGGCCTCGACGCCAAGCTCATGAATCAGTGGCTGGCCGCCGTGCCCCCCGAGGTCCACACCTCCGTCGTCGACGAGTGGGACGCCGCAGAGCTCGGAACGCTGCGCGCCGCAGCTGAGCAGGTCAAGATCCGGCTCGCCGCCGGGGAGACGCTGGTGGCGTCCTGGCCGTTCCCAACAGACGGCGCGGATGCGGTCGAGGACGTCCCCGGGGTGCCGTTCGATGCCGCGGCCTTCGCCGCCCTAGCACAGACCTGCGCCACGGCAACGGCCGAGCGCGTGCGGCAGGTGCTGCAGGAGACCGACGTGGCGATCGCCGACGTCGACATGGTTCTGCTCAACGGAGGCACCGCCACGATCCCCGCCGTCGCCGACGGGCTCGCCACGGCGCTGGCGGTGGAGGTGGTAGTCACCAGCGTAGGCACTGTGGCGAGAGGAGCGGCCCTGCACGGCGCCCGGTTGCGGCCCTCCACCGACCGCGCGGCAGTCGACCTCGGTGTGGTCGTCCAGGTGCCGTGGACGCCGCAGTCGGCAAGCGAGGTCGCGCTTGCCCGTCCCCACCAGCGCCGCGCCGATCCTGTTGCGGCGGCCCGGGAGCTGTGGCAACGAGGCAGGCCCGGCGAGGCCACCGACGACCTGCGCGGCCTCGTGCGGCGCGCGCAGGATCTCCTGGCAGAGATCGAACGCGGAACGGTGAACACACGGGCTGGTGGCCGCAGTGCCCCATGGAACGACACGGCGAGGCAGGCCGGGAAGCGCCTCCGGCGCGCGGAAGCGCACCTCGCCAAGAACAAGCTGTTTGAGGCGGTCTCGGAGGCCCACCAGGCCTGGGAGCAGGACGTCGACGACCAGGAAGTCTTCCAGCGCATGCTGGACATCCACGTGCGGGCGGCCGCGACGGCCCCCGGCCCTGAGCGATTCGCCGACGCGATGTACTGGCTGCGCTGCGCGCACCGGCTCGACCGCGACGCTCCCGACGTCCTCGACGCGCTGGTCACCCGCCTGATTGACCAGGCCCGGCACCACACGGAAGCCGGTGATCGCGCGGCGGCCAAGGAGTTACTCGGCGACGCCCTCGACCTGGATCCAGACCACGCGGCGGTCCGCTCATCTCAGGCAGACCTCGGGTGACCGCAGCCAGCTGAGCCCGCCCGGGGTACGAGGCACTGGGCCGGAAAAAAAGTGGTGGGCGCATCGCGTCGCTGAACCCGTCGCTGATCTTGCCCAGCGGGGCGGTCGAGGCGATCGGCAGCCCGAGTTGCCGGTGCACGAACCCGACCAGCCCGGCCTCGTACTGCAGCCCGGGCACGTACACATTGAGGTACATCCGGTCGATGCACTCCACCTCGAACACCACGTGATCGTTCAGGACATCGGCGACAGTGCGCGGTAGCGTCATGGCGGGCTCCGGTCGGACGGGCGGCCAGCAGGCCAACTAACCGCT
>Ga0136614_10001073_pt1 | contig 15508 bp, 13 predicted proteins | sample AntDrymUQ2792106_2_FD_106643 | JGI IMG/M metagenome (GOLD analysis project Ga0136614, IMG submission 106643) | Polar desert sand microbial communities from Dry Valleys, Antarctica - metaG UQ279 (21.06) | ecosystem: Environmental > Terrestrial > Soil > Desert | place: Antarctica: Dry Valley... | reverse complement strand
TGCTCTTCGAGCAGTCCCGCAACGCTGTCGACGTCGATCTCCAGGCCGTAGCGCGCGGCCAGCGTGGCGCGCGGTGCGTCGGGTGAGGCCGGCTCCAAGAGCTCTGCGAAGAAGCGCTCAAAGCCCGCGGGCGAGATGATCTCCAGGATCCGCGCCGGCTCGTCGCCGGCGTTCCAGAACGTGTGCCACTCGTTGCGGGGCTTGAAGATGAGGTCGCCGGGCTCCCCGAACAGGACAGCGTCGCCCAGCAAGGCGCCGACGCGGCCCTCCAACACGAAGCTGTACTCGTCTTCGCGGCTGTGGCGATGCATTGGCGCTGCCAGCATCCGGGGCGCCAGCGGGTGCTCGACCAGCGCGAACCCGCCGCCTGACGCATCGCTGCCGACCATGAACCGCACCCCGAGCGAGCCGAGATCGCCGATCCTTCCCTCGTTCGGACCAAGAACCCTCGGCTGCATGGCACTCCTTTCGCTGCATACGGTGTACTCACTCACCGGCCGCAAGCTACCGAGCCCTCGACGGACGTGGCCGCCGTCGAGACATCGCGGGCTATGCCGGCGGCGGCGTTCGGCGAGACGATCAACCGCATCGCGCGCTCCGGCCTCCCGCGGCGAGACGCGGCGGCCGGACTGACGGGATCGTGCAGCGACAGGCGACGGGCTGACTCAGGCGAACGCCATCGATGCGCGCGTCTGCGACGCTGTGGGGGTGCGCTTTGGCAGAGATCGCACTCGAGGCGCAACAGCGCGACGACGGTTCGGCCCCACGCTTGGGGTCCACGACATCGCGATCGATCTCGGTACCGCGAACACGCTGGTGTACGTCGGCGGTCAGGGGATCGTCGTCTCAGAGCCGTCGGTGGTCGCGATCGACACCGACAGCGGCGAGGTGCATGCCGTCGGTGCGGAGGCTGAGCGGATGATCGGGCGCACGCCGGCGACGATCTCCGCGGTGCGTCCGCTGCGCCACGGCGTGATCGCCGACTTCGAGGTCACCGAGCAGATGCTGCGCTACTTCATCGCCCGCGTGCTCGATCGCCGCTGGGCTCACCCGCGGCTGATCGTCTGCGCGCCGTCCGGCGTCACGGAGGTCGAGCAGCGAGCCGTCGAGCAGGCGGCGCTCTCGGCCGGCGCACGGCGCGTCCAGCTCATCGAGGAGCCGATCGCCGCCGCGATCGGAGCCGGCGTAGCGATCGAAGAGCCGGTCGGGCGCATGATCGTCGACATCGGCGGCGGCACCAGCGAGGTCGCGGTGATCTCGCTGGGCGGAATCGTCCTCTCACGCTCGCTCCGCATCGGCGGCTATGAGATGGACGAGGCACTCGGCCACTACATGCGCAGCGTGCATCAACTGGTGATCGGCTCGCGCACCGCCGAGTCAATCAAGCTGGCGATCGGCTCGGCACACCCGCTCGCCGAAGAGATGACCTTCGCCGTGCGCGGACGTCACATCATCAGCGGGCTACCCGCCGAGGTCGCGCTGCACAGCGAAGAGGTTCGCGACGCCCTGCGTTCGCCGCTGCGAGAGATCCTCTCGGCGATCACCGAGACGCTCGAGCAGACACCGCCCGAGCTTGCCAGCGACATCGCCCGCCACGGCATCCTCCTCGCCGGCGGCGGCACCCTCTTGCGCGGCCTGGCCAACCTCGTGGAGACCGAGACCCAGATCGCGACCACCGTCATCGAGTCCGCGCTTACCTGCGTCGCTGTCGGCTCGGGTCTCGCGCTCGAGCACTACGACCGGCTCGCCGGAAACGGCACCGCAAGTCGCGCACGCGCGAGCCGATCAACCACAACCTGAGGTCGTCTCGCGCGCGGTGTCGCCGCGATCGGCGGCGATCACGAGCATGGCGGTGAGGAAAGAGGCGTTGGTGACCACCGACCAGTCCTCGGCGTCGACGGCAGCCTTCGTCGTCAGCGAGAGCTCCACGATGGCTACTAGTGGCCTTCTCATTAGAGCTGAGGGAGACGGCCCCTGGCGGGTGTTCGATGGCGCCCGCGCGCCGGCCGGCGCTGGCCGAGCGTCCACCGCTAAGCCCGTCGCCAGCGCGACACACCGCTTCTGGCCACGGCCACGGCCACGGCCGCGGGAGCACGGTACGCTGTCCCCGCGGATCCGGGGTGGCTCGGGTGCGGGGTCCGCACCTTTGCGCTGGGTTGATGCCGACGTGGCCGACCCAGGGTCACATCGTCGTCATCGTCTCGCCGGCACCCCGCGCCGAACCGGCGAGCGCCGGCGCGCGAGCTCGACGCTCGCGACGCGCTCATCGGCGGCCGCCGGCCGGGCACTACGGTACCCGGGTGATCCGATCCAGCGCCGGTGGCCCGACGGCGGCGGCTCCCGTCAGCGACGGCGCCAGATAGGCCTCCAGCGCGTCGAGGTCAAGCGCACCGCCGATGCGGTCGCCGCCCGACCGCAAGGCGAAGAAGCGGTCGCCCCCGTCGGCCAGAAACGAGTTGACCGTGATCCGGTACGCCTGCTCGTCGCGGGCCGCTTGGCCGCCGATGCGCAGCTCGCTGACCGGCGATGGCGCGCCGGGACATGCCGCGCCCGTGATCTGCTCGGCGACGCTCGCATCCCACGTGTAGGTCACCCCCTGCGACGCCAGCAGCACGCGAGGCGGCGTCTGGTCGCACCACTGCTGCTTGAGCATCTCGCCGACCTGGGCGCCGGTAAGCGTCATCGTGACGAGCGAGTTGCCGAACGGCTGCGTGCTGAACGCGTCGCCGTAGGTCACCTCGCCGTCCCCGGCGATGTCGGCGCGCACGCCACCCGGATTCATGAATGCCGCAACGGCCCCGGCGCCCTGGGTGGCCGCCAGCTGCGCGTCGGCGATGAGGTTGCCGCCCGCGTTCTCGCCCGAGTCGTCGTTGACGCGCGTGATCGCGGCCGTGATCCGACCGATCGGTCGGTTGGCCAGCGGCGCCGCGAGCGCGCTGTAGCGCGCGATCAGCGAGCTGAGATCCGCCGCCCGCTCGACGGCTTGGCCGATGACGCGGTTGTTCGCCCGGACCTGGACGACGTCCTTGCTGCGCCGGTCGAGCGTCAGGTCGAGGTCCGTCACCAGGCGGCCGAACGACGCTGCGCTGGTGACGGGCCGCTCGTCGATCACGCAGTTGTAGGGCTGGTGCGTGTGCCCGGTGACGAACAGGTCGACCGCGTGGCTCGTGCGGTTGACGATGTCGACGACTGGGCCGGAGATCCCGTTGCAGCTGTTGACGCCGAACGGCGCGTCCTGCGATCCCCCCTCGTGCAGCAGCACGACGATCGCCCGCACGCCATGGCGCCTGCGCAGCTCGCCCGCGTAGCGGCTGGCCGTCTCGGCCTCGTCGAGAAACTCGAAGTCGCGGATGCCCGCCTGGGAGACGATATCCGGGGTGCCCTCCAGCGTCATGCCGATGAAGCCGACCTTGATCCCGTTGAACCTGCGGATCGCGTAGGGCGCAAAGACCGGCCGACGTGAGACGCGGTCGACGACGTTGGCGGCGAGAAAACGAAAGTCGGCGCCGGCGAAGCCGTCGCCGCCGAAGCAGCCGTCGGCGTGGCAGCCGCCGTCCTGCATGCGCCGCAGCTCGGTCGCGCCCTCGTCGAACTCGTGGTTGCCGACGGCGTTGAGATCAAGACCGATGCGGTTCATGGCCTCGATCGTCGGCTCGTCGTGAAATAGCGCCGAGAGAAGCGGGCTCGCGCCGATCAGATCGCCGGCGGACACGATCAGCGTGTTCTCGTTGGTGGCCTCGAGGCGCCGCAGGTGCGTGGCGAGGAACTCAGCGCCGCCCGCGGGCATGCGCGAGGCCGGATCCGTGGTCGCCTGGACCGTCCCGGGCGTCGTCGATTCCAGATGGCCGTGAAAGTCGTTGAGGCCGAGCAGCTGAACCTCGACCGGACGGGGCGTGGCTGCCGCGGGGCCGGCCAGCCCGGTGAGAACGGCTGTCGCCAGGACGATGATGCGAAGGCTTTTCATGCGGACGAGGTTGCCGGGCGGCCAGGCCGTCTCTGTCATCAAGCGGTGATCCAGACGTTGCCGTCCTGTTACCGCACTGACACCGCCGTCGGGTCGCCGGCCCGCGGCGCCACGGAAGGGGACGCCGCTCAGCTGCCCGGCAAAGGACGCGGGCGCGTCGTTCACCGTTCGACAACCCGCGGCCCGTGTTCTGCTGCGATCAGTCGTCCCTCTGACGACAGCGGAGGCAGCAGATGAGCGGACAGGGCGAATTCGAGCGGCGCATCGGGCGCCGTGGCTTCATCTTCAACGCGGCCGCCGGAGCGGTGGCGGTGAGCGGTCTGGCCGCGCCCGCCACGCGAGCCACGGGCCACCCAAAGGGTCGCCCACAGCTCACGAGCGGCGTGCAGAGCGGCGACGTGACGTCGCGCGGCGCGGTCGTCTGGGCGCGTGCCGACCGCCCCGCGGAGATGTACGTCGAGGTCTCCCCGACCGAGTCGTTTCGCCACTCGCGGCTCGTTCGCGGGCCGCTGGCAACGCAGTCCACAGACTTCACCGCGCAGGTCGAGCTCGACTTCCTGTCGCCGGGCGAGGAGTACCACTACCGCGTCGCCTTCGCGGAACCCGGGCGGCCGCGCCAACTCGGCGAGGCGGAGGTCGGGCACTTCCAGAGCGCGCCGGTGCGCCGCGCGCAGCGCGACGTGTGCTTCGTCTGGGGCGGCGACACCGCCGGCCAGGGCTGGGGCATCAACCCCGACTTCGGCGGGATGCGGATGTACGAGACGATGCGCCGCCGCCGGCCCGACTTCTTCCTGCACTCGGGCGACACGATCTACGCCGACGGTCCGATCCAGCCTGCGGTGACGCTGCCCGACGGCTCGGTCTGGCGCAACGTGACGATTCGAGGAGAAGTCCAAGGTCGCCGAGACGCTGGCGGAGTACCGCGGCAACCACCGCTACAACCTGCTCGACGACAACGTGCGCCGCTTCAACGCCGAGGTGCCGAACATCGCGCAGTGGGACGACCACGAGGTGACCAACAACTGGTATCCCGGCGAGCTCCTCGAGGATCCGCGCTACGTCGTGCGCGACGTCAACCTGCTCGCAGCTCGCGGCAACCAGGCGTTTCACGAGTACTGGCCGATCCGCGAGCGCCGCCGCGAGCTGGGCCGCGTGTACCGCCGGATCGCCTACGGGCCGTCACTCGACGTGTTCGTGCTCGACATGCGCACCTATCGCGGCCCGAACACCGCGAACACCCAGAGCGAGCGCAGCGAGCAGACGGCGATCCTCGGCCGCGCGCAGCTTGACTGGCTCAAGCGCCGGCTCGAGCGCTCGACCGCGACGTGGAAGATCATCGCGTCGGACATGCCGATCGGCCTCGTCGTCGCAGACGGCCCGGCGGCCTTCGAGGCGGTCGCTCAGGCCAACGGGCCGGCGCGCGGGCGCGAGCTCGAGATCGCGGAGCTGCTGTCCCACATCAAGCACGCGGGAATCCGCAGCACCGTGTGGCTGACCGCCGACGTGCACTTCTGCGCCGCCCATCTCTACGACCCGAACCACGCCCAGTACCAGGACTTCGAGCCGTTCTGGGAATTCGTCACCGGACCGCTGCACGCGGGATCGTTTCCGCCCGGCGCGCTCGACGACACGTTCGGCCCGCAGGTCCGCTTCGTGAAAGGGCCGAGCACGCCCAATCAGCCGCCGTCGGCCGGCCTGCAGTTCGCCGGCGAGGTGCGCATCGACGGTGCGACCGAGCAGATGACCGTGCGGATCTTCGACCTGGGGGGCGAGGTGCTCTTGCGGTGACGCTGGATCCCTGAGCCGCCGTCATCGCTCAGGCGGCGAGGCCTGCCTCAGCGCCGCCCGGCTCGTCCTGGCGGCCGGGAGGTCGCGGATGGCTTCGAGCTCGAAGCGAAGCTGGATGACCAGCGGGTGCTCGGCGAGGGTGCGCTCGAGCATCGTCAGGCTGCGCCAGTAGTGCGTGAGCTTGCGCTGTCCGTCAGCCGTGGCCGCGAGCGCCGGCTCGCCATGCAGGCGGATCCTCAGCTCGCGCACCTTCGACAGCTTGTCGGCGGCGTAGATCGTGTTGGCCTCGCAGTCACATGCCCCGACCTGATCGCGCAGCGCCGACTTGCGCTGCTGCGCGTCCTCGATGCCGGAATCCTCGGTCAGGCAGCACACGAGGTGCTCGACGGTGGCGCCGAAGCGCAACTCGAGCTCCGGCCGCGTCGTGCCCGTCGCCTCCAGCGTGTCATGCAGCACCCGGCCGCCGTGACCTCGTCGCTGCAATCGAGCGAACGGGTCCTCCATCTGAATGCAGTGGATAGCCGTTGAACGCCTCTACAGCGCTGCCTGCCCTCCCACCCAAATGTGGGCAGATGCGACGCGCGCCGCGTGAGCGAGCGTTCGCGGCGCGTCTGCGACGACGTCAGCGCCACGGCCAGTGGGGTCCGCTACTGCACTGAGATGGAGGACCCGTTCGAGCGAATGCAGCGGCGACGCGACCTCGAGCGGATGCAGGATGAACGGCGCGCCGTCCGCCTCGCGCCAGTCATCGCCGTGCGCGCGCAACGCGAAGCGCAACGCGGCGCAGGTCAGCGGCCGGCGCTGCACGAACGTCGGCACACCGTCCAACGCGCCGGCGCGAGTTCCCCCCATGGGCAGAATGGGTTCCCACGCCGCCGCAGATCAACGCCTGAGGTCACATGTTCTCTGGCGCCCCGACACCTTTTCTCAATGCCCCGCCGGACTTGCGCATGCGCGGCGCGTCACCGGCAGGCGCGACCGCCGTTGCGGTGACGCCCTGGTAACACCCTCGCCCGTCGCGCGGGCGACGCTCCAGCCCATGAGCTCGCGATCCACGACGCGGCGCCAGCTGCTGAGCCGCGCCGCGGTCGCCGCCGGCGCCGTCGTACTGCCCGCCGCCCCGGCGCCCGCGCGGCCGCGCCGCGCCCCGGCCGAGCACGTGATCCTGATCGACTGGGACGGGTTCGGAAGCGATCTGCTCGACCGCGTGCCGATGCCCAACCTCCAGAACCTGATCGGTCGCGGCTCGCTGTCGATCGCCGACAGCACGTACAACACCTACTCCAACTCCGCCCGGGCGTCGATGTCCACAGGGGCATATCCCGAGGCGCACGGCAACGCCGGCTACTACCTCGATCGCGAGCGTGACGTCGTGATCAGCCAGAACCGCGAGTTGCGCGCCCAGACGATCAACCAGGCGCTGGCCGAGCGCGGGGGCACGACGGCGTCCGTCGGCTGGTACATGGTCCAGGACTTCGGCACCGCGTACGGCGATCCGGAGCAGCTCTACGTTCAGCCGGGCGTGGCGGAGCAGCACCAGGGTCGTCCGGGCGCGGGCTTCGCCAGCCGCGTCGACGTGGCGATCGACATCCTCAACCGGCGCCCCGTCGACTCGGCCGGCGAGGCGGTGACCGTGCCCCGGATCCCGGCCTTCCTCGCCGTCTACGCGGGAGAGCTCGACGCCCTGCTGCACGAGCAGGGTCCTTCCAGCCCGAACCTGCCGCCGCTGCTGGGCGCCTACGACCGCGAGCTCGGACGGCTCGTGCAAGGCGTGCGCGACGCCGGCATCGCCGCGCGAACGGCGCTGCTGCTCACCGGCGACAATGGCTTCAGCCCGTGGACGCAAACCGTCACGCCCGCGCTCGTCGAGGCGATCGGCTCCGGTGGGCTGCGGCCGGAGGTCGTGACCGTCGGGCGCTCGCCGGGGGCCGACACCGAGGTCGTCCTCATCCCGAACGGGGTGCGGATGTCCAACGTGTACCTGCGCGGGCGCGCCGCCGGCAAGCAGGGACGCGCCGTGGTACGCGCGGCGGCCGCCCGCGTCGGGCACATCCCGAACGTGTTCGACCCGCTCGACCTGCGCCGCCTTCGGGCCAGCGAGAAGCTCGGCGACATGGCGCTGGAGGCGCAGCCCCCGTACCACTTCTCGCTGCTCGACGACGGCACGGAACGCGGCTCGCACGGCAGTACGTTCGAGCTCTCTGTGCCGCTGATCATCGCGGGCGCCGGAGTCCGCCGGCGCCGCAGGGGCATCCACCGGGCAAGCCTCGTCGACGTGGCCCCGACGATCGCCGCGCTGCTCGCAGCCGCTCCGCCGGCACAGGCGCAGGGCGGGGCGCTGCGCGCGCTGCTGGATCCTCGGCTCAGCGCCTGAGACGCAACCGCCGGGCGACGAACGTCGCGGATGGGCGCGGTCCTCAACGGGACCGCCGGTGGCCCGTTTCGAGCTGCTCGTCGCGACAGGCGCGGGGTCCGTTGACGGGGTTGCAGCGCGCCGGCCCGCCCTCGGGCAGCTCGGCCGCGAAGTCGCTGTCGTAGCGGGCGCTCATGCCGATCTGCGGGAAGTCGGTCGAGATGAGCTGCGCGCCGCTGGTGAGCGCGGCCTCGAGCATCGAGGTGTCGTTCGCGATGACGGTCTGCAGCGGCACGTCGGAGCGCGTGCGAACGTAGTAGCCGCGGCGCACCAGGCCGGCGATCTGCCCGGTGTTGAGGCCGCGCGGCTCGTTGTGCTTGATGAACGCCGCATCGCTTGATCCCGGCCGCGCGTTGGTGAACAGCACGCGTCCCTCGAGGCTCGGCCGCCCGTTGACGTAGGCGTCGCGGATCGTGCCGGGCTCGTTGTCGAGCAGGAACATGACCTTGCCGCGGCTGTCGCGCAGTGTCGGCCAGCCATGGCGTAGCACCGATTCCTCGAGCGTCCGGCCCGGGCGGCGGACGTCGTCGGGGGTGATCATCTCGTGCGCTGCGAAGACCGAGCGGATCTCGCTGTCAAGCGCGTCCAGTGCGCCGGCGTCCCAGGCCGCAGCGACGACACCACCTGCCGCCACGACCCGCGCGTCGCTGCCCTTGAGCTCGAGCATGATCGGGATCGGCACGTGATCGGGGTGCGCCTGCGACCACGCGCGCACCTGGCGCAGGCAGCTCACGAGCTGCACGCACGTCGTCCTGTAGTCGACGTCGGGGATGTGCAGCACCTTGATGCCGGGCGCCCGCCACGCCGGATCCGGCAGCGGGCCGAGTCCGAGTGTGGTGCGGATGAGCGGCTCGGCATACAGGCCGCCGCGCGGATCGCCCAGCAGATCCAGCTCCAGACCGCGGACATTCTGGCGGACGAACTGCCGCGGCAGCGTGGCGTGGCTATAGGCCAGGTAGGCGTCGTAGTCGCCGGGCGTGTTGATCGCCGCCTCGTAGGCGGCCTGTTCGCGCTCGCTGATCTCCCGGTGGTAGCTGTTGTGCGTCCCGATGACCTGCACCTCGTTGACACGCACACCGCCGCCGCGGCGTTGCTCAGCGCGGGCGCTGCTGCCGGCGATGGTCAGGACGAACAGCAGCCCGAGAACCACGGGCGTGAGACGACGGCGCATTCGCGACACCTCCGGTCAAGACGCGGGGACGCGGCGCACTCAAGCCGTCGCAATGCGACCGGGTGTAGCGACGCAGTGAACATCCCACGTCGCGAAGACCATCTCTGATGGATCATGTGCCGCGCCGGGGCGCGGCGCGTTGACGTCGAGGCACACCATCGAGCGAGTCCGTCAAGTGGTCGCGCGAGATGCGTCGCTTCGTGTTTGTCGCCGTTGAGGTCGAGCCTTCGGCGCGAGCGTTGGGTTCGGCGGGTTTGCGCCGCCTCGCGTGCGCTGCGGCCAACCGCTGAGAGACTGGTCCGGCTCGCCCCATGGCTCGTGTGCTGCAGCGCCCGGCGTCGACCGTCGCAGGGTACGTTCGGGCGGTGGTCGATCATGTATGTCGTGAGACGCCGTCCCGACTCTGAGCCGCTTGGTCATGCTTCTCGCCCTCCGGCGTTGGGGGGGCTGTTGGCGGTGCTCGCCGTCGTCGCGACGACGTTGGTGATCTATCCGTTGCGTGAGATCGCGCCGGCGGTGTCGCCGGGAGTCGTCTATCTGCTTGCGGTGCTGCTCGTGGCGGTGTATTGGGGGCTGGCGTTTGGTCTGCTGACAAGTGTTGCGAGCGCTGGCGCCTTCAACTTCTTTCATATCCCGCCGACCGGCCGGCTGATGATCGCCGATTCGGGGCATTGGGTCGCGCTCAGCCTGTTTCTTGTCGCGGCGGTGGTGGCGTCGGTGGTGGCGGATCTTGCGCGTACGCGCGCCGCTGAGGCTGAGCGGCGGCGCGAGGAAGCCGGTTTGGCCGCTGACACTGCCCGTCTCCTGCTCGGCGGCGCGACGCTGGCCGACGCGTTGCCGGAGGCGGGCCGGCTGGTTGGCGCAGCGCTCGGCGTGCGCGACGTCGAGATCGTGCTGGATCCGGCCGAGATGGTGGTCGAGCAGCACGGCGTGCTGCTCGATCTGGGCTCTGGCCGACATGCGCTGTTGGTCTTGGGAGCGGGCGCCGACGAGACGGTGCGTTTGCGTCTGCGTGAGCGGGTGGCGCCGGCGCTGGAGGCGCTGCTGCGCGCTGCGCTCGACCGCGACCGGTTGCAGGCAGAGGTCGTCGAGACGCAGGCGTTGCGTCGCTCGGATGTGATCAAGACTGCGCTTTTGCGGGCGGTGTCGCACGATCTGCGTACGCCGTTGACGGCAATCATCACCGCCGGGGATGCGGTGCGCTCACCAGGCCTCGACGGCGATGAGCGAGACGAGTTGGGTCTTGTCGTCGTCGAGGAGGCGCAGCGAATGTCTGCGCTTGTTGACAAGCTGCTTGACCTGTCCAGGCTGCAGGCCGGTGCCGCTGAGCCTTGTCGCGACTGGTGCTCTTTGGAGGAGGTCGTGCGGACCGCCGCCGGCGATGTCGCCGGTGACGAGAGTGCGGGGTTTGCGCTGTCCTTTGACCGCGATCTACCGCTTGTGCAAGCGGACGCGGCTCAGCTTGAGCGGGTCTTCGTCAATCTGCTCGAGAACGCGCGGCGCTACAGCGGCGGGTATCCGGTCAAAGTCCGCGCGCGCGTCGTCGGCGGCAAGATGAGCATCCGCGTCATCGATCGAGGGCCCGGCATGACCGCGACGCAGCTTACCCGGGCGTTTGAGCCGTTTTCCCGCGACGCGACGAGCGACGGCCATCCTGGCGCCGGGTTGGGATTGGCGATCGTGCGAGGTTTCGTGGAGGCCAACGGCGGCCGGGTACATGCCGAGTCGCTGCCGGGTCAGGGGACGGTGTTCGCGATCGAGCTCCCGCTCGCCGGGCACCCGACGACAGCGGCGACGCTCGAGCGATCTTGAGCGCGCCGCGGCCACGGGTGCTGGTGTGCGACGACGAGTTGCAGATCCTGCGCGGCCTGAAGATCGTCTTCCGAGAGGCGGGCTTCGATGTGGTCGCAGCGCAGAGTGCGCAGGAGGCGCTCGATGCGGCCGCACTGCACCCACCCGAAGCCGCGATCATCGATCTCGTGCTGCCCGACGGGGACGGCGTCGACGTCTGCCGACAGCTGCGCAGTTGGAGCCAGATGCCGATCATCGTCCTGTCGGCGGTCGGCGAGGAGGACGTCAAGATCGCCGCGCTGGACGCGGGCGCTGACGACTACGTCACAAAGCCGTTCAGCCCCCGCGAGCTGATCGCGCGTCTGAACTCGGTCATGCGCCGGGCCGCGAGCCACGTCGACGAGCCGACGATCCGCGTTGATGGTCTGGACATCGATCTCGCCGCGCGCAGTGTGCGCCGCGACGGACAGGACGTGCATCTCACGCCGACGGAGTACGAGCTGTTGCGGATACTGGCGCGCAACCGTGGACGGCTGCTGACGCACCGCACGCTGCTCAGCGAGGTGTGGGGTCCGCAGTACGCCAACGACACGCAGGCGCTGCGCTCGCACATCGCCAATCTGCGGCGCAAGATCGAGCCCGGTGGCGAGCCGCACTACATCCGCACCGACGCCCGCGTCGGCTACCGCTTCATCGCCTGAGCGCCCGCGGCGGCGGCCGCGACGACGGGACCTTCACACCATCTACACGGCCGCACGCCCGATCTTCACACGACCCGCACAGTCCGGGCCGGACGCTGTGGTGCTCGATGGCGCAACGCCGGCTTCAAGGTCTCCAGCGGGTGCTGGGCGTCAATGCGCTGTTCGCCACTGCCTACGGCAACGTCGGGTCCTCGATCTACTACGCGCTCGGGCTCGTCGCGGCGCTCGCGCTCGGTCTCACGCCGCTGGTCTTCGTCATCACCGGCATCTTCTTTTTCTGCACGGCGGCGACCTACGCCGAGGCGACGGCGATGTTTCCCGAGGCCGGCGGCTCGTCGAGCTTTGCCCGCCACGCCTTCAACGAGTTCGTTTCGTTCTTCGCGGCCTGGGCGCAGATGCTCAACTACGTCATCACGGTCGCGATCTCGGCGTTCTTCGTCCCGCACTACCTGGGCGGCCTGTTCTGGGAGCCGCTGCGATCGGCTCCCGGCGACGTCATCTTCGGAGCCACCGTCATCGTGCTGCTGTCGATCATCAACGTCGTCGGCATCAAGGAGTCCGCCGGCCTGAACATCGTCCTAGCGCTTGTCGACTTCGCCACGCAGCTGCTCATGGTCATCGTCGGAGCGTTGCTCGTCTTCTCACCCCAGACGCTCGCCGACAACATCGACGTCGGAGTCGCGCCGACATGGACCGACTTCCTGCTCGCGATCCCGCTGGGGATGATCGCCTACACCGGCATCGAGACGATCTCCAACATGGCCGAAGAGGCCAAGGACGAGGCGATCACGATCCCCAAGGCGATCGCCCGCGTGCGTACCGCCGTCTACGCGATCTACTTCACGCTTCCGCTCGTCGCGCTGTCGGCGCTGCCGGTCACGCTGAACGCACAGACCGGTGAATATCAGACGCTGCTGGGCGTCTCTGAGGAGCAAGGCGGCTTCGCCGGCGACCCGATCCTCGGCGTCGTCAAGCAGCTCGACCTGGGCTTCCTGCAGCAGCCCGGCGAGCTCTACGTCGGGCTGCTCGCCGCGACGATTCTGCTGATCGCCACCAACGCCGGGATCATCGGCGTTTCGCGCCTGGTCTACTCGATGGGGATCCATCGCCAGGTACCCGACCGCCTGCGCCAGCTGCACCCCAGATACGGCACTCCGTGGATCGGGATCCTCGTCTTCGGCGTCATCGCGTGCCTCACGCTGCTACCCGGGCAGGCCGACTTCCTGGGCAACATGTACGCCTTCGGCGCGATGCTGTCGTTCACGATCGCGCACGCAGCAGTCATCCGCATGCGGATGACTGCCCCGGAGCGCGCGCGCCCCTACCGCAGCCCGGGAACCCTGCGCATCGCCGGGCGTGAGCTACCGGGCCTTGCGATCTTCGGTGGTGCCGCGACGGGATTCTCGTTTGTCGTCGTAACGGCGCTGAACCCGATCGTGGCGCTCGCCGGCACGATCTGGTTGGCGCTCGGCATCGTTGTATACGCGCTCTACCGTCGCCATCACGGGCTCGACCTCGTCACAACGGCGAAGATCGTCGTCCCCAAGCCGGTGACCGACACTGAGGCCGAGTATGAATCCGTACTCGTCGCCGTCGAGGTCGAACATTTCACCCCGCAGATCGTCGGCACCGCCACGAAGCTCGCCGCGCGCGGCGGCCGCGGCATCTACCTCATCGTGACCATCACCGTCCCGCAGGCCTTGCCGATCGACGCCGCGCTGCGCGAGCTCGAGATGGCCGGCGCATCGGTCGTCGAACACGCGCGCCAACTCGGAGGGCGCCGGCTGCGTGGCCGCGTCATCAAGGTCCGCGGCGGTCAAGCCGGCCGCGTCATCATCGATGAAGCGCGAGCGATCCGGGCGCAAGCGATCGTCATGCCGTTGCCGCCCCGTACGGGCAACACGATCTTCGGCAAGACAGTGGAAACCGTGCTCGCCGAACGCCCCTGCTGAGTCATCATCGAAACAGGCCGGTCCCAATGACCGCAGATCAAGCAGCCGACCAATGGGCAGCCACACCCGCGCGACTGCTCATGGATACCGTGAGACCCGTCTTGACAGCTTCTACTGCTTCTTCGCCGCCGCCGGCCGTGGGCGGCGACTTCCTGTGCCGACCCTGAACGCAAGATGATGGCTGGAGAGACGAACGTCTGCGAACCGGAACGCCCTGTGAAGCGAACGGACGCAGCTCGACGCCGACACGCATAGCGCCGGATCGGCGGGCCGCGACGTCGGCATGACGACGCGGGGTGATCGTCGCTCCCGATGCGTGGGCATCGGTGGGGAGGATCGCGCGGTGGGGCCGAACAGCGCGGAGCCCGCGGCGTGCGCGGCCCACGCCGTGGGTGCGATGAGCGCGGATGCGACCGTGGCGGCGCACAGCAAGCGCACGGTGCGCATCAGTCGACTGGTCCCTCGCGAGCCTCGATCGCGGTGTCGGGATGGTCGGAGAACACGCCGTCGACGCCGAGACCGAAGAACTGCTCGTACTCGCTGATCGCGTCACCCCACCCGGCGGGGTCGCTGCCGCGGCGCAGCTCGAGCGGCAGGAAGCTGTTCTCGTTGCGAAGCGTGTAGGGGTGCACGAGCAGCCCGGCGTCGTGTGCGTCGCCGATAAACCGCGTGGGCGCCAGCGAGTTGCCGGCGATGTCACGCGGCACGATGTAGTCCTTGGACGGTCCGACGCCGTCTGCGTACCTCGCGATCGTCGCCAGGCCGGCGGGTGTCGCGAGCTGGGCGTACGTTCGCGGATCGTCCGCGGGCCGTTGGCTGCCTGCGCCGAGCAGCTGCACGAGCGGCACGTCGATGCGGCGATCCAGCGCCTGCAGGTTGCCCACCTCGAAGGACTGGATGAACACACGTGACCTGCGCTTGTCGAGCTTGCCCGCGCGCAGCGCATCGACCAGCGGGCCCTCCAGCGGCAGGCTGATCGTGCGGAAGTAGCTGGGGTGCTTCGTCTCTGGATAGATCCCGATCGGCCGCCCGAGCGCCCGGCTCAGGCGCTTGACGAGCCAGATCACGCCGTCGAACGTCGGCACGCGGTAGCGCCCGTCGTAGATCGTGTTGCGCTGGCGCAGCTGCGGGATGCGTTCCTTCGCGCGCAGGGTCCGCAGCTCGGTGAGCGTGAAGTCCTCGGTGAACCAGCCCGTCAGCGTGACGCCGTCGATGACCTTCGTCGTCTTGCGCGCGGCGAACTCGGACCGCTCGGCGACATCGGTGGTCGCCGAGATCTCGTTCTCGTGACGGCCGACGAGGACGTGGTCTTTCGTCGAGACCAGGTCGGGCTCGATGTAGTCGGCGCCCATCCGGGCAGCCAGCTCGTAGGCGGCGAGCGTGTGCTCGGGCCGGTGACCGGAGGCACCGCGGTGCCCGATGATCAGCGGCTCGACCGCGTCGTGTGATGGGGCGGGAGCTGCGGTGGCGGCGGCTGTCGGGAGCATGAAGCTCGCACAGCCGGAGATGAGGGCTACGAGGCGAAGGGTTCGATTCATGCGCGTCAGCCAAGTGGGCAGACGCCGTCGCGGCGTGACCGCGCTGTGACAGTTCCGTGACGATCAGGTGAAGCGCGGGGGAGGAGGCGCTAAGGGTTCACGCCTTTTTAAGGAGCGCGGTGCGGCGAGGATTGGCGGGCGCGCTGGCGAACTGGTAGGGATGATCGATGAGCGTCAGATCGCGGTGCGG
>Ga0136614_10001072_pt1 | contig 15508 bp, 11 predicted proteins | sample AntDrymUQ2792106_2_FD_106643 | JGI IMG/M metagenome (GOLD analysis project Ga0136614, IMG submission 106643) | Polar desert sand microbial communities from Dry Valleys, Antarctica - metaG UQ279 (21.06) | ecosystem: Environmental > Terrestrial > Soil > Desert | place: Antarctica: Dry Valley... | reverse complement strand
GGTCGAGGCGTTCTCCGATGGGATGCACATAGCGGCCTGCCGGTTCGGGTGGCGGCCCGGTCGGGGTCGCCTGGTTGGCGGCGGGTTCGATTGGGCTGCCACGCACGTCGGTGAAGATGACCGCACCTGGGGTTGCGGCGGAGAGGCGCAGCTACCACGGCAGCGATCCGACTGCGAACGTGGCGAGGTCCGCCTTCAGAACGAGCGGGCCAGGCGGCGGGCCTCGTAGATGGCCAGGCTGGCCCGACGCGGGGCGACGCAGTCGCCGATGGCGTGGTGGGCGACGCCGGCGGCGACCAGCTCAGCGGCCAGCGTCGTGCGAGCCACCGGCGTCTCCGCCACGACCAACCAATCAGCCGGACGATGGTCCGCGGCGCCGGTCAGCGTCGAGCGCAACACCGCCCCGCCATCTGCCCATGCCAGCACGACCGTCGACGTCACGACCTCGCCGCCGGCCTGCGCGAAGCGCCAGCGTGCGGGCCCGTCGGCAGCGCTGTGGAACAGCCCGGCCGCGGCGGAGGCCGCCGATGTCACGAGTGTGACCTCGCATCCTCGTTCCTGGAGGAACATTGCCGTCCCGATCCCGCGCCAGTCGCCGAGGTCGTCGAGCAGCATCACCCGGCCATCGGGACTGACCCGCTCGTCGAGCACGTCGTCCACCGCCGCCACCCGCTCGCCGTCGATCCCTGGCAGCCGGTCGGGGAAGAGATGGGCACGCTGAAAGCCGGCACGGGCGGGCGTGGCGCCGGTGGCGACGACGACATGATCGGCACCGGCAGCGACGACCGTCGCCACGTCGGCGGCACTGGAGACCAGGACGTCGACGCCGAGGCGGGAGAGTTGGCGTTCGTACCAGGCGAGGTGGTCGAGGATCTGATCACGCGAGGGCTGGAGACCGGCGAGGCGCCATTGGCCGCCGAGCCGCTCGGCCGCCTCGAGCAACGTGACGGCGTGGCCTCGCTCGGCGGCGATGCGCGCAGCCTCCAGTCCGCCGGGCCCACCGCCGACGACGAGCACGTGGCCAGGATCGGTCGACGGTTCGAACCGATCACCACCCCACTCGAGCTCCCGGCCGGCCGACGGGTTCACGAGGCACGAGATCCAGTAGTCCCTCGATCGCCTGCCCCAGCACAGTTGGTTGCACGAGATGCACGGCCGCACCTCGCCTGCCGCTCCCCTCCTCGCCTTGGCGACGAGGTGCGGATCGGCGATCTGACCACGCACGATGGAGACCATGTCGGCGTGGCCGGCGGCGAGCACCTCCTCTGCTGCCGCAGGGGTCCGGATGTGGCTCTCGGCCTGGACGACGGCGTGGCGCACGACGTCCTTCAACGCAGCGGCGAACGGCTCGCCGAGGCGAGCGGGGTACAGCGAGGTCGGCATCAGCGCGGCGAAGTCGAAGTAGCTGCCCGTGCCGCACGTGAGGTAGTCGACGAGCGCCCGCTCGTCGTGCCAGGCGACCACCTCCTGCAGTTCGGCCACCGACAGCGAACCTTCTGATTCGGGATCGAGGTTCACGGCCAGCCCGACGACGAAGTCATCACCGCAGGCGGCGCGGATGCGATCGAGCACGGTCGCCGAGAAGCGCACCCGGTTCTCCAGCGAGCCGCCCCAACGGTCGTCACGCCGGTTCGACCACGGCGTCCAGAACTGATCCACCAAGGCGTGATAGGCGGCGAACACCTCGACGCCGTCGAACCCACTCGCCTGGGCGCGAGCTGCGGCTCGCACGAAACCGTCGACGAGCTCCTCGATCTCGCCCTCCGAGACGGCGTGGCTACCGTCGGCGTCGTGAAGTGAGGGCAGGCCGGACGGCGACCAGCTGGGTTCGAATGAGTTGTCGGAATCCCCGTGCTGGCCGACGTGGTACAGCTGCTGGATCATCACGATGCCGCCACCCGTCTGGTCCCCGGCCTCGTGGCAGGCGTCGGTGAGCCGGCGGAAGTGGGGCACGACGGTGTCGTCGTCGACGCGGAAATTGCCACGCGTCAGCACCGCCGTGCGGTGGATCGGGATGGGCTCGACGACGATCATCCCCGCCCCGCCAAGGGCCCGCTCACGGTAGTAACCGATGTGGCGCTCCGATGGCAGACCGTCCTCGCCCATGTTCGTGGTATGGGCGCCGAAGTTGATCCGGCAACGCAGCATGCGGTGGCGCAGGCGGAGCGGTTCGAAGACGTGCGGGAAATCCTTCACTGGCCCGCACTCCAGCGACGCCAGGCGAAGCGGGCGGTCATCAGGTCGAGGTGACCGCCGCCGCCGTTCTCGAACAGGGTGATGGCATCGGCATCGGCGCGCCCTGGTACGTCGCCACGGCACAGCTCCCACAGGTCCGCACGCACGTCGTCGGCCGTGATCAAACCGGCCGCCAGGGGGATGACGAGATCGCCGTCCTCGGTGAGCGTGGCCAGGCGGTCGTCGACATACACATCGGACCGCACGACCGCCTCGTCATCGACCTCGCGGTGGTCGGGCAGGAACGAGCCAACGAGGTCGAGGTGGGTCCCTGGCCGCAGCCAACGCCCTTCGACGAGCGGGTCTTTCGCCATCGTCGCCGTGCTGATCACGTCGGCCTCGCTGACGGCAGCATCGAGCAAGTCGACGACGATGCCGCCGACGGCAGCCGCCACCGACTCGGCCCCGGCAGGCGTGCGGTTCCAGACGAGCACCCGCTCGATCGACGGCCGCACCGCACGGTGGGCAGCGACCAAGTGCGGAGCCAGCCCACCGGCACCGACCATGAGCAGCGTGCTGGCGTCATCACGAGCGAGGAAGCGGGCGCCGAGCGCCGAGTCGGCGGCCGTCTTGCGGTACGTCAGCTCGGTCCCGTCGACGAGCGCTGTCGGCTCGCCCGTCATGCCGTCGAACAGGACGTACAACGCCTGCACCGACGGGCGGCCGGCGGCCCGGTTGCGGGGGAACACCGTGACGAGCTTGATGCCGATCGCCTCGTCGGGTTGCCAGGCCGGCAGGGCGAGGAACGACTCATGCGAGCCGTCGGGCCCGAACACGACGCGCTGCGAGACGGGTGCCGGCAAGCCGTGGGCAGCCTGCAGCTCGTCGACGAGCTCTCCGTACGGCAGCAGGCGGGCGACGCCCTCGCCGTCGATGACGGGCAACTGGGGCAGAACGGCCATCGATTGTTGCCGTCAGGTGGCGACGGCGTCGAGCTGGCCGACGAGGCGGGCACTGATGCGCCGCGCCGTTTCGGCGACGAGGTTGGCAATGTCGTCCTGGGACCCGTCGGCCGGGAACCGGTAGGCAGGGCCATGAGCGTGCACCGCAGCCACGGCCTCGGCGCCGGCCCCGAACACGGGCGCAGCCACCGAGCTGATCCCCGGCACGAACTCCTCACACGTCCACTCCACTCCTCGCGCGGCGATGGCGTCGAGGCGAGTGCGAAGGTCACCGGCGTCGATCGTCGTCCCCGGTACGGAGGCCACGAGAGGGCCGGTGAGGTACCGCTCCCGGTCGTTGCGCGGCAAGTGAGCGAGCAGCACCAGGCCGGACGAGGCGCTGTGGGCGGGGAGACGCTCGCCCGTCCAGTCGCGCACCTGCACCAGGTTGTCGGCGTCGACCTGGTCGAGGTACACGACGTCGCGCCCGTCGAGCACCGACAGGCCAGCGATCTCACCCAGGGCGTCAACGAGCTCGACGAGGTGCGGGCGGGCAACATGGATGATGTTGCGTCCTGGCAAGGCGCCGGCGGCGATGTCGATCATGGCGTCACCGATCCGGTACGTCGTGCCGGATCCCGATTGCTCGACGGCGCCGAGCTCCTGCAGCGTCGATAACAAGCGCGACACCGTGCTCTTGGGAAGTTCAACCCGCTCGGCCACCTCGGACACGCCAGCCGGCCCGCCGGCGAGGCATTGCAAGATGGTGAACGCCCGCTCGACGGACTGAACGCCTGACATGGCGCCAAGTGTTCCACAATGCGGGACAATTCCACAACATGGGTCGGGTATCGTCAGGCCGGGAACACGTTCTGCATGCGCGCCGCGACCAGCGTGTTCTGCAGCAGGCAGGCGATCGTCATCGGCCCCGTGCCCCCCGGCATCGGCGTGATCGCGCCGGCGATGGCCTGAACGGCGTCGAAGTCGACATCACCGACTATTCCCGCCTCGGTACGCGACACTCCCACGTCGACGACGGTCGCCCCTGGCTGCACGTGCCGTGGCCCGATCATCCGCGCTGAACCGGCGGCGGCGATCAGGAGGTCGGCCTGCCGGCACGTCTCGACGAGGTCGGGCGTGCGGCTGTGGGCGAGCGTCACCGTCGCATCGACGCCCTTGCGGGCGAGCAGCAACGTCAGCGGCAGCCCGACGAGCGTCGACCGGCCGACAACCACCGCCCTTGCGCCCGACGTCGGTACGCCGTAACGGTCGAGCAGGCGCATCACTCCGAGCGGCGTGCACGGGACGTGGCCAGGCAAGCCGCGCACGAGGCGGCCCATCGAGCGCTCCGTGAGCCCGTCGACATCCTTCTCGGGCGTCAGCAGGGCGAGCACCGGCTCGGGGTCCAGCGCCTCGGGCAACGGCAGCTGGACGAGGATCCCGTGCACCGACGGGTCGTCGACGAGCGCGCCGACCTCATCTTCGATCTCGGCCTGCGACGCCGAACCGGGCAGGGCGACGCCTCGCGAGAGCATCCCGGCCTCCTCGGCCTTCTTGTGCTTGGCACGGACATATACATGGCTCGGCCGGTCATCACCGGCCAGAACGGTCGCCAGGCAGACCGGCGGCGAGCCGGCCGCTTCGACCTCTACCCGCAACTGGGCGACGATCTCGTCGCGCAGCCGATTGCCGTCCATGAGCACCGCCCCGCCGAGCGTCCGCGTCACGTCCGCCATCACGTCCAACATTACGACAGCCCCACGATCTCACCAGCTTCGTCGAGGTCGATGATCGAAGCCGCCGGTGTCGTTCCGAGCCCTGGCATCGTCCGCATGTCGCCGCAGATGGGGTACACGAAACCGGCGCCGACCGATGCCCGAACCTCGCGAACGTTCAGGATGTGGCCCGTCGGCGCACCCTTCAGCGACGGATCGGCCGAGATCGACAGGTGGGTCTTGGCGATGCACACGGGCAGGCGTCCGAACCCATTGCGTTCGTACAGTTGGAGCTGGCGACTGGCGACGGTCGTGTATTCCACCCGTTCCGCACCGTAGACGTTCGTCGCCACCGATTGGATCTTCGCCATCAGGGAAGCGTCATCGGGATACAGGAAGTGGAATCCGCTCGGCTCCTCGCACGCCTCGACGACGGCTCGGGCGAGATCCGTCGCGCCTGCACCGCCGTCGCCGAAGTGGGTGCACACCGCGACCCTGGCGCCCATCGCCTCGGCGATGCTTCGGATGGCGTCGTGCTCGGACTGGTGGTCACTGGGGAAGGCGTTGATGGCGACGACTGGAGTGACGCCGTGGATCATGACGTTCTCGATCTGCTTGCGCAGGTTCGGCGCACCGGCGAAGACGTCGTCGGGGTTCTCGCGCAGCATTTCCTCCGGCAGGTCCCTGCCGGCGACGATGCGGTACTTGCCCGAGTGAGCCTTCAGCGCCCGCACCGTCGCCACGAGCACGGCGGCATCGGGCACGAGACCCGAGTTGCGGCACTTGATGTTGAAGAACCGCTCGGCGCCCATGTCGGCGCCGAAGCCAGCCTCCGTGACCAGGTAGTCGCCGCCGTGGATACCGATGAGGTCGGCGACGATCGAGGAGTTGCCGTGGGCGATGTTGCCGAACGGACCGGCATGGACGAGGACCGGCGTGTTCTCGAGCGTCTGCAGCAGGTTCGGCTTGATCGCCTCGCGCATGATCACCGCCATCGAGCCGGCGGCGCGGAGCTGCTCGGCGGTGACCGGGTCGCCGGCGTGTGTGTAGCCGACCACGATCCGCCCGAGCCGGGCGCGCAGATCCTCGAGCGAATCGGCCAAGGCGAGGATCGCCATCACCTCCGACGCAGCCGTGATGTCGAACCCGGACTGGCGCACAACGCCGTCCTCGCGCGTACCCATGCCGACGACGATGTTGCGCAGTGCTCGATCGTTGACGTCGAGCACGCGCCGCCACGTGATGCCGTGCACGTCGAGCCCGAGCTCGTTGCCCTGGTGGAGGTGGTTGTCGATCACCGCCGCCAACAGGTTGTGCGCCGCCGTGACGGCGTGAAAGTCACCCGTGAGGTGCAGGTTCAGCAGCTCCATCGGGATCACCTGGCTGTACCCGCCGCCTGCGGCGCCGCCCTTGATGCCGAACGTCGGCCCCATCGACGGTTGGCGCAGGCTGATGACTGCGTGCTTGCCGATGTGCTGCATCGCCTGTCCGAGACCGACGGTGGTGGTCGTCTTGCCCTCGCCGAGCGGGGTCGGCGTGATGGCGGTGACAACGACGTACTTCGCCAGCGGCCGGTCGGCGAGCTCGTCGATCGCCTCCAGGCGGATCTTGGCCACGCTCGAACCGTGAGGCTCGAGCAGGTGCTCGCCGATCCCCATCTGCGACGCCACTTCAGGCAACGGCTTCGGCGTCGCCATTCTGGCGATGTCGAGATCGGATGGAAACGGCATTGGTTCCTCCCCCTGATTCGTCGGTGACCCCGGTGATCATCCTTGCGGATCCCGTATCGTTCCACAATACGGTCTTATTCCGCTTCGTGGAACGCACGACCCCACGCAGGCTACAGTTCGAACCCGTGGCCGATCGGGTTTCGACGTGAGTGGAGACCAGAGCGCCCCGGCAACGGCGCGGTGCGTCGTCATCGGGGCGGGCATCGTCGGCAACTGCCTTGTCGGCCATCTCGCCCGCCTCGGTTGGACCGACGTGGTGCTCGTCGACAAGGGACCGCTGCCGAACCCCGGCGGTTCGACCGGCCACGCCTCCAACTTCATCTTTCCGACCGACCACAACAAGGAGATGGCGCTGCTGACGCTGGAGAGCCAGCGCCAGTACATCGAGCTGGGGATGAACACCGCGTGCGGCGGAATCGAGGTCGCCCGCGACGAGTCCCGCCTCGAGGAGTTCCGCAGGAGGATGACATCGGCCAAGGCCTGGGGCATCGACGCCCGCCTGCTGACACCGGCCGAGATCAAGGAGCTGGTGCCGTTCATCAACGCCGAGATCCTGCTCGGCGGCTACTACACGCCGAGCGTCTCCGTCGTCGACTCGTTGCAGACCGGCACGCTCCTGCGACAGGAGGCGATCGACAAGGGTGCGCTGACGGTCTTCGCCAACACCGAGGTCCTCGACCTCGAGGTCGAGGACGGGACGATCCGTGCCGTCGTCACCGACAAGGGACGGATCGAGGCAGAGCACGTCGTTGTGGCCTGCGGGGTGTGGAGCCCGCGCATCGCAGCCATGGCCGGCGCCACGATCCCGCTCACCCCTGCGGTGCACCAGATGGCCGATGTCGGTCCGATCGACATGCTGGCGCAGACCGGAAAGGAGGTCGCCTACCCGATCGTCCGCGACATGGACACGTTCTGCTACGAGCGCCAGACGGCCGGCTCGATGGAGGTCGGCTCGTACGCCCACCGGCCGATCTTCCACCACCCCGACGACATCCCCTCGAGCGACGAGTCGGCGCTCTCCCCAACAGAGCTGCCCTTCACACCCGACGACTTCGACGACCAGATGGAACAGGCCATCGATCTGATGGACGTGCTCGGTGACGCCGAGATCAAGTACGCCATCAACGGCCTGCTGTCGCTGACACCCGACGGCATGCCAGTGCTCGGTGAGACCGTCGAGGTGCGCAATCTGTGGTCTGCGGCAGCGGTGTGGATCAAGGAGGGTCCCGGCATCGCCCAGCTCGTCGCCGAGTGGATGACGTACGGCTACCCGAAGCTGTGCGACCCACACTCGTCGGACATCTCCCGCTTCTCCCCCCACGAGCGCACCGAGCACCACATCTACGCCCGTTGTGCCGAGCATTTCAACAAGACGTACGGCATCGTCCACCCTCGCGAGCAATGGGCCAGCGAGCGCGACATGCGACGAAGCCCGTTCTACGCCCGCCAGCAGGACCTTGGCGCGACGTTCTTCGACGCTCGGGGCTGGGAGCGCCCACAGTGGTACGAGTCCAACGCCGACCTCCTCGACCGCTACCCGGGTCGGTGCGAGCCTCGGACCCACGAGTGGGACGCCAGGTGGTGGTCGCCGATCACGAACGCTGAACACCTGCACCTGCGCCAGCACGTCGGCATGGTTGATCTCACGGCGTTCAACGAGTTCGACGTCGAGGGTCCTGGCGTCGTCGATTACCTGCAGCGGATGTGTGTGAACAACGTCGATGTCGCCGTCGGCCGCTCCGTGTACACACCGTTGCTCACGCCGAACGGCGGCTTCCGTGCCGATCTCACGATCATGCGGCTCGGCGAGCGACACTTTCGCATCATCACAGGGGCATTCGACGGCGGCCGCGACTGGTACTGGTTCTCGCGCCATGCACCCGACGCCACATCGGCGCAGCACGAGTCGGTCACGCTCACCGACAGGACGTCCGGCATCTGCACCATCGGAGTTTGGGGACCGAAGGCCGAGGCAACCATGGCAGCGATCGTCAGCGGCTCGTCGAGGGCATACGACGTCTCCCAGGCCAGCTTCCCCTACGGAGCCGTGCGCGACGTGCTGATCGAAGGCGTGCCATGCACGATGCTGCGAATCTCCTACGTCGGCGAGAACGGCTGGGAGGTGTACACGAACTCCGAGCACGGCCTTCGAGTGTGGGACACGATCTGGCGGGCCGGGCAGGACCACGACATCCGGCCGGTCGGCATCGGCGTGTACGCCGTCACCGGACGGATCGAGAAGGGCTACCGGTTGATGGGCGCCGAGCTGGAGAGCGAGTACGACCCGGTGGAGGCAGGACTCGCCCGGCCCAAGGTGAAGGCGGCCGACTTCATCGGCAAGCAGGCGTACCTCGCGGCGCGGGAGCGCAAGCCTGCGGCCATCCTGTGCACGCTCGAGATGACGGACCAGACGAGCGCCGACGGGACGAAGCGCTACCCCACTGGGGGCAACGAGCCCATCCTGACCCCAGACGGCGAACGCATCGTCGACGCCCACGGGCGGGTGTCGCGCGTGACGACCGCCGGCGCCGCACCTTCGCTCGGCAGGTACCTGGTCATGGCCTACCTACCTCCCGAGCACGCCGCAGAGGGCAACGAGCTGCGGATGATGTACATGGACGAGCTGTTCCCCGTGCGCGTCGCCCGCGTCGGCAGCACCCCCCTGTTCGATCCCGAGGACACGCGGATGAGATCATGAGCCTGCGCGTGCTCGTGAGCGTGAAGCGCGTGCCGGCGCCGGGGGCGCGCATCAACCTCACGGCCGACGGTCAGGAGGTCGATACCGCCCACCTGGGGTTCACGACGAGCCCACACGAGGAGTGCGCCGTCGAGGCTGCGGTGCAACTCGTAGAGGCTCACGGCGGCACGGCGACCGTGCTGACACTGGGCCGGCCAGAGGCCGAGGAGCAGCTGCGCTACGCAGTGAGCGTCGGGATCACCTCAGCGGTGCTGCTGCCGATCGAAGGACCGGACTGGGATCCCCAGCGCACGGCGTGCGGCATCGTCACCGCGATCAGGCAACTCGAGTCAGCAGAGGGGCGGTACGACGTGATCTTGTTCGGCAACGAGTCCGCCGATTCTGCCGGCTTCCAGGTCGGGATCCGCGTCGCCCACGCACTCGGCCGGCCGATGGTCAACGGCGCCAAGGGCATCGAGGTCGCCGATGGCATGGTGCATGTGCGGCGCCCGTCCGATGCCGGCGAGGAGGCTTACGCGCTCCCGCTCCCGGCCGTCGTCGGCGTGAAGGAAGGCATCAACCTGCCCCGTTACCCCACGATGAAGGGCCGGCTGGCGTCCAAGCGTGGCGACGTCACCCGCCTCGACGTCACCGCCGAGCCCGGCGGCCAACAGCTCGTCCGACTGTTCCGTCCACCCGAGCGCTTGTCGCAGACGACGATCCTCGGAAACGGCCCAGATGCTGCCCCGGCGGTCGTCGACCTGCTGGAGGACCTCGGGGTTCTGGCGTGAGCACAGTCCTCGTCGTCGTCGAGCATGACCGGGGCGTGCTGGCCGATGCCACTCGCGAAGCACTGACGGCCGGCCGGGCGATCGCAGCGGCGTCCAGCGCAACGCTCGAGGCGCTGACGATCGGCTCCGCCGCAGACGGACTGACGGCCGACCTCGCAGCGTTCGGCGTAGACGCCGTCCATCAGGCGCACCACGAGATCCTGACCGACTACGGACCAGAGGCGTGGGGCGAGGTCGTCGCCCAGGCCGTCCGTCTGCTGTCTCCCGAGGTCGTGCTCGCCACCGGGACGGATCGCGGCAACGAAGTGCTCGCCCAGGCTGCTGCCCGCCTCGACCTGCCGATGGTCGCCAACTGCACGGTGCTCGCCGGCGACGAGCTGACGCGGGTGAGGTGGGGCGGGTCGCTGCTCGAGCAGACGAAGCTCGTCGCGCCGGTGCGGTTGCTGACCATCGCCCACCACGCCATCGAAGTGGCGCCGAGCGACTCGGCCGGCGCCCCCGAGCATGATGTGTTCGTGCCAGACCTCGATCCAGCGCTCGTTCGCAGCGTCGTGCGCGAGCGCGGCCAGCGCGTTGCTGGCATCACCCTGTCGACCGCACCGGTGGTCGTCGGCGGCGGGCGTGGCGTCGGATCGGCCGAGGCGTTCACCCCCCTGGAGGAGCTCGCCGGGTTGCTCGGCGGCGTCGTCGGTTGCTCAAGGGCAGTGACCAACAACGGTTGGCGGAACCACACCGACCAGGTCGGCCAGACCGGGACTCGCATCGCCCCGACGGTGTACCTGGCGTGTGGGATCTCCGGAGCGATCCAGCACTGGGTCGGTGCGATGGCAGCGAAGAACATCGTCGCCATCAACATCGACCCAGACGCGAACATGGTCACGAAGGCCGGCTACGCAGTCATCGGCGATCTGCACGAGGTCGTCCCGGCGATCTCGGCCGAGATCCGTCGCAGGGGCGGCTGACACGTGTTCTCCGAGCACGACGATCACCGGCTGCTGACGGAACGCCGCCAGCGCCTCGCAGCGACGATGGTGGACCGGGGCATCCCCGCCCTTCTCACCGCCGATCCGGTCGACATCGCATACGCCTGCGGCGCCAGGAACATGACCGTCTACGGCATGATGGGGCCGTCGCGGTTCGCTCTCGTGTTCGCAGAAGGACCGACGATCCTCTACGAGTTCGCCGGGTGCGAGCACCTCAGCGTGGGTCTGCCCACCGTCGATGAGGTGCGACCAGCTCCGGCGATCACTGCGAACGCCGGCGATCGTTATGAAGACAACGCCGCGACCTTCGCCGCCGAGTTGGCGGCCGAGTGCACGGCACGCCTCGGGATCGCCCCGACGCTCGCCGTCGAGCGCGTCGACTTCCCACTGACCGATGCGTTGCGGCGCAACGGGGTCGAGCTGCTCGACGCCCACCCGGTCGTGCTCGCCGCCAGGCGGATCAAGCAGCCGGCCGAGCTGGACGTCATCCGCTCCGCTGTCGGGATGGTCGAGCAGGCCGTCGGGGAGCTGGCGGCATCGATACGCGACGGTGCACCGGAAGTCGAGATGTGGGCCGAGTTCCATCGCGGCTTGATCGCCAGGGAAGGTGAGTACGTCACCACGCGCCTGTTCCAGGGCGGTCCGAACACGTTCCCCTACTTCCGCGAGGCCGGGCCGCGGCCGATCCGCGCCGGTGAGCTGTTGTGCCTCGACACGGACGCCATCGCCACACGGGGCTATGCAGTCGACTTCTCGCGCACGTTCCGGTGCGGTGACGATCGAGGCACCACTCGGCAGCGGGACCTGTTCGCGCTCGCCCTGGAGCAGCTTCGCCACAACGCCGACCTCCTCGCTCCCGGTCGCAGCTACGAGGACTTCGCCCGCAACGCCTGGCCCGTCCCGGCGATCCAGCGTCCCTTCGGCTACTACTGCCTTGCCCACGGCATCGGGTTGAGCGGCGAGTTCCCCAACGTCCCGCCGGCCAACCCTGGTGAACCGTACGCCCTGCGCGGAGAGCTCGAGTCCGGTATGACCGTTTGCGTGGAGAGCTACGTCGGCGACCCCGACAGCGCCCAGGGCGTCAAGCTCGAGGATCAGTACCTGATCACAGGCCGCGGCGCCGAACGCCTGACGACATTCCCGTTCGAGCCGGCGCTGGCCGGCTGAACCGGCGACGGGACGACGCTGTGACGCTGCTCAACGGCTCTGGGCCGGCAACGTCGAACCCCGCGGTGACCCCTGCGGTACACGTGCCGTTCGTCGCCTCACTGATCGCCCTCGGATCGGGCGTCGTGTGGAGCTTCGGGGCCGTGACCGCCCGTTTGGCCGACGAGTCCGATGCCTTCCAGTACCTCATCTGGCGCTCGGTGGCGATCGTCGTCGTCATCGAGTCGATCGCCCGGTTGCGCCGCCGGCGCGCCGTCACGCCGCAGGCGTTCGGCTCCGGGCGGATGATGCTGCTCGCCTGTGGCTGCCTGTTGCTGGCGTCGATCGCCTTCATCTACGCAGTGAAGACGACAACGCCCGCCAACGCTGCGTTCCTCGCCTCGGTGACGCCGTTCGTCGCGGTGCTGCTCGTCAAGGCCACGCTCGGCGAACCGTTGACTCGCATCACCATCGCCGCCGTCGCCGTCGCATTCGTCGGGCTCGTCGTCACAGTCGCCGGCGACCTCGGGGCCGGCAACCTCGCCGGCAACATCTCTGCGCTGATGTCGTCGGTCGGCTTCGCCGGCTACGCCGTGTGCCTGCGCACGGACCCGGGACGGGACTGGTCACCGGTGATGCCCGGCTACGCCGTGATGATGATCGTGCTGTGCGCCGTCATCACCGCCGCCAAGGGTCAGCCGTTCGCCCCGCCGGCCTCAGACATCGCCTATGCGCTCGTCCATGGCGGGATGTTCATCGTCGTCGGCACGATGCTGTTCAACATCGCCTCACGCCAGATACCGGCTGTGGCGATGGCCGTCTTCGCCCAATCGGAGATGCTTTTCGTGCCGATTTGGGCACTCATCGTGCTGTCGGATCGACCGAAGGCTGCGTCACTCGTCGGCGGGGCGATCATCTTCACGGCGGTGATCGGCAAAGCGGTGCTCGACGCCCGCGCCGGCCCGGCCCAGCAGGCCAGTCCGGCTCCGACGCCGCTCTGAGGTCGGTCGCGCCGACGTCGCCTCCGCTACCCGTCGCGCCCGGCGACATGCGTTACCATTCGGAACGGTCGTACGGGGTATTCGGCCGGTTCCGCAAGGTTGAGCGAGGGCGGATGACCGCCGGAGGAGACGTCGATCGGTGACCGAAACCGGAGTGGCAGGGAGGCGACGGCGTGGCCGCGAGCGTGGCGCAGGTGCCGACCGGTCGCGGCTGCCCGACCAGCGCCCGTTCGCGCAGTCGCGGATGCGCTACCAACCGACCGAGGTCGTGTCGGCCGACGAGCTGGAGTCGATCCACCAGGCGTCGCTGCGCATCCTGGCCGAGATCGGGATGAACTTCCTCGACCAGGAGGCCCGTGAGCTCCTCGCGGCCGCTGGTGCCGACGTCGAGCCCGGCGCCGAACGGGTGCGGTTCGACCCGGCGATGATCACCGAGCGCATCTGCACCTGCCCGTCGGAGTTCCTGTTGCACTCCTGGAACCCGGCGCACACGCTCACCATCGGCGGAGATCATCTCGCCTTCGGCTCGGTGGGCAGCCCGCCGAACATCGTCGGGCTCGACGGCGTGCGCCGGCCAGGCGACCGCGAGGCGTTCCGCGACCTGCTCAAGCTGTGCCAGACGTTCAACTGCGTCCACTTCATCGGCGGGTACCCGGTGGAGCCGATCGATCTGCACTGGTCTGTGCGCCACCTCGAAGCCGCCCTCGACGTGCTGACGTTCACCGACAAGGTGCCGCACAGCTACAGCCTCGGCCGCCAGCGCAATCGCGACGTGCTGGAGATGACCCGCATCGCCCGCCAGGTCGATGAGGAAACACTTCAGCGGGAGCCGTCCGTGTTCACGGTCGTCAACTCGTCGTCACCGCTGCGCCTCGACGCTCCGATGCTGCAGGGGATCATCGAGTTCTCCTCGCGAAACCAGGTCGTCGTGATGACCCCGTTCACGCTCTCGGGCGCCATGGCTCCCGTCACGCTCGCAGGGGCCGTCGCCCAACAGAACGCAGAGGCGCTCGCCGGCATGGCGTTCACCCAGGTCGTCCGACCCGGCGCCCCCGTGATCTACGGCGGGTTCACGTCGAACGTCGACATGCAGTCCGGCGCCCCGGCATTCGGCACACCCGAGTACGTGCGCACGGCAATGCTCGGGGGTCAACTCGCCCGCCGGTACGCCGTGCCGTACCGCTCGTCCAACGTGTCGGCGGCCAATGCTCTCGACGCCCAGGCCGCCTACGAGAGCGTGTTCTCGTTGTGGGGGGCGATCATGGGGGGCGTCAACTTCCTCATGCACGGCGCCGGCTGGATGGAGGGAGGCCTGCACGCGTCGGCCGCCAAACTCGTGCTCGACGCCGACCTGCTCGGAATGGTCGAGGCGTTCCTCGACCCGATCGTGGTGGACGAGGACACGCTCGCTGTCGATGCCATACGGGAGGTCGGCCCCGGAGGCCACTTCTTCGGAGTGGCCCACACCCAGGCCCGCTTCCGGACGGCGTTCCACCGTCCGATGATCTCCGACTGGCGCAACTACGAGACATGGGCCGAGGCCGGACGGCCGGAGTCGGCGGCGAGGGCCGCGCAGCTCGCAGGCGCCTTCCTTGACGCCTACGAGCCACCGGCCATGGAGGCAGCCGTGCGCGAAGAGCTCGAGACGTTCGTCGCCCGACGAGTCGCCGACGGCGGCGTGCCGACGGACTTCTAGGATGGCGTAGGAAGGGCGTAGGAAGGGCGTAGGAAGGGCGTGGGACGGCTTCCCGATGTCGAGCGGCGTCAGTCACTGCTCAACGGCGTCGTCGTCCACCTCGCCGAACACGGTCTGGCCGACGTCTCGCTGCGCCCGATGGCGCGGGCTCTCGACATCAGCCTGACCGGCCTGGTGCACCATTTCGGTACGAAGGACCAGCTCGTCATCGCCGCCCTGCGATGCGCTGCCGACATGCAGGAGGCCGTGCAGGCACGGTGGCTCGCCCGCAGCCCTGGAATGTCGCAGGCCGACCTGCTGCGGCGATGGTGGCGGTGGATCAACACGTCCTCAACCAATCTGTCGCTCGTGCGGTTGGGCATCGAGGCCGCTGCACTCGATGCGACGGCGAGCGGGCTGCCGGGCTCGGTGCGCGCAGACCAGATCGGGCTCTGGCGGGCCAACATCGAGCAGCGCCTCGTCGAAGAAGGCGTGCCGACGGAGTACGCGGTGGTCGAGGCGAGTCTCGTCAAGGCCATGTTCACCGGGCTCGTCGTCGACCTCCTCGCAACCGGTGACCGGCGCCGGCTCACGCGCGCCCTCGAGGTCGGCCTGGCACGAATCGAGCAGGTCGTGTGGGCGAGCGCCGGTCTGTCCGAGCCGGCGATCCCGGC
>Ga0136614_10001070_pt1 | contig 15515 bp, 14 predicted proteins | sample AntDrymUQ2792106_2_FD_106643 | JGI IMG/M metagenome (GOLD analysis project Ga0136614, IMG submission 106643) | Polar desert sand microbial communities from Dry Valleys, Antarctica - metaG UQ279 (21.06) | ecosystem: Environmental > Terrestrial > Soil > Desert | place: Antarctica: Dry Valley... | reverse complement strand
GGCGAGCACCGAGAATCACCCCGCGTGGACCCACATGTATCTCCTCCTGATGGCGGCGCAGGCCGGATTCGCCGCCGCCTACCTCGTGTGAAGGCAATGCGTAGAGCGGTCTCCGGAACTCGCGGCGGTACAATGAAATGACGATGACCAACGAAGCGGCGGCCCCGGCGGGCGCTCCGGAGACCCCGGAGGCGGAGGGCTACCGGGTCCGCTGGAGCGGACTCTCCCTCACGTTCGACGAGGCGACGCTGAACGCCCTGGTGGACCGCGTCGTCGACCGGATCCCCGACCTGAAGGACCTGAAGCTGGAGGTGACCAACGGCGAGCTCGCCGCGACCGTCGTCGTCCATCGGTACGGGGTCCCGCTATCCGCCAAGGCGACGCTCACGCAGCTGCGGCTGAAGGACGGATTCATCGCCTTCGTTCTCGAGAAAGTGCAGGCGCTCTCCTTCATCCCGATTCCCGATCAGCTCCTCACCTATCTCGTCCAAAAGGCGCCGCCGGGCCTCCTGACCTACTACCCGGCCGACCGCATCATGGTCGTCAACCTGAACGACTGGATGCCGCCCGGGGTGGACCTTTCGCTCGAGCGCACGGTCTTCGGGGACCACGCGCTCACGCTCCATTTCGGCGGCGGGTCTTACGATTTGACCGAAATCCTCGGAGAAACCCCTCACCGCGACGAGTAAACCGCGCGTCCCGCCAGCCGGCCCCGGGCGAGCGCGAGTTGACGGCTAGAGTCTTTCCCAGAACGGCCGCTGGGCGGCGATGACCTGATCGAGAACGCGAAGCGCCGCCGGGGACACGGCGTCGTCCCCCGGGTCAGGCGCCGGCTCGCCGAGCAGGACCCGGACGCAGGCGGCCGCCGATCGCGCCATCGCATCGAGGTTGTAGCCGCCTTCCAGCGCGAGGACCATCCGGCCCCCCGCGAGCCGGCCCAGGCGCTCCGTCAGGAGCGCGTAACCGGCGGGCGTGACGCGCATGGATCCCAAGAGGTCCCCCTCCGCGGCGTCGAACCCGCACGAGACGAGCACGAGGTCGGGGTCGAAGCGCTCGGCAATCGGGAGCAGCACGCGATCGAACGCCGCGAGATGGTCCGCGTCGCCGCGCCCGCCCGGCCATGGGACGTTCACGGTGCGTCCGGCTCCTTCCCCCGCGCCCGTCTCCGCGATCCAGCCCGTGCCCGGGTAGAAGGGGAACTGGTGCGTGGAGAAATAGAGCACGCCGGCATCATCGAAGAAGGTGTTCTGCGTTCCGTTCCCGTGGTGCACGTCCCAGTCGACGATCGCGACCCGGCGCGCGCCGGCCTCCCGCGCCGCCCGCGCGGCCACCGCCACGTTGTTGTAGAGGCAGAACCCCATCGCATGGTCCGCCTCGGCGTGATGCCCGGGAGGGCGCAGGAGCGCCATGCCGTTGGCGAGCTTCCCGGCGACGACGGCGGCCGTCAGTTCGATGAGCGCGCCCGCGGCGAGCCGCGCGGCCTCCGCCGAGCCCGCCGCGGCGTACGTGTCCGGGTCCAGCTGGGAGAAGCCATGCGTCCCCGTCGCGTCGACGGCGCGGATGTGGGCGGCGGTGTGGACCAAGCTGAGCTCCACGTCCGTTGCCCGGCGTGCGGGCACGGCGCGGCACCGGCCCGAGAGGCCCTCCTCGGCGAGCCGCCGCCGGATCGCCTCGATCCGGCCGGGGTGCTCGGGGTGGTCGTAGGGCGCGCGGTGCAGCAGAAAGCGGTCGTCGTCCACGAGACCGGTCGCGAGCCTCACCGGAGCTCCCGCAGCGCGGCGGAGGCGAGCTCGGGACTCTTGACGCAGGTCTGGTCGGAAAGGAGGCAGTCCCGCAGGTTCAGGTCGCACCCGCAGGGGCAGCAGTCGCCCGAGAGACGCCGGAAGTACTCCGCGCGCGCGAGCGGGGACAGCCCCGCGGCCTCGAGGAGCGCCGCCCGCTGCAACGGGGCTGTGGCGGATCGGCCGGCGCCGCCGGAGCCCTCGGCCGCCGGCGGGCGCGCGGTGCGAGCCGCCCGGCCGCGGAGCAGCCAGAGAGCGCCGCCGAAGAGCGCCGCATAAACGGCGATGAGGAGAACGGCCGGCCCGGGTCCGCGGCCGGGGGGGCGCGGCGGCCGATTCTCCGCGACGGCGCGCAGCGGCGGCCGGCTAGCCGACATCGCCGCGACGCCGTCTAGCCATCGAGGGAGGCCCGGAGCTGCGCCGGGTCGGCCGTGGGGAGCGCGCAAGCGAAGTTGCGGCAGACGTACGCGAGGGCGGTTGGATCCTTCGGCTCCCGTCCCGCGACGAGGGGGAGCACGTCACGGAGGCTCGCCGAACGGTCCGCGTGGGCGAGCACCCGGTTGATGCGGCGGCTCGAGAAGACCGCCTCACGCAGCGACTCGAAATCCTCGGCTCCGCGGTCTCCGGCGAGCACCACTTCCGGCACCGCGTCGAAGCGATAGTCCACCGCGCAGAGCATCCGGGAGAGCGCGATCCCGGCGCGCGCGAGGTACCCGGAGGACGCCGAGAGGATCGCCCCGGCCAACTCCCGGTACCTTTCCTCCCCGGTGAAGCTCGCGAGACGGAGCAGGTTCATCGCCGCGACCGAATTGGACGAGGGTGTCGCCCCGTCCAGGGTCTCGCGGGGCCTCACGATGAGCCCGTCGTGGGACGGAGCCGACAGGAAGTACCCGCCCGCAGGGTCTGCGAAGCGACCGTCCATCTCCTCCTGGAGCTCGAGAGCGGCGCGGAAGTAGGAGGGCTCGAAGGTCGCCTCGTACAGGTCGAGCAGCGCCTCGATGAAGAACGCGTAGTCGGAGGCGAAGCCCGGGATCGCGGCGTTTCCGTCCTTCTCTCGATGGAGCAGCTCGCCCGGGCGGCGGCAGTTGGAGAGGATGCGGTCGGCCGCCGCGCGCGCCGCCGCCTCGTACCGCGGCTCGTCCAGGAGCCGGGCGGCGAGGCTGAAGGCGGAGATCGCGAGCGCCGTCCAGTCCGTCAGGAGCTTGTCGTCGGTGCCCGGCGGGACGCGCCGGGCCCGGGCGGCGTACATGCTCTCCCGCGCCGTGGCGAGCACGGCCCGGACGCGGTCCTCCGACAAATCGAAGTCCCGCGCGAGCTCGCTGACGTTGCGGACGATCGAGAGTACGGTCTGGCCGTGCTCGAAGTTGCCCTCCGCCGTCACGCCGAACCGGGCGGCCACGAGGGGCGCCGTCTCGGGACCCAGGACCGCCTCGAGGCTCGCCGGGTCCCAGACGTAGAACGTCCCCTCCTCGCCCTCCGAGTCCGCGTCCTGAGCCGAGAAGAAACCGCCCCCCGCGGGTGGGGTCATCTCCCGGAGGAGGTAGTCCAGCGTCTCGCGCGCGATCCGCGCGTGCTCCGGGGCGTCGAACGCGCGCGCCGCGAGCAGATAGGTCCGGGCGAGCAGCGCGTTGTCGTAGAGCATCTTCTCGAAGTGGGGCACCAGCCACTGGGCGTCCACCGAATAGCGGTGGAAACCGCCGCCGATCTGGTCGTACATCCCGCCCGCCGCCATGCGGCTGAGCGTCGTTTCCACGATCGTCCGCGCGCTCGGCTCGCCCGTCCGCAGCCAGTAGCGAACGAGGAACTCGAGGCGCATGGCGGGCGGGAACTTCGGCGCGCCATCGAACCCGCCGTACCTCGCGTCGAAGCTGCGCGCGAGGGAGCGCGCCGCGGTGTCGAGGACCGAGACGCCGACGTCGCCGGTTCCCGCGATCGCCCGGCCGCCCGAGTCGAGGTGCGCGAGCATCTCGCCGGCCGAACGCTCGAGCTCCGGGCGGCGGATCTTCCAGGCGCGCGCGACGCCTTCGAGCAGCGTGACGAAGCCGGGCCGCCCGTGCCGGTCCTCCGGCGGGAAGTAGGTCCCTCCGTAGAAGGGCTTGAGGTCGGGCGTGAGGAAGAGGGAGAGGGGCCACCCGCCGCTGCCCGTCATCGTCTGCACGGCGTTCATGTAGATATCGTCGACGTCCGGACGCTCCTCGCGGTCCACCTTGATCGAGACGAAGCCCTCGTTGAGCACGCGCGCGACGTTCTCCTTCTCGAACGACTCGTGCTCCATCACGTGGCACCAGTGGCAGGTGGAGTAGCCGATCGAGAGAAAGATCGGCTTGTCCTCCGAGCGGGCGCGCGCGAACGCCTCCTCGCCCCACGGATACCAGTCGACCGGGTTGTCTTTGTGCTGGAGGAGGTAGGGGCTGCGCTCCTGCGCGAGGCGGTTGGGCATGGGGGGACGATAACCCCGCGGGGGAAGGAGGGATTCCGCGAGACGCGAGGGCCCGATCCCGGCTAGTCCCTCGCTTCCGCCGTGATCGTCACTTCCTTGTCTCTCTCCCGGATCGTGACGACTTCCCCGGGGCCGAGCTCATCGAGGCGGCGAAGGATGTCGCGGGGAGAGATCTCGCGCCCTCCCGACAGGCTCTCGACGAATTCCCGCGGGACGCGCAGATGGATGGTCTTGTCCCAATCGTCCTTCACGACGATGCCGAGCGTGTTGCCCTCGGCCGCCACCTCCATGGTTCCCCGGTCGAGGTCGATGACCCCGGGTTTTCCGGGTTCACTGCGGTCCGCAGCGGCGAGGATCTTGCGCGGCGTGACGTCTTCGTCATCCCAGTCGGCGTTGATGTCCATCCCCATGCTGGCGACCGGCGCGAGCCGGACGATGCGCGCGACCAGGTTGGAAGGGACGGAGAAGGTGACCTTGCGGGTCGTGTCCCCGTCTCGCTCCCGGACCTGGACTCTGTAGGCCTTGACGCGCTTGAACTCGGGCGCCGGCTTGCGCCAGAACGCGAGCGCCATGGCGCCCAGCAGGACGACGATGAGCCCCAGGACGACCGCCCGCACTTCTCGCATCACTCTCTCCTGTCCTCTCCAACGCACTCCCCACGGAAAAGTTCTCTCCGCGGAGGCGGATACGCGGGCGGGTCCCCGCCGCGGCCGCCTCCGTGCGCCCAGCTTGTGATATTTTTCACAAGGTGGAGCCGCAGACCCGGACCCTGCCGCGCGACTGACCGATGCCTCATTTCATCACCGAGACGTGCATCGGGTGCGGCGTCTGCGAGATCAAGTGCCCGACCCACACGATCACGGGCGACAAGAACGAGAAGTACGTCATCCACCAGGACCGGTGCATCGACTGCTCCGTGTGTGCGCGCTACTGCCCGGTCTCGTGCATACAGGACCAGAAGGGCGAGCTGATCGAGAAGGTCAAGCCGCGCGACATCCCGAAGGCGATCGTCGATCGGGATCTTTGCACCGGCTGCGAGTTCTGCATCGACATCTGTCCCTTCGACTGCATCTACCTGATCGATGACCCGCTCCAGGAGACCTTCCACCGGATCGCCGAGGTCGACGCAGGGCCCTGCGTGTCGTGCCGCCTGTGCGAGACGGTGTGCGAGAAGGACGCGATCTTCGTCCCGAACCCCATCACGCAGGCCCGGAGGTACCTTCCCGTCCTGTGACCGATGAGGTCCGGCCCGTTTCCGCGGATGAACCGCTGGATGACGCGGCGCAGCCCCCCGCGAGCCCCGGCCGCCTTCTCGCGCGCTTCTTCCTCGTTCCCCTGCTCGTGGTCGCGACGGGCGTCGGCCTGTTCCTCGTGTTCAATCTCCTCACCTTCGAGAGGCGGAGCCCCCGGGAGTACCTCCAGGAGGTGCGGGGCGGCGGCCCGAACCGGAAGTGGCAGGCCGCCTTCGAGCTGTCCCGATCGATCGGGACGATGCCCCCGGGACCCGAGCGGGAGGCCCTGGCGGCGGACACGCTGCGCGTCTTCCAGACGCTCTCGCCGACTCGCTCCGAAGACGTGCCCGTGCGGCGGTATCTCACCCTCGTCCTCGGGAAGCTCGGCGAGGAGTCTGCGGTGCCCGCGCTCCTGGAAGCGGCCGGTGATCCCGACGGAGAGACCCGCCTCTACGCGATCTGGGCGCTCGGGGCGCTGGCCGACCCGCGGTCGTACGACGCGGTGATGGCGGCGTCCCACGACGAGGACGCGGGAATGCGCAAAATGAGCGCGTACGTCCTCGGGACCCTCGAGGATCCGCGCGCGGCGCCCCGTCTGCAGGTTCTCCTCGAGGACCGCGTCGCGGACGTGCGGTGGAACGCGGCGATCGCCCTCGCGTCGCTGGGAGATCCCGCCGGCCTGGCCGTGCTCCGCTCGATCGTGGACCGCAAGACGCTCGCGGCGCAGGCGCCTCTGTCGGAGGACCAGGCCGAGATCGCCATCGTCAACGCGCTGAAGGCGCTCGCGCTGCTCCAGGACGCCGGGAGCCTTCCGCTGCTGGAGCGGATCGCCCGCGAAGATCCCAACCTCCGCGTGCGGCAGGCGGCGCGCGACGCAATCGAAGCGACGCGGGGCGCCGCGCGATCGAGCCGCCTTGAGGCGCGCCCGGACCTTCTGCTAGGCTGAAAACGCGCATGTCTTCGACGCCGACGCCGCAACCCAAGCGCGACTACGCGCCGCCGCCTCCCCGCGACGTGGCCCTCGACGGCGTGACGCGCCGCTCGACGCTCCGCTGGATGACGCTCGCCTGGGTGGGCTTCGCGGCGGCGACCGGGGCGGGCCTCACGGCGACCCTGCGCTTCCTCTTCCCCAACGTCCTCTTCGAGCCCCCCACCCGGTTCAAGGCGGGGGATCCGGCCACCTACAGCCCCGGGGTCGACGAGCGGTGGAAGGACCGGTACCGGATCTGGATCGTGCGCAACACGGAGCAGATCTACGCCCTCGTCGCGGTCTGCGTCCACCTCGGCTGCACGCCCAACTGGCTGGCCGCTCAGAGCAAGTTCAAGTGCCCTTGTCACGGGTCCGGCTACTACGTCTCGGGCATCAACTTCGAGGGGCCCGCGCCGCGGCCGCTCGAACGCGCGGAGATCACGGTCTCGCCGGACGACGGGCAGATCGTCGTCGACAAGGCGGTGCGCTACCTCTACGAGCGGGGCCAGTGGAGCGACACCAAAGCCTTCGTGAAGATGATCTGACCGGCGATGAGGGGTGTTAGGTGAAAGGTGTTAGGTGGAAGGTTGGTTCGCAAGCCGTGCCCTCGTCCCTCGCACCTTCCACCTTCCACCTGACACCTCTGATCCAGGCAAGGCTGGACACCACCCCATGAGACGTCCGAAGGACCTGCGGCAATCGATCGTCGAGAGCCAGTTCTGGAAGTCGATTTTCCGGGTCGGCATCCCGAACACGAACCGGAAGCGCGTTCTCGCGATGCTGGGGAACGTCGTCCTGCACCTCCACCCGGTGAAGACGCGCAAGTCCGGCGTGAAGATGCGCTACACCTGGTGCGCCGGCGGCGTGACCTTCTTTCTCTTCCTGGTGCTGACGTTCACGGGCCTGCTCCTGATGTTCTATTACCGCCCGACGGTCGAGTACGCCTTCGTGGACATATTGGACCTTCGCGAGCAGGTCCCCTTCGGCATCATGCGCGAGGTCCACCGGTGGGGCGCGCACGCGATGGTCATTACGGTCTGGATTCACATGTTCCGCGTTTTCATGACCGGCTCCTACAAGCCGCCCCGCGAGTTCAACTGGGTCATCGGGGTCATCCTCCTCGTCCTGACGCTGCTGCTCTCGTTCACCGGATACCTCCTCCCCTGGGATCAGCTGGCGATCTGGGCGATCACCGTCGGATCGAACATGGCCGCCGCGACGCCCCTCATCGGCATCGAGGGGCCCGGCACCGGCCTCCTCAAGATCGGGGACATCCAGCTCGTCACCTCCTCGAACGACGCGCGATTCGCGCTGCTCGGCGGCCGTTTCGTCGGCGCGGGCGCGCTGCTGCGCTTCTACGTCCTTCACTGCGTCGGCATCCCGCTGATCGCCGCCTTCCTCATGGCGGTGCACTTCTGGCGTGTCCGGAAGGACGGCGGGATCTCGGGGCCTGTCTAACCAGGGCGCGACCAGAACGCGATGGCGGTGATCCAGTTCCTCAAGGACGTCGTCAACTTCCTGTCGGCGCCCCAGTACCTCGTCACCCTCTCGTTCATCGTCCTGGTGATCGCCCTCCACTGGAAGCCTCTCTGGTCGAAGAAGGGCGGCATCGTGCTGGGGATCTCCGCCGTCCTCTTCTTCGCGCTTTCGTACCTGGATCCCAATTTCAACCGGGTGGCCACCCTTCCCGACAACGTTCCCATCGTCGGCATGATCTTCCTCGTCGGGTTCTTCTTCTGGTGGGCGATGAACCAGGCGTACGAGAACGACCGCCGGATCGCTGAGGGGCGGCCGACGATCGAGGGGGAGGACGCCGCGCAGAAAGTCTTCTCCTGGCCGGACCTCGTGTACGTCGAGCTGATCTGCCTCGTCGTCGTCACCGCGGTCATGATCGTGTGGTCGATCGTCCTCAAGGCGCCGTTGGAGGAGCCGGCCAACCCCGCCGACTCGCCCAACCCCTCGAAGGCGCCCTGGTACTTCCTCGGCCTCCAGGAGATCCTCGTGTACTACGACCCCTGGATGGCGGGCGTGGTCCTCCCCTCGCTCATCATCGTCGGGCTCATGGCGATCCCGTACATCGACACGAACCCGAAGGGGAACGGCTACTTCACGTTCCGCGAGCGCCGCTGGGAGATCGTCATCTTCATGATCGGATTCCTCGTGCTCTGGTGCGTCCTGATCGTCCTGGGGACGTTCCTGCGCGGCCCGAACTGGAACTTCTTCGGTCCCTACGAGTTCTGGGACATCAACAAGCTGGTGCCCCTGAACAACATCAACCTCTCGGAGATCGTGTGGATCAAGCTATTGAAGCGCCGGATGCCGGACTTCTGGCTGACGCGCGAGATCGTCGGGCTGGGTCTCGTGGTCCTCTACATGGGCCTGCTGCCGCCGCTGCTCGCCAAGACGGCCTTCCGCCGCTTCTACGAAAAGATGGGCACCGTCCGGTATCTCATCGGCGTCAACCTCGCGCTCATCATGTTCGCCCTGCCGATCAAGATGTACCTGCGCTGGATCTTCAACCTGAAGTACATCGTGCAGATCAACGAGATCGGGCTGAACATATGAGCCCGGAGGCCCCCTAGATGCCGCGCAGGGCCCCCGCCGAACCGATCGATCATCACTACAACATCCCGCGCCTGAACAAGGCGCTGGCGTGGGCCGGGATCTTCCTGCTCGTCGCCTTCGTCGCGATGATCGTCGAGGACTATTCGCGGGGCTGGAAGCGGATCCAGCGCGCCTTCGGACGCCTCGACGCGCGTCAGACGCGCCAGGCCGCTCTGGACGCCCGTCAGAAATCGCGCGGGGAGGAGAGGACGAAGCTCCGGACGGAGCTCGCCGCGGCGCGCAAGGACCTCCGGGCGCGCAGGAACCGCCTGCGTACGCTCAACGAAAAGCTCCGGAAGATCGAGCCCCGGATCTATCTCGCCGACCAGGAGACGAAGTTCACGCGGGCGAGCTATGACGCGCAGCGGTACCGGTACGAAAACGCGCTGGCGAACGCGCCGGACAACGCGCCGAAGGAGAAGCGGGCGCTCGACGAGCTCCAGAAGGACCTCGATGCCAGGTCCCTGCGCCTCGCCGAGGTGACCCGCGAGCAGGCGGCGGTCCAGGCGCAGGTCGCAGAGCTCACCGCGCGCGTCGAAGAGGCCAACGCGTCCATCGAGCGGCTCACGGCCGACTACCGGCTGACCGCCCAGAAGTACGCCAGCCTGCAGGAGGACGCGCTCTTCAAGCTGCGGAACTCGCCCATCCTCGACATGGTCAACCCGTCGCTGCGCGTGCAGCAGGTCCAGCTCCCCGAGCACTTCAACAACGTCAATTTCATGCGAATCCCGCGGGTGGACCGCTGCACGACGTGCCACATCGCGGCGGAGCGGAAGGGTTTCGAGGATCCCAAGAGCAACGTGGTTTTCCGTAGCCACCCCCGCCAGGATCTGATGGTCGGTGGCGACTCGCCGCACCCGTTCAACCTCTTCGGCTGTACGCCGTGCCACGGAGGACGGGACCGGGCGTCGTCCTTCTGGTCCGCCGGGCACTCGCCCGAAACGGCGCGGGAGGAGAAGCGCTGGACGGAACGGCACGACTATAAGTTCGACCGCTTCAACTCGACGCCGGTTCTTCCCCTCAAGTACACGGAGGCCGGCTGCTACCGCTGCCACGCGACGGATACGAACTTTCGCGAGGCGCCGACGCTCGACGCGGGCATGAAGCTCGTGGAGCAGCTCGGCTGCTACGGCTGCCACCGCATCGAGGGACTCGAGAAGCAGGGTCCTCTTCCGAGAGTCGGACCGCCGCTGGAGAAGGTGGCCGCGAAAGTGCCCAGGGACTGGACGACGCGATGGGTCATGGATCCGGCTTCCTTCCGGCCGAACACGAAGATGCCTACGTTCTTCTACCTGGAGAACTTCGTGGACGTGTCGGGCCCGGAGGCTCCGACCGAGGCGCAGAAGCGGATGAACTCGCAGGGGCGGGTCGAGAGCGACGCGATGGTCAATGCGATCGTCGCGTACCTCTACGGCAAGTCGCGTCCCGCCGTCGTCCCGGCCGTCGACGGGGCGGGGGACGCGGCGAGGGGCCAGCGACTCCTCTCCGAGCGCGGGTGCTTCGGCTGCCACGTGGCCGACCCGGCGGCGCGCCGCGACGTCTCGGGCTCCTACCGACAGTTCGGACCGAACCTCTCCGGGGTAGGCTCGAAGGTGAGCCGCGACTGGCTGTACCACTGGATCCGGGATCCCAAGGCGTGGGCCCCCGACACGAAGATGCCGAATCTCCGGATCGAGCACCAGGAGGCGCTCGACATCGCGGAGCACCTGTCCGGCATGAAGGAGCCCCCCGGCTTCAGCAGCCGGCCCCTCCCGCGCACCGACCCGGCCACGCTGGACCGCATCGCGCTCTACTTCCAGATGGAGACGCAGACGGTCTTCGACGCCAAGGCGGCGCTGGCGAAGATGGACCTCGCCGCGAAGGAGGTCTATGCCGGCGAGAAGCTGATCGCGCACTACGGGTGCTTCGCCTGCCACAACATCCCGGGATTCGAGAACGCCAAGCCGATCGGCACGGAGCTGACGGAGGAGGGCTCGAAGCCCATCCACCGGCTCGACTTCGGCTTCATCCACCTGCCGCACACGCGGCAGGACTGGTTCAAGGCGAAGGTCCATAGCCCCCGCGTGTTCGACCGCGACCGGGCCCGCGGCTGGGAAGAGAAGCTGCGGATGCCGGATTTCCGGCTCTCCGAGCGGGAGCAGGACCAGATCGTCACGGCGGTGCTCGGGTTCCAGGAGACCAACGCGTCCGCCGCGGCCGTCAAGACGCTCTCCATGGACCAGGCGGCGATCGAGCGCGGCCGCCGCATCGTGAAGAACAACAACTGCCTCGGCTGCCACGTCATCGAGGGATTCGGCGGCTCCTTCCGCTCCCTGGTCGCCGACACGTCGCTCGCCCCGCCGATCATCCAGGGACAGGGCGCGAAGGTGCAGAGCGACTGGCTCTTTCGCTTCCTGAAGGCGCCCCGGACCGGCGAGATCCGCCCGTGGCTCGAGGTCCACATGCCGACCTTCGAGTTCGGCGAGGCGGAGCTGAACGACCTGACGCGCTACTTCGCGTTCCTGGACCGCGCCCGGTACCCGTTCGTCGGCGTCCAGACCGTGGCGGAGACGCGGAACTGGTCGGCGGGCAAGAAGGTGTTCGAGGTCCTGCGCTGCGCGCAATGCCACCCGCGGACGGACGCCGAGATGAACGCGCCCGGCGTCGACCGGGCCTCCCTGGCGCCGAACCTCCAGATGGCGGCGACGCGCCTGAGGCACGACTGGATCGCGGACTGGATCAAGCGCCCGGACGAGTGGATGCCCGGCACGCGCATGCCGACGAACTTCCCGAAGGGCGAAGACGGCAAGCGGGTTTCGCCCCTCGGGGGGATGATCGACGCGCCGTCCTTCGCCGGTGACCGGGCGGAGTTCGCGCGGATCCTCGGAAGCGATGACGAGGCGCGGCGCTTCCTGGGCGACCCGGACGCGGTCACCAAGGCGCTCCGCGATTACGTCTGGTCCCTCGGAGGGGCCGGGACGCCGCCGGCCCAGCGGCCCGCGGGGGAGTCCCCCGACCGCGCGGTCCGGGCCTTCGGCGCGCCGCCCCCGGGCGCGCAGGCGGTGCGGCCCGGCGCGTCCGGTCGTTGACGGTCCGGGTCCTCGACCTCAGCCTCGTCCTCTTCTGGACCAGCCTCGGGATCTCGGCGGCCGTCGTGGCCCTGTTTCTCTGGCTGATGCGAGAGGACCCGGCGAGGAAGGAACCGGCGAGCTCCGCTCCGGATGCACCAGCGGCGGAGGACCGCGGAGAGGTCTCGCCGCCCCTCTGACCTTCGAAGCGTCACCGCCGGCCCCCCGCGCGCGCGCTGAAGGTACGCTGCGGCGGCGGTGCAAGCGTCCCCGGGGAGAGGACCCTAGGACGCGAGGAGCTGGTCGATGCGGCGGCCGACTTCGGGATCGCTCCAGGAGACGGCGCCCTGCACGCGGAAGAGCACGCGGCCCTTCGTATTGACGATGTACGTCTCGGGGTACTGCGAGGAGCCGAATTTCCCGGCGGTGGCGGCGGCCGGATCCAGATAGAGCGGCAGGTCGTGGGGCTGCTTCGCGAGGAAGGCGTCCACGGTTTTCCAGTCCTTGTCGACCGAGATGGCGTAGAGAACGATGTCCCCGCGCCCGCGATACTTCTCCCAAAATGTCGAGAGCGCGGGCAGCTCCTCGATGCAGGGGGGGCACCACGTCGCCCAGAAGTGCACGATCATGAGCTTGCCCGTGACGTCTGTCAGGTCCGTCGCCTTTCCGGAGCGGTCCACCACGGGGAGCGACGGGGCGGCCGAGAGGAACGCCAGCGAGCCCGCGGGGGAGGGGGGCGGCTCGAGGGACCGCATCCAGACGGCTCCCGCGGCGACGAGGGCCACCGCGACGGAGATGGTGATGATCGAGCGGGGCTTCACGATGTCCTCAGGCGACGTTCCGGCGCCCCGTGGCGCAGGCGTCGCGCGCCAGGCACTCGGCGCACCGGGAGAGGCGGGCCTCGGGACGGCAGATCTGATGGATCCCGATCCGACAGAGGGCGTAGTCGTAGCGAACCGGGTCGATCGGGTCAAAACGCTTCAGGCGCTCGGTGATCTCCGCCGCCGTCTTCCAATCGGCGGCCCGGCGCCGCGTGAGGCCGAGCCGGCGGCCCACGAGGTGGATGTGTGTGTCCGTCGGGATCACCAGCCGGCTGCTGGGGATGCCCTCCCAGAGACCGAGGTCCAGGGCATCGCGCCGCACCATCCATCGAAGGAAGAGGTTCCACCGCTTGCACGCGGACCCCTCCGCGGGCGCCGGGAAGAAGAAGCGGACCGGCGAGCGGGGCGGCACGGCGCGGCTCCCGAGGGCATTCCGGAAATCGATAGAGAGGATCCGCGCCGTCACGCGGTCGAGGAGCCCGGAGACGTCGCGATCGTCCGCCCGCGACTCGCGCTCGAAGTACGCCCTCAGGGTCCCTGCCTCGTCGCGCGCCCGGGCGATGACGAGGAGCAGAGCCGCGGCGTCCCCACCATCGTGGAAGCGGTGGCGAAACCCGCCGAGCTCTTCGCGGCCGAATCGGCGGAAGTCGCGGATCGCGTGGAGCGCCTCGGCCGGATGCGGCCCGAGGGGCTCGAGGACGCGCGCGACGTTCGCGAGGATCGTCTCCACGCGGCCATACGCGAACGCCGATGCGATCCACCCGGCGACTTCCTGATCCTCCGGCCGCAGGTAGCTCCTCGGGAAGCGGATGGGGTCGGTCTGGCAGGTCTCCGGACCCCAGTTGCGGTAGAGCGCCTCGAGACGTTCCGCGAGCAGTCGATCGCGGGGGGAGAGGTTTGACACGAGCCTCTTTGCGATCATAGCATCGGGAAAATCCGTGAGACCGAACGCGTGAGGGCGACCTCGCTTTGCTAGCCCTCCCCGTTCCCGGACCTCTCCGGTCGTCCTGTTTCGCCTCCTCCCGCGTCGCTCGTCACGCTCCATGAAGGCGACCCGCCCCGGCAGGACGTCATCGGAACGTCCCGCGCGGGATCGCGCCCTCCTCGTCGGCGTGGCGACGCGATCGGTCCCGCGAACGGTCGTCGAGGAGCACCTGGACGAGCTCGAGCGGCTGCTCGATACGGCGGGGGGCGTCGCCGTCGGTCGCTTCGTGAAGGAGCGCGCGTCCCCGGACCCGGCGACCTTCATCGGCAAGGGAGCCGTGGAGGAGATCGGCGGGGAGGCCCGCGAGAACGCGGCGTCTCTCGTGATCTTCGACGACGAGCTGTCGCCCGCCCAGGCGCGCAACCTCGAGTCCCGGTGGGGCGAGGGCGTGCGGGTCCTGGATCGACCCGCCCTGATTCTCGACGTGTTCGCGCGGCACGCCCGGACGCGGGAGGCGCGGACTCAGGTCGAGCTCGCTCAGCTCCAGTACCTCCTGCCACGGCTGGCCGGGCGCTACAGCCACCTGTCGCGTCTCGGCGCCGGCATCGGAACCCGGGGAGCGGGGGAACAGAAGCTCGAGCTCGACCGCCGCAAGATTCGCACGCGCATCGCGCGGCTGCGAAAGGACCTCGAGAAGATCGAGAGGGCGCGCGAGGTGCGCCGCCGGGGGCGCAAGACACTCTTCGCCGTCGCGATCGTGGGCTACACGAACGCGGGGAAGACGACCCTCTTCAATCGCCTGACACGGGAGACCGCCTACGCCGCCGACCGACTCTTTGCGACGCTCGATCCCCGCGCCGCACGAGGCAGCCGCCGGCTCTCCGGCGTCGTGTTCATCGATACGGTCGGCTTCGTGCGAAAGCTGCCGACCTCTCTCGTGGCGTCGTTCCGCTCGACGCTCGCCGAGGTCCGGGACGCCGACCTCGTGCTCCATGTCCTGGACGCGACGTCCCCGCGTCTGGACGAAGAGCGGCGGATCTCTCTTGAGATCCTTCAGGAACTGGATGTCGACGTCGAGCGCGTGCTACCCGTGTGGACCAAGACCGATCTGCCCGGCGCATTCGCGCCGGCCGGCGGGGAGCGGGTGTCCGGCAAGACGGGCGCCGGCCTGGAACGACTCGAGAAAGCGGTTCACGCGAGTCTCCATCCCGCCACGGAAGAGCTGCAGCTCGTCATTCCGTACAGCAACGGGCGGGCGATCGCCGCGGCGCGCGCCCGCGGCCGGGTGCTGGAAGAGGAGGACCTCGGCGATGCGCTGGCGCTGCGTCTCGCGACCGAGCGCGCGAGCCTCGGTGCCCTCGAGAAGTTCCGGATCGAAGAGGAGCCGGCGTCGGCCGAAGTCCGGGGTCGACCCTAAAGCGACGGGGGAGCCTCCCGGCTCCCCCGTCTCGGAAACTCCCATGCCGGCACTCTCAATTGGGGACTTTCATTATCAAAGGTCGTACCATGTGTCGCCAACGTCCGTTTCCATTGCGATTCAATGATTTGGCGCGTGCGGTCGGATCGCGGCGCGCAATCGCGGTCACGAGCGAGCGCCAAGAACGACAAATTTTGTCGGGGAGAGATCGATGAGGATCGCTAAGGCGGCGGCCATGCTCATGGGCGCGTTCGCGCTCGGGGCGGGTGGATGCGGAG
>Ga0136614_10001069_pt1 | contig 15522 bp, 11 predicted proteins | sample AntDrymUQ2792106_2_FD_106643 | JGI IMG/M metagenome (GOLD analysis project Ga0136614, IMG submission 106643) | Polar desert sand microbial communities from Dry Valleys, Antarctica - metaG UQ279 (21.06) | ecosystem: Environmental > Terrestrial > Soil > Desert | place: Antarctica: Dry Valley... | reverse complement strand
GGGAGTCGATCAGCGAGAGATTGGTTCTCACGTAGACATCAAAGACCAAATACTCTCGGCCCGACTGCTCCCAGGCGATGAAGTTGACCTGGCCGAACGCCTTGCCGTTAACCAAAACCTGATCGGGAGTCACCAGAATCGCTTCCGCGATGTCCGGATTTGAAACCGAGAAACGTCCAACGTGCTTATCGAAATTGATCACGCGGGACTGGCCCACGAGAACGTTGACCGCCACGGGTTCCTTGTTATCCGCGAAGGACGCTTTGTAAGTCGTCTCCTGGCCCTGGGCCAGGGAATTGACGAGTAAGATTGTTAAAGACGCCAGCACCAGGCTTACGCGGCGTATGATCGAAAGACGACTGTACATGATCGGTAGCTCCTTATAGTGGCCAGTCAATGGACCAGCTTCATCAAATTTCGAATTCGGTTCTTTGAGTGGTGGTTGCGCAGATCAAAGCCCGGCTTAACAGTCGGACTACTGCCCCCGGAGGTCAGTCCGATTCCCCTCTAGGGAAAATCGACGCTGCGTTTTTTTGCGCCTTCGATCATCTCAACGGACGAGCGTGGCTTCTCCTGATTCTGTGAAACAGCCGGCGCCGGCTTGACCTCGGTGTGCGCTCGAACTCGACGCGCGGGCTTGGATTCTGATTTGGGCTGCTCACTCTTCAGTGAACCCGGCTCCGGCGCCGGCACCGCTCGCTCACCAGACAACAAGGTCCGCTTGGTGATCCCCGTAGTCTGCTCGTCACCCTGATCGATCGAATTGCGCATAACCAGCTGTAACTTTCCTTCGCTTGAGGCGAGTGCCAGCTTCTCTGCTTGTTCAGGAGTGACCAGGAGCGTGACGGCCTTAACACTATTCGCTGCCCGCTGATCCTCGGGCTTATCGATGTTCTGACCATTGGCCAGGACCTTGATGTTCTGCAAGACGATCTTGGAAATCGGACCCTGCACATCAGTCGTCTGTTCGGGGTCAATTACGACCACCACATCCACGAGCGTATCGGGCATGATGAAGCCGGAGATACCGACCACGTCGTCAACCTTGACTGTCATGGCGCGGTAGCCTTCAGGAATGGCTGCTGATAGACCACCGGCGGTGCCTTCGGGAGCGAGCCTCGCCTCAGTGACGGGCTCGCGCGCAGCAATATTAGTAACCGCGACCCGGCCAGCCAGCTTCTCGGGCGAATCGAACGCCCCATCGGGAGTCGATTCTTTTGGGAACTGGACCACCACGATCTGCTCAGCGATGATCTTCGTTCCTATGGGAATCGCTACCTTGGCTACAGCGACCGCGTTGAGATTCTTTGTATAGGCCTGAGCACTCGACAAGTAACGGCTGACGGAAAATGCCGCGAGCAGCCCGAATAAAAGTGCACCAGTCAGAACGATGAAAAAGCGTTTGTTGCGCATAGTTGACTCTCCGTGTAATCAGGTTGACCAGATAAAGCGCGCCTGTTTCAAGCGCGAAAAATGGCTGTTGAAATAATGCTGCCGATTGTGATTGCCACGCCGTAAGGAATTGTGAGTCTGCGATCCGAAGGGACCGCGAACTTCGGCATTTCCCAACCGGGTAACATTCCGACCAATATCTGCAAAACTCGCTGCATCGTAGTTATGACCACGCCGGCTCGAACAATGGAAACCACGGCCAGCAAGCCACCGGTCAATATCACGACGAGGAAAGTTGGCAGGACAAGTGGTGCGCCGGTAACCGCTCCGATTGCGGCAAAGAGCTTAACGTCTCCCGCGCCCATCGCTCCGAAAATGTGCAACATGAACATCAAGACGAATGCCAGGGCGCAACCGCCCAGGCTCCCGTAAAGGCCAGCTAGTCCGCCAAATACGGCGTTGATCGCTAGACCGCTAACGAGCGTCGCCAATACAAAGGCATTAGGAATACGGCGATAGCGAACATCATAGTAAGTAATGATGATCGCCAAGGGTAAAAGGAGAGCTATGATTACAAGGGTTTCGGACATCGCTTACGGACCTCGAAGGATCGTTCTTTCGAGAGAGGGGCTTACTCCTGTCCCAATTTCGCCAGTGCTGCTAACCGATCCGAGTCGCCAATAGGTTGAGCCGTACGCCGATTGCATCGCCAAGCAAGGTGAACGCAGCAACTACTGCCATTGCCACCAGTGCCGCCGCAACCGCATATTCAGAAAGCTCAAGACCAGTTTCATTTAGAAGAAATTTGTACATCTTGTTTTCACTCCAGGATCGTGGATGCTGGAGGCATTGTGAGTCTTGAATTCAGCGCTGCGGGATTAAGACCGCTGGCGCGCTTTACCCGAATTAAAAATCTTCGACGAAAGCGCGGCTGGTCCTTTACGCCTATTGGCACTACGGATTGATGGTGGCGGCCAGCTGGTCGATTTTGACGCCGATGCCCGAGCCGAGGGCCGTAAATGCGACTACGACAGCGATCGCAACCAGCGCTGCGGCAACTGCGTACTCCGACAGTTCAAGACCTGTTTCGTCGCGAAGAAAATTCTTAATCATGTTTTTGCTCCTTATGGATTTGGGTTGAAAGTTTAAGTGTCAAGCTTTGCGCCCTTACCTACCAGTACCTGGTGGAAGGACCAACGTTAGTAACCAGGACTGATAGTGGACGTCCCTCGCAGATTAGTGTTGTCGAGGATTGGTGTTCTGAGCACCAGGCCTAGCAAGGTCATGAGATCTTTGCGGTTCACACTTTTCAAAGGTCTTGTCCACCCTTTGAGATTAAAGTCGCTGTCGACTGATTTATCTCGGCGGGCGAAGACTCCTACTACAAGGCGTGTGCCGCTCGTCAGAAGTCTCTCGATGCTGTATCTAAGTGAGCATTCGGAGGGAATAGGTAGTCGCGCTTGTCGCCCGGAGTTAACAGTTGGTCCCGACTCGCGAAGGTCCCTAAATCGGCAAAGTCGCAAAACAATCAGTGACTAAACACAATTTGGCGTTGTCGCTCTCAGTTGACAGAAGACGTCGAGGATTTAACTGCAAGAGACGGGTTCGGGGCAGAAAGCGCGTTGAAATCAAAATTGAGGGACGCGCCTGGCTGGAAGTGGGGAAGGAGAGACGATGAAAAGACTGGGATTTGCCGTTAGTAAAGGCAATCGCAGCTATTTCTGGCCAGAACATACCTTGGGAATATTGAAGGACCCTCGCCGAAACCGAGCGGTGCACAATAATTGCTGCGTTTCGATTGGCCATCGGAGTCAGGGTGGATTCTTCTGAGGAGGAAGCTCACCTGCTTGGCATTTTCATTCGGTCTTCAATCTGAGCAAGGTTAGTTTTCGCGCCCTGTTTGGTATTAAGAGTTAACACAACCCAGGCCGTAGGGATGGAATGGTTCCTATGGGACTGTGAAGCAAGAAACGCTATTCGTTATCAGAACTCCAGAGTCAGCACACGAGCAGTAGGGTAAATGAATCCATAGTTAACAGCCCGCTCGGCGTGTATTTTACTTAACCTAGGCGTCGCTCCAACTCACTTACGAGTCGCGCCAACTCCCCTGTCGGGAGACCTTAATTATTATGGATATCGTAAATGCACGACAGATATCAACGAGCGCCGTTGTGAAACCAAAGTATTTCGATCGGGTCAAGCTGCTGGATATGGTGACTCGCATTGTGCCATCGGCATTTTTTCTGCTTGTTGTATTGCTGAAGATAAATGAACAGTACGCCTTTGTCATGATGGGTCACGCATCAGGCAATGAGCCGGCGTGGAAATTCGCCGCCGACCTGGTGTCCAGATCGTCAACCATCTGTTTTCTGGGACTCCTGTCGATCTTATTCCTCATCAGACTTGAGCCAATAAAGAAAGCTAAAGGAATCTGGCCGAGAGTTATGGCAATTGCCGGTACTTTCTTTGTAGCCCTGGTGACTTTCTTCCCTCGAGCGAACCTCTCAATGACTCAAACAGTCGTTGCCATTTTCCTGTGCCTTGTAGGAACGGGCATCTCGGTCTTTGTTCTCGCACACCTGGGTCGCTCCTTCAGTCTCATGGCCGAAGCAAGAAGACTGGTGACGACCGGGCCCTATCGAATCATGCGGCATCCTTTGTACGTTTTTGAAGCCGTGGCATCCTTCGGCGTCCTGCTACAGTTTCTGTCCTTCTACACGGTGGTCATATTCATCGGCTTTGGCCTGATACAATTTCAGCGGATGAAAAACGAAGAGGCAATTCTAGAAAGAGCTTTTCCCGAGTATCAGTCTTATAAATTGAAGACCGCGAGACTCATTCCAGGAATCTATTAAATCTACAATCGCTAGAGTGACCCAGAACCGGCGTCCCCAAGCGCAGCCTGCTTAGGTTGGAAGAGACTTGGCGCTGCGGAATCATCAGCTAGCCTGCTCCCTGCGTTATCCCTAGCTAGGGTAGTGGCTCTGAATTGACTTACCTTCTCTTTTCGCGCGGCTTCGCGTGATTTCGTGGATCGTGTTTTTTGCCGACGAAGGCGATTCACAAATCACACGAAAAATCACGAAACTCAAACGCTCTTCTCATCATTCATGAAACCAGCGAATATGCTTAACTGTTGACGGTTATTTTTGAGAAGCTACACTAAATCGGAGGCGTTGCCGTGGAATGGAGAATTTGAAATGGGGAATATGGGCCGCTCTGGCGATAACGCTGCTCGCAGTATACCCACAGCTTGTGAATTGGGGAGTCCGGGGTGGACAGTGGAACGGTTCTTTCGCCTCGGCTGACCGTGACGAGTGGGTCTATGCTGCTTACGTCCAGGCTTTGATTGACGGCCGGCCGCGTCGCAATGAACCCTATACCGGGCGCGATGACCGGCCAAATCATCCCCAGCCAGAATCCTTATTCTCTATTCAGTTTCTTCCGGCCTATATGATTGCAGTGCCTGCGCGTTTTCTGGGTCTATCCTCATCAACAGCATTCATAGTCTTAGGTATCCTGGGACCTTTTTTTTCCTGCCTCGCTATCTTCTGGCTGATCGTGGAGGTGACTCAAGATCACAGACTCGCAGCTGCTGGAACAGTTATTATCATTTGCTTTGGCGCGCTTGCTGCCGGCCAAGGGGTGGTGCATCTGTTGACCGCCGATTACGGCTACAGCTATTTTCTTTTTTTAAGACGCTATGAGCCTTTGGCACCCTTTCCTCTCTTCTTTCTGTTCTGCGCTTTCGTTTGGAAGGCGCTGACCCCGAAAAAGGGTACCGGGATCACGTGGGCCGTGGTCGCGGGTCTTACTTTGGGTGTGCTCGTCTTTTCCTATTTTTACCTTTGGACAAGCGCGGCGGCATGGTTGGCATGTGTCGCGCTTTTATGGTTTATCGCCCGTACTGGAAACTTGCGGCAGGTGGCCCTGTCGCTCCTTACCATCCTCATGCTCGCAGTTGCGGCACTTGTCCCTTATGTCGTGCTGCTGTCGAACCGGTCGCTTACCATGGACATCGGGCAACAGTTGGCTCTTTCGCACGCTCCGGATTTGTTTCGCATACCCGAGCTGCTCGGAATTGGGGTAATCGCTTTGATGGTCTCAGGGATCTTAAGAGGAAGAATCAATTGGCGTGCGCCGGAGAGCTTGTTTGCCGCTTCGTTTGCTCTTACGCCGCTGCTTGTCTTTAACCAACAGGTGATCACGGGGAGGTCTTTGCAACCATTTCACTATGAGGTATTCATTGCCAACTACGCGGCGCTTGTGGGCGCCGTCCTGGCCGCTGTGATCGCATGGCGTGGGTCAGAAGGTGCGAAACGACCGCTTCCCTACCCTGTTGTTGCTCGAGTGGTCTTTGTCGCAATTTTGTGGGGAGTCATTGAGGTGGTGGCACCAACAAAGTTAATAATAAGATTTAGCGAGTACACAGATCGTGCCGCGGCAATCTGCCAGCGGCTGCGACAACGAGCGGAATCTGACAGAACTTTGATCGATAGTATCAGCGATCTTGATCCTCGGCCGTTGGTGTTAGCGAGCGACTACAAAGTCGCCTTAATCTTACCGGTGTTTGCTCCGCAGGCCCTGCTTTGGGAGTCGCACTTCGAGTTCTTGAACCTACTGCCGAACGAAACGAGCGAACGCTTCTACAAGTATCTGTATTACATTGGCTTCGACGGAAATGACCTCACTAAGGAGTTGAGCCAGCCCATGAGCATCCTTGCCGCCGCCGCCTTCGGCCACGACCGCGTGATATTAGGTCAGTCGGTTCTGGCTAAACCGATTGCAAGTGAGGAAATCGCGAAGAAGGTAACCGACTATGTGGCATATACGTCATCATTCAGTCGCGCAAAAGCTAGTCAACACCTCCTCTCTTACGTGATTGTGCCAGCAGACGGGGTTATTGACTTAACCAACCTGGATCGCTGGTATCAGCGGGATAACGGTGAGCATGTTGGCGATCACGTACTGTATCGGGTGCAATTACGACATTAAAAACCAAAGAGTGGAAATTTGCGGTGTGGGGTGCGGTTGCGGTTACGCTGCTGTCACTCTATCCGCAGCTGGTGATGTGGGGTGTTCGGGGGCGCGAGTGGAACGGTGCTTACGCCGAATTCCATGGCGACGAGTGGGTCTATTCCGCATATGTGCAGGCTTTGATCGATGGCCGGCCACGTCGTAACGATCCCTATACCGGACGGGATGATCGTCCAGACCAACCCCAGCCGGAATCACTTTTTTCTATTCAGTTTGTGCCGGCATATCTGATTGCCGTGCCGGCACGGCTTCTGGGGATATCCTCGTCCACGGCCTTCATCGCGCTCGGATTTCTGGTTCCGTTCTTCAGCTGTTTAGCCATCTTCTGGCTGCTCGCGAATCTAACTGGAGATCATCGACTTGCCGCCGCAGGATCCGTAATCGTCCTTTGCTTTGGCGCGCTTGCCGCAGGGGCGGGGATAATACACGTCTTGAGCTCTGGCTTTCAGTACGCCTTTCTTCCTTTCTTAAGAAGGTATGATCCTGCATTGCCCTTTCCCCTCTTCTTTGTGTTCTGCACGTTCGTTTGGAAATCCTTAGCCACCACACGCCGAGCGGCTTTTGGCTGGGCGGTTGGTGCCGGGCTGACTCTCGACATACTTATTTTCTCTTATCTCTATCTCTGGACCAGCGCGCTAACCTGGCTAGTATGCTTAGCATTTCTCTGGTTCGTGGCCCATCGCAGCCAGTTGCGGCGATATGCGGGTTCCTTCGGGACGATTATATTGCTAGCGTTGGCTGCGCTCGTACCGTACGTCATTCTGCTAACACGCCGGTCGCCGACAATGGATAGCGGACAAAAGTTGACAGTTTCACACGCTCCGGATTTTTTCCGTGTTCCCGAGTTGCTCGGGTTGGCTGTGATTGCCGTGATGCTATGGGGAGCCGTGCGTGGGAGGATTAACTGGAAGGCGCCCGAGAGCTTGTTTGCCACCTCTTTTGCGTTGATGCCCTTTGTGGTCTTCAACCAGCAGGTTATCACAGGCTACTCGCTGCAACCCTTTCACTACGAGTCGTTCATCGCGAACTATGTGACGCTTGTGGGTGCGACCGTGGTGGCAGTCATGCTCTGGCGCGACGGACCTAAAGGTGGGAAACGACCAATTCGCTACCGCATTGCTGCTCGACTTGTCTTCATCGCAATCTGGTGGGCAGCCTTTGAGGTGCTGGCGCCCACAAAGGTGCTGATCAGAGGTAGCCAGTTTACAGATCGTGCGGCAGCAGTCTGCCAGCGACTGCGACAACTAGCCAACGCTGATGGAATGATCGCAAAGACCAGCGGGCAAAATCCCCGACCATTGGTGCTGGCTAGTAATAGCAAACTCTCCCTGATGTTACCGACCTTTGCACCCTTGGCCGTACTCTGGGCGCCGAACTTCGACTTCTTGAATCTTGAACCAGGGGAGAGCAAAGAGCGTTTCTATGAGTATCTCTACTACTCGGGTATCGAAGGAAACGATCTCATGAAGGAGTTGGCTCAGCCAATGAGTGTTCTGGCCACCGCAGCTTTTGGCCATGAGCGGGTGATACCTGATCTGTCTGTCGAGCCCAAGCCCATTACGAGTGAGGAAATAGCCCGAGAGGTGGCTGACTATCAGGCATATGTTGCTGGGTTTACCCGCGAACGAACCAGCCGGCATATCCTCTCATATGTAATCGTTGCCGTTGAGGGAGGATTTGATTTGTCGAACGTGGATCGATGGTACCAACGGGACCAGGGTGAGCAAGTCGGCAACTACACACTCTATCGAGTTCAATTGCGGCCTTAGTAGCAGCATCAAGCGCTGAAGTCACCTGGGGTTGGGACTAATGCTTGTCAGCCGACTGAATTGAGTGACTTGGTAGATCCCCAGGAAAGCGAGCACTAAAGTATAGAGCTGAATCCCAGACACGCGAGCAATGGGTTGAGTGATCCAGGGTACGAGGTAGAGTAAAAGCAGAATCAGCTTGTAGACCGGCGGTAAAGGCAACTGATCGGTATCTCTCTGGCGATAGAAAACATCGGTCATAAGTAAAACGCTGAGCACTGCCAGAGTGGTGTCGTAGATTCCCAAATATAAGTTCAGCACCAGTGTCCAGGTTATCGTCAGAGCCCAGACAAGACTCTGATCATTCGGCAGCTTCCTGTCAGCCTTCCACCAGAGCCGAAAGAGAAGCGGCAGGAGAATGACAAAAACTGCGCCGGTCAGTGTCCATCTCAGATATGGGTAGTCACCCAGAAGGAGCCGGAAAAAGGAGTTAATGTCAACATATTTCCAGGAACGCAGGCCGGATACAGCACTTGTCGAGGCCTCCGTGAAGTACAGGAGAGTATTAATGTAACCAAGGCACCCCTGCCAACCCACGATAAGCACCGAAATGAGTGCCAGCACTCCGCAGCCGGCAACGAAACCTAGAACCGTTAAGTAGCGCCGCGTTATTATCAGCATTGGAAGTATGAGCACGAGCAAGGTCGGCTTATACGCGCACAACGAGAGGGCTAATCCACTTAAAATGTGATGGCCGCGGCGTTCAGCGACAATAGCTAATGCCAGGCAGAAGAACCCGACCGCCGATGTCTGCCCTCCGGCCAAACACTCGACCAAAAAAGGCATGAAAGAGAAAGAAAGCAGTAACACCATGACCCAGGCGTCTCTTGGTATTGCGTTAAGAGTCCTCCAGATTAGGAAGAATCCCGCGACGTAAAGCGCAACCGACAGCACTAGCCAGAGGAAGTAGGCCCAGGAATAGGGCAATCGCGCCAGCACCGTGAAAGGCACGATGAAAAACGGCGCATTGACGTATGGCAAATGGCTATCACGCGGGGCATCAGGAAACTGCTCGAGATAAAGATAGTGGTGGAGCCCGGCATCATAGACTCGATCCGGCGGATGTGTGTTGAAGATCCTGCCGGCAATATAAAACGCGCCAAAGTCAGCACCTAGATAAGGCCCAAATATCGTGCGACCTCTTACGTTAGTGGCGAAAGATAGTGCTAACACAGCCAGATATATCGCCAGCACGAGAAGACAAATAAACTGAATATAAGGACGGTTAAGCCTGCGTTCTATGAGATTACCTACTCGGATTACTAGCTGATTCAAGTAATAGGGTCTCCCTTCGTTAGTATATTTTCATGAAGTGAGGGCAGATACTCAGTGTGGGCGTTCGGCGTTGCAACGAATGTTCAGGCCAGCTAATCGCACGTTGTGCGTCGATTCGGAAACGCCGCATACAATGGCCCGCCTAGCCCTTTGTTCCGCCCCTCCCGCGCACATTATTCTTCCCAGTCGGGATCTCGACAAACTGAGAACAAGATACGATCTGACCTCACTGGCTCCTTCAGGGGGGTCTATTGTCGGATCGACTAGCCCGCTAAGTACAGTTGGTGGCTTGATTCGAAAGGGTGCTTCACTCTTATTGTGACCCTAAGGTGCCTATGCGCGTAGAGTTCGCGAAGATGAAAAACCAACGAGGCTCGACAGCTTACCGTCAGTGTGGCGGCGTACGAAGCTGAAGCCCGGGCTCAGTGTCTTCCTGAAGGAAATCACCGATATCTATAGCTAAGCGTTTGAGCTTCTTATAAAGAGTCTGCCGTGAGCCCAGCCCAAGGGCCTCGCTGGCTCGTGCCACATTGCAATCGTTGCGCTTCAAGGCTTCCGTGATGACACGGCGCTCATAATCGTCGAGTAAGGCTTCCAGATTCTCGGGTGAGCGCCCGGCTGAAGTAACATCATGAAATCTCTGCGGCAGGATGTGCCCGCTGATATGTTCCGGAGTTATGTATCCGTTCTCGTCCGCGTATAGAACCAGGCGTTCAATTTCCGCCGCCAGTTCCCGAACATTGCCGGGCCAGGTGTGTTCTTCCAGAATCCGAATGGCTTCCCAGGTGATGCCGGCAATTGCATGGTCATTTCTCCGGGCGTAATGCGTGAGGAAGTAGGAGATAAGAGTGGAAACGTCTTCGGGCCGCTCTCGAAGGGGCGGAACTTTGATGGTTAGTGCGGCAATTCTATAATAGAGGTCTTCGCGAAAAACTTTGTTGCGTACCAGCTCCTCGATATTCTTGTGAGTTGCGGCAATCACGCGAACGTTCACCTTCCGAGGCATACGGTCTCCGAGCGTGTGGATTTCGCCGTCCTGAAGAAAACGCAGTAGCTTGGGTTGAAGCGTTAGCGGCAAATCACCAATTTCATCCAGAAATAGCGTGCCGTTTTCAGCCGCTCGAATTAGCCCTTCGTGATCCGCAAGGGCCCCTGTGAAAGTGCCTTTTCGGTGGCCAAACAGCATGCTTTCAATCAGTTCCGCCGGAACAGCGGAACAGTTGAAAGGAACAAACTCCTTCTCGGATCTCTTGCTGAGTCGGTGAATGGCTCGCGCAATGAGATCTTTGCCGGTTCCCGATTCACCCGTAACCAGCACCGTCGAATCCGAGTCTTTGACCCGCTCAACATCGCGGGCCACGTCCGCCATGGCCCGACTTGTAAACACCATTCCCGGAAGCGAGGACTTTGCGACTCGGCTGTCCAGGGCTTCCGGCCCATTTGGGACCTCGTTTCTTGCCGTGGCTACATGCGCGTGGGCGAGGTGGGCTACATCCAGCAGTGCTCGTAGATTCTTGGCTTGCGGTTCCGTAAGTGGTCGTACGCAACACCCGTAGAGCGCTGCACCTTCACGGCGGCCGGTCGGCGCCGCCAGCACAAAGCAAAAAGCTGAGGAACCAGCAGCAATCGTCGGAAAAGCACCAGCTATGCTAAGCGTCTCTGCGACGACATTTTGACCTTTCTCAATTTCATCCTCCTCGAGACCTTCGGCCCACTTTAAACGCGGACGCTGACCAGTTGTTAGTGTCCAGATGGATAAGCCGTAGGTGGGCGCAGTTGCCTCCACCATCAAACTCAATTTCAGCATGACCTCGTAAAGCAGATCTGGGCCAGAGCTTGCAGCCTGGCAAACTGCGCGCACGATCGCGCTTATGGGGAGGTTGTTTTGATCTAAAGAGGTTTGTTCCACAATACTCGAACGCAATTCCGGCGAGCTAGACATATCCCACCTACCGTTCTGATTGAACTCATTGGGGGTGTTGGCGACTGGGAGTCTAAGTAGGCTGCAACACGTGCGGAGAGGTGGGCAAGAATTGTGAGTGATCAGCTTACGATCGATGGCGGGCTGATTATTTCAACCGACTACGAGTCTAGACTTCATGAGGGAGCAGTGTCAACAGATTTTGCTTGCGGCCAAGCTAGCCATCCGACTGCATGATTACCGTTCGCCAAGCGTACGCCAATTTGGTGCGTTAAGCGCCGTTAGTTCAAGTAAACGTTGAACTTAGGTGGTTAAGTGGTTGCAAAGAAATGTCTTTACTACCTTAAGCACCGATGCTATGTTCGGCCACCTTGTTGCTAAAGTGTTGACTGGAAACGGATTGGCAGTAACCAAAACACATTCCCTTGGGGCAGGAGGGTTAGAAACACCAAGTATCTTGTGGTCGCATTGCCCAATTCTGGGTTAAGCAGCTTCTTAAAGATTCGCAATGTCAATTCGCTTCGGAACCTCAGGATGGCGGGCGGTAATCGCGGACGAGTTTACCTTTGCCGGTGTTCGCAAAGTCACGGAAGCTATCTGCACCCATTTTGAGAGTACCGCTCACACTAACAATCCAATCGTTGTGGGACACGACACCAGGTTCCTGGGCGAGCGTTTTGCGGCTGAATGTGCGGGCATTGTGTCAGCTAAGGGTTTCCGCGCATTGCTCTGCACCGAGCCGACACCTACTCCCGTAATTTCCCACGCGATTCTCACTGAGAGCGCCGTTTGTGGGATCAATTTTACCGCCTCGCACAATCCGCCTGAATACAGCGGAATGAAGCTTTCCACCTCCGATGGCGCTCCTGCTCTTCCGGACATCACCCGCCACGTGGAAAGTCTGATTTCAGAGCCGCGAGCTTCCCTTTCTCCGACCGGTACAAACAAAACCGGCAAAACGGATCGGGGTACCCAAGCAGGTGGCCCGCTTGAGGTGCCGGCTTATGAGACTCACTCGCCGCGGTTAGCTTATCTAGCAGATCTCGAAAACAAGATCAATTTCAACGTAATTGCCGGTGCCGCCGGACGATATGCCTTTGACCCTCTGTGGGGTACGGGCCGCGGATACCTTGATGAAGCACTCCGGAGGCACGGAGTCGAAGTCGAAACGATTCACGACTGGCGTGATGTTCTCTTCGGCGGGCGCTCTCCGGAGCCCGAAGTCAGCCACCTCGATGAACTTCGCTCTATGGTGCTGTCGAAGGGATGCGTACTTGGTCTGGCGACTGACGGAGATGGAGATCGCTTTGGAGTAATCGATTCAAATGGCGCTTTCATCACTCCGAACCAACTCATTGCAGTTCTGTTTGATTACCTGGCAGAGTCCAGAAAGTGGGATGGCGGCGTAGCCCGTTCAGTGGCAACGTCGCACCTGGTGGACCGCGTGGCTGTAAAGCGCGGCCTGCCGGTGTTTGAGACCCCCGTGGGTTTCAAATACATCGGAGAATTGATCAATGAAGACAAGATTATCCTTGGCGGCGAAGAATCGGCGGGATTGTCAATCAAAGGTCACTATCCGGAGAAAGATGGCATCCTTGCGTGTCTGCTCGCTGCGGAGGCAGTCGCGGCGCGCGGCGCAAGTTTAACGGAACAATTGAATGCACTTTACGCCCAGGTAGGCAGACTCGAGTCGGGAAGAATCGGTGTGCGTTCGACACCGGAACTGATGGGGTCGCTCAGCGAGAAACTACGACAGGAAGCCAGCAACATTGGCGGCCGAAAGGTTGAGGAGACAAATCGTACGGATGGCGTGAAGTTTATTTTTGCGGATGGTTCTTGGTTACTGATGCGCCCGTCGGGCACAGAACCGCTCATCCGTATTTACGCGGAATCAGAATCGGCAAAGGACTTGGAGGTGCTTCTTGAGCAGGGTCGCAAATACTTATTGGGTTGATGAACGAATTCGCTCGCAGCGGGTAGTACCAAGGGCAGCCTCTCCTTTCGCTCCAGTGCGTGAGATTTCGTTGGACATTATTGGAACTCGTGCCGAGGTTCGTCGGCGTGGGGGAATCATACCGTCCTGGGTGATCTTTGGAATGGTCATCCTGGGAACATTTGCTGTTTGCGTATCGGTGACAATGCGCACGCGAGCCAGGATGAACATGGCTTCCCAGCAGTTCGTCAGGATGCATACGGATGTACAGGCTTTACGCAGCCATAATCAGTCGTTGCGACTCGAGGTTGAGCAGTTACGCAACGACCCCCGCACTATTGAGTCAGCCGCACGGAGCCGGCTCAACATGGTCCGGGCTAATGAGATTGTAGTACCCATCGAATGAGCAAAAGGAGAAGCTCGTTCGCATCGGGGGGTGCTGGATTCAGTTTTCGCCTGCCGATTGCCGCCGCCGGTCTCCCGCTTGAAACCACACGTACTCCGGGTCCTGCCCTGCTCGCGCGGCTGTGACTGCCATCGCAGCCGCGCTCCTTCTTCAAACTAGTCAGTACCTGCAGCAAAGCGCGGTTGACACTCCCCTACCCCTCTACTAATATCGATTTCTTCCCAGTGAACGCTTAATAGTCGAGAGGGTTATGCCTGAAACAATGGAAACTACTTCCCCTGAGCAAGCCGAAGTCGAACGATGGGAACCTGAAACCCTTGAACCCACAGTAAATAAGAATCCCGAAACAAAGAAGCGCTTTGAAAGTGTATCCCTCGAGGAAGTGAACCGGCTTTACACGCCGGCGGATATCTCCGATCAAGACTTCGCTGAAGACATCTCCTTCCCTGGCGAGTTTCCCTACACTCGCGGCATACATCCCACCGGCTATCGCGGCAAACTCTGGACGATGCGCCAGTTTGCCGGCTTCAGCACGCCGGAAGAAACGAACGCTCGGTTCAAATACTTGTTGAAACAAGGCCAGAACGGTCTGTCAGTAGCTTATGACCTGCCCACTCTAATGGGCTACGACGCCGACTCTCCACTATCTGAGGGCGAGGTTGGCAAGTGTGGCGTGGCCGTCTCCTCCCTCGCTGATATGGAGGTGCTTTTTGATGGGATACCTCTGGAACAGGTAACAGTCTCACAAACGATTAACGCGCCGGCGTCAGTGCTGCTGGCGATGTACCTCGTGGTTGCCGAAAAACAAGGAGCGGACTGGAAGAAAATCTCCGGGACTCTGCAAAACGACATTCTCAAGGAATACATCGCGCAGAAGGAATGGATCTATCCTATCCGTCCTGCCATGAAGCTGGTGATTGACACGTTTGAGTTCTGCAACGAGCACGTGCCTCGCTACAATCCGGTTTCCGTTAGTGGGTATCACATAAGAGAAGCTGGGGCCACTGCCGTTCAGGAACTGGCCTTCACGTTACGCGACGGCCTCGAGTATGTTGAGTGGGGGGTGCGCGCGGGACTCAACCCAGATCGGTTTGTTCCGCGCATTTCCTTTTTCTTTAACGCCCATAACGACTTTTTTGAAGAGGTCGCCAAGTATCGCTCGGCCCGCCGCATCTGGGCTCGGGAGATGCGCGATCGCTTTGGTTCAACCAACGAACGCACCCTCAAGTTACGCTTTCATACTCAAACCGCGGGAGTTTCGCTCACCGTCCAGCAACCACTCAACAATATCGTGCGGGTGGCAATTCAAGCCCTCGCGGGGGTGCTCGGTGGCACTCAGAGCTTGCACACCGACGCATACGACGAAGCGTTAGCCCTTCCGACCGACCGCGCCGCCCTCATCGCGCTCCGCACGCAACAGATAATTGCCGAAGAGACAGGTGTGGCCAACACGGTGGACCCGTTGGGCGGCTCATATTTCCTGGAGGCGCTGACGGAGAAGATGGAAATTGGTGCTCGCGATTACTTCAGGAAGATCGATTCGATGGGGGGCATGGTCGCAGCGATTGAGAAAGGCTTCCCGCAACGCGAGATTCAAGACTCGGCGTACCAGTATCAGAAATCCGTCGAGCGGGGCGAGCAAGTGATCGTGGGCGTAAACAAGTACCAGATGGAGGGGGAACCACAGATTCCCACGCTCGTGATTGACGAATCTGTTCGCGATCACCAGGTCGAACGCCTCGCGCAGACG
>Ga0136614_10001067_pt1 | contig 15532 bp, 14 predicted proteins | sample AntDrymUQ2792106_2_FD_106643 | JGI IMG/M metagenome (GOLD analysis project Ga0136614, IMG submission 106643) | Polar desert sand microbial communities from Dry Valleys, Antarctica - metaG UQ279 (21.06) | ecosystem: Environmental > Terrestrial > Soil > Desert | place: Antarctica: Dry Valley... | reverse complement strand
GCCCTCGTTGCTGCCGCCGGGGCCCTGCCGGAGCCGCTGCTGGAGCACGGTGAGGTCGACGAGCGTGACGCCGGGCAGCTCGGCGATGCTGGATTCCACATCTCGGGGCAGCCCGAGGTCGCACACCACGAGCGGCCGCCCGCCTCGCTGCTCGACGGCGCTGGCCACCGCGGCGTGCCCGACGACGGTGCCAACCGCGCCGGTAGATGCCACGAGCAGGTCGACGTTCGGCAGCTCGGCGGCCAGCTCGGCGAGCTCGATCGCGCGCGCCGGGGTTCCGGCGGCGAGGGCGGCGTTCGCGAGCCGCTCGGCCCGCTCGGCCGTCCGGTTGGCCACCACCAGCTCGGCGACGCCGGCGCGCCGCAGGTGAGCGGCGGTCAACGCGCCCATCGACCCGGCGCCGACGAGCAGCGCGACCCGGCCGGTGAGCCCGTCAAGTGGGCCCGCGGCCACCGCCAACGCCTCAGAGACCAGCGAAGCGCCCGCGGCGGCGATACCGGTCTCGGTGTGCACCCGCTTGCCGACCCTCAGCGCCTGCTGGGACAGCTCGTGCAGCACCCGCCCGGTGGAGCCGGCCTCCGCGGCCGCCGCGTACGCGCTGCGGAGCTGGCCGAGGATCTGCGTCTCGCCGACCACCATCGAGTCCAACCCGGCCGCAACGGCGAACAGGTGCTCGACGGCGGAGCCGGCGTAGTGCACGTAGAGGTGGTCTGTGAGCTGGCCCAGGTCCATCCCGGCGCGGCGGGCAAGCACCGCGGAGATCTCGGTCAGGCCGCCGTGGAAGGCATCGACCACCGCGTACACCTCGACGCGGTTGCAGGTGGAGAGGACGAGGGCCTCGGAGACGTGCGTGCCCCGCAAGACCTCGTCGAGCAGCTTGGGCACGTCCTGCGCCGCGACCACTGCTTTCTCGAGAACGTCGACGGGTGCGCTGCGGTGGGACAGCCCGACGACCAGCACACTCACCGGTTTACCACCCTTGGCAGCGTCCCCGGGCCGTGCTGGCTGGCGTGGAAGGACAGGATCTGCAGCTCGACCGCGAGGTCGACCTTGCGGACGTCGACCTCCGACGGCACCTGGAGCACCACCGGGGCGAAGTTCAGGATGCACCGCACGCCGGCGTCGACGAGCAGGTCGCAGGCACCTTGCGCGGCCTGGCCCGGCGTAGCGACCACGCCGATCGTGACGCCGCGCTCCGGGCACACCTCGGGGATCCGGCGGGTGTGCTCGACGACGATGCCGCCGATCGGGATGCCGACCAGGTCGGGGTCGACGTCGAACAGCGCGGAGATCCGGAAGCCCCGCTCGGCGAAGCCGCTGTAACCGACCAGCGCGTGCCCGAGGTTGCCGATCCCGACCAGCGCCACCGAGCGGTTCTGCGTGAGGCCGAGCGTGCCCTCGAGCGCGTGCATCAGCGGGGCGATCTCGTAGCCGACGCCCCGGGTGCCGTTCGAGCCGATGTAGGAGAGGTCCTTGCGGAGCTTCGCGGAGTTCACGCCGGTGGCGCTGGCCAGCTCGTCGCTGGAGACGCGCTCGGCGCCGTTCTCGGTCAGCTCGCCGAGGACCCGCAGGTAGAGAGCCAACCGCGGGAGGGCAGCCTCCGGGATCGACCGCTCCCGTGTCACGCTGGCGTCTCCATGAGGTGTGAGGCTGGCCGGGCGGAGTTCTCCCCAGACGGGGGCGCACCGGCGCTCAGCGAACACGGTAGCCGCATGTGAACGCAGGCACAAAATAGCGATCTTGGTCCGCCGGGCGCCGGCCGACCAAACCTTTCGGCGTCGCTGTGCAGCGTGAACCCGTGACCCTAGGACTGGGAGGGCGCTCGAGTACCGTGGCCCTACATTGCGCTCATGCGCAATCCGGCTGTATCCGCTCTGCTTGTCGGCCTGTTGGCCGTCGCAGCAGCGGGCTGTGTGGGCCCGGCTGCGCCAGCGCAGCCCACCGAGCTTCCTCGACCGCCTGCGAAAGCCGGCGCGATCAGGCCGCTGTCATGATCACGGAGTGCCATCCGGTGGCACCGTCGGGGATCGGGTCGACGCGTTCGACGGGCTGGGTCGCGCCGGTCCGGTCGGTCGAGCGGCACTGCAGCGTATGGCTGCCGGCGCCGAGCTCCAGATCCGCGCGCCACATTCGCCAGGTGTCGGTGCTGACCTCGGTGGCGAGCTCGGCGACGACCCACGGCCCGTCGTCCGCGCGCACCTCCACCCGGTCGATGCCGCGGTGTTGGGACCAGGCCACCCCGGCGACAGTCACCTTGCCGACGTCGACGCGCTCGAACGGCTTGGGCTTGTCGATGCGCGACTGCGTCTTGATCGGAGCCTTCTCGCCCCAGCCACGCTTGAGCCAGTAGGACTGCGCGGCCTCGAACGTGGTCAGCTCCATGTCGGCCAGCCACTTGGTGGCCGAGACAAACCCGTACAGGCCCGGCACGACCATCCGCACCGGGAACCCGTGCTCCAGAGGCAGCGGCTCACCGTTCATCCCGATCGCCAGCAGCGCGCCTCGGTCGGGCTCCATCACCACGTCGGTGGGCGTACCGCATGTCCAGCCGTCCTCGCTGGTGGTGAAGATCTGGGTGGCGCCCGGCTGCACACCGGCCTCCATCAGCAGGTCACGCAGCGGCACACCGACGAAGTTGGATGTGGAGATCAGCTCGCCGCCGATCTCGTTCGACACACAGGTCAGCGTGATCGTCTTCTCCACCAGCGGCCGGTTCATCAGGTCGGCATAGGTCAGCTTCAGCTCGCGATCGACCATGCCGTGGATGCTCATCGACCAGCTCTCCGCCGCGGTGCGCGGGATCAGCAGGTTGGCCGTGTCGATCCGGTAGAAGTCGGCGTTGGGCGTGATGAACGTCGGCGTCCCGAGTGAGGCGAAGTCCGCGCCGGCCGGGACCGCCGGTACCGGGGTGGCGGGCCTCAGGGCGCCGATGGCCTGCCGGGAGTCCTCGATGCCACCGGAGCCGAAGCGGAGCTGACCGACCGCACCGGCCACCGCCGCGCCTACGGCAGTGACTGCCGTGCTCATCAGCAGCCGGCGGCGGGACAGCCCGCCCCGGTCGGCAGCGTCACGGCCAGGCTCGCCCGCTGATCCGCCGGCAGCGTCGAGCGCAAGCCCGTGCAGCCAGCCGAACACGCCGACCCCGGCGACGAGCGCGCCGAGCGGCGCGATCATCCCGAGCAGCTCGAACACCGGCGAGGTCAGAGCGGCCAGCAGGCCGACCAGCCCGAGCACCATGAAGATCGCCCGGCCCGGCCGGCTGCTGCGCCGCGACACCAGACCGGCGACGACGGCCACCAGCGCGATGATCGCGCCCATGCCGATGTTCAGCACGAGCTTGTCGTTGAGGCCGAACGTGGATTTGGCGAACTCGAGCAGGAACGGCGGCGTGATCCGGATGAAGCCGTCGCCGACCGCGACGAACGGGGAGGACTGCGGCGCGATGAACCCGGCCAGCAGGTGGCCGACGCCCAGTGCGGCGGCCAACGCGAGCAGCCCGACCAGCGTGGCGATCGCCGCCGGGATGGCTCGACCGTCGCCGTCCGACCTCGGAGGTTTCTCGGTCTGCGGCGTCGACGGCGTACTCATGGTCGGGTTTCGGCTTGGCCTGCGCGGCCGGTTCGGCTGGTCATCGGTCGGTCACCCGCCGTCACCGAGCAGCGCTGCCCGCAGCTGCGGCTCGTCGAGGGTCCAGGACCCGAGCTCGGCGCCGTCGACGAGGATCACCGGAACGCGGTCACCGTAGGCGGCGCGCAGCCGTGGGTCGGTGTCGACGTCGATCACCGTCCAGCTCTGACCCAGCTCGGCACAGATCCGCTGGACCTCCGCCTGCATGGTGTGGCACGGCGGGCAGCCCTGGCGTGTCATCACCGTGACGCGCGGACCCGCGGCAACCGCGTCGCCCTCCGGCGCCCGGTCCGCCATCAGCGCAGGGAGCGGCGGTAGAGCTTGCCGATCGGCGAGCGCGGCAGCTGGTCGACGAACTGCACAACCGTGGGCACCTTGAAGCGGGCCAGCCGTTGCACGCAGAACTCGCGGACCTCCTGCTCGGACAGCTCCGCGGCACCGTCGGCGTGCAGCACGATCACGGCCTTCACCGCCTCGCCGGAGCGGTCGTCGGGCACGCCGACGACGGCCGCCTCGGCGACCGCGGGGTGCTCCATGAGCACCTGCTCCACCTCGCGCGGGTAGACGTTGAAGCCGTTGACGATCACCAGGTCCGACGTCCGGTCGACGAGATGGAGGTCACCCTCGGCGTCGAAGAAGCCGACGTCGCCGGTGCGGAACCAGCCCTGCTCATCCGGACCGCCCGCGCCGTCGGGCCAGTAGCCGGAGAACAGGTTGGGCCCCCGGGCGGCGACCAACCCGGTGTCGTGCACCGGGTCCCGCAGACCTTCGAGCTCGTCCTCGTCGTCGGCCGCCGAGCCGGGCAGGTCGTCGTCGCTGCCGAAGACGACGTCACCGAGGCCGTCTGGCTCATCGAGCGGACGCCCCGAGCTGTCGACGAGGCGGATCTCCACCGGGGCCGCGCCGGCCCCGCCGGGCAGCGGGCGACCCACCGAGCCGGGCTTTGCCACCCCGGAGACCTGGTTGGTGGTGAGCACCGGGCCGGTCTCGGTCAGGCCGTAGCCCTCGATGATCTCCAGGCCGGTGGTGGCGGCGAAGGCGGCGAGCAGGTGCGGCGGCAGCGGGGCACCACCGGCGGTGCACAGCCGGGCGCTGTTGAACCGGGCGCGCAGCAGCTCGGCCGGCAGGTCCAGCCAGGCCCGGTACATCGCCGGCACAGCGGCGACCACGGTGACGCGGTGCTCGCGGATCACCTCGACGGTCGCGGCCGGGTCGAACCGGTCCACCAGCACGCCGGTGGCACCGGCCCAGCACACCTGCAGCAACCCGGCGCCCAGCCCGAAGATGTGGAACAGCGGCAGCGTCAGCAGCACCCGGTCCGCCGGCGTCACCGGCGCCGGGCGCAACGCGTCGGTCTGAGCGCGGTTGGCCAGCAGCGCCCGGTGCGAGAGCTGCACCCCGCGGGGCACGCCGGTGGTGCCGGAGGTGTAGCTGAGTACGGCGAGGTCCTCGCCGCCGCCGATGGATGGCTCGCCACCCGCGGCCTCGTCGCCGGTGTCCGGAGCGTCGAGCGCCTCGACGCCGGCCGCCGACGAGGCGGCACGGAGTACCTCGTCACCGGGCCGGCCGAGCACCACGCGCGGTGAACAGTCCGCGAGGATCAGCTCCAGCTCACGACCCGCGGCTCCGGTGCCGACCGGAACGGCCACCCCACCTGCACGAAGAGCGCCGAACAGCGCGACGCAGAACGCCACGCCCGCAGGCAGCCGGATCAGGACCCGGTCGCCGGGGCTCATCTCCGACGCGCGCAGCCGGCGCGCCACGGCATCCACCGCGCGGTCCAGCTCGGCCCACCGCACCGTCCCGCCGGTGACCGTGTCGATCAAGGCTGGGTGATCGGGCCCGCGCTGGGCCGCCGCCGTCACCAGGTCGGCCAGATTGCGCTGCAGGCCGACCTTTTCGTCCGGGCTCGGCGAGCTGCCCACGCCTGGACCTCCACCTCGTTGGCTCTCGACGGATTGAGTCTCGCACCCCGCCGGGCAGCGCAGCCAACCCGACACTCACCGCACCCGTGGGGGCCTCGTGACCCACTTTCGTGGCTCGGGGTGACGCCGACCGCTCCCCCACCGCCGTTCACCTTCTCGCGCCCCCGCACCCTGGCTCGGTGCCCTGCGAGGCGGCCGGCTCCCTCTATGCTCGCCCGCTACAGCTAACCGCCCGGTGATCACGACGGGGTCGGTCCGCGACGAGTTCGAGGGAGCGCAGCCATGAAGCTTGGCCCGCGGTCAAGCCCGCGTGTGCAGATTGCGACGGGTCCCCTGGAATCGTGACCCAACCGCCCCGTGCCATCCGTATTCTCCACGCCCAACCATCGGCCGCGGAGATGTCGCCGGGTGCCGTGAGACAGCCGGCATCTGCGAGCAGGCCAGAGCCGCCGGCTCCCCGGTTCGAGCACTACGGTCCGTCCTTCGACGCTCCGTCCGTCGACCGGGCCGCTGGGCGTACCGACCTGCCGGAGCTGCCGCTCCCGCTACCCCGGCCGAACGACTCCAACCCCGGCATCGGCCCGGTCGGAGCGGAGCCGGCGCGCGTGGAGCAGCCCGGCGAGGGCGTATGGGTGCTGGTCAAGGCAACCCAGGCCGGCGATATGGACGCCTTCGCCCGCCTCTACGACCGGTACCACGAAGTGGTCTTCCGGTACGTGCTGTTCCGGATCAACGACCGCGGCGTCGCCGAGGACGTCACGCACGAAACGTTCGTCCGCGCCCTGCGCCGGATCGCCACGGTCAGCTACCAGGGCCGCGACATCGGCGCCTGGTTCATCACGATCGCGCGCAACCTCGTGCTCGACCACGTGAAGTCCAGCCGCTACCGGCTGGAGAAGACCACCTCCGAGATCGCCGACTTCAGCCCGGCGACGTGCGGCCCCGAGCAGCAGGTCGTGGACGGCGCGACCCACGACGAGCTGCTGCGCTGCGTCGCCAAGCTCAACCCCGACCAGCAAGAGTGCATCGCGCTGCGGTTCCTGCAGGGACTGTCGGTCGCCGAGACCGCGCGGCTGATGGGGCGTAACGAAGGAGCCGTGAAGGCACTGCAGCACCGCGCGGTGCGCCGGCTCGGGCAGCTCCTACCGGAGGGGCTGCGATGAACCACGATTTCCGGGTCCTGCCAACCTCTCCGTCGGTCGGCGGCACACACAATGCGGTGAACGGCCGCCAAGACGTAACCCTTGGCCTAGTCGAATCGTTCAATAGATGTACGTGCCGAACGGCGGCGCGAGGTCAGTGAGGACAACCGACATGCCTGTGGGTTGGGGCGAGGACGAGCAGCGGTTCGCTGCAGCGGTGGAGACCGCGGATCTCACCGGTCTCCCGCTGAACGCCGCGCTCCGCCGCGACCTGCACGTCGTCTCGATACTGCGCGGCACCGGCGCGGCCCTGTCCCCCGACGCCGCCGAGTCGGCCCGGATGAAGGCGCGCCTGTTCGCCGCGATCGAGGGGCAGAACACGCCGCGCGAGGCCGCCCGGTTCGACACCGCGCCGTCCGAGGCAGACCAGGTCACCGAACGCATCGCCACCGCGGGTGCCGTCCGCGGCCGGCACCGTTCGGACGGCCCCGAGCTACGGCCCGCCGTCTCCACCACACCTTCCGACACGCCTGACGACGCAGCTGCCGAGGCCACGCCACTGCAGCGCGCGCGGGCTCGTCGCAGCGAGTCCGCCCACGTCTCGGCCCGCCGCCGGTTCCCCATCGTGGGAGCTGCAGCGACGTTGCTGCTGGTCGCGATCGCCAGCATGACCGTGTTCCTCAGCCGCGACGCCCTGCCAGGCAACCCGCTGTACGGGGTCAAGCGGGCCACGGAGAACGTCGGCCTCGGCTTGACGTTCGACACCGTCGACAAGGCCAACCGCCACCTCGACCTCGCCGGCACCCGCATGCAGGAGGTCGCCGCGCTGCTCGACTCCCAGCAGTCCGAGGACACCTCGGCGCTGGTCGAGCAGGCGCTGCAGGACTTTGCCGCCGACACCGTGGCCGCGTCCCGCCTGCTGCTCGGTGACGTCGAAGGCGTGGACGCCGCGCAGCTCAACGGCCTACGGGACTGGGCGGTGGAGAAGAAGGCGTCGCTCGGCGGCCTGCGCAGCGACCTGCCGGCCCCGTCGCTGGCCAACGCGGACGGGTCGATGGCCCTGCTCGACCGGCTGCGTGGCCGGGCGGACGCACTGAAGACGCGCCTGCCGTGCCGTGAGCTGTCCTCTGGCCTGAGCGACGAGCTCGGGATCCTGCCGGCCGACGGCCAGTGCACGCCGCTGCCGGCGGGCGTGGCACCGCCGCAGGCCCGCCAGGCGGGTGAGCCGGCTGGGCTGGACCCCGGCGCGCTCGGCTTGCCGGACCCGACCACGATCGCACCGGGCGTCAACGGTGCCACCGAGACCAAGCCTTCGACCAGCGCAGCTCCGTCCGGCGTCAATCTGCCGGTGCCTGGCGTGGATCGCATCACGATCCCGCCGCTGCTGCCCGGTCTGCCAGACATCACCATCGGCGGCTGACCCGTCCCAGTACGCTGGGCGCTTCCGACCCCGCTGTGTACCGGAGGCCCCGCGGTGGCTGCCCAGCCTGACCGGCCGGCCGACGCTCTGCCCGTGACCAGCGCCGAAATCGCGGGCGAGGCCTCGGCCGCCGCCGCGTCGGCCATCCCCGACGAGGTCAGCCCGGCGATACCGCAGGACCTCACCGCGGCGGCGTTCTTCGACGTCGACAACACCATGATGATGGGCGCGTCGATCTTCCATTTCGCCCGCGGGCTTGCCGCCCGCAAGTTCTTCACCGCGCGCGACCTGGCCAGGTTCGGTTGGCAGCAGCTGGCGTTTCGGGTCGGCGGCAAGGAGAGCAGCCAAGGGATCACCGCTGGCCGCGAGACCGCGCTGTCGTTCGTGGCCGGGCGGTGGGTGGACGAGGTCGTCGACCTCGGCGAGGAGATCTACGACGAGGTGATGGCCGAGAAGATCTGGCCGGGCACCCGCGCGCTCGCCCAGATGCACCTCGACGCCGGCCAGCGGGTGTGGCTGGTCACCGCGACCCCGGTCGAGCTTGCCCAGATCATCGCCCGCCGGTTGGGGCTCAGCGGCGCGCTGGGCACGGTCGCGGAGAGCGAGGACGGGCGCTACACCGGCCGGCTGGTCGGCGAGATGCTGCACGGGGCGGCCAAGGCGCACGCGGTACGCGCGCTGGCCGCCAGGGAGGGTCTCGACCTGCGCCGATGCACCGCGTACTCGGACTCGGTGAACGACGTCCCGATGCTGTCGGTGGTGGGGACGGCGGTGGCGGTGAACCCGGACTCGGCGCTGCGGGACGTGGCACGAGCTCGTGGCTGGGAGATCCGCGACTTCCGCACCGGGCGCAAGGCGGCCCGCATCGGGGTGCCGTCGGTGTTGGGTGCCGGCGCGCTGGCCGGTGCGGTCGCCGGCGCGATGGCCTATCGCCGCCGCTCCATCTGAGCCCGCCGCCGCCCGCGACGCCGCCATGATCGCTGTTTCGGTGGCCAGACGCGCGCTTAGCGAGCGCTAGTCCGCCCAAACGGCGATCTTGGGCGCGGTGGTCAGGGCTTGCCGGCGGCTGCTTGGAGGTCGGCCTCGCGCTGCAGGGCCGACTCGCGCGGGTCTTGCACGGTGACCACGTGTTCGGGGGACGCATCGGTGTGGTGCACGGTCGTGTAGAACCGCACTTCGTGACCGTCCGGGTCGTGCAGCTCGGGCAGGATCCAGCCGATGCTCGCGTAGTGCACGCCGGCGTGGGACTCGCCGAGCTCGTCGAGCCGCGCGGCGAGTGCGGTGATGGCGGCCTGGTCGGGCACGCCGATGGCGAAGTAGTCGAATCCGGCGGCGGCCGCCGCCCGCTCGGGGTCGAGGCGTAGCGCGAACCCGGGCCCGCCGTTCGGGTGGACCATGGCCAGACCCATGAGCTTGCCCTGCTCGACGAACTCCATCTGCACCTGGTAGCCGAGCCGGCTCTCGTACCACGCGCGGGAACGTTGCAGTTCAGAGACGGGGAGCTTGACGTGGTGGATGCCGTCCAGCCGGGGAATGTCGGACATGATGCGCTCCTCGTGCGTGTCGATACAGTCAGACTGCAAAACTACAGTTATACTGCAATCTATGGCCCGACGTGTCAAGCCAGAAGGTTCGCTCGACCTCCGCGCGGCCCGGGTCGCCGACACCGAGGAGCGCATTCTGCGGGCGGCGAGCGAGCTGTTCGTGGAGCGCGGCTATGCGGCCACCACGCTGGCGGCGGTCGCCGAGTCGGCGCGAGTCGGCGCGCGCACCGTCTACGTCCGGTTCGGCACCAAGGCCGTGCTGCTCAAGCGGGCCGTCGACGTGGCCCTCGTCGGCGACACGGCAGAGGTTGACGTCCGGGGCCGCGACTGGTTCCAGGTCTCGCTCAACGCGCCGACCGCGGCCGAACGGATCGCGGCCAGCACCCGTGGCGCACGCGACATGATGGCGCGCGTCGGGCCCCTGCTGCGGGTCGCCCAGGAGGCCGAAGCCGTCGAGCCGGAGATCGCGGCGGCCGCCCAGGCCGGGCGGGAGTACACCCGCGACTCCGTCCGGCTGTTCTGGGAGCGGATGTCGAGCGACGGCCTACTACCGCCCGGCTGCGACGTCGACTGGCTCGCCGACACCACGTCGGTCCTGGCCCACGGCGACACCTACGTCACGATCACCCGCACGATGCACTGGACCCCGGAGCAGTACGAGGACTGGCTGACGACGACCTGGACCCGGCTGAGCGGCGTGTGAGGGCAGTCAGACCGAGAGCAGCGGGTCCAACGTCCCCCGGCGGACCTCGGCGGACTTGCTAGGATTCGCCCATGACAGCTTTGGGGCGTTACGAGGGTAAGCCACTTCTTCGTCTCATAGATTCCTATGCCTACTGGGCCATCGGAGAGTTCTCTGACCAACAGGAACGTCTGCTGGAGGAGATGACCCCGCGCCTGCGCGAGCTGTACGGATCCTCCGGGACGTGGCAGGAGATCGTGGCAAAGCAGATGGAGTACCCGGACACGTTCCCCGAACGCCTGCGCGAGCTGTGGGAGCAGAACCAGCGGATTGCGGCCGAGCGGAACGAGACCCTTCCGGTTGACGTCTTTGTCACTCAGGTCGTCGACAACAGCCTCGTTTCTTGACGGATCCCCGAGTGGAGGCTAACCAGCGTGACCGCATGGGCAAGATCGACATCGAGGCCCTGCAACGCGCCGCTGACCAGCCGTAGTAGCCAATGGTGGTCGCCACACCCGCTGACCCGCGGTCGACAGTGAGCAACGAGCCTCCATCGGGTGCTGGGAGGGATGAGGTCGCCTAGCTGCGTCAGGCTCATCTGGATGCGCTGGCCGAAGTCGTCGGTGATGACCACGGCCCGCTCCGGCGCAGCGGTGTCGTCAACGAACAACTGGGGGCAGCCGCAGCTGCAGTCGCCGCAGAAAGTCGCGATGTGTCGCATGGAATCCGAGCTTCCGGCGCTCTGCCCCAGCGCCGGAAAGGTTGCCCGATCGGGCGACGCCAGCCCGCCTCAGCCGAGGAAGGCGTTGCGGCGCTGCCCGAGCAGCCGGTAGAGCGTCTGCTGGATGGTCTCGCGCACCTGGTCGGTGAGGTTGAACACCAGCAACGGGTCGTCCGCGTCACCCTCGATCTCGTCGGTGGGGATCGGCTCGCCGAACTCGATGTACCACTTCGACGGCAGCGGGACGGCCCCGAGCGGCCCCAGCAGCGGGAACGTCGGCGTTACCGGGAAGTACGGCAGCCCCAGCAGCCGGGCCAGCGGCTTGAGGTCGCCGATCTTGGGATAGATCTCCTCCGCGCCGACGATCGCCGCCGGCACGATCGGCGTCTTGGTCCGCAGCGCGGCGGAGACGAAGCCGCCGCGGCCGAAGCGCTGCAGCTTGTAGCGGTCGGCAAACGGCTTGCCGACGCCCTTGAAGCCCTCCGGCCACACCCCGACGAGCTCGCCGGAGGACAGCAGCCGCTCGGCGTCCTCGTTGCAGGCCAGCGTGTTGCCCGACTTGCGGGCCAGCGAGCCCAGCACGGGGGTGCGGAACAGCAGGTCAGCGCCCAGCATTCGCAGGTGACGCTTGGCGGGATGGTCGTCGTAGAGCGCGACGGCGGTCATCAGCGCGTCCAGCGGCACCGTTCCGGAGTGGTTGGCCACCACCAGCGCGCCGCCGACGTCCGGCACGTTGTGCATGCCGACGGTCTCCACCCGGAACCAGTTCTTGTACAGCGGCCGCAGCAGCGGGATGAATATGTTCTCGGTCAGGTCGGCGTCGAAGCCGAAGTCGTCGACCTGGTAGTCGCCCAGTATCCGCCGGCGCGCGAACGCCAGCAGGTCGGCGAGGGCGGCCTCCCACTCGGCGGGCGGCTCGTCCTTGGCCGCCGCGGTACCGGCGTCCTGGTTCGCCGTGTCGGCACCGGGGTCTGCGCCGTTGAGCGGACCGACGTCGTCCACCGCCTTCGGCCGTTCAGCGAGGTCGTCGGTGTGCAGCGGTATCACACGCGCTTCTGGCACGGCACCTCCCTCATCTCCGATGCGGTCTGGGCAAGGGTCAGCAGCCGCTGTTCGGCCTCCCGGACCCGCTCGGGCGGGATCACCGGGCGCAGGTGGCGGCCGGTGACGTAGTCGTCGAAGGCCTCGACGGTGCCCCACCGCGGCGTGAAGCCGAACTCCTCACGCAGCTTGGTGGTGTCCACCACCCGGCCGAAGTTCAGGAAGCGCACCTGCTCCGGCGAGAAGTCCGCCAGGCGGGCGCTGCGGAAAGCCCTGTCGACGGCCCCGACAGCCATGTCCGGCACCGGGAACGGCAGCCGCCCGGCCCGCCGGATCGCCTGCGAGAGCATGAGCACGCCGGCGCCGCCCACGTTGAACACGCCGGGCAGCTCCTCACGGGTGGCCCGTTCCAGCACCTGCACCGCGTCCTGCTCGTGCAGCAGCTGCACGCGCGCGTCGTAGCCCAGCACGGTCGGGACGACCGGCAGCGCGAAGTAGCGGGTCAGCACCGTCTCGATCTGCGGTCCGATCAGGTTGGTGAAGCGCAGCATGGTGACCGACACGTCCGGCCGGCGGCGCCCGAAACCGCGGACGTAGCCCTCGATCTCGGCGGCGTCCTTCGCGTAGCCGCCCGACGGCAGCTCCTTGGGCGTCATCGCCTCGGTGAACAGCGCCGGATCACGCGAGCTCGCGCCGTAGACCGCGGCGGTCGACTTCAGCACCAGGCGCTGCACCGACTCGGCCCGCTGGCACGCAGCCAGCAGCTGCATCGTGCCGATGACGTTCATTTCCTTCATCGCGGAGCGGCCGCCCGAACCAACCGGGTTCGCCGACAGCGACGCGTGCACGACCGTGTCCACCCCGGCGCTGGAGATCACCTTGGCGATGTGCGGGTTGCGGATGTCGGCCCGGACGAGCTCCGTCCGGCCGAGCTGCCGCAGCAAGTCCCGGGGTGGCGGCACGGTGTCGACGCCGAGCACCCGCTCGATGCTGGGCTCAGCCGCCAGTCTGGAGGCCAACTGCGCAGGGAGGAACCGGCTGACACCGGTGACCAGCACGACAGACGGCGGCACCTGCTTCACCCCGGATTACCTCGAAATCGAGCAATCGCCGATGCTAGTCGTCGTAGCTACCGGCTGGTATCGATGCGGCCGAAGTCACCCTCGCACCGCAGTTGACTGCCCTACTTGCCGAGCTTTCGACGTTGCACCCTGGTCTTGCGAAGCAGCTTGCGGTGCTTCTTCTTCGACATTCGCTTGCGCCGCTTCTTGATGACCGAGCCCACGCGTCAGCCCCTTCCTCAATCCCGTCGGATGTTGCGGCCCGACCACTGGGCGGCCCAAGGCCGACGCACCTGTCAGGCGTTGCTGACCCCCAGCCTAGCGGCTGTACCTACACGCGCTGACGCTGCAGCCTCAGCCGGCGTCGAAGAAGGCGTTGCGGAGGTAGTTCTCCACCGCGTCCCGGGGCACCCGGAACGAGCGGCCGACGCGCGCCGCAGGCAGTTCGCCGCCGTGCACCAGCCGGTACACGGTCATCTTCGACACGCGCATCATCGCCGCGACCTCGGCCACCGTCATGAACTGCACCTGGGCCAAGTCGGGCCGATCCGAACGTTCGGACGGCATAGCCAACACCGCCTCCCCCCGCTGGGTACTCAGATTGAGCCTAGCGGTGCCAGTGTGACTACTGCGAGCTGACCTTCTCCACTTGTGGGTGTATCTGGCCGCCAGTGCGGCGCGCCTCATTGCCCCAGTTCGACCGAGCGGTTTCTCGCTGCCTCCAGTGCGGCGAGCAGCGCGGCGCGCACGCCGTGGCTCTCCAGCTCACGGATCGCCATCGCCGTCGTCCCGCCCGGCGAGGTGACCGCCTCGCGCAGCACCACGGGGTGCTCGCCGGAATCGCGGAGCATCTTGGCGGCGCCGACCGCCGTCTGGATGATCAGCTCCGACGCCACCGGGCGCGGCAGCCCGAGCAGCACGCCGGCGTCGATCATCGCCTCGACGAGGTAGAAGAAGTACGCCGGCCCTGAGCCGGACAGCGCTGTGACGGCGTCCTGCTGGTGTTCGGGCACGCGGACCACCCGGCCGACCGAGGCGAGCATCGCCTCCGCGGTGTCCATGTGCTGTTCGGTGGCGTGCTGACCAGCAGAGATGGCGCTCATCGCCTCCCCGACCACCATCGGGGTGTTGGGCATGACCCGAACGACTGCCATGCCTGCGGGGAGGCGGTCCTCGTAGCTGCCGGTGGATATCCCGGCGCACACCGAGACCACCAGCGTGTCCGGCCTGATGACCTTGGCCAAGTCGGCTAGTACGGGCTCGACGTCCTGCGGCTTGACCGCGACGACGAGCACCTGCGCCTGCTCGGCCGCGGTGGCAAGGTCTACCGCCGCGACGCCGAGGTGCTCGGACAGCTCGGCGGCCCGCTCGGGGTAGCGCTCGACGAACATCAGTTGCTCGGCCGGCCGGCCGCCGGCCAGCAGCCCGGCGAGCAGCGCCTCACCGATCTTGCCGCCGCCGAGCACCGCAGTAGGGCTCATGGCGAGCAACGGTAGTACGGCGATCGATGCTGGCGATCAGTGCTGTGGCGCCGGCGGAGGTGTCGCGGGCGCTTCTTCGGGCTGCAGGTGCAGCCGGGCGAAGTCGAGCGACTCGGTCAGCAGCTCGGAGCGTTCGGCGCGGGTACGCACCCGCTTGGTGCTGATCTCCACCACGACGGTGCCCGCGAACCCGCGTTGGACGAGCTGCTCGCACACCTCCGCGCACGGCTGGGAGCCACGGCCGGGTACCAGGTGCTCGTCGCGGGTACTCCCGCTGCCGTCGGTGAGGTGGACGTGGGTGAGGCCGCCGTCGGGTCCGACGCCCATCCGGTCCATCAGCTCCAGGGCGTCCATTCCGGCCGCGGCGGTGTGTGACAGGTCCAGCGTGTACCGCGGATGGCCGGCGCTGGTGGGGTCGTGATCGGGCGCGTACGGCGTGGCGGTGATGCCCGAGCGGCGGACCGGGAACATGTTCTCCACCGCGATCGCCACTCCGGACCGCTCCTCGGCGTGCGCCACCTCGTCGGCAAACGCCCGGACGTAACGGCGCTGCCAACGGAACGGCGGGTGCACGACGACGGTGCCGGCGCCGAGCGCCTCCGCGGCGACGGCGGCGCGACGCAGCCGGATGACGGGGTTCGGGTCCCAGACGCGCTGGGTGACCAGCAGGCAGGGCGCGTGCACCGCCAGCACCGGGACGCCGTAGCGGTCGATGAGGCGTCGGACGGCGGCCGGATCCTGGCTGACCGGGTCATTCCACACCATCAGCTCGATGCCGTCGTAACCGAGCTCCGCGGCCAGCGCGAAGCCGGCCTCGACGGACTCCGGGTAGACCGATGCCGTGGACAGCGCCACCGGTGGTGCTTGCGGTGGCGCGGAGGTCAACGG
>Ga0136614_10001066_pt1 | contig 15537 bp, 17 predicted proteins | sample AntDrymUQ2792106_2_FD_106643 | JGI IMG/M metagenome (GOLD analysis project Ga0136614, IMG submission 106643) | Polar desert sand microbial communities from Dry Valleys, Antarctica - metaG UQ279 (21.06) | ecosystem: Environmental > Terrestrial > Soil > Desert | place: Antarctica: Dry Valley... | reverse complement strand
TCCGTACCCGCCCGAGGACGGCGACACGTACTACGCCAACGCCCGCACCAAGGCCGAGTTCGGGCGCGCGGCCGCACCGGCGGACGAGTGGGTGCTGGGCGAGGACTCCGGGATCGAAGTCGCGGCGCTCGGCGGCCGACCGGGGATTGCGTCGGCGCGCTGGGCCGAGGACGGCGTCGCGCAGTTGCTCGTCGAGCTGGCCGGCGCCGAAGACCGCCGTGCCCGCTACGTCTGTGAGCTCGTGGCGCTCGGGCCCGGTGGCGAGGAGCAGCGTGGCACCGGCGTCCTCGAAGGTGCGATCGCGACCGAGCGCCGCGGCGAGGAGGGATTCGGCTACGACCCGATCTTCGTACCCGCCGGCGAGACCCTCACGGTCGCGGAGCTGGGCAACTCCTGGAAGCGGGAGCACTCCCACCGCGCCCGCGCGGCCGCCGCGCTGGACGACTACCAGTGATTCGATTCTCTGGCATCGACGACTGCGGGGACTCCATCGGGTTTTTCTTCACCGCGTGGCGCGCAGTGAATTTGCGATTGTAAGCGCGTCGTTGGTCGACGGAGCGGTGATTCGCACGAGCAGGCCGTCGGCGAAGCCGGCGAAGACGGCCCCGCTCAGCGGCGACGTGGTGACATAGGCGACGCCGCCGACGCGCGGGCCGCGCGTGGGATGAACGGTCTGGGCATTTACGGCGGGCAAGAGCGACAACAGATCGTTGAGGGGGCCTCGGTATGTCGAGACGGTGATGATCGCGGCGCCACGCCCGTATCGAGCACTGGCGATGTCACGGCGGACTGGTATCCCGGGGAACGGGAACTTGCTGGTCTTCGCGACAGCGAAGTCGCTGAGTGAACGGACGAGGGTAGTCGTCGGCAGAAGCGGCCGGTAGCCGATCGTCGCGGCCGCGGCGGCGACCGCGACACGCCGAAACCCGTAGTCGTGCGAGAGTTCGACGGCGCCAGGTGGCTTAGGGACGGTGAAGTCGCCCGCGCTCGTCGGTTCGCCGATCTTCCGTGGACGCTCGCGATCGATGTCCAGCGGTCGGTGCTGTAGGCGTACTGGACGAGCTGAAGCACCAGCCCCGTTTCCTGATCGACGACAACATCGACGCGGGCGCCGTAGATTTCGTAGAAGCGCTCGCCGGGTCTGAACGAGCTCGTCAGCTTCCATGCTGCGCGTCCTTCGAACGTCACCTCTTTCACCTCTGGGTTGCGGTCGGCCAACGCTCCCGGTACCCACGCCCCGAGCTGCGCCTCCGGCGCGTAACGGACGAAAAACGCCGGATCGAGGTTGGACGCGCGCAGGTAGATCCGGCGGCTGCTCAAGTCGATTATCGACCCGAAGGAGGTCTCGACGCCGGTGGTCGCGTCGTAGGCGATGTCGCGTCGATTCGCCGCACCGAGCGGAATCGTGAGGCTCGAGTAGCTGCCGTCGGGGCGGATGGCGAACCTCGAGGGCAGCGGCACCTGCTGGGGTGCATTTGAGTCAGCGGGCACACCGCGAGGACGCGGACCTGGGTCGCGGGTCCGAACGGAGAACTCGCCGCTGATGGTCTCACTCACTTGTAGCCCTTCGGCGAGCTTCGTCCGAACCTCAGCGGCCGAAGCGGTGCCGGTGCCACCGCGACTACCGAGCATTCCCGCCACGACGGCGGGCCCGTGCTGGGCTTGCTGCGTGGCCGCTTGACGCGCCGGACGGTTGCCGCTGCGGCAGCGAAGTTGGAGCTTCCGGGGGTCTGGACCAGGAGGTTGTGGCTCCGTGGTCGGACCAAAGGTACCAAGCGGCTCGGTCGCCAACCAAATCGCAGGGCTTCTCGATTCGCCTGAGATTGCTGCCCTCGTCGCGGAGCTTGAGACGCTGCGCTGGACGGGCAGGAAGGGCTATCCGATCCGCTCTCTCATCGGTGCGTGCCTCGCCAAGAGCCTGTATGCGATCCCTACATGGAGCCGGACGGCCGCGTTGATCGCCGAGCATCGGACGCTTGCGGACGCGATCGGCGGCACACCTTCCGTGTATGCGCTCTACAGGTTCTCAACGAAGCTCCGCGCGCACAAGGCGCTCCTGGACGCCTGCCTCTCGCGCGTCGTGGAGTCGCTCCGCGCCGAGCTGCCCGAGCATGGTGGGGCGCTCGCCATCGACGCCTCCGACCTTCCGGCCTACGCGAACGGGCAGAGATTCCTAACAAAGAACGGCCCCGAGCGCGAGCGGTACTCCGACCCTGACGCCTCGTGGGGCCACCGCTCGGCGGTCTCCACGCGGAAGGGCGGCGGCTTCTACGGATACAAGCTCCACGCGGCCGTCTGCGCCCGCACTGATCTTCCCGTCGCATGGAGGGTCGAGACCGCTCGTAAGCACGAGTCGAGCATCGCCGACGACCTCTTGCAGTGTGTCCGTGAGCGCATCCAGCCCGAAACGGTGGCGCTCGATAAGGGCTACGACGTGAACCCGGTGTACGAGGCATGCGCCCCATAGGCGCAGCGCCGATCATTCCGCTTCGCCAGACGCTATTCGTGAAGCGCGGCGACCACCTTAGCTCCTGAGTGTGAGCACGGAACTTGGACGTTCGCAGGCTCCGACTCCAAGCGCGGCGCGTCCAAGTGGCGCTGCCCGACAGGTGCGTGCCAGCCGAAGTCCATCTGGCGGAAGTCCTCCCGCCTCCATCCGCTCATCCCACGCGAGACGAAGCGGTGGCGTGACCTGTACCGGGGTCGCGCGGCGGTGGAACGAGAGTTCGGCACCTTGAAGCACCGGTACGGACTTGCTCCACTCCGCGTTCGCGGGCTTGCTCGTGTGCAGCTTCACGCTGACCTCACGATGCTCGCCCGGTTGTCGCAGGCTCTCGCCCGAGCGCGAACCGTTCCGCTCGCCGCGTAGCAACGCCATACTGAGGACATGCTCGAAGCGGCCGCTGTCGGCTTGTTGATCGTGTTTCCGTTGCTCGGGATCTTGACGCGTCGTTGGCTGGTGGTCGTCCTGCCCCTCGTCGTCTGGCCGATCTTCTACGCAGGCCTGAATCGGGGCTGGTGGCTGAATGGGACTGGCGATGGTTGGCAGGTTGCATGCGCGTCTTTCACGGTGATTGGTGTCATCAGCACCGCATTCGCCGTTCTGATCGCCCGTAGCTTGAAGTCGCCTGCGAAGCGCGGGCGTTTCGCCAATCGTTTCGTCAAGCCCTCCTAGGCGAGTCCCGCGACCTCGTCCTCCTCGCGCCGGCCGTACCACCAGTTCATCTCGGCGCCGAACACGATCGCGTTCGCCATCAAGTAGAGCCAGACGAGCAGGAGCGCCGACGCGCCGAGGGCCTGGACGGCGACGACCTCGGTCGAGAAGCGGACGAAGAGGGGTAGCACCTGAAAGGACCCCTGCAGCAGCACGGCTTCGATGATTGCGCGAGGCCAGACCTCGCGCAGCGTCAGGCTCGCGTTGGTCAGGCGCTCGTAGGCGACGACGAGGAAGACGAACACCGCCACGGTCGAGACGAGCACCGAGAGCCCGTACGCAACCACGTCGTTCGCGACGACGCCGGGGGCGAATCGCTTCAGGATGTCGAAGCCGATCGACCCGACGACCAGCGCGACGAAGAGCACGATCAATGAGCCGGCCATGAAGAGGGTCGCGAGGAACTTGCCGCGCAGGAACGAGCGGTTCGGGCGTCCGTAGACGATGTTGAACGCCGACTCGAGCACGCTGAAGAGCGACAGCGAGGTCCACACCAGAAACGCTCCGCCGATGATCCCGAGCGTGGTCGCGTTCGAGGTGATCGTCTCGACGACCCGCACGATGTCGGTGATCGACTGCGACGGGAACAGCCGCTGCAGCTCTTCCACGAGGTAGCTCGACTCATCGGCGCGGCCCGTGAAGCCGAGCAGCGCCAGGGCGAGGAAGATCAGCGAGACGGAGGAGAGCAGCCCGAAGTAGGCGATCATCGCGGCCAGGTGGGGCCCGCGGTCTCTAAAGAACTTCGCGAGTGGCTGGGCAAACGGTCGGCGCACAGGAGCAGTATGGGGCTCTGTTAGCTTCTCTTCGGATGGATGCTGCGGGCGCTCTCTCCGATCTAACCGAGATCTCCTCGCAGGTCGAGGCGGCCGTCGTCCTCGACGCCGCCGGTGCGGTGGTCGCGTCGACGCTCGACGACGCCGAGCGCACCGCACGGCTCGCGCGGGCGGCCCTGGAGCTGCTCGATGCGGCGGACAAGCGTGGCCAGACCGGCGGCCGGGCTCTCACCCAGCTCGAGGCGGCGCTGCGGGAGGGCAGTGTCTTCGTCGCCCGACGAGACGGGCGGAGCATCGTCGCGACGACGAGCGCCGAGCCCACGTCGGGACTCGTCTTCTACGACCTCAAGGCCTGCCTACGCTCGCTTCCCGAGACGCCGGCGAAGCCGAAGCGACGCAGGACGACGAAGGCGCGCGCCGATGCGTAGGCTCCTCGCCCTGCTCCTCTTCGTCGCCGGGCCGCTCCTCTATCTCGCGCGCCGCCGCGCCGGCCGCCGCGACCGCGTTCACCTCTACTACGACGACGGCTCGATGGTCACGCTGGAGCACGGGGCTCCCGAGGCGGAGCCGCTGCTCGCGATCGCGCGGGCGGCCCTCTCGTGACCCGCTGATGGACGAGCTCGGCGCGCAGCTTCGCGAGCATGCGCTGCTCGAAGGCGACTTCCTCCTGCGCTCGGGTCGCCGCTCGGCGTACTACCTGGACAAGTACCGCTTCGAGACGCTGCCGGAGCTGCTGGGTCCGCTCGGCGAGCGTCTGGCGGCGGCCGTCCGCGAGCACGAGCCGGAGACCGTCCGGCTTGCCGCGCCGGCGGTCGGCGCAGTCGCGCTCGCGGCGTCCGCGTCGTTGGCGTCGGGCCTCCCGTTCGTGATCGTCCGCGACACGGCGAAGGAGTACGGAACGGGGAACCGGCTCGAGGGGTCGTTCGAGCCGGGCGAGCTCGTCTGCCTGATCGAGGACGTCGTCACCTCGGGAGGCGCCCTCGCGGAGGCCGTGGCGGCTCTCCGGGAGGCGCGTCTCCAGGTGCGAATCGCGGTCTGCGTGGTCGACCGCGAGGAGGGCGGGGCGGACGCTCTCGCCCGTCTCGGCGTGCGACTGCGCTCACTCTATCGGGCAGAGGAGCTCCTGGCCGCAGATCAAACCGCCGCAAAACCGCCGCAAAACCGCCGCAAAACCGCATGGTTAAGCCAAGAACAGTTGAACCAGTCCGGCGCGACTGTTAGGGTCTCCGCGGCTTTCCGTACGTCCCACGAAGAGAAGGAGTCGTAAGTGACGAAACAGGAGTTCGTTGACGCGGTCGCATCGAAGTCGAATCTTTCGCGGCGCGATGCGGGTGCCGCGGTTGAAGCGGTGCTCGAGTGCGTGACCGACGCGTTGAAAAGGCGCGACTCGATCACCTTCACGGGGTTCGGCAAGTTCTCCACCAGCGACAGGGCAGCGCGCGAGGGCGTCAACCCGCGCAACCCGAGCCAGAAGGTGCACATCCCGGCCGCGACCGTGCCGAAGTTCTCGGCCGGTAGCCAGCTGAAGGCGGCCGTCAAGGGCGGGTAGCGCCCTCTTTCTTTTCGCAGGTCGGGATCCGCAGGGATGCGGATCCCGACCGCGCAAGACCCCCGAAGAGGCCGCTTCGCGGCCTTGCCTTGCGGTCGAACATACGTTCGCGTAGGGTGATGGACGATGCAGCTCTCGTTCGACGCCGCCGACCGCCTCGTCGAGCTCGTCGAGGCGCGGCACGGGCCGGTGCCGGCCGAGGCTGCCGCGCAGGCGCTCTACGCGCTGCGCCACGTCCCGGCCGGCCTCGCCCGCTCGCTCCTCTCCGACGTCGTCGAGGGAGACGCACGGCTCGCCTGGCGCGGGGCGAGCGTCGGGCTCACCGAGCCGCCCGGAGCCGCGCTCGCGCTCGAGGACGCGACCTACGTCGTCGTCGACCTCGAGACGACCGGGCTCTCGCCGCGTACCTCGGCGATCTGCGAGATCGGCGCGGTCCGGGTGCGCAACCTCGAGCTCGACGGACATTTCGAGACCCTCGTCAACCCGCGGTGCCCTCTACCCGCCCCGATCGCGGCGCTGACCGGCATCGACCCGCGAGCGCTGCGAGGCGCTCCGCCCGTCGAGCTCGCGCTCCGCCGCTTCCTCGAGTTCGCGGGCGACGCGGTTCTCGTCGCCCACAACGCGCGCTTCGACATGGGCTTCCTCGACCGGGAGGTCGAGCGACTGACAGGTCGCCGGATCGCCGCCCCCGTGGTCGACACCGTCTGGCTGGCGCGCAGGCTGCTTACGGGCCGGCAGAAGCGCGTCGGCCTCTCCTCGCTGGCGTACTTCTTCGGCACGTCAACCCGCCCGTGCCATAGAGCGCTGGCCGACGCGGAGGCGACCGCCGAGATCCTGCTGGCGTTGATCGGGCTCGCCCAGGAGACGGGCGCGACGACCGTGTCGGAACTGGTCGACCTGTCAGCCCCGCGCGCACGCCGGCTCGTGGGGAAACGCCACCTCGTGGCCGGGGCGCCTACGAGGCCGGGCGTGTATCTCTTTCGCGACCGCAACGAGCACGTGCTCTACGTCGGTCGGGCGCGCGATCTCCGGGCCCGGCTGCGCTCATACTTCCGCACGGAGCGGCAGCGGCCAGCGGTGGAGGCTGCGCTCGGCGCGCTCGAGCGGGTCGAGTGGCGCGTGCTCGGCTCCGAGCTCGAGGCCGCGCTCGAGGAGCTACGGCTGCTGCGCGAGCTCCGCCCGCCGGCCAACGCGCGCAGTGCCCGGCCCGACCGGCATGTGTACCTTCGCCGGCGCGGATCCGGCTGGTGCATGACCGAAACCCCCGGCCCTTATGGCCCGCTCAAGCGCCGCCGCCGCGCCCAGGCTGCCGCGCGCGCCCTCGGGGACTGGGAGGGCGAGCCCGCTGCAGCGCTCCCTGCGCTCCGGGCGAAGCTGCGGCGGCTTGCGGCCGATCTGCGTTTCGAGGACGCGGCGCGGCTGCGCGACCGGATCGAGGCGCTCGAGGACGTCTGCGCCACGCTGGCGGAGCTCGACGGGCTCCGTGCACTCGAGCTCTGCCTCCTCGTGCCGGCGGCGGACGAGGGCTTCCAACGGGCCTTTTTCGTCTCGCGTGGCAGCGTCGCTGCCACGCGGACGCTCCTCCCCGGCGCGGCCGGCCGCGCCGAGCTCGAGGCCGGCCTGGCGGCGGTGGTTCGTGCAGAGCCTTCGCTCGACCCGGCCGACGCTGACGATCTCCTGCTGATCGGGAGCTTCCTGCGGCGGCCGCCGCAGGAGCTCCGCGTCGTCCACTTCACAGAGGTCCGAGCCGCCGCGTAGCCTTGCGCCATGGCATCCGTGGCCACCGCGACCTTTGCCGACCGGCTTGCGGAGGCGGTCGAGCGCAAGCGCAGCCAGCTCGTGGTCGGGCTCGATCCGCAGCTCGACCTGCTCCCTGTCGAGCTGCGCGGAGAGGCCGTGCTCGGCCGTGGCGAGGCCGCGAACGCGTTCGCCCGGTTTTGCTGCGGGATCATCGACGCGGTCGGCCCTTACGTCGTCGCGGTCAAGCCGCAGGTGGCGTTTTTCGAAACGCTCGGCGCCGACGGGATCGGAGCGCTCGAGCGCGTCTGCGGCTACGCACGCGCCGCGGGGCTGCTCGTGATCGCCGACGGCAAGCGTGGCGATATCGGCTCGACGGCCCGCGCGTACGCCGCCGCCTTTCTCGAGCCGCGCGAGGGCGAGCCGCCGCTCGCCGATGCGCTCACGGTCAACCCCTACCTCGGCGGCGACTCCGTCGAGCCCTTCCTCCAGGCTTGCCGACTGCACGGAGCGGGCATCTTCTGCCTCGTGCGCACGTCGAACGCCGGTGCGACCGACGTCCAGGAGCTGACGCTCTCCGACGGGCGGCGCGTCTGGCAGCAGGTGGCCGAGCTCGTCGCGGACTGGGGCGCCGACCTGACCGGTGAGCGCGGCCTCTCGAGCGTCGGCGCCGTCGTCGGGGCGACCGCACCGCGCGTGGTCGCCGAGGCCAGGAAGCTGCTGCCCCGCTCGGTGTTGCTGCTGCCCGGGGTCGGCGCGCAGGGCGCGGGTCCAAGCGACGTTGCACGCGCCTTCACGAGCGGGCCGGCGAGCGCGCTCGTGACCGCTTCGCGCTCCGTCATCTTCGCCTACCGCGGCGCGGTCGGGGACTGGCGCTCCGCGGCGGGCGCGGAGGCGGCGCGGCTCCGGTCCGAGGTCTGGTCGGTCTCCGGCTGGTGATGCGCGGCCACGCCAGGCTTGCGCGGTACGCGGCCCCCGCCGCCTTCCTCCTCGCCGCGACAATCGCGATCCTGCTCGTCCGCGCGGCCCTCGAGAACGGCGACGCGAGCACACCGCCGGCAACCACCGTCTCGACGACGACCGCCCCGGCCACGACGGAGCCCGGCACGACCACGGCGACGACCGGCGCGGAGCTCTACGAGATCCAATCCGGCGACACGCTCGCGGTGATCGCGGACGAGCACGACACAACGGTCGAGCAGCTCCTCGTCCTCAACCCGGACCTCGATCCTGTCGCGCTCACAGTCGGGCAGCGGATACGCGTCAAGTAGAGTGGCCGCCGCGTGAAGCGGCTCGCCTTCCTCCTGGCTCTCGCCGCGGCGCTGTCACTGGCTGTTGTCGCGGTCGCAGCGCCACCGCCGGTGGTCGCGGAGGCGTATCTCGTTCAGAACGGAGTCACGGGCGAGGTCCTCGCGTCGCACGACGCGCGGGAGCAGCTGCGGATGGCCTCGATCACCAAGCTGATGACTGCGCTCGTCGCGGTCGAGAACAGGCGGCTCGACGAGGTCGTCACCGTCACGCCGGGCGCGGCCGGAGTCGGGGAATCAACGATCAACCTCCGGCCCGGCGAGCGGATCCCGCTGCGTGACCTGATCCGGGCCGCCCTCGTGCAGAGCGCAAACGACGCCGCGCACGCGATCGCGGCGCACATCGGAAACGGCTCCGTCGAGCGCTTCGTCGCCCTGATGAACGAACGCGCGCGCGAGCTGCTGCTGACCGACACGCACTTCGTCAACCCGGACGGGCTTGACGCCCCCGGCCATGTCTCGAGCGCACGGGACGTGACGCAGCTCGCGCTCACGGCGATGCGCGTGCCCTTCATCCGCGAAACCGTCGGGCTCGTCGACACGTCCGCAGCGGGCCGGCGCTTGCACAATTGGAACGACCTGCTGTCGACCTTCCCGAACGTCCTCGGCGTCAAGACCGGGCACACCAATGGGGCCGGCTGGTCGCAGGTGGCCGCGGCCCGAGCCGGCGGCGTGACGATCTACGTCACCCTGCTCGGAGGCGAGACGCGCGAAGGCCGCAACACGGACATCTCGGAGCTGCTTGCGTGGGGACTTTCGCGCTATCAGACGGTCTGGGCGATCGACAGCCGAAGGACGTACGGCACGGTGCGGACGGCGTACGGGAAGCCCGCGGTGCGGGTCGTCGCCGCCAGGCCGTCGCTTCGCGTGATCCACGTGGAGCGGCCGCTCGTCGAGCGCGTCGTCCTTCCCCTGGAGGCGGAGCTGCCCGTCCGCAAAGGACAGCGGCTGGGTGAGGTGCAGGTGCTCGACCGCGGCACCGTGATCGCACGCTCCGCCCTGGTCGCGGCGGCCTCGGTCGACCGGCCCGGTACGCTCGGACGCATCGGTTTCTACGCGGGCCGTACGCTCGATCATCTAGGGGGTCTCTTCTCGTGATCGTCACCGTCACCCTGAACGCAGCGCTCGATCGCACGCTCACCGTGCCGCACTTCCTCCGCGGGCAGCGCCACCGGGCGAGCCAGGTGCTGACCCTCGCGGGCGGCAAGGGAATCAACGTCGCTCGGGCGCTGAAGCGGCTCGACGTTCCAGTTGTCGCGACCGGTCTCGCAGGCGGCCGCACCGGCACACGGATCGTCGAGGAGCTGACCGCGGAGGCGATCCTCAACGACTTCGTCCGGATCGGTGAGGAGTCGCGAACGTCCACCGCCGTCGTCGACCCGACCGAGAGCTCGTACACCGAGATCAACGAGTGGGGGCCAAAGGTCACCACGGTCGAGCTCGAGATGCTGCTCGAGAAGCTGCACTACCTCTCCCGCGGGGCGGACTTCGTCGTCTTCGCGGGCTCGCTGCCGCGGGGCGTCGACGAGAGCTTCTACGCCGAAGCCGTCCGCGACCTGAACCGGAAGGGCGTCCAGGTCGTGCTCGACACCGAGGGCGGGCCGTTGCGGCTCGGCACCGAGGCCGAGCCATACCTCATCTCGCCGAACCAGCGTGAGGCCGAGCACGTGGTGGGGCAGGAGCTCGATGAGGAGGAGGATTTCCTGATGGCTCTCGACACGCTCGCCGAGCTGGGGGCGCGGAACGTCCACATCACGCTCGAGTCGGGCTGCTACGCACTCTTGCGCGATGACCGACAGGTCCGGCGGTACAAGGCGCTCGCCCCCAGCGTCGACGCGGTGTCCGTCGTAGGCGCGGGAGACGTCCTGCTCGCGCAATTCATCGCCGCGCAGCTCGCCGGCAAAACGTCAGAGGAGGCGCTGCGGCTGGCAGTCGCAGCCGGCGCCGCGTCCACGCTCGAGGTCGGCGCAGGCCTCTTCGACCCGCGCGACGCCGGCCGTCTGGTCGGCGCCGTCGAGGTCGCCGAGCTGTCACTTAGCGCAAGCTGAGCATCCGCGGGAGCGGATGCTCAGCGCGCGAAGACCCCTGAAGGGGCCGCTTCGCGGCCCCAAGATCGGCCTCACCCGGCGAGGATCCGTCCAAACAGGCTGTTACCCTGTCTGCCTTGGAAGGGCAGGAGCTTTCGTTCGAGGAAAAGTTCGGCCGTGAGGGTCTCACTTTCGACGACGTCCTGCTCGTGCCCGCCGAGTCGTCCGTGCTGCCGAACGACGTGCGCACGGCGACACGCCTGACCCGAACGATCGCGCTCGAGCTCCCGATCGTGTCCGCGGCGATGGACACCGTCACCGAGGCGCGCCTCGCGATCGCCTTGGCCCGCGAAGGCGGCATCGGCATCCTGCACCGCAACCTCTCGATTCCCGACCAGGTCGCCGAGGTCGACAAGGTCAAGCGCTCCGAGTCGGGGATGATCGTCGAGCCGGTCACGCTCCGGCCGGGTGACTCGGTCGCCGACGCGCTCGAGCTGATGGAGCGCTACCGGATCTCGGGCGTGCCGATCACCGACGCCGCCGGGGTGCTCGTCGGGATCCTGACCAACCGCGACCTGCGCTTCGAGTCGAACGTCCGGCAACCGGTCTCCGCGCTGATGACCTCGCGCGACCTTGTGACCGCGCCCGTCGGGACGACGCTGGACGAGGCGAACGCGATCCTGCACCGGCACAAGATCGAGAAGCTGCCCGTCGTCGACGCGGCCGGACGGCTCCGCGGGCTGATCACCGTCAAGGACATCCAGAAGCGAATCGAGTTTCCGCTCTCGACGAAGGACGAGCAAGGGCGGCTGCGGGTCGGTGCCGCCGTCGGGGTCGGCACAGACGCGTTCGAGCGGGCCGGGGCGCTCGTGGGCGCGGAGGTCGATGTGCTCGTCGTCGACACGGCGCACGGCCATTCGGCCTCGGTCGTTGAGATGGTGCGCCGGATCAAATCCGAGTGGGACGTGCAGGTGATCGCGGGCAACATCGCGACTGCCGACGCGGCCGAGGCCCTGATCGACGCGGGCGCGGACGCGGTCAAGTGCGGCATCGGCCCCGGCTCGATCTGCACGACGCGCGTCGTCGCCGGGGTCGGCGTGCCGCAGGTCACCGCGGTGTTCGAGTGCGCCGAGGCCGCGATCCGCCACGGCGTCCCCGTGATCGCCGACGGCGGCATGACCTCCTCCGGTGACATCGCGAAGGCCCTCGCGGCCGGCGCCGACACCGTCATGCTCGGCTCGATGCTTGCCGGCACCGACGAGAGCCCGGGCGACGTGATCCTCGTGCAGGGCGAGCGGTTCAAGGAGTACCGCGGCATGGGCTCGCTCGGCGCGATGAAGGCGCGCTCGTTCTCGAAGGACCGCTACTTCCAGGGCGACGTCGAGGACGTCGACAAGCTCGTGCCCGAGGGGATCGAGGGGCGCGTCCCCTACAAGGGCCCGGTGCGCGAGATCCTCTACCAGCTCGTCGGCGGACTGCGGCAGACGATGGGCTACTGCGGCACGCCCACGGTCGAGGCGCTCAAGCTGGAGTCGCGCTTCGTGCGGATCACGGGCGCGGGCCTGCGCGAGAGCCACCCGCACGACGTCACGATCACGAAGGACTCGCCGAACTACCGGCGCCAGTGACGGCGACCGTGCACCCGCTCCCCGTTCCCGACCCGGTGGCGGAGGATCGGCCGGTGCTGGTGCTCGACCTGGGCGGCCAGTACGCGCAGCTGATCGCGCGCCGCGTCCGCGACGCACGGGTCTATTCCGAGCTCGTTCCGCACACGCTCACTGCCGCGGAAGTCCGGCAGCGCAACCCGGTCGCGATCATCCTCTCCGGTGGCCCCGCGTCGGTGTACGCCGAGGGCGCCCCGCGCGTCGACGACGAGCTTTTCGGGCTCGGGATTCCGACGCTCGGCATCTGTTACGGCGCCCAGCTGATGGCGCTGGAGCTCGGCGGCGAGGTCGCGCGCACCGGCGCATCGGAGTTCGGGAAGACGGAGCTCGAGGACGGCGCCGGGGCGCTCTTCGCGGGGCTGCCGCCGCAGCAGACGGTGTGGATGAGCCACCGCGACACGGTCGTCGCCCCGCCCGTCGGCGCCACCGTGACCGGACGGTCCGCCTCGACTCCCGTCGCGGCGTTCGAAGACCCGGCGCGGCGGCTCTACGGCGTCCAGTTCCACCCCGAGGTCGTACACACCCCGTACGGCCAGGACGTGCTGAAGAACTTCCTCTACGGCATTGCCGATGCGCCGCCGGCGTGGACGGCGGCGGCCGTGATCGAGGAGCAGGTCGAGCGTATCCGCGCGCAGGTCGGCTCGGAGCGGGTGATCTGCGGCCTGTCCGGCGGCGTCGACTCCGCCGTCGCGGCGCTGCTCGTCTACAAGGCCGTGGGCGACCAGCTCACCTGCGTCTTCGTCGACCACGGCTTCATGCGCTCGAACGAGGCCGAGCAGGTCGCCGAGACCTTCGGCGGCCACTTTCAGGTGCCGCTCGTGCACGTGCAGGCCCAGGAGCGCTTCCTCGCGCGGCTCGAGGGCGTCGACGAGCCGGAGGAGAAGCGGCGCCGGATCGGCGAGGAGTTCATCCGCGTCTTCGAGGAAGAGGCGCGGAAGCTCGGCGATATCCGCTTCCTCGTCCAGGGAACCCTCTACAGCGACGTGATCGAGTCCGGCGGCACCGAGGGCGTCGCCGCCAAGATCAAGTCGCACCACAATGTGGGTGGCCTCCCCGAAGACATGGCGATGGACCTCGTCGAGCCGCTGCGCCTCCTCTTCAAGGACGAGGTCCGGCGTGTCGGAGAGGAGCTCGGGATGCCCGAGCGGATGGTCTGGCGCCAGCCTTTCCCCGGGCCCGGCCTGGCGATCAGGATCATCGGTGAGGTGACGCGCGAGCGGCTCGACATCCTCCGAGCCGCCGACGCCGTCCTGCAGGAGGAGGTTCGGCGCGCCGGTCTCTACCGCGACCTCTGGCAGAGTTTTGCCGTCCTGCCGGCGATCAAGTCCGTCGGCGTCCAGGGGGACGAGCGCACCTACGCCTATCCGATCGTGATCCGTGCCGTCACGTCCGAGGACGCGATGACCGCCGACTGGGCGCGGCTTCCATACGACCTGCTCGAGACGATCTCGAGCCGGATCATCAACGAGATCCCCGGCGTCAACCGCGTCGCGCTCGACATCAGCTCGAAGCCGCCTTCCACGATCGAGTGGGAGTGAGGCTACTCTGCCGCCGTCGTGCCGCGCCTCATGCTCCTCGCCGTCGTCGCGTTCGTCGTCGTCGCCTCGCCCGCGCAGGCGAGCGAGCAGTTCGGCGACGTCGATACGACCCTCCTCTCGCTGAAGGTCACCGCGAGCGGCGAGGCGCTCGTCAGCTACCGGAAGGCCGACGGCGTCCGCCGCGACGTGCTCGTCTGGGGCGCCGTGAACGCGCTCGCGCCGGATTCCCAGCGACCACAAGTGCGGTTCCGCTTCGACTACAGCGGCGGCTGGCGTACGCACGGCCGCGGCTACGCCCGCGCGTTCCAGCACCGCTGTCGCCCGTACGACGGACCGCCGCTTGCACTCCTGGTCGCCGCCTGTACTGCCCCTGACGGCTCGTTCTGGGCGATCCAGAGCTGGCAGCGCCTGCTGCCCATGCGCGGCTTCGACCCGTTCAAGCCCGGTCACGCGGCGTACGAGCTGCATCTCTCGCACTGGTCCGGCCCGCTTCCCCAGCTCGAGGTCTCGCCCAACTGGACGTACGGCGGCGCGCTGCAGGGGTTGTTCGGGCGGCTGACCTATCTCGACCAGCCGGTGCACGGGTTCCGCAGGGCCGACCGCTACAGCCGCTACGTCTACATCGACACGCTGAACTCGACCTACGGCCCGGGCTGGAGGCGCGATACGGGGATCGCCACGCACCTTCGCAGCGGTGCGTTCTGTTACAGCTTCGTCCGGCAGGCGCCGCCGCCCGGGTATCCATCGTCCGAGCCACGCGGGCCTGGGAACGGGGAGCGGCATCGCGTCACGGTGATGGGGCCCGGCGTCACACCGATCACCCAGTGGGAGGGCGCGGGACTGCAGCGGTACGACCCAACGGCGGACTCGGCTTTCAATGTCCTGTTCGACCGGCTCGTCGGAGCCGCGGACAACGTCTGCAGCCGCGAGCGCTGAAGCTCAGCGCACGTCGAAGCCGGGGAGTCCTTCGGGCTCCTCGCTCGCGACGTCGACCCAGTCGACCCTAGCGCCGCGCGGGCCTTCCCGTGCGAACGCGACGAGCCGCTCGACCGCATCGCGCTCGCCCTCGAAGACCGCCTCTACGCTCCCGTCAGGCGCATTCCGAACCCAGCCCGCGACTCCTGCCGCCAGGGCGCGCCGTCTCGTCGTCTCGCGGAAGAAGACGCCCTGGACGTGGCCTCTGACGGCGACGCGGCGACGAATCACGAGGGGAGGATAGATTCGGAACGTGGAGAGCTTCCCGATCCGTCGCAACACTTTTCTCCTCGCGGCCACGTTGACGTGCCTCTCCGGCATGGTGCAGCTCGCCGTCGCCGTTGCGACGATCACGCTCGTCCTCGTGACCGGGATCGAGGGCATCCTCGGGCTCGGCCCCGCGATCTTCCTCACCGCGGGAGCGTTGTCGGCGCTCCCGGCGGGTCGGCTGATGGACCGGCACGGACGGATCCCGGTACTCGCCGGCGGCTGCGTCGCTGGGATCGCAGGCTGCTTGGTGACCGCGTTGGGGTGCGAGATCGAGTCGGCGACCGTCGTCGTGGCCGGCTTCGCACTCGTAGGCGTGTCGCAGGGCACGATCCTGCTCGCGCGTGCAGCCGGTGGCCATATGTATCCGCCTGAGCGCCGGGCGCGCGGCATCTCCTACGTCCTCTTCCGCGCCCTCTGCGGCGCTGCGCTCGGCCCGCTTGTCTTCCGGCGGCTCTTCGGGGGCGACGAGCTCCACAACGAGGC
>Ga0136614_10001065_pt1 | contig 15544 bp, 21 predicted proteins | sample AntDrymUQ2792106_2_FD_106643 | JGI IMG/M metagenome (GOLD analysis project Ga0136614, IMG submission 106643) | Polar desert sand microbial communities from Dry Valleys, Antarctica - metaG UQ279 (21.06) | ecosystem: Environmental > Terrestrial > Soil > Desert | place: Antarctica: Dry Valley... | reverse complement strand
CGAGCGGTTCCTCGAGCGCGCCGCTTAGTAAAAGGAACTGACGGCGAAACTCGCCGCGTCTAGCGCTTGCGGATGTTGTGAACCTCGAAGATCTCCGGTTCGCTCGAAAACTCGATTCCGGCGTCGGCCAGTAGGGGCATCAAGCGCTCACCGTACGCCTCGAACTGCTCCCGAGAGTCCCAGATTTCGCTGACGCGCAAGTCCCCGTCCGACCCGAAGCAAACGTGATAGTCCATGCCGTCCGGAGGAAAATCGATTCCAGCCTCCTCATGCCGCCTGATCGTGTCGTCGTACTTCTCGGTGGTCATGGATGCGGGGGAAAAGCGGACAACGATGCTCATGATGCGATCCTCCTGCTTTGGGTCTAGCCGACCTTACTCGGCATCACCGGGCGAAGCGCTTAACCACGCCGCGAGCGGAACAGCCCGCGCCCTGAACGCCGAAGGGCCGCTTCACGGGCGGCCCTTCGGGGATTCGTAGCGCGAGCGCGGCCTAAGCCTCGCTCATCTCCTTCGCGGACTCCTTCGTGAGCTCCTTGGCGAGCGACTCGACCTCGCGGAGCGTCTCCTTCTCGTCCTTCAGGTTCTTCTCGAAGAGCTCGATCACGTCGCGCTCGCCGAGGGCGCGCGCCATCGTGATGAGGCCCTCGTACGCGGCGATCTCGTAGTGCTCTGTGCGCGCGACGGCGCCCGCGTCAACGAGGTCGATGAGGTCCTCGGAGGACTCCTCGACGAGCTGGTCGTGCTCCTTCTTCAGGCCCTCGAAGCCGACGCACTCCTCCTTCTGGATCTCTTCGCCGAGGAGCTCGAAGACCTGCTCGAGGTTCTCGACATGCGTGCGCGTCTCGCGCAGGTGCTTCTCCAGCCCCTTTCGGAACTCGGTGCTCTTCACCTCGTCCATCAGCTTCGGCAGGACCTCCTGCTCGAGCTTCTCCTCGACGTAGAGGATGTCGCCGAGCTCGTGCAGGAAGAGATCGCGTGGCGTGGTGATCTCGGACATCTGTTGAACCCCCTCATTGATTGACCGTGCTTCGATCACCTACCCGGCGCGGTGGCTCCGTAACGTTCCGACCATGGCTTCGCCCATTCATCGCGCGGCTGCGAGCGGGTTCGAGCGCGGGGTCGCCGACTACGAGCGCGGGCGGCCCGGCTACCCGCGCGAGGCGGTGGGCTGGCTCCTCGACGCGCTCGCACTGGGGGAGGGGACTCGCGTTCTCGACCTCGCCGCCGGCACGGGGAAGCTGACCCGCGAGCTCGTCGGGGCGGGCGCTGACGTCGTTGCGGTCGAGCCCGTGCGCGCGATGCGCGAGGCGCTCGCGGCAGCCCTCCCGTCCGTGAGGGTGCTGGACGGGACGGCCGAGGCGATCCCGCTTGCCGACGACTCGGTGGACGCGGTCACCGTTGCGCAGGCCTTCCACTGGTTCGACGCGGAGCGCGCGTTCGCGGAGCTCCACCGTGTGCTCCGGCCGGGCGGGCGCCTGGCGCTCGTCTGGAACGTCCGCGACCAGTCGGACCCGCTGCAGCTTCGGATCACGGAGCTCGTCGAGCCGTACCGCGGCGACGCGCCCTCTCACGCGAGCCTTGCCTGGCGGGACGCCTTCGAGCAGACGGACCTCTTCTCTCCGCTGGAAGAGCGGCGACTCGCCTGGACGCAAGTGACCGACGCCGACGGCCTCGTCGCCCGCGTCGCGTCGATCAGCTTCGTCGCTGCGCTCCAGGAGGACGCCCTCCGGCAGGTCGCGCCGCGCGTTCGCGCGCTCGCCGAGCCGAGCGGGCCGATCGAGCTCGCCTACGAGACGCAGGTTCTCTGGTGCGAGCGCTTGGCTACTTAGGGCGCATAGAGCCGGCGTAGGCGACCGACCGCTCCACCCAGCGCTCTAGCGAGGCGTCATCGGCCAACTGCTCCCCGCCGACGAGGAGGAAGCCGGTCATCGGCCGCTTGCCGGGCATCCCGAACGGGCGGACGCCGTCGTCCTCGAGCGCTGCTTCGCCCTCCTCCGCGGGCAGACGTACGATCAGCTCCTCGCCGATCACGCCGCACGCCATGTTGCCGCGCACCATGAAGGCGAGCCCGCCGAACATCTTCCGCTCGGTGACGCCCGGACGCTGGTCGAGCGTGTCCCGGAGCCGTTCGGCGAGCCCTTCGTCGTAGGCCATGGGCCGAGGCTAGCGCCTAATTCACCGCCGGGCCGCCGACGACGTAGGCGAGGTCGGAGTAGATCGCGAGATCGTGCGCGATCCGCCGCTCGTACCGGCGGCCCTCCTCGTCCCGCCAGGTCAGCTCGGCGGTCAGCTTCGTCGGCTCGCGCCGCGAGAAGTAGGCCGCGCTCGTGTCGAGGAGCGTGCGGATCTCCTTCCCGGCCGGGAGGAACTCGACCTTGCGGAAGAGTCGTAGGCGCGACATGTCCACCCGGCCGCCGAGCCCGTGAAACGGCCGGTCGAACCGGCAGACGACCTTGGTCGCCGGGCGCGTACCGGTGTTCACGAGGCCCAGGAAGAGCAGGCCGTCCTCGAAGACGACGTCGAGGATGACGTCGGGGCGAAGCCCCTCGTCGGGCTCAGCCACCGACGACGTCGAAGCCCTCGTGCGCGATCTCGAGCGTCTCGATCGCCACTTCGCTCGTCCCCGCGTTCAGGGTCGGCCCTTCCCACTTGCACGGCCAGCCGTTCCGGAAGTTGATCCGGAGGATCGGGGTCTGATCCGCGCTCAGCAGGACGATCGAGCCGTTTCGGCGCTCCGGCTTTCCGGCGATCACCTGCTCGCGCCAGTTCCAGAGGTCAAGGTTCTTGGTGAGCCCTCGCTTCAGAACGATCTTCGACCAGCGGTGGAGCCCGGGGATCTTCACGGCCAGGCGCATGTCGCCCGTCCGGTACTCGATCACGTCGGTCTCCGAGTCGAGCCCGGTCACCTCGCTGAACGATGCGGAAACGATCCCGTCGAGCTCGACGAAGAAGTTGAAGGCGTCGTACGGATCGACGCGGGAGGCCTGCGGCATGCCTCTCCTCTCGGTTGGGAGCGCGCCGAGTATCTCACCGCGCGCGGGTTGATCCGGAGGCGCCCCGGTTATAGGTCGTGCATGCGCGTAGTCGTCGTCGGAGCCAGCGGGAACTCGGGGACGAGCCTCCTCAAGTCGCTCGCGGATGACCCGAGCGTCGAGTCGATCCTCGGGGTCGCCCGTCGCAAGCCTGAGGCCGATTTCCCGAAGACCAAGTGGGCGGAGGCGGACATCGCGACAGGCGAGCTCGAGCCGCTCTTCCGGGGCGCCGACGCGGTCGTTCATCTCGCCTGGCTGATCCAGCCGTCGCGCGACCTCTCCCGCCTCTGGCGCGTCAACGTCGAGGGGTCGACGCGAGTCTTCCACGCGGTCGGCCAAGCGGGCGTCCCGGCTCTCGTGTACGCCTCCTCGGTCGGCGCCTACTCGCGCGGCCCGAAGCGCGAGGCCGTCGACGAAAGCTGGCCCATCAACGGGATTCCGACGAGCTTCTACTCGCGGCACAAGGCGGAGGTCGAGCGGCGCCTCGACTGCTTCGAGCAGGAGTGGCCAGAGGTCCGCGTCGTCCGCCTGCGGCCGGGGCTCATCTTCAAGCGTGAGGCCGCGTCCGGCGTCCGCCGCCTCTTCGCGGGGCCGTTCCTCGTGAACCCGCTCCTGCGTCCCAGCCTGATCCTGGTCGTCCCCAAGATCCCGGGCCTGCGCTTCCAGGCTGTTCACTCCTATGACATCGGCGAGGCCTACCGGCTCGCGGTGACGAGCGATGTGCGCGGGGCCTTCAACATCGCCGCGGAGCCGGTGCTCGACGCGGGCGAGCTGGGGAAGATCCTCGGGGCTCGGCCGGTGCCAGTGCCCGCCGGCCTGGCGCGGCTATTGACGGCGGCGACCTGGCGGCTCCATCTTCAGCCGACGCCGCCCGGCTGGCTAGACCTCGCCCTCGGCGTCCCGATCCTCGACACGACCCGCGCGCGGGAGGAGCTCGGCTGGCGACCGTCCTGGAGCGCGGGCGAGGCGCTCCGCGACCTGCTCGAGGGGCTCAGCAAGGGCGAGGGCGAGAACACGCCGCCCCTTGCCCCCGGAACCGGCGGTCCGGCGCGAATCGACGAGATCACCACCGGCGTGGGGGAGAGGGAAAAGCTGTGAGAGCAGTCGTCTGGCACGGCAAGCAGGACGTGCGGGTCGATTCCGTCGACGATCCGCGCATCCAGGAGCCGACGGACGCGATCGTCCGGATCACCTCGACGGCGATCTGCGGCTCCGATCTTCACCTCTACGCGAAGTTCCCACGCCCGGTCATGCGCGCCGGCGACATCCTCGGCCACGAGCCGATGGGGATCGTCGAGGAGGTCGGGCGCGACGTTACTCAGATCGAGCCCGGGGACCGGGTCGTCGTCCCCTTCAACATCGCGTGCGGATCGTGCTGGATGTGCGACCGCGGCCTCCAGTCCCAATGCGAGACCACCCAGAACCGCCGCTACGGCAAGGGCGCAAGCCTCTTCGGCTACACGCATCTGTACGGGGCCGTTCCCGGCGGGCAGGCCGAGCTCCTGCGCGTGCCGCACGCGCACTACGGGCCGGTCAAGGTCGCCGAGGGGCCGCCCGACGAGCGGTTCCTCTATCTCTCCGACGTCCTCCCGACGGCCTGGCAGGCGGTCGTGTATGCGGACATCCCCCCGGGCGGGACGGTCGCGGTCTGGGGGCTCGGTCCCATCGGCCAGATGTGTTCCCGGATTGCGTTCGACAGGGGAGCCGGCCGGGTGATCGGCGTCGACCAGGTGCCCGAGCGTCTCGCCATGGCGCAGCGCCACGGGATCGAGACGCTCGACTTTGCCTCGGTGGGCGATGTCGTCCAGATCGTGCGCGAGATGACCGACGGCCGCGGCGCAGACTCCGTGATCGACGCGGTCGGGATGGAGGCCGAAGGCTCGGCCTTCGAGCGAGTGCTCCAGGCGACGAAGGTGCAGGCAGACCGTTTCCACGCGCTGCGCCGCTCCCACGACGCCGTTCGCCGCGGCGGCACGCTCTCGATCGTGGGCGTGTACGCGGGCTACATGAGCCTCTTCAACATCGGCGATCTCTTCGATCGCCAGGTCACGATCCGGATGGGGCAAGCGAATGTCCGCCGGTGGGTGGACGACGTCCTCCCGCTCTTGGAGCGAGAGGACGATCCGCTCGGCACGGATGACCTGGCCACGCACGTCCTCCCGCTCGAGGAGGCGCCGCGCGGCTACAAGATCTTCCAGAAGAAGGAGGACGGGGCGATCAAGGTCGTCCTCAGGCCGTAGGAAGTAGGGCCCTCGAACGGGTGACGCCAGTCCCCCGGAGGGGGTACCCCGTCCCTCGAACGGGGGAGGCGGGGCCTAGCCGGCGCGCCGGCGCAGGACGGTCAGGCCCCACGCCTTTCCGGAGGCGAAGAGGGCGTCCGGGTCGACGTCGCCCAGCCAGCCGAGGAAATGCTTCTCCGGATTGTCTTTGGTTGCGCCGTAGACGGCCTGGCGGTCAGGCTCCTCGGCCGCGAGCGCCATCGAGTCGCCGCGCTCGAGGGCGGCGAAGCGCTCCTCGGCCGCGGGACCCTCTGCGTAGCCCTTGCCCACGTCGCCAGCTTACTGCGGCGGCCGTCGCGTCCACTCGCCCAGGCCGTACCAGTAGGTGTCCGTGAGGGCGGCCGCGATTGACGGGTCGGTGTGCGTCGGGTTGAACACGTGGTGGTCGAGGTCGGCGCAGATGGCGACCGCCTCCAGGGGGATGTTCGGGAGGCTGACGAGCACCTCCGTGGGGAGCTGAGCCTCGCCGACCGTGTAGTGCTTGAAGTGGAGATCCGGCGCGACCTCGAGGAGCGTCGGCCAGTCGGGGCAACTGCGGGAGCTCACGCGATCTCAGCGCGAACGCGGGCGGCAAGGGCTGCGATGAAGGCGGGATCGTCGTTCAGCGAGTCGATACGGTCGAGTTCGAGGCCGAGCGCGGCAGCCCTCTCGCGCGCCTCGACGTCGATGTCCCAGAGGATCTCGAGATGATCGGCGACGAAGCCGACCGGGGCGACGAGCACCTTGCGGACGCCGCCCGCGTGAAGTGAGTCGAGGTGGTCGAGGATGTCCGGCCCGAGCCACGGTTCCCCTGTGGGGCTCTCGCTCTGGAAGGCGAACGACCAGCGATCTGTTGGGATCCCGGCGCGCTCCGCGACGAGCCGCGAGGTCTCGAGGAGCTGGTCGCGGTACGGGTCGCCGTTCGCGAGAATTCGCTCGGGAATGCTGTGCGCGGTGAAGACGACGTGCGCGTCGGTCTCGCGAACGCGCTCGGCCAGGACGTCGATGAACGGCTCGTGGTCGTGCCAACTCTCGATGAAACGGATCTCAGGTTCAGCACCGTTGAGGGCGCGCTCGAGGCGGTCGCGGTAGCCGCCGACCGACATGCGCGAGTAGTGCGGCGCGAGCACGACCCCGACGAGCCGTTCGGCGCCGTCGCCCAGCGCGCGGGAGACTGCGTCGGCGATCCGGGGCTCCCAGTGCTTCATCCCGACGTAGACGGGGAGGCCGAGATCGCGTTCGAGCGCGGCGCGCTGGGCCTCGGTGACCCGGTTGAGCGGCGAGGTGCCGCCGATCCGCCGGTAGCGCTCGACGAGCTCGTCGACACGCTCCTGGCTGACGGGCCGCCCGCCGCGAATGTCCGCGTAGTAGGCGGGGATGTCCTCCGGCCGCTCGGGACTTCCATAGGCCATCGCGATCACGGCCGTCTTCATCTCGGCACACCCCGGCACGAACTCGCGACGATGCGAGACCCACGCGTGCATCGCGCGGCGCTAGCCTGACCGGTGAGGGGTAGAGCAGGGGGGTCCCCGGGGTATCCGGGTCTCTCGCGCGCGAGTAGTCGGATCACGCGGCGACTTCCGCCGCGGTTCGCTCGTGCACGAGCTCCACCAGGCGGCCCAGGTCGTTTGGGTGGGTGTCGGGGAGGACGCCGTGGCCCAGGTTGAAGATGTGCCCGGGCCGGCCGTCCACGGCCTCGAGGATCCCGAGGGCCGAGTTGCGTGTCCGCTCCCAGGGGCCGAGGAGGAGCGCCGGGTCGAGGTTCCCCTGTACGGCGCGGTCCTCGCCAACGAGCTCCCAGCCACGCAGGATCGGCACCCGCCAGTCCAGGCCGATCACGTCGCCGCCGACAGCGGCCAGCTCTCCCAGCAGGTGGGCCGTGCCCGTTCCAAAGTGGATGGTCGGCACCGCCACCGCCTCGAGGATCCGGGCGGAGTAGGGCGCCACGAACTCCAGGTAGTCGTCCACCGAGAGCGCACCCACCCAGGAGTCGAAGACCTGGATCACGTCGGCGCCCGCCTCGGCTTTTGCCCCGACGTAGCGCGCGAAGGCGGTCGACAGCTTGTCCATGAGCGCGTGCCAGACCTCGGGAGCCGCGTACATGCAGCGTTTCGTGGCTGCGAACTCGCGCGTCGGCTTCCCCTCGATCAGATATCCGGCCACGGTGAACGGGCCGCCGCAGAAGCCGACGACCGCCTGATCCTCGCGGAGCTCGCTGCGGACAAGCTTCACCGTCTCGAGGACGAACGGCACAGACTCGCGCGGATCAGGCACCGAGAGGCGTTCGACGTCCGCGAGCGAGGCGATCGGCCTCTCGACCACGGGCCCCACGCCCTCGACGAGCTGGACGTCGACGCCCATCCCGATCACCGGGAGCATGATGTCTGCGAAGAGCACGGCCGCATCCACGTCGTGGCGCCGCACCGGCTGGAGGGTCACCTCGGCGCAGAGCTCGGGCTGACGGCAGACGTCGAAGAGCCCGTAGCGCTTGCGAATCTCGCGGTACTCGGGCAGCGAGCGGCCCGCCTGGCGCATGAACCAGACGGGCGTGCGCTCGACGCGCTCACGGCGCGCGGCGCGGACGAGGAGGGGCTCGGCCACGCGCGCAAGGCTATCCGGCGGCCGTCGGGCCACCGGGTAGCAAGGGCTGTACCGCGCGGCTAGGACTCGCCGACGATCAGGGCGACGTGGGCGCCCTGGAGGTCGGCAGGCCGGAGGCCGTCGAGCGGGGCGACGCGGCCGATCTGGAAGTCCTTGGAGAGCCGCTCCGCCTCCGGTCGATGGCCAGGCCGGTACATGACGACCGAGCGGGCGAAGTCCGTGTGCGGGGCGTTGGCCGTGCCGGCGATCAGGTACCCCTTCGTCTGGACGAGGTCAGCCTTCTCGCTTGCGGCGCCGGAGCTGCCGTTGCCGTTCAAAACCATGACGGAGGTCTCGTTTCGCGGCTTGGTCGCGGCGGGCTGCGCGGCCGGAGGGGACTTGGCCGCGGGAGCCGGTGCTGCGGTCGCCTCCTTCTTCACAGCCGCGGCGGCGTTCGGGCGCCCGTCGCCACCGGTGAACGGCTTGGCGAGGAGAGCTAGGCCGACGACGAGGATGAAGAGGAGCTCTAGGGCCGCGAACCCGGAGGCGACGATCGCCGTCGTCCGCCAGGGGTCGTCGCGTGTGAGAGTGATTGGGTGATCCATGGGGCGCTTTAGTTCGCGCCGCCGTCCCCTGTTCCTTCCGTTCGAATCGAATCCCACGTCGCGCCCAACCCCGAGTCGAGATCGGTTTCCGGGCGCCAGCCGAGCTCGCGCTCGGAGAGCGACGGATCGAGGACGCTGCGCTGCAGCTCTCCGAGGCGCGGGGGTGCGAATTCAGGCTCGAGGTCGGCGCCGCTCACCCGCCGGCACGCGTCGGCAAGCTCGAGCACGGATGTCTCGCGCCCGGTTCCTACGTTGAAGACCCCGCCGGGCTGCCCTTGTGCGGCCATCGTCGCCGCAGCTACGTCCTGGACGTACACGTAGTCGCGGGTCTGGCGCCCGTCGCCGAAGATCTGGAACGGCCGGCCCTCCGCCAGGCGCCCGAAGAAGATTGCGACGACCCCCGCTTCTCCGTGAGGGTCCTGTCGTGGGCCGTAGACGTTCCCGTACCGGAGCGCGACGTGGCTTGTCCCGTACAGGCGGTTCCAAGTCGCGAGGTACTCCTCGCCCGCGAGCTTCGACGTCCCGTACGGCGCCAGCGGCCTCCGCGCGGCGGTCTCAGGGGCAGGCTCCTCGCACTCGCCGTAGATCGCGCCGCCCGTGGAGGAGAAGACGACCTGCGTCCCGTGCTCGCGAGCCGCCTCGAGGATCCGCGTCGTCCCGATCACGTTCACGTCCGCGTCGAAGGCCGGGTCGGCGACGGACACGCGCACGTCGGCCTGGGCGGCGAGATGGAAGCACGCTTCCGGCCGCAGTTCGCGGAAGACGTCCTCCACGCCTTCGCGGTCGCGGATGTCGACCTGGGCGAACGTTGCTCCCGTGTGCACGCGCTCGCGCCGCCCGTGCGAGAGATCGTCGAGGACGACCACCTCGTCGCCTCGCTCGACGAGCGCGTCCGTGAGGTGCGAGCCGATGAAACCGGCACCGCCTGTGACGATGGCCCGCACGCCTCGTATCCTAGGCTCGCTCAATGTTCATCACCTTCGAAGGCGTCGACGGCTCGGGCAAGACCACGCAGACGCGCCTGCTCGCCGAACGTCTCCGGGAGGAGGGCCGCGAGGTCGTCGCCACGCGCGAGCCGGGCGGGACCGAGCTCGGCGAGCGGATCCGCGACCTCGTCCTGCACGGCGGTGACGTCACGCCCTGGGCCGAGGCCTCGCTCTTCGCGGCGGCGCGCGCCCAGCTCGTCGACGAGGTGATCCGCCCGGCGCAGGAGCGAGGGGCGGACGTCGTCTGCGACCGCTACATCGACTCGTCGCTCGCGTATCAAGGTGTGGCACGGGGCCTCGGGGTGGACAGAGTGCTCGAGTTGAACCTGCTCGCGACGGGCGGCGTCCTTCCAGACAAGACGTTCTTCCTCGTCCTGCCTGTCGAGGAGGCCGTGCGCCGGCGCGGAGGAGACGAGGACCGCCTCGAGGAGGAGGGCGCCGAGTTCGCCCGGCGCGTGGACGGGGCGTACCGCGAGCTGGCCGCGGCCTTCGCCAAGCGGGTCGTGACCGTCGACGCGAAGCAACCGACCGAGGAGATCGCGAGCTTCATCCGTGGAGAGCTTCGAGACCTTTCCTGAGCAGGAGGAGGCGAAGCGCCTGCTCCGCGCGGCCCTCGGCGAGGGCGTCGCGCACGCCTACCTCTTCCACGGCCCGGCCGGAGTGGGGAAGCGGCGGGCCGCCCTTGCGTTCGCCGGCGAGATCGTCGGCGACCCGGACCGCGTCGCGCGCGAGGCGCACCCTGACCTGTACGTGCTCGAGCCCCTCGGCGATCAGATCCGCATCGACCCGATTCGCGCCCTCCGCCGCGACTTGCACATGCGGCCGTTCGAGGCCGACCGGCGCGTCTATCTCGTCCTCGGCGCGCATCTGATGAACGAGGACGCGGCCGACGCGCTCCTGAAGGATCTCGAGGAACCGCCCGCCTACGCGGTGATCGTTCTGGTCGCCGACGAGCTCGGGCCGATCCCCGACACGATCCGCTCCCGCTGCCAGCTCGTCCCGTTCCGCCGCCTGTCGCGGCGCGCGATCAAGGCGTACCTGGGCTCGCGCGGGCTTGCGGGCGAGGAGCTCGAGATCGCCGCGCGCGTGGCCGCCGGCCGGCTCGACCGGGCCGAGCGCCTGCTCGACGCGAAGGCGGGCGATCGGCGCGCTGCCGTGCTCGGACTCGCCCGCGAGGTGTACCGGGACGAGGGCTTCCAGCCGGCACGCGCCGCGCGCCGGGTGGACGAGCTCTCGCACGCGCGAGGGTCCGAGGCGCGCGCGGCGGTCGAGGGCGCGGCCGCGCCCGAGGAGGCCGGCCGTGAGCTCGAGCAGCGCGCGCGCCGCGCGGAACGGGGTGCGCAGCGCGAGGAGGTCCTGGCCGCGCTCGACATCCTCGCGAGCTGGTATCGCGACCTCGTCGTCGTCGGCGCTGGGGCGGCGGAGGCTGCCATGAACTGTGACCGGCTGGCCGAGCTCGGCGAGGACGCGCAGCCTGATCTGGCCGTCCGGGCGGCGGGCGCCGCCGCAACGGCTCGCGACGTGTGGCGCTCGTTCGAGTTCAACGTCCAGACCGGGCTCGCGCTCGAGGCGCTCTTCGTGCGGCTACGCCGCGAGCTGACCGGGCCGCTCGGCGAGGTTACGTAAGTGCCCCTGACGCAGGCAGTCGCCGTCGTCTTCACGGGCGGCGGCCGGGTGTACTCGTTCGATCCGGCGGGCCTCGAGCTCGCCTGGAACGAGAAGGTGATCTGTCAGACGGCACACGGCCACGAGCTCGGCCGTGTCGTGAAGAAAAACCACGAGCTGGACGAGCCCCCGGCCGCCCCTCTGAAGAAGGTGATCCGGCGCGCGACGGAGGTCGACCACGAGCGTGCTGCCGAGAATCGTCTCGAGGCCAAGCGCGCCATGCGCGTCTTCCGCGAGCTCATCCGCCGCTTCGAGCTCGAGCTGAAGCCCGTCTCCGTGGAGATCGTCTTCGACGGCTCGCGGGCGGTTGTCTCCTACCAGGCTGAGACTCGGCCCGAGCTCGAGGGCATCCAGACGGAGCTCGGGCGTCGCCTCGGCCGCCGCGTCGAGCTGCGTGGCGTGGGCCCACGCGAGTGCGCGCGTCTCTGCGGGGACGAGGGCCTCTGCGGCACCGGCGAGCGGTGCTGCCGCCGGTTCCCTTCCCACGAGCAGCCGATCACGCTCCGTATGGCCAAGGATCAGGAGCTCCCGATGACATCCGGGCGGATCACGGGACTCTGCGGTCGGCTGCGCTGCTGCCTCGCCTTCGAGCACCCGCTCTACAAGAGCTTTCGCGATCGCGCGCCGCGAGTGGGCCGCCGCGTGGAGACGCCCGCTGGGGTCGGCGTGGTGACGGGCTACACCGTGCTCGAGGACATGTGCACGGTGCAGCTCGAGGGTGACGCGCGTTCCGTCGAAATCGCGATCGACGAGACCAGCGAGCTCGGGCGAAACGGGAACTGAGGCGGGCCACCGCGGGTAGCGCGGGGTAGCGAGCTGCTTACGGGCGCGAATCTCTGCGAGCCCGCGAAGAAAATCGAACGGCCCGGCGTCGAACGGGCATGAACACTTTTCGATCTCTCCGTCGCGGCGCCCTCGTCGCAGTCGTCGGCCTCGCCGCGTCGGTCATCCCGGCGCACGCTCAAGCCGCAACCCTCGACCTCGGCGCCTGCGGCAACGCGGTCGCCTCGCTCCAGCGTTCGCTCGCATCCGTCCACTACCCCACGGGTGGCACGGATGGGTGCTACGGCTCGGCGACCAAGCACGCCGTGCTCGCCTTCCAGCTCGCGAACGGGCTCCAGGCGGACGGCGTCGCCGGCTCCCGCACCCTACGCGCGCTTCGAGACCCGAAGCCCGTCGTCGCCCGGTCCCGCGGCGAAGGCGCCCACGTCGAGGTCGATCGAGGGCGCCAGCTGCTCCTCGTCGTCCGGGACGGACGTGTGACAGCCATCTTCGCGGCCTCGACCGGGAAGGCCGGCTTCACCACGCCCGCGGGCTCCTTCCGCGTCTATCGGAAGGTGGTGGACGGATGGTCGAACCAGTATCAGGCGCCGATGCCGTACGCGAGCTACTTCGTCCGAGGTGTCGCGGTCCATGCCGGGAAGATCCCCGGCTATCCCGCGAGCCACGGCTGCGTCCGCGTGCCCGCCGCCTTCGCAGCCACCCTCTACCGTCGGATGCCCAGTGGATCATTGGTTCTCGTCTATTGAGCGAAACGGCCTCGTCGTTCGAGCCCGCCTCCGCTTCACGCCGCGCGGAGGCTCGGCTCGTCGCCCGCGCATCGCGGGGAGACGCTGATGCGTTCGCCGCGCTCGTCAAGGGCTACGACAGGCCGCTCCGGGCTCTCGCCTACCGGCTGCTCGAGGACGAAGGGGCGATGGACGATGCGCTCCAGGACGCGTACGTGAAGGCCTACGTGAACCTCCCGAACTTCGCCGGGGCGTCGAGCTTCGGAACCTGGCTCTACCGGGTCGTCTACAACACGTGCCTCGACGAGCTGCGGCGACGAGGCCGCCGTCCGACGCTCATGACCGCGGAGCCACCTGACGAGGCGGCCACCGGCGACCCGCTGGCCGCGGCAGAGCACGCGGCAGATCTCTCCCGGGCTCTCGCGGGGCTCGATCCCGAGCTTCGCGCGGCGGTTCTGCTCGTCGACGCAGAGGGCCTGAGGTACGAAGAGGCCGCTGAGGTGCTCGGCATCCCCGCGGGGACTGTCGCGTCGCGGCTCAATCGGGCCCGCGCGCTGCTGCGCCCGGCGCTCCTGGGGGAAACGCGATGAACGACGACACGCGCCCACGCCGGGATGCCGAGCTGGGGGCGGCGCTTCGCGCGCTCGAGGTCCCCGAGCACGCGCCGGACTTCGACGCGAGACTGCGAGGGCGGCTCGAGCGGGAGCGGCCGGTGCCGGAGCGCTCGAACGTGATCTCGTTCCCGCGGCTGCGGTTCCCGACCCTGACTATCGCGACCGTTGCGGCGGCAGCCGTCGCGGCAGTCGTCTTCTTCGGCATTCAGGGGGCCGACGTACGGCAGGTCGGGTCCGAGCCTGCGACCGCGGCCAGGATCACGGCGCGCATGGCACAGGCGCTCGCCTCGGCGAGCAGCCTCACCGGAACCCTGACGATCCGGAATCGCGAGGGCGAGCTCGGCGGCGTGCACACGATGCGCTGGACGTTCGCGCTCGACGCCGAGGGGAATTTCAAGATCGTCGAGGAGGGCGCTCCGGGCGCTCTCATCTTCCTCGCCGCTCAGGGGAGAGAGGTCTCCTACGGCGCCGAGCCGGTCTACGGCGACCGGCGCGGGCTTGCGCCGGGGCCGCCCGACCAGGGGCCCTCGGAGTCCATCCTCCAGCGCGACCTGGGATCGATCGTGCGGGCCCTGGCGTCGACGCGCGACGTGCGCGTCACGGAGGTGACCTACCGGGGACGGCCCGCCTGGGTGCTCCGGGCGCAGAGGTCGCTTCGGCTCGTGATTCCCGAGGACCCCACGGATCGAATCGCCGTGACCGTGGACAAGGAGACGGCCTTTCCCGTCCGCATCGTCGAGACTCTGCGCGGGCGTTTCGTCAGCGAGATTCGGATCGATCGCCTGCGCGTGGATCCCGAGCTGCCCGTCGAGACCTTCCGCCCCTCGCCTCCGCGTGGGAGCCGACCAGACATCAGCGACGTCGGCTTCCGAAGCGCGGACCAGGAAGCGGCGGAGCGCGTCGTCGGCTACGTGCCGCTCGCGCCCGCCTGGCTTCCCGAGGGATTCGCCCGTGCGGAGACGGCCGTCGCACGCGTCACCGACCCGACGGCGTACGGGCGAAACCCGGTCTCGCGCAGCGTCGTCTCAACGGCCTACCGACGCGGGCTCAGCCGGGTGATCGTCACCACGAGGCTCCTCGGCCAGGATGCGTCGGCGTGGAGCGACCCGCTCGCGCTGAACGAGAACGTGACGGACAAGGGGCAGCCGTTCGAGTTCGCCGGCTTCGCCGGCTTCCTAGTCGTCAGGGCCGGCGACGTGCCGCACGCCTGGGGGCTCGACGATCGCTTCGTCGTCACGGTCTCGGGCGACCTGACCCGCGGCGAGCTCGTGCGGGTGGCACGCTCTCTCGCGCCCCTGGACGGGCCGTGAGCTGGCCGCGCCCTCGTTAGACTTTCTCTGCTCCGCGGGGGGGTAACTGGAGCAGCCGGGCAGGACACCCGTCGATCGCGAAGAGCCGGCGCTCGCCGGCGTTCTCGCCGAGCTGCGCGAAACCGAAGCGCGGCAACGCGCGCTGCTGTCCGTCTTACCGGACCTGATGTTCCGCCTCCGTCGGGACGGCACCTATCTCGAGTTCGCCGGCGACCTGACCCGTCTCGCGACGCCGGCGGAGGAGCTCCTCGGCTCGAACATGCACGAGATCCTCCCCGCCGACGTGGCCGGCGCGCTGATGGGGTGCGCGGAGCAAGCACTGAAGTCGGGACAGTTGCAGACCGTCGAGTACAGGCTCCACACGCTCGCGGGTGAGCTTCGCGACTTCGAGGCGCGCGTCGTGCGGGTGCGCGAGGACGAGGTCCTCGCGATCGTTCGCGACGTGACGGAGTACAAGCGCCGAGCAGGAGCGGCGCGAGATTCGCGCCCGCGTCGTCGGGGCCGAGCTCGCGGAGCGCCGGCGGCTCGAGCGCAACCTGCACGACGGCGCGCAGCAGCACCTCGTCACCGCCAACCTGATCCTCCACCTGGCAGAGCGCGACCTCGGGCGCGATCCCGTCGCGGCCCGCAAAGCCCTGGCATCGGCCCGAGAGGAGCTTGCCTCCGGCCTCGCCGAGATCCGGCAACTCGCTCAAGGGCTCGATCCGCAGGCCCTTGCGGAACAAGGCCTTGCCGCGGCTGTCCGTGGGCTGGTCGAGCGGGCCGTTGTTCCGGTCGAGCTCGAGGAGCTCCCGGCCGAGCGGCTCCCGGCGGGTGCCGAGACGGTCGCGTACTACGTTATTGCGGAGTCCCTCTCGAACGCGGCGAAGCACGCGAGGGCATCCCGAGTCGTCGTGGCCGCCCGGCTGCTGCCAGGGGAGCTCGTCGTGGAGGTCGCCGATGACGGCATAGGCGGTGCCGACCCGGGCGGAAATGGTCTGCGGG
>Ga0136614_10001064_pt1 | contig 15557 bp, 24 predicted proteins | sample AntDrymUQ2792106_2_FD_106643 | JGI IMG/M metagenome (GOLD analysis project Ga0136614, IMG submission 106643) | Polar desert sand microbial communities from Dry Valleys, Antarctica - metaG UQ279 (21.06) | ecosystem: Environmental > Terrestrial > Soil > Desert | place: Antarctica: Dry Valley... | reverse complement strand
GGAGAGTGACGTGATCCAGCAGGAGTCGCGACTGCGAGTCGCCGACAACACCGGAGCAAAGGAGATCCTTTGCATCCGGGTGCTCGGCGGTTCCGGTCGGCGCTACGCCGGAATCGGCGACGTCATCGTGGCCACCGTCAAGGACGCGTTGCCCGGTGCCGGCGTCAAGAAGGGTGACGTCGTCAAGGCGGTCATCGTCCGTACCGTCAAGGAGCGTCGTCGCCCGGATGGGTCCTACATCCGCTTCGACGAGAACGCCGCGGTGATCATCCGCGACGGCGGGGACCCACGGGGGACCCGCATCTTCGGCCCCGTCGGCCGTGAACTGCGCGACAAGAAGTTCATGCGGATCATCTCGCTCGCCCCGGAGGTGTTGTAAGCGATGTCAGGAGCCAAGACGCGCCAGCCGACCAAGGTCGCGCTGAAGAAGGCACCCCCGATGAAGGTCAAGAAGGGCGACACAGTCGTCGTACTGGCGGGCAAGGACAAAGGCGTCAAGGGCAAGGTCATCGCGGCCTTTCCGGAGACCTCCAAGGTCGTCGTCGAAGGTGTCGCACGGATTCGCAAGCACACCAAGATGAGCATGAGCCGGCGCGGTTCCCAGCAGGGCGGCATCCTCACCCAGGAAGCCCCCATCCACGTGTCGAACGTGATGGTCGTCGACTCCGACGGCACCGCAACTCGGGTCGGCTACCGCCACGACGAGGACGGCAACAAGGTGCGTACCTCGCGCCGCGGCAAGAAGGACATCTCATGAGACGAGAACGAGTGAGCATCGCAGCGAGGAACGAGCATCGGCGAGAGGGCGGGAGCATCGACCGAGCGCCAGCGAGGGAGGCGCGGACCGACCGGTGTGCGCAGCGCACGAGCCGGAGTAACGGAGCGGAGCGAGTGGTGCGCGGAGCGCACAAGGCGGGGCAATCAGCATGACCACGACGACAGACACAACCTCGGACGACGCGAACGGGCAGCGGGACATCCCGCGGCTCAAGGCTCGTTACCGCGAGGAGATCGCCCCGGCGCTGCGCGAACAGTTCGGGCTGGCCAACGTCATGCAGATCCCTCGGGTCACGAAGATCTCGGTCAACATGGGGGTGGGCGAGGCCGCCCGCGACGCCAAGCTCATGGACGGCGCCGTACGGGACCTGACCGCGATCACCGGTCAGAAGCCGCAGGTCGTCCGCGCCCGGCTGTCCATTGCGCAGTTCAAACTGCGTGAAGGTCAGCCGATCGGTGCCAAGGTCACCCTGCGCGGGGACCGGATGTGGGAGTTCCTGGACCGGCTCCTGAGCTTGGCCCTACCCCGGATCCGCGACTTCCGCGGGCTCTCGCCGCGTCAGTTCGACGGGCACGGCAACTACACGTTCGGATTGACCGAGCAGTCCATGTTCCACGAGATCAACGTGGACTCGATCGACCGCCAGCGTGGCATGGACATCACTTTGGTCACAACCGCGCGCAACGACGACGAGGGGCGGGCGCTGCTCAAGGCGCTCGGCTTCCCGTTCCGTACTGATTGATTCAGGAGAACGCAGCCATGGCCAAGAAAGCGCTCGTCAACAAGGCGAACCGCAAGCCCAAGTTCAAGGTCCGCGGGTACACCCGCTGTCAGCGGTGCGGCCGGCCGCACGCGGTCTTCCGCAAGTTCGGCCTGTGCCGGATCTGCCTGCGGGAGATGGCCCACGCCGGCGAACTGCCCGGCATCACGAAGTCCTCCTGGTGACCCGCCCACTGCTTGACCTCCCCGAATTCGCCCAGGCCGCGCACGCGCGGAACCGGGCGAGAAAGGCACCGACAAGCTCATGATGACTGATCCGATCGCGGACATGCTGACGCGTCTGCGCAATGCCAACAGCGCCTATCACGACTCCGCGGCGATGCCCTCGTCGAAGATCAAGACGCACATCGCCGAGATCCTCGAGCAGCAGGGCTACATCGCCGGCTGGAAGGTGAACTCGGTCGAGCAGGACGGCGCGACTCGCCGTGAGTTGGTGATCGACCTCAAGTACGGGCCGAACCGTGAGCGCAGCATCGCCGGTCTGCGCCGGGTGTCCAAGCCTGGCCTGCGGGTCTACGCCAAGGCCACCTCGCTGCCCAAGGTGCTCGGTGGCCTCGGCGTCGCGATCATCTCGACGTCGACCGGATTGCTCACCGACAAGCAGGCGACCAAGCAGAAAGTAGGCGGGGAAGTCCTCGCCTACGTCTGGTAGGGGTTTCGATGTCTCGAATCGGAAAGCTTCCGGTACCCGTCCCCGGCGGCGTCGATGTCGCCATCGACGGCGCCACGGTCACCGTCAAGGGACCCAGGGGCACCTTGAGCCACACCGTGGCCAGGCCGATCACCGTCGAGCGGGGCGAGGACGGCCAGATCCTGGTCCAGCGTCCCGACGACGAGCGGGAGTCCAAGGCTCTGCACGGGCTGTCCCGGACGCTGGTCGCCAACATGGTGACCGGCGTGACCGACGGCTACTCGAAGACTCTCGAGATCGTCGGAGTCGGTTACCGGGTCATGGCCCGGGGATCGGACCTCGAATTCGCGCTCGGGTTCAGCCACCCGGTGGTCGTTCGGCCGCCGGACGGCATCAGTTTCAACGTCGAAGCACCGACCCGGTTCAGCGTTCTGGGAATCGACAAGCAGCAGGTCGGAGAGGTCGCGGCCAACATCCGCAAGCTGCGCAAGCCCGAGCCGTACAAGGGCAAGGGCGTCCGCTACGCGGGCGAGGACGTGAAGCGCAAGGTCGGGAAGACAGGGAAGTAGTGATGGCAACCCAGACAGAGTCCCAGCGGCCCAAGCCGGTCGGGAAGGACGCCTCGACCAGGCGTCGGCTGGCGCGTGTGCGCCGGCACAACCGGCTGCGCAAGAAGGTCAGCGGCACGCCCGAACGTCCGCGCCTGGTGGTCAACCGCTCCACCCGGCACATCCACGTCCAACTCGTTGACGACCTGGCCGGCGCAACGTTGGCCAGTGCCTCCACGATGGGGCTGGACGACGATGGGGGCGACAAGAGTGCCCGGGCCCGCAAGGTCGGCGCGCTGATCGCGGAGCGGGCCAGGGCCGCGGGGATCGAGAAGGTCGTCCTCGACCGCGGTGGCAACGCCTATGCCGGCCGGATCGCCGCGCTGGCCGATGCCGCCCGGAAAGGTGGCCTGCAGTTCTGATGTATCACATGAGCGCACAACGCGACGGAATAGGGGCTTTCTGATGCCAGGACCACAGCGACGCGGGGCAACCGGCGGAGAGCGCCGCGACCGCCGCGACGGCGGTCGGGCCGGCGCGGAGAAGTCCACTCACCTCGAGCGGGTCGTGGCCATCAACCGGGTGGCCAAGGTCGTCAAGGGTGGCCGCCGGTTCAGCTTCACCGCGCTGGTGGTCGTCGGTGACGGCGACGGCCAGGTCGGTGTCGGCTACGGCAAGGCCAAGGAGGTTCCGGCCGCCATCGCGAAGGGTGTGGAGGATGCCAAGAAGAGCTTCTTCAAGGTTCCCCGCATCGCCGGGACGATCCCACACACCATCCAGGGCCGGGCGGCCGCCGGTGTCGTCCTGCTCAAGCCGGCCAGCCCGGGTACCGGTGTCATCGCCGGAGGTCCGGTCCGCGCGGTCCTCGAGTGCGCCGGTATCCACGACGTGCTGTCCAAGAGCCTCGGCTCGTCGAACCCGATCAACATCGTGCACGCGACCGTGGCCGCGCTGCAGGGCCTGGTCCGTCCGGAGGAGATCGCGGCGCGCCGCGGCCTGCCCCTGGAAGACGTAGCCCCGGCCGCGATGCTGCGGGCCCGTGCGGCGGGGGTGTGAGCGTGGCCAGGCTGAAGATCACCCAGACCGGTTCCCGGATCGGTAGAAAGCCCAACCAGCGCGAGACGCTGCGATCGCTGGGCCTCAAGCGCATCCATGATGTGGTCGTGAAAGAGGACCGACCCGAGATCCGTGGCATGGTGGCTACCGTGCCGCATCTTGTGTCGGTCGAGGAGGTCGAATAGTCATGACGATCAAGCTGCACCATCTGCGCCCCGCCCCGGGTTCGCACAAGAAGAAGATCCGGGTCGGCCGGGGGGCGGCCGGCAAGGGCAAGACGGCCGGCCGCGGTACCAAGGGCCAAGGTGCGCGTCGTAACATTCCGGCTCGATTCGAGGGTGGCCAGACCCCACTGCACATGCGGCTGCCCAAGCTGTCTGGTTTCACCCCGCGCAACAAGATCCCGTACCAGGTGGTCAATCTGGACCGGCTGGCCTCGCTGTTTCCCGAGGGTGGCGAGATCGGACCCGACGAGCTCGTCGCGGCCGGCGCGGTGCGCGGCAACCAGCCGATCAAGGTGCTCGGCGCCGGCGAACTCAGCTCGGTGGCGCTGCGCGTGAGCGCGCATGCCTTCTCGGCCAGCGCCAAGGAGAAGATCACTGCTGCCGGGGGCAGCACGACCACGCTCTAGAACCGAGCACAGCCCCTGCTGCGCCCGTCAGCGGGCTAGCAGGGGCTGATCGCTATCATCGTTGAACTGCTTGCTCAGGAGGACACGTGCTTCAGGCGTTCGCCGCGGCGTTCCGGACGCCTGATCTACGCAAGAAGATTCTCTTCTCGCTGTTCATCATCGCGCTCTACCGGCTCGGGACCACGATTCCCGGTCCTGGGGTCTCGGTCCCCGCGATCAACGCCTGCATCGAGCAGGCCGAGGCCGGTGCCGATCGCGACATCTATTCCCTGGTCAACCTGTTCTCCGGGGGTGCGCTGCTGCGCCTGTCGGTCTTCGCGCTCGGGATCATGCCCTACATCACGGCCAGCATCATCGTGCAGCTGCTGGTCGTGGTCATCCCGCGCTTCGAACAGCTGAAGAAGGAGGGGCAGGCCGGACAGCAGAAGCTGACGCAGTACACCCGCTACCTGACGATCGCTCTGGCGATCCTGCAGTCCACCGCCGTCGTGGCGCTGGCCAAGAGCGGACAACTGTTCCCGGGCTGCAACCAGACCATCATCCCGGACGAGTCGATCCTCAACCAGGTCATCCTGGTGATCACGCTGACCGCTGGGACGGCGATGATCATGTGGTTCGGCGAACTGTTGACCGAGAAGGGCGTCGGCAACGGGATGTCGTTGCTGATCTTCACCTCGATCGCAGCCCGGATGCCAGCCGAGGGCGGCAACATCCTGCAGAGCCGCGGTGGCTTCGTCTTCTTCCTGGTCTGCGTCCTGGCCCTGGTCGTGATCACCTCTGTGGTCTACGTCGAGCAGGCCCAGCGCCGGATCCCGGTGCAGTACGCCAAGCGGATGGTCGGCCGAAGGATGTACGGCGGGACGTCGACGTACCTGCCCTTGAAGGTCAACCAGGCAGGTGTCATCCCGGTGATCTTCGCCTCGTCCCTGCTCTACCTGCCGCAGTTGCTGACCCAGTTGCAAGGCGACGAGACCGGGCCGGTGCGGCAGTTCTTCGAGAACTACATCATCGATCAGTCCTCGCCGGTCCACATCGCGGTGTACTTCGCGCTGATCGTCTTCTTCACGTACTTCTACGTGTCGATCACGTTCAATCCCGAGGACCGCGCCGATGACATGAAGCGCTACGGCGGCTTCATCCCGGGCATCCGGCCAGGTCGACCAACTGCGGAATACCTGCAGTTCGTGCTCTCCCGAATCACCCTGCCGGGCTCGCTCTACCTGGGCACCGTCGCCGTACTGCCGAACCTGCTACTGGCCGTGACCGACAGCAACAACAACCAGAACTTCCCCTTCGGTGGTACGGCCGTGCTGATCATGGTCGGCGTCGGCCTGGAGACCGTTAAGCAGATCGAGAACCAGTTGCGGATGCGCAACTACGAAGGGTTCCTCCGGTAGCGCCGTGTCAGGAAGCGGTCCTAGCCCAGCCACGCAATGTCCCGGCGCGCCCCGGCCGCTTTCGTGAGGCGGCTCTGATGCATGTCGTTCTGGTCGGCCCGCCGGGTGCTGGCAAGGGAACGCAGGCACAGCTCATCGCCGCGCGGCTGCAGATTCCGCATGTGTCGACCGGTGACATCTTCCGGGAGAACGTCAGCGAGATGACCGAACTCGGCCGGCAGGCCAAGACGTTCATGAACACCGGAGAACTGGTTCCGGATGCGATCACCGTGGCGATGGTGCGGGACCGGTTGGCCAAGCCCGACGCCCATGCCGGGTTCATCCTCGACGGCTTCCCGCGCACCCTGGTCCAGGCCGAACAGTTGCAGACGACACTGGCCGAGCTGGACGAGAACCTCGACGTCGTACTACAGATGAAGATCGACGACGACGAACTCGTACGTCGGCTGTCCGGCCGGCGCGTCTGCAAGGGCTGTGGACGGATCTGGCATGTGGACTACGACCCCACGTCGGTCGACAACAACTGTGATGAGTGCGGCTGCGGCCTGTCCCAGCGTGACGACGACCGACCGGAGACCATTCGACGGCGGCTGCAGGTCTACCGCGAACAAACCGAGCCGCTGGTGGACTTCTATACCGAGTTGAAGCTGCTCGCTGTGATCGATGCGATGGGAACGGTCGATGAAGTGACGCTCCGATCGGTTCAGGCGCTCTTGGAGGCGAGGTCGGCATGATCCAGATCAAGACGTCCGAAGAGATCGCGCTGATGCGTTCGGCGGGCCTGATCGTGGCCGATGCCCTGGCGGCCATGCGTGCGGCCGTGGCTCCCGGAGTGAGCACCCAGGACCTCGATGCGATCGCCGAGCGGGTCATCCGGGATGCCGGCGCCGTACCGTCGTTCCTGGGCTACCGAGGCTTTCCCAAGACGGTCTGCGCCTCGATCAACGACGAGATCGTGCACGGCATCCCGAGCCGGAAGCGCGTGTTGGCACAGGGCGATGTGATCTCACTGGACTGCGGCGCGATCTACCACGGCTATCACGGCGACTCCGCGATCAGCGTGGCCGTGGGAGCGGTGGCCCCGGAGGTGGTTGCGCTGCTGGCGGTCACCGAGGCCTCGATGTGGGCCGGCCTGTCGCGCGCTCTTGTCGGTGGCCGGCTGACCGATATCAGTCACGCCGTCGAGGCATCCGTACGGTCGCACTCCCATCCGTACGGGATCGTCGATCACTACGGCGGGCACGGCATCGGCACCGAGATGCACCAGGACCCCCACGTGCTGAACTTCGGGCGGCCCGGTCGTGGACCCCGGCTGGTCCCGGGCCTGTGCCTGGCGATCGAGCCGATGGTCACTCTCGGCGACCCGGCCACCGTCGAACTCGACGACGGCTGGACGGTCGTCACCAAGGACGGCTCGTTCGCAGCGCACTTCGAGCACACCGTGGCAATCACCGCCGACGGACCATTGATCACCACCGCTCATGACGGCGGTCGGGCCGGCCTGACCGAATACGACGTCTCCGTCGCCATCTAGCGTCACACGTTGTCCAGACGCACTGCTACTGGACGCGGGCTTGTGCCAGTCGGCTCTCGGACATCCGCGTGCCATGTGCGACATCCGCGTTGCTAGTCGGCGTAGTTATGGTCAACGGCAGTGTCAGTCACGGACGGCACGGGCAAAGGCGGCCATGATGCGCTGGCGCAAGAGCATGGGCCGGTCGAACTCGGCCCAGGTGACCCGGACGACCTGATAGCCCAAGTCACGCAGCCGGTCCTCGCGCCGCTTCTCGGCGATCAGTGCCTGCCGACCGTCGGCGCCCCCGTGTTTCATCATCCCGTCGAACTCGATGATGGTCCGCTGCTGCTCATAGAGGAAGTCCACCGTAGTCACGGTGGACGCTGACAGCGGTCGAGCACCGATTGCAGCCGTTGCTAGTCCGCGCAACGTGAACCCGGTCGAGGGTGGCATGCCACACCGGAAGACCCAACTCGGTCAAAGCCGAGTAGTGGCTCGCAGCAACCCGACCCGCGAACCTGTGTACTACTGCACGTGCGGCTAGTCGATGCTGTTCCTCGTGCGAGGCCCCGGCAAATGCGGATCGGGCGGCATAGGCCCCGCGACCGATCCGTACGACTGTTCCCTTGCTGGACAGGCGGCTGAGCGACTGGCGGTCGTACCCACTGGCGAGAGCGTCCGCTGCCGTGAAGAACCCCCCGGCAACCCGAGCCTTGGCAACTAGAAGATCGTTCATCCGGACAGGGTCGCGGAGCAGCAGGCTTGCCGATCAACTCAGCTCTGCGCTGTGGACACATAAGTCGCGGGTGTGGAGGCTCGACCTGAACCTGTTAGGTCTCACCTGGCTCGCGGGCATTCGCGCGCCGAGTACGAGATGCGTGTGCCTAGACAGCCGCGTCCAGCGGTCCTTTCCGCGGTTAGGCTGGAGGAGTGAGCACGCCCGAGGAGCCGAGTCGGCCCGAGCTCCGGATCGGTGACCGGGAGCGTGAGCAGGCGGTCACCCACCTGGGCACCGCCTTCGCCGAAGGTCGGCTGGACCTGGCCGAGTACGACGAGCGGGTGGCTTCGGCCTACGGCGCGAAAACCGCCTCGGACCTCCTGCATCTGACCGCAGATCTACCTTTGGCCACGCGGGAGCATCCGGCGCAACCAGCTGCCGGCGCAGCCAGCAGGTCACACCGCGGAACCAGGAGGCGGACGGCTGTCGAGAATCGTCCGGGGACCCAGGTCGTCTACCCAGGCTGGCTGCGCGCCGCATGGCTGACCTATGCCGCTGCGGTCTCGATCAATCTGGTGATCTGGCTCATCGTGAGCGTGAGCACTGCGAACCTGGCGTACTTCTGGCCGATGTGGGTCGCCGGCCCGTGGGGTGTGATCCTGGCTTTCCGTACCCTTGCCTACCGGACGGGGCCGGCTTCGAGCCGCACGGACCAAGCCAAGGGTCGGCCCACCTGAACCGGCCGGCCGCGAGGCCACCCAGGTTGGCCGGTACGCGCGGGACCGCGTATGCTGGTCTACGGCGTTCGCGCCGCCCGTTTGGCGTGCTGTGGCCGCATCGCTCCGGGCGCCTTCTGCGAGTTCGTCAGTAAGCCCCTTTCATGCCGGATTGCGGCGTGAGCGTGTTTCCAATGTCCAACCACCACCGGTAAGGAGGATCGCGGAGCTATGGCAAAGAAGGACGGGGCCATCGAGGTCGAAGGCCGAGTCGTCGAGCCACTGCCCAACGCGATGTTCAGGGTGGAGTTGGAAAACGGGCACAAGGTTCTCGCGCACATCTCCGGAAAGATGCGTCAGCACTACATCCGGATCCTTCCCGAGGACCGGGTCGTCGTGGAGCTCTCGCCCTACGACCTCACTCGTGGCCGCATCGTCTACCGGTACAAGTAAAGGAAACCGACCGTCGTGAAGGTGCAGCCCTCAGTCAAGAAGATCTGCGAGAAGTGCAAGGTGATCCGCCGTAACGGGCGAGTCATGGTCATCTGCGACAACGCTCGGCACAAGCAGCGCCAGGGCTGAGCTCGGCAGAGCAGACCGGTTCGAACTAGTCGCTTCCATCAGGAGACCACACACACATGGCACGTCTGGCAGGCGTCGATCTTCCCCGCGAGAAGCGGCTCGAGATCGCACTCACCTACATCTTCGGCGTCGGTAAGACCCGGTCCCAGCAGGCCCTAGCGGCCACCGGGGTCGACGGCAACCAGCGCGCCAAGGATCTGTCCGAAGAAGACCTGATCAAGCTCCGCGACTACATCGACGAGCACTTCCGCGTCGAGGGTGACCTGCGCCGTGAGGTGGCCGGTGACATCCGTCGCAAGGTCGAGATCGGTTGCTATCAAGGCATCCGGCACCGCCGCGGGCTGCCCGTACGCGGTCAGCGCACCAAGACCAACGCCCGTACCCGCAAGGGTCCGAAGAAGACCATGGCCGGCAAGAAGAAGGCTCGGTAAGGAGTCACATGCCTCCCAAGGCTCGTGCGGGTGCCAAGAAGGTGCGCCGCAAGGAAAAGAAGAACATCGCGCACGGCGCGGCCCACATCAAGAGCACCTTCAACAACACGATCGTCACGATCACCGACCCCAACGGCAACGTGATCGCTTGGTCATCCTCGGGTCAGGTCGGGTTCAAGGGCTCGCGCAAGTCCACGCCGTTCGCAGCGCAGATGGCCGCCGAGAGTGCGGCACGTCAGTCGCAGGAGCACGGCATGCGCAAGGTCGACGTGTTCGTCAAGGGCCCGGGCTCGGGACGGGAGACGGCGATCCGCTCACTGCAGGCCGCTGGCCTGGAGGTGGGCTCCATTTCAGATGTGACGCCGCAGCCGCACAACGGCTGCCGGCCCAAGAAGCGCCGCCGGGTTTAGGAGACAGAAGATGGCTCGTTACACCGGGGCGGATTGCCGCCTGTGCCGCCGGGAAAAGGTCAAGCTGTTCCTCAAGGGGAGCAAGTGCGAAGGCCCGAAGTGCCCGATCGAGATCCGCCCGTACCCACCGGGTGAGCACGGCCGCGGCCGCAGCAAGGACAGTGAGTACCTGCTGCAGTTGCGCGAGAAGCAGAAGACCCGTCGGGTCTACGGGATCCTGGAGAAGCAGTTCCGCGGCTACTACGCCGAGGCCAACCGCAAGACCGGCAAGACCGGCGAAAACTTGCTGCAGATCCTCGAGACCCGGTTGGACAACGTGGTCTACCGCGCCGGCTATGCCATGTCGCGGGACATGGCCCGCCAGCTGGTCCGGCACGGTCACTTCCTGGTCAACGGCTCGAAGATCGACATCCCGTCCTACCGGGTCAGCGTCAACGACATCATCGAGGTCCGCGAGAAGTCGCACGACATGACGCCGTTCCTCATCGCCCAGGCCAATGCGGGCAGCCGCCCCATCCCGGCCTGGCTCGAGGTGATCAGTTCCCAGCTCAAAATCCTGGTCCACTCGCTGCCCCTTCGAGCCAACATCGACACCCTGGTCCAGGAGCAGCTCATCGTCGAGCTGTACTCGAAGTAGCGCTCACCCGCATCCCGGGTAGACAGAAGCCCGGGCGCGGAGCACCGCACCACTCGCGGCGTCATATAGCGGTCGCCCGAGCCTGAATAAGGAGAACCACAGTGCTCATCACCCAGCGCCCCACCGTCAGCGAAGAGACCGTCGACGAGTTCCGTTCCCGGTTCTCGATCGAGCCACTCGAGCCGGGCTTCGGCTACACGCTCGGCAACTCCCTTCGCCGTACCCTGCTCTCTTCCATCCCAGGTGCGGCCGTCACCAGTATCCGGATCGACGGCGTGCTGCACGAGTTCACGACCGTCCCGGGCGTCAAGGAAGACGTCACCGAGATGATCCTGAACCTCAAGGGCCTCGTGGTCAGCAGCGACGTGGACGAGCCGGTCACGATGTACCTGCGCAAGCAGGGCCCCGGTGACGTCACCGCCGCCGACATCGCCGCGCCGGCCGGGGTCGAGGTGCACAACCCCGAACTACACATCGCCACGATCAACAAGAAGGGCAAGCTCGAGGTCGAACTCGTCGTCGAGCGTGGTCGCGGGTACGTCCCGGCCACCCAGAACAAGGCCAGCGGCCAGGAGATCGGGCGCATCCCGATCGACTCGATCTACTCCCCGGTCCTCAAGGTCACCTACAACGTCGAGGCCACCCGGGTCGAGCAGCGTACGGACTTCGACCGGCTGGTCGTCGACGTCGAGACCAAGCCGTCGATGGCGCCGCGCGATGCCATGGCATCCTCCGGTGCCACGCTGGTCGAACTGTTCGGCCTGCTCCGTGAGCTGAACTTCGAAGCTGAGGGCATCGAGGTCGGGCCGTCCCCGTCCGAGGCCGCGGACATCGCCAACTTCTCCATGCCGATCGAGGACATGGACCTGACCGTCCGTTCGTACAACTGTCTCAAGCGTGAGGGCATCCACACCGTGGGCGAACTCGTCACCCGCAGCGAGGCCGACCTGCTCGACATCCGCAACTTCGGGCAGAAGTCCATCGACGAGGTCAAGCTGAAACTCGCCGCCATGGGCCTGGCGCTCAAGGATTCGCCGGCCGGCTTCAGCGGTGGCGGCGTGGAGACCTTCGGCTCGGACTACGACGAGACCTTCGGCGGCCAGTTCAGTGGCAGCGGCGCGGGTGTCCCGGAAGGCCAGGGACCGGCAGCGGCCGTCGATGACATCGATTACGCCGAGACCGAAGAACTCTAAGAGGAGATCAGATGCCCACGCCCACCAAGGGTCGCCGGATGGGTGGCTCATCGGCCCACCAGCGGTTGATGCTGGCCAACCTCGCCACGGCGTTGTTCGAGCACGGCAGGATCCGGACGACCGAGTCCAGAGCCAAGCGGCTGCGCCCATACGCCGAACGCCTGGTGACGATCGCCAAGCGCGAAGATCTGCACTCTCGCCGGCTGGTGATGAAGACGATCCGTGACAAGGAGATCGTGCATCACCTCTTCGCCGAGATCGCGCCACGGTATGCCGAGCGTCCGGGTGGCTACACGCGGATCATCAAGATCGGCGCTCGCAAGGGCGACAACGCTCCGATGGCCATCATCGAACTGGTCGAGGCACTCACGGTCGCCCAGGAGGCGGTCGGTGAAGCCGAACGGGCCCGCGGGACGCGCTTCTCCCGGCGCCGCGGGGCCGTCGCGCAGGACACTCAGCTGGTCGACGACTTGGACGACGACGACCTCGACGACGATGTGGACGACGACGAGGACGAGGACGAGGACGACGATCTCCAGTCCGATCTCCTGGTCGACGCCGATGACGATTCCGACGATGACGATTCCGACGACGACTCCGCGCCGTACGGTTCGGGTAGTCACGGGCCCACTGCCGACGGCTCGGCCCCTGAGGGGTTCGCGATCAAGGGCAACGCCAACTCGATGAAGTTCCACCAGCCCGACGGCCAGTGGTACGAGCAGACCGAGCCGGAGGCTTGGTTCGCGACGGTGGCCGATGCCGAACGAGCCGGATTCACCGAAGCCGGTTCCTCGGCTGACGGTGACGACTAGGTCTCGTACGACTCTGCGCGGCTAGGCGCATGAACGAAGACGGGCCGACCACCGAACCGGGTGGTCGGCCCGCTTGCGTGCGGGTACGACTGGACCTGTCCTACGACGGGGCCGGCTTTGCCGGCTGGGCAGCTCAGCCAGGGCAGCGCACTGTTCTCGGCGTTGTGGCCGACGCCCTCGCGGTGCTGGCTCCAAGCTGCGGCCCGGTGACGGTGGCCGGGCGTACCGACGCTGGTGTCCACGCGACCGGGCAGGTCGCCCATGTCGATGTCTGCACCGAGGAGTGGATTCACGTCGGCGACCTGCGGGCGAGGCTGGCCGGCGTACTACCGCTCGACGTACGGGTCCGTGAGGTCCGCGAGGTGCCAGCCGCCTTCGACGCCCGTTTCGCCGCGCTGTGGCGCCGATACGTCTACCGGATCAGCGACGCACCTTGGGGCGTGGAACCGTTGCGACGCACCGACACACTGCATTGGCGCCGATCCTTGGACGCTGCCGCGATGCAGCGCGCGGGTACGGCACTGCTCGGCACCCATGATTTCGCCGCGTACTGCCGTCGTCGCGACAACGCGACGACCATCCGCGAACTGCAGCACCTCACGATCCAACGAGACGGTCAGCTGCTCGAGGTCGACGTCCAGGCCGATGCCTTCTGCCACTCGATGGTGCGCAGCCTGGTCGGTGCGCTGCTCGCGGTCGGGGACGGCCGCCAACCGGCGCAGTGGCCGGCTTCGCTGCTGACGCAGTCCAGCCGGGCCGGGGACGTACAGGTCGCCCCGGCTCACGGCCTCACCCTGGCCGAGGTCGGCTATCCACCCGACGACCACCTTGCCAGCCGTATCGGGACCACCCGCGCCGTCCGCGACCTGCGCGGCGCGGCCGAGCGCCCCAGGGAAAGCGCATAGGCTGCGCGAATGTTGACTGCCCTGCTCGTGGGAATGCTCGGCTCGAGCGCTCTCGTGTTCGGCGGGATCCTCGGCTCATACTGGCGGCCTCCGCGTTGGGTCACTGGTGTCTTCCTGGCTTTCGCCAGCGGCACCTTGATCAGTGCGCTGGCATTCGAACTCTTTCCGGAAGCGGTCGAACTCGCTGGCGTGTTACCCGCTGCTGGCGGACTGTTTGCGGGGGCGACGACGTTCGTGGTGATCAACGCCTGGTTGGACAGCCGCGTGGCGGCGGGGGCAGGAGAGCCCACCGCGATTCCCGTCCCTGATCGAGCCGCCGAGTCGATGGCCGGCGCCGAGGCCGACCAGAGCGAGAAGGTGGAACAGGCAGCCGACGAACGCCGTCCCGGCGGGCCCGCTGGCTCGGCCGTCGGATTTGCCTTGCTGGCCGCTGTGACCCTCGACGGTGTGCCGGAGAACACTGCGTTGGGCGTTTCCCTCATCGCCACCGCCGATGTCGGCATCACGGCGGGCAGCCTGGCCTTGCTCTTCGCGATCTTTGCGAGCAACTTCCCGGAAGCCATGGTCGGTGCCATCGCCATGCGTGCAGCCGATAAGTCGCCACGCTTTGCCATCGGCATCTGGTCGGCTGCCGCCCTGTTGCTGACCATCGCCGTCGTCCTTGGTTACGGGGCGCTGAGCGGAGTCGACGAGACTGCGCTCGGTTTCGCGCTGGCCTTCGCCGGCGGAGCCGTGCTGGCGAGCCTGGCCGACACACTGATGCCTGAAGCATTCGAGCGAGGTCGACCGGCGAGCGCACTGGCCACCGCTCTGGGATTCCTCATCTCCTTCGTGCTCGCCGAAGGACTCTGAGGTCTCGTCCGGTACGTTCGCAATTGGAGGCGTGAGGGCGCCTGGTGGCCCCCGCGGTCTTCAAAACCGACGTGGCCCGGTATCCGGGTCAGGCGGGTTCGATTCCCGTCCGCCTCCGCACGTGCTTCGCCGTACGCGCCACCCACCCAGCGTTTCCCCTCAGGAAACGGAGTCTCCTCAGGGTGAGCTATCCTCGCAATGCGCCCATGATCTACGTCTTCGCTTCGGACGAAAGGCCCAACTGATGGTTCGACGCAGACGCCCGGCACTACCCCGGCTGACCCAGCCGTTGGTCCGGGACAAGAGCATTCTTTCGGGGGGCGAACTCCGACCGGCGACCTGGGACGAGGCTCTCGACCGGGTGGCGACCGGATTTGCTGCCGCACGCGACACGTACGGGCCGACCTCGTTCGGAATGTTCAGCTGCTCCAAGGCGTCCAACGAGACTAACTTCATCGCCCAGAAGTTCGTCCGTTCGGTCATCGGCAGCAACAACATCGACTCCTGCAACCGAACTTGACACGCTCCTAGCGTCGTCGGTCTGGCGGCAGTGTTCGGGGCCGGTGGTGGCACCAGCTCCTATAGCGACATCGAGGACACCGACTTCATCGTCCTGTGGGGATCCAACGCGCGCGAGGCACACCCGATCTTCTTCCACCATGTGCTGACGGGCATCCGCAACGGCGCGAAGATGTACGTCGTCGACCCGCGACGCACGACAAGCGCGCAGTGGGCCGACCAATGGCTTGGGCTGGAAGTGGGCAGCGACATCGCGCTGGCCAACACCCTGGCCCGGGAGATCATCTCTGCCGGACTCGTCGACGCCGAGTTCATTGGACGCGCCACCACCGGATTCGACGAGTTCCGCGAGAGTGTCCAAGAGTGGACTCTGGAACGTGGTGAGCAGGTCACCGGCATCCCCGCCGCACTGATCAAGGACCTTGCCCACTCCTACGCCACCGCT
>Ga0136614_10001063_pt1 | contig 15566 bp, 17 predicted proteins | sample AntDrymUQ2792106_2_FD_106643 | JGI IMG/M metagenome (GOLD analysis project Ga0136614, IMG submission 106643) | Polar desert sand microbial communities from Dry Valleys, Antarctica - metaG UQ279 (21.06) | ecosystem: Environmental > Terrestrial > Soil > Desert | place: Antarctica: Dry Valley... | reverse complement strand
GTGAAAAAAGTGCCGTTGCTGCGCGGCAAGACCGTTTTCAATCTTTTCTTCGAGAACTCGACCCGGACGCGGACGACGTTCGAAATTGCCGCCAAGCGACTCTCGGCGGACGTCATCAACCTGAATATCGGTGTGTCGTCCACCAGCAAGGGAGAAACGCTGCTCGACACGGTCGACAACCTGGTGGCGATGGATGCGGACATCTTTGTCGTGCGGCATGCGCAATCGGGGGCCCCGCATTTGATCGCGCAGCATCTGACGGCGAAGCGCGCGACGCACGTGCACGTCATCAACGCCGGCGACGGCCGCCACGCGCATCCGACGCAGGGGCTCCTCGACCTCTACACGATCCGCCATTACAAGCCGGAGTTGCACCATTTGACCGTGGCCATCGTCGGCGATGTGTTGCACTCGCGCGTCGCGCGCTCGCTCATTCATGGCTTGACGACGCTTGGCGTGCCCGAAGTGCGGGTGATCGGTCCGAAGACGCTGCTGCCGGCGTCGGTGGAGGCGATGGGGGTCCGCGTGTTCTACGACATGCGCGAGGGCTTAACCGGTTGCGACGTCATCGCGATGCTGCGGCTGCAGGGGGAGCGGATGAACGGAGCGCTGCTGCCCTCGGGGGGAGAATTCTATAAGCAGTACGGACTGACGACGGAAAAGCTTGCGCTGGCCAAGCCGGACGCGATCGTCATGCATCCGGGACCGATGAATCGGGGCGTGGAAATCGAATCAGCGGTAGCCGACGGGGCGCGTTCGGTGATTTTGCCGCAAGTGACGTTCGGCATTGCCGTACGGATGGCGGTGATGAGCATCATCGCGGGAAATTGATGACAATCGAGATCCAACGCGGCCGTCTGATCGATCCGGCGAATGGCGTTGACCGCGTCACGCCGCTCTATATCGACGCAGGCAAGATTGTCAGAGTCGGTGAGGCACCGGCGGGATGGAATGCAGAGCGCGTCATCGACGCGCACGGATTTATCGTCGCTCCCGGTCTCGTCGATCTTGCAGTGCGGCTGCGCGAACCGGGATTTGAATACAAGGCGACGCTTGAATCCGAAATGGACGCCGCACTTGCCGGCGGCGTCACGAGTCTCGCGTGCCCTCCGGATACCGACCCGCCGCTCGACGAGCCCGGCTTGGTCGAGATGTTGAAAGCACGGGCTCAAGCGCGCAACGCGGCGCACGTCTACCCGATCGGCGCGCTCACCGTGCAGTTGCAAGGCACGGCGTTGACCGAAATGTGCGAACTGGCCGAAGCCGGATGTGTTGCGTTTTCGCAAGCCGATGTGGCGCTGGTTGACACCCAGGTGCTGCATCGGGCGATGCAATACGCAGCGACGTTCGGGTTCTGCCTGTGGCTGCGTCCGCAGGATGCGCATCTGGCGAAGGGAGGTGTGGCGCATGACGGTGAGGTCGCGACCCGCCTGGGCCTGCCCGGCGTTCCGGCGGCCGCGGAGACGATTGCGATTGCGACGATTCTCGCGCTGGCCCGCGACACCGGTGTTCGCGTGCACCTCTGCCGGCTGTCCACCGCCGAAGGCGTTGCGCTGGTCCGCGCCGCGAAGAAGGAGCGGCTGCCCGTTACCTGCGACGTGGCGATCCACCACTTGCATTTATGCGATATCGATATCGGGTGGTTCGATCCGCATGCGCATCTCACCCCGCCGCTGCGCTCGACGCGCGATCGCGCTGCGCTGCGCGCGGGTCTCGCCGACGGCACGATCGATGTGATCTGTTCGGACCATTCACCGGTTGACGATGACGGCAAGCAGGTGCCGTTCGCCGAGTCCGAACCCGGTGCGACGGGACTCGAACTCCTGCTGCCGTTGACGCTCAAATGGGCGGCGGAGGAACAAGTGAGGCTGCCAGCGGCGCTCGCCAAAATCACGTCGGCACCCGCTAAGCTCCTGGCCGCCGACGCGGGACAGCTCGCAGTCGGGAGCGCGGCGGATATCTGCATATTCGATCCGGACGCCTTTTGGACGGTCGAGCGTGCAGCGCTTAAGAGTCAAGGCAAGAACACGCCATTTCTCAATCTGGAAGTGCCGGGCAAGATACGCTGGACGCTCGTCGCAGGGCAGGTTGTGTATGAAGGATGACGGTGAAAAGCACGCAGACCATCACGACACCCACCGCAGGTCTCCACGCCGGCGAAGAGAAAGTGCCGACCAAGGACGGTTCGATACCGGCGTACCACGCGATGCCCGCGAGCGGAAGCAATTTTCCGGTAATCCTCGTCGTCCAGGAAATCTTCGGCGTGCACGAGCACATCAAGGATGTCTGCCGCCGCCTTGCCAAGGAAGGCTATTTTGCGATCGCGCCGGAGCTCTACGCGCGGCAGGGCGACGTGTCGAAGATGGCGATGCAGGATATAGTCAGCAACATCGTGTCCAAGGTACCCGACGAGCAGGTGATGGCCGATCTCGACGCGACGGTCGCCTACGCACGGACGACCGGCAAGGCAGACGTCGCGAAGCTCGGCATTACCGGATTCTGCTGGGGCGGGCGGATCACCTGGCTCTATGGCGCGCACAACGCGAACGTGAAGGCGGGAGTCGCATGGTATGGCCGCATCGTGGGGCAGCCTGCCGCAATGACGCCCAAACACCCGATCGACGTCGTTGCGCAAATCAACGCGCCGGTGTTGGGACTCTATGGTGGCGCCGACCAGGGCATTCCGAACGACACCGTCGAGAAGATGCGCGAAGCGCTGAAGGCTGCGGGAAAAACGAGGTCGGAGATCGTCATTTACCCGGATACGCCTCATGCCTTCCACGCCGATTACCGGCCGAGCTACCGAAAGGAGCCAGCCGAGGACGGCTGGAAGCGTGCACTGGCGTGGTTCAAGAAGAACCTGGCCTGACGTTAGCTCTCGCCCGGCAACGATAGGGGCGATCGCGGTCGCCCCTATCGTAAGCGCAAACGTCCGGTCTCGACTTCCCATGGAACTCGCCAATCGTCTATCTTTCCAGCCATGGATTGAAGCAGCGGGCGCCGCAACGTACTAAGTCTTCGGTGTTGCGGGTTACGATCGTCATGTCGTGCTGCAGGCTTGTGGCGGCGATTAGGCTGTCGATAACAGGCAGCGGCTCGCCGCGCATTTCCGCGGTTCCGATCAGCGCCCCCCAACGAGCGGCGACGCCCGCGTCGATTGTCAGCACCCGCTCGCGGAACCGATCCGCAAGTTCGCGACGTACCCAACGCTCGAGCTTGGCTTTCTTTACCGAATCGGGCAGCCTAGCGATACCTTTTTCGAGTTCGCCGATAGTGATAACGCTCAAGAACAGCTCATCTTCGTCGCATCGCTGGATCCAGCCAACGACAGCGACGTTCGGCCTTGGCTTGACCAGTTCGGAAATGACGCAGGTATCAAGAAGCCAACTCACAACTCCACTCGCCGGCCGACGTCACGGCTGCGCGTGAGATCGAGCGCGACTCCGCCCAATGGCGACTTGCGGAAAAAATCTACGAGGCCGCTTTTGGGCCGCCGGGTAAGTTTGCAATACTCGCTCGCCGCGACCACGACAACCGCGTCGTCACCCCGCAGGGTGATGATCTGCGGTCCTTCCTCTGAGGCTTTCCGCACCACCTCGGAGAGACGATTTTTCGCCTCCTGCAATTGCCACCTTGCCATGAGCTCCGACCTCTCAATCGCATTTAGCTAGACAGTCTAGCTATTTTGGGCCGCGCGAAGCGCAGCGTCAAGCGGGCTGCTGATGGAACGCCCTGCCGCTGTTAGTGGTTCTGTCGAATCGTGTACACCGACTAATCAGCGTGTGAAGACTTCTTCCATGCTCGTATGCGAACCTCGCCTTTACCCCATCGTGGGGGCATCGGGACCACGCCTAGGAAGGACCAGGGCATCGAGGACCCGGCGACGGAGACCCAGCACGCACGCGAAGCGGAGCGTCGATCTCTGTCTACGCGGGACTGCACATCGCAACTGAATCCGGACCGGCACCTTCCGCGATCCAACCCCTCTGGATCATTACATCGCGCAGTTTGCGGTCGGTGACGTACCGGTGGTTCACATCCGCCTTGCCATTGAACAGGCGGAAAACCGGCTGAGTATTTCGCGGACACGCTCCCGTCACGGGGTGCGGTGCGAACACATGGAACGCTGAGCGTGACTCAAGCGACCACACCAGCGGCCACTCCTATCGTGCGCACCCTATACACGCCAGGCGCGACCGCGCCGAGCGGCGCTCTCAGCGTCAGAGGTGTGGGTAGGAAGCAGCCGCGACCGGTAGCCGGAACGATTGCGTACTCAACGAGGACTTCACTACCTGCTTTCGTTACGTTGCGGACCTCTATGTCGTCTGTACAGCTGTTCCCGTTGACGGACGCCAACAATCCCACCAATTGCCATGGGGTGGCTGGATTTGGGACGACCTCCGCGGTCCATTGGGTCATGGCGGTCGTAGGCCATGCCAAAGCCGCAAGTGTGAAGACGGCAGCGACGTTGCAGGTCGAAGCGCGAGGCATGCGCGTCCGTGGTGAGAAGCAGCAACGCAGTTTAACGTCGCGGCTATAGCAAGACAAGCTTGCGCAACATGGAACGTCCCTCGTCGAACTGAGCCGATGGAGCAGGTCAGGTTGGATCGCGTTGGCCTATTTCCAAAGATATACGGGAGTAGAAGCCCGCATAACCCACTTCCTCACTTACTCTTCGGTGTTCGTCCCATCGTGAAGAACTCGTCGTTCGGGCGCATCGCGATCATGTTGGCCATCCGGTTCGAGAGCGCGAAGAAGGCGGCGATCGCGCCGATATCCCACGCGTCTTCGTCGGAGAAACCGTGCGCGCGCAGCGCCGCGAAATCTTCATCGCCGATCGTGTTGCTCTCAAGCGCGACCTTCAGCGCGAACGCGAGCATCGCCTTTTGCCGCGGTGTGATGTCGGCTTTGCGATAATTCACGGCAACCTGGTCGGCGATGAGCGGATCCTTCGCGTAGATGCGCAGGATTGCGCCGTGCGCAACAATGCAATAGAGGCAATCGTTGGCGCCGGACGTGGCGACGACGATCATCTCCCGCTCGGCTTTGGTCAAGCTGCCTTCCTTTAACATCAGCGCGTCGTGATACGCGAAGAAGGCCGTGAATTCCTCCGGGCGATGGGCCAGCGCCAGGAAGACGTTGGGGATGAATCCCGCCTTCTCCTGTACTTCGAGCATCCGCGCCCGGATGTCCTCGGGCAGCTCCGTCATATCGGGGACTGGATAGCGACTGATCGCGCGAGTATTCATGCGATTGCTTGGATGTGCATTCGTATCAATCCAATGGTGATGCCAATATGATTTGCGCTGGCTGACGTGCTAATCGATGTGAGAAACCCGCCACCAGTTCTTCGTTCCTATTCGTTACACCAATCTTCTCCGACGAGACGCCATGGATCAGAAAGTATCGCACCTTCCCCCCGCTGACATCAACGTCCTCAACCCGAATCGATCGACGTACTGCGCCGCTTTACCCCGATCAAATCGTGATCGGGGTCGGTTTCGATAGAGCGTACGGGTGCGTGCGGCTAGATCCCGAGTGGACGCTCGCGGCAGTGGCGCAATTCCCGCGATTTCGGACGACTACTCGATCACCCGGTCGACACGCAGCTGCATCGACGACGGGATCTTGATGCCGAGCGCCTTGGCAGTTTTCATGTTGATCGCCAGTTCGTAGGCAGTCGGCTGTTCCATCGGAATGTCGCCCGCCTTCGCGCCGCGCAGAATCCTCGCCACCATGTCGGCACCGCGGCGCCACATCCCGGGGAAGTTGAAGCCGTACGACATCAGTCCGCCGGCCTCGGCCCACTGGGACTGATGGAACACTGTCGGCAACCTGGCCTTGAGCGCCAGTTCCGTAATCTTGCGCCGCGCCGGTACCCAGAGCCCCGATCCGAGCACGAACAACGCATCGGCGTTGGCGCGCACAGCGTCGGTGAATCCGGCTTCATAGTCGAACGGCGGGCGCTTGAAATCGACGACATGGAGCGCGAGACCCAGTCGCCTCGCCGCATCCTGCGCCACGGCGAGCTGCCCCGCCGTCTGGTCGTTCGCGAACACCGCCACCTTGCGGGCGCCCGGCAACAGTTCTTTCAGCAGCTCGAGCCGCTTGCCCGGCAGCTCCGATTGAATTGCCGTCACGCCGGTGATGCGGCCACCCGGCCGCGCCAGGCTGGAAACATGGCCGGTGGCGACCGGATCGAAGTCCACGGCGACGAAGACGATCGGCGTGTCGCGATTGGCCTGCTGTAGCGCCACCAGATTGGCTTCGGCGCCGCCGGCAAAGAAGACGTCGCATTTCAATTTCGCAAGTTCCGCGGCCAGCGCAGGCAGCCTCTCGAGCTTGTTGTCGCCATGGCGCCGTTCGATTGACAGGTTGCGCCCCTCGACGAGACCGAGCTCGCCCAGGCGCTGGACGAACGCGAGGCCGTATGGTTCCTTGTAGCTGTCAGAAACGCTGAGCCAGCCGAGGCGATAGCTGCGCTCGGCCGGTTGGGCCCAGGCCCATCGCGGCACGCCGAATGCGCCGGCGCCGATCGCAATCAGCAGTTTCCGCCGCGATATCACTCGATCACACCATTGGCGCGCGGCATCTCGACACCCCCCGAGTGGTTGGCCGGAACGGACAGGGGACTCTAGGCCGCTGCGGACAGGGGGTCAAGGAACGACATGACGGGCCGACAGGAACGACGGGCCGATAACCAAAACGGCGCAAAAAACCGCATCCCGCGAATGTCTGCGACGGGGGTCGCAAGCAGGCGTTCTAATTAATCGTTTGCCGCAAACACCAACAGCTCCGTGTCCGGCGTCGCTTCGTACCGGAAAAGTCGTGCTTCCTACGACGCGGACTTAGCGCGCGACAATCTTCTGTGCCCAACGCGAGGCAACTTCGCCGCGGTCCGCAATCAGGATCAGTGGCGGATTAGGGGGACCGCATCCCCGACCTGCTTCTTCTGCTGTTTGACCGCCTTCTTCTCTTTCGGAGTCAGCTGGGGCTTCTTCTTTGCTTGCTTCGGGGGCTGATGGGACATGGTGTTTGCTCCTGATGGATCGATGGCACGTCGTGGTGCAGTTTGACTATAGGCCCGCGGCGGGACAAATGTAAGCTGCCACAGTAACGTGGTACTCGGGCGGAACGCCGGCGGTCCACCAGGCACGGAATCGGCCAGAACCGGTCCCTCGCGAGCGCGACCGCATGCGGACCGTCAGTCCAAATCGCCAATGCGAGCAGCGGTGTCGGGGCGTCCAGTAAACGTGCACGCGTGCGCCTCCTTGATCGTCGCAGCCTTCGTCGGCTTTTTCACGGGCAGTGGGGAACTCGCCTTGGACTTGTCGGCACGCAGATCATGACGAGGCCAGCAAAGTCACGGTGCCCCACACGACCAGCAGAATTCCTGCGCCCCGGCCGATCCAGTGGCCTGCTGGGACAAGCTTTTCGATAAGCACGAACAACGCGACGCCCGCGATCCAAGCGAAGTTCATGACACCGCCGACGAAGAGCAACAACATGAGCAACCAGCAGCAACCGACACAGTAGGCGCCGTGACGCAACCCCATAACGAACGCGCCGCGCGCCCCGGGGCGCCAATACGTCACTATGAAATCAAGAGGCGAGCGGCAGTGCCGAAGGCAGGCCTGTTTCAACGGCGTCCACTGGTAAAGGCCGGCGGCGATCAGCACCGTTCCCGCCAGTGCGATGCTCGTTGTCTGCATCATCGGCGACATCAAAGCGACTTTCTCCAGTCCATACTGAAGCACTGTCGCTGCCAGGCTGAATGCAGCCCAGACAGCGATATAACCGAAGGCGAAGGCGGCTGACGCACTCGCCGGTTCGCCTCGCTCGCTGCTGCGCCGAGCGATGGCGGCGTACAGCAGGATGATCGGCGCGGCGCTCGGCAACATCATGGCTGCCATCATCACAGCCCACATGACGAGCACGAGCACCGCCCAGCCGAGTGTCCAGGGCCCGGTGCTCATCGGCATCAGCATGTCGCCCATCGCTTGCATCATGCCGGCACCGCTGAGCAAGTACGCCCAAGACAGAACGACCACGAACAGCAGGCAGGAAACGACGAGGACGCGATCGCGCCGCAGCGCCCGCTCGATGACCGAGCCGCCGATCACTTAAGGCACCTGCGGCGGTTCGAGGCCGCCGGCGGACAGATCCCTAAGCCGCCACGCCTTGCGGCGTCTGCACGACATGGGCCAGCGTGCTGTGCCCGCCCACCGTGCTGAACTTGATGGCCCCGCTGCTGCGGATGTTGGACGAGGCGACCTCGCCCACGCGGTGCTCGAAGCCCTCCGGCATAACGATCTGAATGCGGTGCGGAGCGCCGGTCAGTGGGTTCTTGATCGGTTCCACCTCGGTTTCGAGCACGCCGGGGATGACAAGCCGCGCGGTCCGGGCGGTCTCATTGAACTCGAAGGTCACCGGAGCAAAGATGGGATCGTGCATCTTGCTCACAATGAGGCTGCAGATGTGGAAAAGCGTCCCTTCGGCCGAATTCTGCCCCGACATGATGTTGAACAACGCTTCCCGCTGCTCGGGGCTGGCGCGCTCTTCAATGATCGGTTGCAACTGTCCATTACCTTCGTGTAAGGGGCCCGGGAAGGAGACGACAGCGAAGAAGGTCAGTCCGTCCAGGCTCGTGTTCTTGAAATGGCCCTTGGTGATGCGCATGCCCAACAGGCCCTTGCAGTCACCGTTGGTCGGCTTTGCGTTGAAATCGCATGGACATCCAAACGCGCAGGTGCAGTTCTTCATCCATTCGCCTTCCAGGCGCCAGTCCGCGTGTGCCATGATTTTGTCCTCCTATTGCATACGTTGAGACGATCGCGGCGGGCATTTCCGTGCCGTCATCACACCTTCCCGCTCTCAGCCCGCGATAGAGCGAAATCGCCAGCAGAACTCTGGCGGCAGGTCGGCGTGGCTGATCGCCGCGCCAACCGCGTTGCAGGTGGTAGTTCGACTATGTACCGATGCGGGACGGTGCGCAATCCCCACGTTCAGGCACCGTGAGTCTGGGGCAGACTGCCGCACAGTCGGCTGTGGCCAGTAGTGACAGGCCGTAGGGCCAGATCGGCAATGTCAGGAACTTGGCGGGTAACGTCTCATTGCGCAGGCGGCACGTAGCCGGCCGGCATTTCCGCGCCGCCGCCGAAGAAGTGCTTTTCCATCTGCTCGGCGAGCCACTTGCGCGCTCGCGCGTCGGCCAAGCTTAAGCGATTCTCGTTGACGAGCATCGTCTGCTGGCGCAGCCATTGTTGCCACGCCTCCTTCGACACACTCTCGTAGATCCGCTTGCCGAGTTCGCCGGGGTACGGCGAGAAATCCAGGCCGGGAGCTTCGCGGCCGAGCTTGATGCAGTTGACCATGCGCGCCATGGGGCGCCTCCTCAAAACGATTTGCGGTAAACCAGCGATTTTCGCTGGTAATTGTAGAGCGCCTTCTTCTGCTGCGGGAGATCGGCGACCGTTGCGACGCGAAATCCCCGTTCCAGAAACCAGTGCGACGACTTCGTCGTCAAGACGAAGAGTTCCTGCAACTTGAGCTTGCGCGCGCGTGCCTCGATCTCCTGCAGCAACGCCTCGCCGTACCCTTCGCGGCGAAAGTCCGGATGCACGGCCAGCGCGGCGAGCTCGCCCAGGCGCTCTTTCGGAAACGCATAAAGTGCCGCACAACCGACGATATGACCATCGTACTCGGCAACGACGAATCGTTCGATTTCGCTTTCCAGCCGTTCGCGCGATCGGCGCACGAGGACGCCCTCTGCCTCCAACGGTTCGATGTTCGCCAGGATGCCGCCCACGTCATCGATCGTCGCGCTGCGCAGGTGCGCCAGCGCAGTCGATGCGATCATCGTGCCGACGCCGTCGCGGGTGAAGAGCTCGAGCAGCAGCGCACCATCGTGGTGACGGCTGATGAGGTGCGCACGCTTGACCCCATTGTCGCAAGCGCGAATCGCCGCGGGCAGAAAAAGCCGCACGTCCGCGCTGAGCTTGCCGGATTTAGCGAGCAGTGCTTCGGCATCCTTGGTCGACATCTCGGTGAGCAATTGGCGGCGGCCGTTGCGCACGCCGTCGGCGTCCAGCAGGAAAATCAGCTTCATCGCCTCGAGCCGCACCGCGACTTGGGTCGCGACCTCCTCGACGGTAAGGTTGAAAATCTCCCCGGTGGGCGAGTAGCCGAGCGGCGAAATCAATACGATATCGCCGTCGTCCAGCCGCTGCTGAATCGCTTCGGTGTCGATCCGCCGCACTTCGCCCGTCAACTGCATATCGATGCCGTCCACGACACCCATTGGCTTCGCGGTCAGGTAGTTACCCGACGAAACGCGGTTGCGCGCGCCGGCCATCGGCGAGTTGGCGAGGCCAAGCGATAACAGCGCCTCGATCCGCGCTCGCACCTGGCCCGCGGCTTCGAGCACGCAGTCCATGGCATCGGCGTCCGTGATGCGAACCCCGTGCGCGTACCGGCTCGGAATGTGTTGCTGCGCGAGAATCGCCTCGACCTGCGGGCGACAGCCGTGGACCACCACGAGATCGATGCCCAGGCTGTGCAGCAGATTCAAGTCGTGGACAACGTTCAAAAACGAGTCGTCGGCGACCACTTCTCCGCCGAATGCAATAACGAAGGTTCTGCCACGAAAGGCGTGTACATACGGCGCTGCGGCGCGGATCCAGTGGACGAACGCGCGCATTGTCGCGGAACGCGCGTCGGGCGTGGCGTCGTGGGCGCGGAGCTTCGGTTTTAACGGCATCGGCGGCAATGGAGTGGCGCGGGATTATAGCGTTGACAGGATGGAAACCCGCGCGCCCTCTGCCGCTTACGGACATCCACGCGCGTCGGCTATCATTCCGCGAGAAATCGGACTCTCGTACGACGCTTTTGCATGGCTTCGCCTCTTCTCGATAATCTCAATCCCGAACAGCTCGCCGCAGTCACGTTGCCGCACGCATCCGCGTTGATCCTCGCGGGGGCGGGCAGCGGCAAGACGCGCGTGCTGACGACGCGCATCGCGTGGCTTCTCGCAACCGGACAGGCGGGGCCGTTGTCGATTCTTGCCGTGACGTTCACGAACAAGGCGGCGAAGGAAATGTTGACAAGGCTCTCGGTGCTGACGCCGGTCAACACACGCGGAATGTGGGTCGGTACGTTTCACGGGCTGTGTAACCGCATGTTGCGCGCGCATCACCGCGACGCGCGTTTGCCGCAACTGTTCCAGATCCTCGATACGCAGGATCAGTTGGCGCTGATCAAGCGCTTGTACAAAGCGCACGAGATCGACGACAACCGGTATCCGCCGCGACAACTGCAATGGTTCATTGCGCAGGCAAAAGAGGAGGGACTGCGGCCGAACATGGTGGAAGCCGCCGACGAGCTGTCGCGGCGTCAGGTCGAGCATTACGCGCTGTACGACGCGATGTGCCAGCGCGAGGGCGCGGTCGATTTCGCCGAGCTCCTTCTGCGCAGCTATGAGCTGCTGGCCGAGCACGAGTCGTTGCGCGAACATTATCGCCGGCGTTTTTCGCATTTGCTGGTCGACGAGTTCCAGGATACCAACACGTTGCAGTATCAGTGGTTGCGGATGCTTTCCGGACCGCACACCGCCGTGTTCGCCGTGGGCGACGACGACCAGTCGATCTACGCGTTTCGCGGCGCCAAGGTCGCCAACATGCAGCAGTTCGAGCGCGACTTCGGGCACGCGGACGCACCGGTCAAATTGATCAAGCTCGAGCAGAACTATCGCTCGCACGGCCACATCCTCGACGCCGCGAATGCGCTTATTCGCCATAACCAGGCGCGTTTGGGGAAAAATCTCTGGACGAGCGAGCGCAAGGGCGAAGCGGTCCGCGCTTTCGCCGCGCCGTCGGATTATGATGAGGCAAGGTTCATCGTCGACGTTGTGCAAGGTCTGGCGAGCGACGGCGTAGCGCTCGATGACGTGGCGCTACTCTACCGCTCCAACGCGCAATCGCGAGTGCTCGAGCACGCGCTGTTCGGCGCGGGAATTCCGTATCGAGTCTATGGCGGCATGCGTTTTTTCGAACGCGCCGAGGTCAAGCACGCACTCGCGTACCTGCGTCTCATTGCCGCGCCGACGGACGACAGTGCGTTCCTGCGCGTCGTGAATTTTCCACCGCGCGGGATTGGCGCGCGCACGCTCGAGCACTTGCAGGATTTCGCCGGGGTTCAGGGGAAGGCACTGTGGGACGTGGCGGGTGCGGGTGCGGGCGCGGAGTCCGCAAAAATCGCGGGAAAAGCGGGTTCGTCGCTCAAGGTTTTTGTCGGACTGATCGGGTCGTTGCGCGCCGCGACCACGTCGCTACCGTTGCCCGAAGCCGTCGAGCATGTCATTGAGCACTCAGGATTGCTCGCGCACTACCAGGCCGAAAAAGATGGCCAGGACCGCGTCGAAAATTTGCAGGAGCTTGTCACGGCCGCGCACGCATTCGTGCGCGAGGCGCAGCTTGCGACCGATGCGCCGATGCTCGCTGATCGCGTCAATCCGTCCGCAGCGTCGCCGGACTCCGGTCCGGATGAAGGGGCGACCGATGCGCTGACCGCGTTCCTCGCGCATGCGGCGCTCGAGGCGGGTGACACGCAGGCGGCGGAAGGCCGGAGCGCGTTGCAGCTCATGACCGCGCATTCGGCGAAGGGGCTCGAGTTCCACACGGTGTTCGTGACCGGTTTGGAAGAAGGCCTGTTCCCGCACGAGAATAGCCTGTCGACAGCCGACGGGCTGGAGGAGGAGCGGCGCCTCATGTACGTCGCGATCACGCGCGCGCGACGAAGACTGTATCTCACGCAAGCGCAAAGCCGCATGCTGCACGGCCAGATGCGCTACAACATTCCCTCGCGGTTCCTGGCCGAGTTGCCGCAGGAAATGCTGCAATGGCTATCCCCGTTCCGCGGCCGCTCGCAGGAGACTGATGATGCGCATTGGAACCGCGTGACCAAGGCGCCGCACGCCACAAAGCCCGCACTATCGTGGCGCATCGGGCAGAGCGTGCGTCACGCCAAGTTCGGGCTCGGCGTCATCATCGATTCGGAGGGCCGCGGCGCAGACGCCCGCGTGCACGTGAATTTCCGCGACGGCGGCTTGAAGTGGCTTGCACTCGATTACGCCAAGCTCGAAGCGGCTTGACATCCGGCGGATCAAGGTGCCGCGTCGGTGGCTGCCGCACGGGAGGTCAGAGGCGCGAGAGTCTCGCCCGCATGGAATACGTCACGGTAGCTGACAAAATCGGAAATGTGCAGCGTGGCGGTGAAAAATAGCAGATAAGGAAGCAACAACACCGGCACCAGCACCGTGGCGACTGGTGGCGGCAGAATCAGGATGGCGACTCCCAGAAAAACTCCCGGCAGCACACCACCAAAAAGAAACACGGTGAGCGCGTACACGATCAGCGGCTTCCAGTTGGCGAGCGATGCTTTGAGGCTCGCCACCAACGCGGCGCCCGGTTTCGCATCCTGAAACACGACGAGCGCCGGTGCCCACCAGGTGGCCATGAGCACAGGCGTCATCAGCAATGCGGAAAAGAGCATCCCGCGCTGGAGCACGGAATCGGCGAACGCCGCGGCGATTTCCTCGTCGCTCATTCGCGCGTCCGACGTCACGAATGCGACGAGCTTGCCCCCGTCCACGAGGGCCGAGCCGTACATCGCGAGCGTCGCACCCACAAGGAAGAAGACGCCAATGGGCAACAGCGCCACGAGATTCGCGCGAAAGCCCTGGAACAACTGGCCGAACGAAGGCGTGCCGCCGCGCTCCTGCGTCCATGCGGCGGCCAGCAGGCCCACGGCAAAGACAGGTTTGGCGATCGACAACAGCACGGGCCCCAGGAACGGGACGAGGCGCACCAGAATCATCAGCACGAAATACGCGAGCAACAATAGGGTCCAGGACAGTCGCGCGCGCATGAACATCGTGAACGCGCGGTGCAGCCACACGCTGCCCTGCCGCGCATCGTAGCGCGTGAACAGGAAATCGCTGGGGATGTCGCTCATGCTTAAGGTAGTGGCGGAGCGCTTAAGGAAGGCGCGCTGGCCTGCCCACCCGATCGCGCAGGACGCATTCGAAGTGTGCGGGGTCGTGCGCGTGCGTCAGCTCACCCAGCCGCGGCAAATACAGATCGTATAGCCGCGACAGCCAGAAGCGCAGCGCCGCAGCGCGCGACAATGCGGGCCACGCGACGCGCTCGTCGGCGTTGAGCGGGCGAACGCGCTCGTAGGCGTTGACCATGGCAGCTACGCAATCGGGATCGACGGCGCCGGTGCCGTCGGGAACGCACCAATCGTTGACGGTGATTGCGAGGTCATAGGCAAAGTAGTCGGTTGCCGCGAAACCGAAGTCGATGATACCGGCGACGCGGTCGCCGGCGAACAGCACGTTATCGGCGAAGAGATCGCCGTGAATCGCTCCGCGCGGCAGCTTTCCGCGCCCGTAACCGGTCTGAAACTTGATCTCGCCATCGAGCAGCGCCGCCTGTGCCGGGCTCAAGAATGAGCGTACGGCACGCGCCGCCTGCCGCCACCACGCCGGTCCGCGCCGGTTGGTGAGGCGCATCCGGTAGGACTGCGACGCAACGTGCAGACGCGCCAGCGCATCACCGACCGCCGCGCATTGCGCAGCGGTCGCTCCACCGGACGGAGCGCCGTCGATGCGTTCGACCAGTCCCGCAGGTTTGCCGTTCAACACCGAAAATAACGCGCCGGTGCGATCGGGTATCGGCGCCGGAACTGCGACGTTCGCCTTGGCAAGATGCGCCATGAGATTCAAATAGAAAGGAAGTTCGGTCGCAGGCAGACGCTCGAACAACGTCAGCACGTAACGGCCGTTGCCCGTCGTGACGAAATAATTCGTGTTCTCGATGCCGGCGGCAATGGGCGCAAGGTCGGTCAACCCACCCACGGTATAGCGGGCGAGCCACGCGTCCAATTCTTCTGCGGTTACCGTCGTGTAAACGGACATGCTGGGTTCCGGTACGCGCTACTTCGAGTCGCACCGGACGTCGGGTGCTACTACTTCAGTTCACCACGAAAACAAGAGCCACATCGGCACCTTGAGACCCGACGGCAGCGAATCGTAGCGTATGTATGTCTGGCCGTTGGCGTCGGGCACAAGGAAGTAGGACCGCCCGGTGAGCGGGGTCACGCGGAGATAGCGCAATTCGCCGTTGATGCGAACTTCTTCGACCGTTTCGGTTTCCCGCCGGATGATCGTGACCTGTGGCTCGAGCTCCGGGTCGCCTGCCAGGTCGCGTAACGGCGGCGGTAAGGTCGGCGGCGGAAGCTTCGGCGGCGTTACCGGTTGCGCGAAGGTCATGCTTGCGTGCGCGAGCAGTGCAGCGAACAACGCGGGTGCTAACCTGACGCGAAATGAACCGCTCGACATCGTTTGATTCTATCAAGCCGCGCATCGGCGCGGTGTCATCCGAACTCCTACAGGTTGAGCATTTTTTCGCGCTCGGCGCGGGTCGGCTGAAAACCTCGGCCCTCGTAGAATTTGAAGATCGCCTCGACGATCGCCGCAGGTTCTTCGATGATCTGGACCAGGTTCATAT
>Ga0136614_10001057_pt1 | contig 15583 bp, 9 predicted proteins | sample AntDrymUQ2792106_2_FD_106643 | JGI IMG/M metagenome (GOLD analysis project Ga0136614, IMG submission 106643) | Polar desert sand microbial communities from Dry Valleys, Antarctica - metaG UQ279 (21.06) | ecosystem: Environmental > Terrestrial > Soil > Desert | place: Antarctica: Dry Valley... | reverse complement strand
GTCCTCATCGACGATGCGATGGAACGACGCGCCGCCCGCCGCTGCGAACGGCGTCTCGATCTCTTCGCGCGCGGTGAGCCGCGCGCGCACCTCTTCCGCGAAACTCGTCGGCGGTGTCGGCTCGCCGGTGGGCGGAGCCGTCGGCGTTCTCGGCTGCTCTGCTCGCTCTCGATCTTTCCCGCCGCGCCGGCTGCGGTCTCTGCGTCCGCGCCGCTCGTTGCTCATCTCTGTCTCTTCCGTCGGCTGTGGCCGCCCGGCGACGACAGGCGCGGCCATCGCCTCATCATCTTCTTCTTCGGTCTCGTCTTCCGCGTGCTTGCCCATTGTCAGCAGCGGCTCGGCGCGCTCTTGCGCCGTCTCAATCTGCCGCTCGCGCTCGATGCGGGCGCGCTCCAATTTCTCGGCGGCGGCACGCACGACGGCTTCCGCTGAAGCGTCGCCCTTCGACTTATCGACGACGATCCGCTCGAACTCTTCTTCTTCATCAAAGAAGTCCGAGACGTAGAGGAAGGCGTCGCGTTCCAACCCGATGTCCACGAACGCCGATTGCATTCCGGGCAGGACGCGCATTACGCGCCCTTTGTAAATGTTGCCGACGATGCCCTGATGGCCCTCGCCGCGCTCGATGTAAAACTCCGTGACCTTGCCATTCTCGATGATGGCGATCTTTTTTTCGCGCCCGTTGACGCTAACGATTAACTCTTTCGGCATAGACTTAAAGTGGTGGCTCCGATACAGCCGCGCGCACGTCTTCAATAGTAGGAGCGGCGTCTGTGGTGTGGGAAATTTATGATCGCAACGCGCCATCGGCGCAGCCGGTCGAATAGACAAGACATATAGGTGTTAAGAAAAGAATTGAGCCACGAAGGAACACGAAGACACACGAATGAGTTGGCAGCGAAATTAGGCAGCGCCGCGACATCAATTGATGGGGCGGGCGCTGATTTTTTTCTTTCGTGCTAATTCGTGTCAATTCGTGGCTAACTTTTTCTTGCAGTCTATAGATTGCGATACATGAAGCGACGCCGGCAGTCCGGCGTGCTATCCGGGCAGATGCGGTGTGTGGAGTGGCGGAGGTCAAGCCGAAAGTTGAATTGAAAGACGAATTGCCGTCCGCAGAAACAAGGAGCGAAATGCGCTGAAGACCACCGCCCGGCTCGTTAGGCTTCGGGCGCGCAGAAGTTTCTACTCCTCTGCGGGAAAGCGATCAGAACTGTTCACTTGAAACTCCGGTCAGCCGCAGTGCGCGCGCGCCGGGTGAAGCGACCGGAACGAGTTGTCTCCGCACACGGATAAAATCCCCCGCGCCGGCCCTCTCCCGCCTGCTCACCGCTCCGGCGCAACGCGCGCCTGCCGTGACGTCTCGCGCGACTGATGCGCGCCAAGCCGCAAACGGCTCACTGCAACCTCAAACACCTTCAAGAAAAATCAGCTAAAAAATAGCGACTCTCAAAAATCTGCGTCTCGTCCCTGCCGGGAGCGCAGGGCAAATTCTTACTCACGATTGATTCGTGAAAAGCGCCGCACCGCAGACACGCTGGCAGGACGAGGCACGAGGAGTATAACTAGTCCAAAGTCCAAAGTCCAAGACTAGTTCAAAGTTCAAAGTTCAAGGTTCAAAGTCAAAGACCTGTTTTCGACTTTGAGCTTTGAACCTTGAACTTTGAACTAATCAATTGACGAATCTTCGCAACTGCACGCTGACGACGAAGCCGATGGCGATGAAGGTTGCCAGCACTGAGGAGAGGCCGGCGCTCATCAAGGGGAGCGGGACGCCGATGACGGGTAACATGCCGAGGGCCATGCCGACGTTGATGAAGATTTGAAAAGCCAAGCCGCCGACGATTGCCATGATGACGAGCATTCCGGCGCGGTCGGGCGCGCGGCGGGCCCCGATGAGCAGCTTCGTCAGCAAGACGGCGTAAGCAATGAGCAGTAGGAGCGAGCCGGCGAAGCCGGTGGTCTCCGCCGTCACTGCGAAGATGAAGTCCGTGTGCGGTTCAGGCAAAAATTTCAGACGGCTCTGCGTGTATTCGTCCGATTCGCCGCGCGTTCCCGTCATGCCGCCCTTGCCGACCGTGACGATGGATTGCCACGTGTGATACCCGAAGCCCCGCCGGTCGGCGTTCTCCGGATCGAGGATGACGTTGATTCGCTCTTGCTGGTAATGCTTGATCTGGCCGGTCTGGACGCCGACGACATAAGCCGCCGGGATCAGTACCGTACTCAGGACGAGTGCGGCGACGACGACCGACATGCGGATCGAAGAAAGAAATAAAACGATCGCGAGCAGCGGCATGTACGTGATCGCCTGTCCCGCATCCGGTTCTAGCAAGATCAGCCCGACCGGCAACGCGAGGATCGCCACGCCGATCAACATCTCTTTGAAATTCAACGCCGCGTGCCGCGCCTTGCCGAAGTAATAGGCCAGCATCAAGACGGTCGGAATTTTAACGAACTCGGAAGGCTGAAACTGCCCGACGACCGGCGTCTTGATCCAAGCGCGCTGGCCGTTGATCTTCAAACCGATACCCGGAATCAAGACCACCACTAACAGCACAAGGCCGATGGCATAAAAGGCCGGCGCGAAATTGATCAGCTTGCGATAGTCCGTAAAGGCCACGACAAGCATCACGCCGAGCGAGATGACCAACCCGATCAACTGCTTCTTCCAATAACCCTCCAACGGTTGCGCGTTGTGAATCTGCCACGTCCCGAACACGACGATCCCGGTCGCCAACAACGTCAGCATCCAATCGAAATCGCGATAGCGTCGTTTTTCTAAAACTGCAACCATAAAATCAGAGGTTAGAGATTAGAGGTCAGAGATCAGTCTATTGAGTTATTCTGTATGCGCTCTCGTCTCTCACGGGATTCGCGTGATGGCTGGGCAGGAGCAGCGGCAGATTCCAGTTCTTCACTGACCTCTGACCTCTGATCTCTGACCTCTCCGCTGCGAGTTTTGTTGTAGTAAACGTCATAGAGGGCGCGGCTCGAAGGGGCGGCGAATCTGCCGCCGAAGCCGACATTCTCGATGAGCGCGATCATAGCGATCTCGGGTTTGTAGGCCGGAGCGTAGGAGACGAACCACGAGTGGTCTTTGTTCTCGCCCACATCTTTGCCGAGGCCGACGACCTGCGCCGTGCCGGTCTTGCCCGCGAGTTCAAAGTTTTCCATCTTGATCCCGCGTCCCGTCCCGCTGTCGTTGACCACTTCCCACATGCCGTCAACTACCATCTGATGATTCTCGGCAGTGGTCGGGACGATCTTTGGATTCGGGCGGCTCTGATCGCGCGGCACAAACGTTTGCGCCTGCCGCGCCTCGAACGGGCCGATTGACGGAACCGGCCTGACTTCCTTCAACAAGTGCGGCACATAGAGCTTGCCGCCGACGCCGATGCCGGCCACCGTCCGCAGCATGGCGAGCGGCGTCACGAAATCGTAAACCTGCCCGAACGAGGCATAGACCGTATCAATGTCTTTCCACGGCTGCTTGCGTTTGTCCATCATCGGCTTGAAATAGTTCGGCGTCCAACTCGTCAGCTCGTGCGGTAGATCGACACCGGTGCGCTTGTTCAGATCATAGTCATCGACCATCTTCATAATGCCGTCGAGTTCCATCTTGAGGCCGAGACGGTAGAAGTAGCCGTCGCAGGAAACTTCGATGGCATGGCGCAAGTCGGGCGAACCGTGATGACCCATGCAGCGCGTGAATTTGTTGCCGACTTGAATGCCGCCGCCGCAGACGAGGTTTGAGTGTTCGGTCGTGATCGCGCCTTGCTCCAAGCCGGCGGCGGCCATCGGGATTTTCCAAGTCGAGCCGGGCGGGTAACGCCCCCGGATCGCGCGGTTGAAGAGCGGCGTCTGCGAGTCTCTGAGGAGCGCGGCATATTCGGCGCGGCCTGCTTTCGTGCCGATGCGTTGCGAGAAGAGATTCGGATCGAAAGTCGGCGCGGAAGCCATCACGATAATCTCGCCGTTGTTCGGGTCCAGCGCGACGATCACGCCGCGCTTCGAGGGCGAGTTGCGAAGCTGCTCTTCGGCGGTCAACTGCAAGTCGAGATCGATGGTCGTCAAGAGGTCTTGGCCGGGCTGCGGCTGGACGATCTCGATCTCGTCCTGAATCTGGCCGCGACTATCGACAATCACTTTGCGATAGCCGTCGCGCCCGCGCAGATAATCGTCGTAAGTCGCCTCCAAGCCTTCCTGCCCGACGATGTCGCCCGGCTTGTAAGCCTTACCCTCTTTGGCGGCGCGCTCGATCTGCTTCTCGCTGATCTCGCCGACGTAGCCGAGGACGTGGGCCAGCACGCCTTCATCCGGGTAACGGCGTTGTGGCTGCTGCTCAATTCTCAGTTCCGGGTACTCGATGTTGTGCGCTTCGACCCACGCGATATCGGCAGGGCTGGCTTCCTGCTTGATCACAATCGATTCGTATCTGGGTTGCGACTTGATGTCCTCAAAGCGGTCGCGCAGGATTTCCGTGTCGAGACCCAGCGCGCCGGCGAGCGGCGCGACGAACGAGTTCAAATCCTTGCCCTTCGTCGCCTCGCGCGAGAGGATGAGGTTGTAGGACGGGCGCGAGTCCACGAGGACTTTCCCGTTGCGGTCGAGGATCGTCCCACGCTGCGCCGGAATCGGCAACAGACGGATCCGCTGATTCTCCGCCCGCTCGGCGTAATACGCGCCGTGAACGACTTGGAGAAAGTAGAGCCGCACGCCCAAGATCGCCAACAGCGACAGCGCCACAATCTGAATAATCCTTAACCGCAGCTTTAGATTTTGCGAGCCGTCTTCGTGTTTCATAGGCGAATAGTAAATGGTGAACAGTAGAAGGTAAATGGTTAGATGCAGTTTCTCTGAGCGAGGTTACAGCCTCCTGACCAAACTGCGGCGCGCGGCGCGGCGGCGGAAGGCGAAGTGGCGGCGTTGGCTCGCGCGCTCGCTGAAGAACACATCGAGCAGGAGAAAGATGAACGTGCCGACCACAGTCGTCGCAATCAGCGTATAAGCCATGAACTCGGCGAAGGAAGACCCTAGAGTTTGGCCGAGCATCCGATGAAGGAGGACGTAAACCGCCACATGCAACGCCGTCGCGCCGGCCAAGACGGGGATTCTCACCAGCGGGTTGTCAAGCATAACGCGCGCCGCGAGAGCCGCGATGCAGTAGGCGACGAGCGTGTAGGTGAAGCCGTGAGCGCCGGCCAGCCCACGGCTCAATAGATCGGTCGCCAGCCCCGTCGCCGCGCCAATGAACATCGCCTGCACCGCGTCCCGCCGGAGCGCGAAATAAGCCACGACGGCGAGCGGCAACTCGATGAATTTCAGCGGCTCCCACTGCTCACGCAGCACCGTCTGCAACAGCACGGCCAGCGCCACACAAACTGCGATCTTCCACTTCATAAAAGCAGTGACGAGTGACAAGTGATGAGTGACGAGCAAAAGGCAAGTTCTTTGGTTTTCAACTTGTCACTCGTCACTTGTCACTCGTCACTGTCTTTTTCATATTCGGCAAAGTTTGTTGAGGAGTTTCGCGGGGCGGCGGTTGGTAGAGCAAGACGGCGATTTCCTTGAGGGCATTGAGGCGCGCGGCGGGTTTGACTTTGATCTCGTGCGAGATGGTCGCCGTGCCGGGCTTGCTGATCTCAGAGACCTCGCCGAGCTTCAGACCCGGCGGATAAATGCCGTCTTGTCCGGTCGTCAGCACCACGTCGCCGGGATTGACGGTCACAAGCCCGGGGATGTAGCGCAACTCCAACAACCTCTGATCGCCCGTGCCGCGCACGACGCCGAGCGCCTGTGAGTTTTCCAATTGGCCGATGATCGCGCCGGCAGCGGTCCTCTCGTCCGTCAGCAACGAGACCTGTGCCGTCCACGGGCTGACGCCGACGACGCGCCCGACCACGCCCTCGCGGGTTGCGACCGGCATGTTCAGTTTGACGCCCGACGAACTGCCCCGGTTAATCACAATTGTATCGAACCACGCTGAAGGATCACGCGCGATCACGCGCGCGGCTATGCTCTCGTATTGGCTCTCCTGTTGAAGTTGCAAGAGACCCTGCAACCGCACATTCTCGTCGCGGGCGGCGCGGGCGGCGCGCAACTGCGCTTCCGTCTCGGCAAGCCGCCCTTTCAACTCCTCGTTCTCCGTTGCCGCGTGCCGCAGATTCGCAATCGTCTGAAAGAACCCGACGCCTGCGCCGCCGACTCCGGTAAATGCCCACTGGAACGGCGACGCGGCGGTTTGCAGCCACACGCTAAACACGCTCTGGCCCGTCGTCCCATCCCGCGCCGTCATCGACATCAACGCGAAATTGAAGGCCAGCAATCCCATCAGAAACAACGGCGCGCGCTGCCTAATCTCCTTTTGCGTCCGTAGGGGCATAAGTCTAAAGTCCAAAGTCCAAAGTCCAAAGTCGGAAAACCAAGTGCGCCGCAGGCCGTAGTCATAACCGCGAGTGACTTTAGACTTTGGACTTTGGACTCTGCTTTACATTCCGCTCGTCAACGTGTTGTCCCACTTGACGCGCTTGAGGAGGTTGAAGTCGGAGAGCATCTTGCCTGCGCCGAGCACGACGGAGGAGAGCGGGTCTTCGGCGACGGAGACGGGCAGCCCCGTCTCGATGGAGAGCCGCCGATCCAAGTTCTTCAACAGCGCGCCGCCGCCCGTCAGCACGATGCCGCGCTCGACGATGTCGGCGGAGAGTTCCGGCGGCGTGCGCTCCAACGCGACGCGGACGGCGTTGACAATGGTTGAGACCGCGTCGGCCAAAGCATCGCGGATTTCGTCGTCGGTGATCGTGATCGTCTTCGGGATACCTTCGATCAAATTGCGCCCGCGCACGTCCATCGAGAGCGGCTCGTCGAGCGGGAAGGCCGAGCCGAGTTCGATCTTGATCGCTTCGGCGGTGCGCTCGCCGATCAGCAAATTGTACTTGCGCTTGATGAACTGCGTGATCGACTCGTCCATCTCGTTGCCGGCGACACGGACGGCGCGCGAATAGACGATGCCCGACAAGCTGATCACGGCAATGTCGGTCGTGCCGCCGCCGATGTCCACGATCATGTTGCCGTGCGGTTCGGTGATCGGGAGGCCCGCGCCGATGGCGGCGCACATCGCTTCTTCGACCAGATAAACTTCCGAAGCCTTCGCGCGATAGGCCGAGTCTTCGACGGCGCGGCGTTCGACCTGCGTGATCTCGGAAGGAATGCCGATGACGACTCTGGGGCTGACCCAAGACTTGCCGTTGTGCGCCTTGCGGATGAAGTGTTGGAGCATTCGCTCGGTAACTTCAAAGTTAGCGATCACGCCGTCTTTCATCGGGCGGATGGCGACGATGTTGCCGGGCGTGCGGCCCAGCATCTCTTTCGCTTCCTTGCCGACGGCTTCGGGCTGGTTCGTGACTTTATTGATCGCGACAATGGATGGTTCAGAAACGACGATGCCGCGCCCTTTGGCGTAAACGAGCGTGTTGGCTGTGCCGAGATCAATTGCGAGGTCGCTAGAGAAGAGACTGAAGAGAGATTTGAATGCCATTTAATTCCTATCCATGCGTGGATTCATGCCGGATGCGTCTGAAAGCTGACGCGCCGTCGGTCGGGCGCTTCACGCGCAGAAATTCAAGGTTTCGAGTTACCTGTGAGCCATCGTGGCCTTTGATAGCGTCACGGCTCACTGCAATCAAGGCTCAAAAACCCTGATGCAATACGAACTTAACAAGATACAACGAACGAGCGCAAAGTCTAAAGCCAATAACCGCAATTCCGGCGAGGAAAAATTGTTTTTTGACTATTTTTTGAGGGCGAGCCGCTATCAAAGAGACGAGCCGTTCACTGCCGGGAGCGCGGACGTCTCGTCCGCCAAGCTCGCCCGTTGGCGAGCTTACCAACGCTCGTTGTTACTCGCTTGTTAAATAACCTCGCACGCTTTATTCGCGCTCTTCGCGCCCGACGGCGGACGAGACGTCCGCGCTCCCAGCACGCGCGACGCGCTCCGCACGCGATTTGAATCAACTCAAAGGAAACACCCCTAGTCCGATTTTGGTTGGCCGGCGGAGCGGACGCAGTTTTTACGCGCGGCTTTGGCGGCGTACATGGCGGCGTCGGCGTCGGCGAGGAGTTGTGGGGGCGATTGTGCGTCGCGGGGGAAGGAGGCGACGCCGAAACTGGCCGTCAGAGAGCGGCGCAAGTTTCTGCCGCCGGTGAAGTGGTGAATCTCGATCTTTTCGCGGATGCGCTCGGCAACCAGCGCGGCCATCTCCGCACTGGTCTCCGGCAAGATCACGACGAACTCATCGCCGCCGTAGCGCGCCACCATATCCGTATCCCGCACGCCCATTAGGATCACTGTCGCCATCTCTATCAAGACGTGCGAGCCGGCGAGGTGGCCGTGATGGTCGTTGATCTCTTTGAAGTTATCGAGGTCGATAAAAATCGCTGAGACCGCCGACTTGTAACGGCGGGCGCGCTTGATCTCGGCGTTGAGAAACTGCCGGAGGAAGCGCGCGTTATGGAGTTTCGTGAGATCGTCCGTCATCGACAGCCGCTCGGCGTCGGCGATGCGGACGGAGTTAGCGAGCGCCGCCGCGATGGGCAACGCAAGCGCCGAGACCAACCCGGCTTCCGCCATCGAGAAACCTTTGACGCCCGCGCCCTCGCGCACCGCTTCGATGACGCCCAGCACGCGCTCGCCGCTGACGAGCGGCACGGCTAACAGACGCCTCCCGGCTTCAGCCTTCCTGATCAGCTCAAAGCCGGCGACGGCCTGCCGCGCGGTTTTGGATTCTGTACCGGTCAAAGCCAACAGCGCATCGCCGGTCAGCGCGCGCCGCCAATCGCCGACGGGCAACGCCCGCTCGCCCGGCAGCGCTCCGCGCGCGGCCAACGGCTCAAAGCTGATAGGCTGCGGCCCGCGCTCTTCGATCAAATAGACAATCCAGCGATCCGCATTCACGAGCGAGGCCAAGCCGGCCAGCGCGATCTGCGCCGCGCCTTTCTGGTCGCCCGCGAAGTGCAGCGCGGCGATCACTTCAAAGGCGGCGCGCAGGCGCGGCGCTTTGAGCTTCGCGGGCAATAGCACGCCCGGCAACTCGCTCGCAAAATGCTCATCGCTGGTCTTCGACTCCGGCTCGCGTGCGCTGCTTTCGTCCACCTCGCGCAGCAGCGCCGGAATCTGCGCTAACTCGTCGGCGATGGCGTGAAAGCCAAGCCGCAGTAAAGTCTGTCGATTGAAATTCTGCTGGCGGGTGTGGCCGCAGGCGATTAACGACGCTCCCGGCCAAGAGACGCTCGCGCGCTTCACCCAAGCATTGATCTCTGATAGCTCGACGCCATCAATCACTTCGTAAATCACGGCCAACGGAGCTTCTGCCGCCCCGCTCGTCTCTGCGATTTGCGCCGTTGCTTCCGCCGCAAACTCTGCGCTGACGCCCGCTTCGCGCAATGCTTCTACCAGCGCTGGCGCGGGCGACTCATTCTCCGATTTGAGCAGGATCACGTGCGACATATAAAAAATTACTGAGTACTGAGTCAGAGCGAATTGTATTTCACTCAGTACTCAGTACTTATTTAATCGGGAAGCGGGACTGTCTCGTGTTGCCTTGTGAGTCGGCGACTTCGGCCACGATCTCGCGTGACTCTGGGGTGACGGTGATCTGAAGTTGGAACGAGCCGTCATAATTAGTGACGGTTTCGCGCTCGCCGATGCGGATGGTATTGCCGGGCTGCGAGCGGCCACGCGCGAGATAGACATTTCCGGCGACGTGTTCAAACGACATGCCGGCGATTGAGACCTGCTCGCCGCTGCTGCCGCCCGCCTCGACGGTGAACTTCTGAGCTTCGCTCCACTCGCTGATCTGCCCGGACGGCGCAATGGCGCGGACACGCCAGTAATACACACCGGGGCGCAAATCGCTCTCGTGCAACTCGGTCGCCTCCAACTGGTCCCTTTCGATCACCTTGCCAGCAGCGACGAAGAACGGCGAAGTCGCAACTTCGACGCGGTAATGAGCCGGCGCGCCAGAGACGGGGCGTTGCCAGCGGAGCGAGACGCTGGCCCCATTGCGCGGGCGGGCTGCGATTCTTTCCAGATCGCGAGGCGATTGCGGCTGCGGCACGTCGAGCAGTCTCTCGCGGCTACGGATGTTGCCCTGCGGATTCAAGGCGACGTACTCGCCGCCGCGCACCGTCGTCTTTTCGCCGCCGCGCGTCGCCGTGTCCACTGCGCCACTCGACACGCGGATGTCTTCGGTGTTGTCCTCGCGGACGCCGAAGCTAACTCCGGTTTGCGCGCTGAGGTTATTGCGCGTCAGCGGCGTCTCGACGATATTGCTGGCCCCTTCGGGCTGCGCGTCGGTGCGGACGTTGATCTGCCCGCGCGCGATGGCGACGCGGACGTTGGTCCGGTTGCCGCCTTCAAAGCTAAAGCTCACGTTGTCGCGGATGGTGACGACGCTGTTCGGGCGGACGAAGAGAGTCGAGCCGTCGGCGAGTTGAATGCGCGCGCGCCCATCAGTTTGGGTCTGCACGATGTCGCCGGGATAGAACTGTGTGTCGCTGCGCGCCAAGAGTGTCTCGCGCGTCTGCGCACGCACTACCCGCACATCGCCCTCGAACGAGAGGAAGCGCGCTCCGTCGGGCGCTCTCGTCTCGGAGCTAACCCGCACGAAGGGGTTGCCGTACAGATAGCTGTAGAGCATGAACGCGCCCGCGCCTGCCGCGACCAGTAGGAGAGCGGCGGTCAGATACACGACTCGCTTCTGCACGATCCACCAATCGACGCTGAAGCGATTTTCTTTTGCGGTCATAGCCACGAAACTACCGAAGGGCGTCCGGTCTGAAGCGGAGTGAATGACTTATGGTTTGTTAGCTTGGTGTTCTTCGCAATCGCGCACGCGGGCGGAGCGGATGGCCGGAACTTACTGCGGGCCGGGCGGGGACTGTACTGCCCACTTAAAAACTTAGCACATGGGCGCGCGGACGTTCAAGCATTCATTTCGCGCGTTCAAAGGAGCAAGAGCAAGGGTGAAGGATGAAAACAGAACAACTCTGTTTCTACTTCATCCTTCATCCTTCACCCTTCATCCTTGCTTTTCGCGGTAGCCGTCGAAGCCCGGCGGGTCTTCGGCTCCGCGTTGGCCCGCGTCGTCGTCAAACGGCGAGTTGAAGCCGGGCGGCAGTTCAACTTCGATGCGCGTCTCGGCCCGCTTCGGCCAGATGATTGAAGCCAAAACCGAGCCGAACAGCACGGCGACTACAAAGCCGAGCGCGTACTCCGGCTCTAACTCGAAGTGGACGGCCTCAGCCAACATCTTCGCGCCGATGAAAGTCAGCACGATTGCCAACCCGATTTTCAAGTAATGGAATTTTTCGATCACCCCGGCCAGCAGAAAATAGAAGGTGCGGAGGCCGAGGATCGCAAAGACATTCGAGGTATAGACAATGAACGGGTCAGTTGTGACGGCGAAGATCGCCGGGATCGAATCGACCGCGAAGACGAGATCGGTGACTTCGACAATAATCAGCACGAGCAGCATCAACGTTCCCACCCGCCGCCCATTCTGCCGCGTGAAAAACTTATCGCCTTCGTAATGGCGCACGATAGGCACGAAGCGCGTCACGAATTTGACGACCGGGTTCTGCTCCGGATGCACGTCCTCCTCTTGTTGGCGAAGCATCTTGATGCCCGTATAGACGAGGAATGCGCCGAAGATGTAAATGATCCAGTGGAAGCGCGTGATCAAGGCCGCGCCGATCAGGATCATAATCGCGCGCATTACCAGCGCGCCAATCACACCCCAGTACAAAACCCGGTGCTGATACTTCGCGGGAACTTTGAAGTAAGAGAAGATCAGCAGGAAGACGAACAAATTATCGACCGACAGCGACAGTTCGATAATATATCCGGTCAGATATTTAATGAGCGCATCGCGCGCCACATCGCTGCCGTCGGGCAAGTAGCGCCAATAAACCACGCCCGAAAACAGCAACGCCAGCGTGATCCAGACCGCGCTCCACGCGACTGCGCTCCGGTAAGTGATGACATGCGCCTTCCGGTTGAAGAGGCCGAGATCGATACTCAGCATCAACAGGATGAAGACAGTGAAGCCCACCCACAGCCAGATTGATCCTTGCATAGCGATTAGATATAACATCCGCGCCGCAATGCAATCAACAAGTGAGCAAAGGGTCTCTTCATTCTCAGAAGATTTGCCACAGAGGACACGGAGAATTCAGAGGCCGCGCAGTTCATTCATGTTCTGGTTCTGTCCTCTGTGTCCTCTGTGTTCTCTGTGGCTAATGCCTGCCCGCGAGAATGAATCAACCCTGCTTTTCTGTCTTGCTCTGTGGCCGGAAGCGCGTGTAAAGTAACAGCGATTTAACTCCTACCATTCCCTGTTCACGGCGAAAATCTTTCGGAGGTCATGTCCACATGGCGATTGAGACCACTGAGATTGCAAAGACAAATGAGTATCCAGACATGGTCGGCGTGCGCCCAGAGGACGCGCGCACAGCATCGTTTCGCCCCTACATCGCAGCCGATACGGTGATGCCGGAACTGACGGCGCGCGCAGTGATCGTGGGGACACTGCTCGGCATGGTGTTCGGCGCGTCGTCGTTGTACCTCGTGTTGAAAGTCGGGTTGACGGTCAGCGCTTCGATCCCCGTCGCCGTGATCTCAATCACGCTCTTCCGCATCTTCTCGAAGATGGGAGCGCGCAACGCGACGATTCTGGAAAACAACATTGTGCAGACGGCTGGATCGGCGGGCGAGAGTATCGCCTTCGGCGTCGGCGTGACGATGCCGGCGATCCTGATCCTCGGTTTTGACCTTGAGTTGGGGCGCGTGATTCTGGTCTCTGTGCTTGGCGGGCTGCTCGGCATTCTGATGATGATCCCCTTGCGGCGCGCGCTCATCGTGCAGCAGCACGGAATTTTGAAGTACCCGGAGGGGACGGCGTGCGCGGAGGTGTTGAAGGCCGGAGCGTCGGATGAATCGCGCGCGTTAGCTTCTGACGCCGCGCGGGCTGAGTGGTCGCGGGCCGAAGCGGGCGAGACGAAGGCTGCCGCCAACACCGGCGCGAAGACGATCTTCGCGGGCTTTGGCATCGCGCTGGCTTACACGACGGTGATGAAAGTGTTGCGCGGCTGGAATGAATATCCGACAAAAGTTTTCGGCGAGCCGTTCAGGAATGCGTCTGTCAGCCTCGAAGTCTCGTCCGCGCTGTTGGGTGTCGGCTACATCATCGGGCCGAGGATTGCGGCGATCATGGCGGCGGGCGGCGTCCTCGCTTACCTCGTGCTGATTCCGATGATCTCATTTTTCGGCGCGCTGATTCCGGGGCCGGTCGCGCCCGGCACGACGCCCATCGGCGAGATGGGGCCGGACGACATCCGCAACGCTTACGTCCTCTACATCGGGGCGGGCGCAGTCGCAGCGGGCGGTATCATCAGCTTGTTCCGTTCGCTGCCGACGATCTGGCACGGCTTGAGAGGGGGCCTGCGCGATTTGCAGCGCGGGCAAGCGCAGAGCGCGAACGCTCCGCGCACCGATCAAGACCTCTCGATGAAATTCGTGCTGGCTGGCATCGTCGTGCTGGTGGCGACGATCATGCTGTTGCCGCAGTTGAATCTGCAATTCAATTTGCTCGGCGCGCTCTTGATCGTGGCGTTCGGGTTTCTGTTCGTCACCGTGTCGTCGCGCTTGACGGGCGAGATCGGTTCGTCGTCGAATCCGATCTCAGGTATGACGGTCGCCACGCTATTGCTGACCTGTCTGATTTTCCTCCTCATCGATTGGGACGGCCCCAGCTATTACGTGACGGCGCTTTCTATCGGCGCGATTGTCTGCATCGCCGCGTCGAACGGCGGCACGACCTCGCAGGATTTGAAGACTGGTTTCCTCGTCGGCGGCACGCCTTACCGGCAACAATATGCGATCCTGATCGGCGCGTTCGCGTCGGCGCTCATCCTCGGCCCGATCCTGATCATGCTCAACGATAGGGCGACCATCTACGTGCCGACGGCGACGATGCAGATGCCGGCGGACGTGCGCGTTGACCCCGCGCAGTTGCAAGAGTCAGAGACGATCCCGGCAGCGCAGGGAATTGCCGACGCGAATTCTTACCGCGTCTGGCACAAAATTGACGCGGCGGCGGGCGCGCCTGCCGGTAAATATCTCGTCAACGATCAGGGCGCGCCGGTCTATTACGTCGATCCCGGCATCAACGGCACGGTCGCGACAAGGCCCGACGGCACGACGGTCGAAAAGTTCGCCGCGCCGAAAGCCACGCTGATGTCTTACATCATCAAGGGCATCTTGAATCGAGAGTTGCCGTGGGGGTTGGTGCTGCTGGGCGTGATGATCGCGGTGGTGCTGGAGATGGCGGGCATTCCGTCGCTGGCGTTCGCGGTCGGCGTCTATCTGCCGCTCTCGTCTTCGACGCCGATTCTCGCGGGCGGACTCGTGCGTTGGGGCGTGGATCGTTACCTCCGCCGCAAGTTTGCGGATCGCAACATGACGGAGGATCAGCTCGTCGCCGAAGGCGATAAAAGTCCGGGCGTGTTGCTGGCTTCGGGCTACATCGCCGGCGGGGCGATTGCCGGCATCATCATCGCATTCGTGGCCGGCGTGCCGTTCTTCGCGCCCTTCAACGCGCGCGTCAACAATTGGGCCGCCGCGAATCCATTCACCACCGGCGATTATGCGAGCGTGTTGGCGCTCATTCCGTTCGCGTTGCTCGTCGCCCTGCTCTACTTGGTCGGACGCGAGAAGCTGATGACGGGCAAGAGCCGGGCGCGCGCATAATTAACGGGCCGCCGACGCAGTAGCAATAGAGAGCGGCAACGGTTTTTTGACTTAATTCCCCCTGATCGATGCGCGGCGCGCTTGAGCGACAACGGCCAGCGCGCCGCGCATCACCTCTCACCGAAGGATCAAGCAATTCATGTCACAGCTCGTCTCACGCGCGGCATTTCCGGCGCGGTCTCTGTTAATGTTTAGCTCTCTTTGTGTTTTCGTCATGGCGTCGAGCGCCGGCCATGAGGCGGCGGCGCAAGTCGCTCCGGTTGCTTCTCCCGCTGCGGCGGCGCAACCAGCGCGCACGCCGTCCGAAACGGTGCGTGAATTTTACAAGGCGATGCGCGAACGCCGTTTCCGCGATGCGTTTGCGCTGTCGATTTACAAACCGGCGATTGAAGGTTTGACGGCTGAAGAGTTTGAAGAACTGCGCCCGGAGTTCGAGAAGATCGCGGCGGCTGTGCCGGAGCAGATCGAGATCAGCGGCGAGCAGATCAGCGGCGACTCGGCGGCGGTCTTCGCGCGCGTCGCGGGCGATAATCTCGCCGCGCCGCCCGAAGAAATTAAGTTGATCCGTGCCGGCGGCGGGTGGATTTTCGGCGACCACGAAGGCCAGCAGGTCGTTTTGCGCGAAGGCAAACAGTTCTTCCCCAACGCGCGCATCAAGACGCATCACGAAGAAGTGCAGAGCCTGTTGTTGAAGATCGCTAACGCCGAAGCCGTCTATGCGGCGCGGCACGGCGGCGCGTTTGCCGACTTGCCCACGCTCGTTCAGAGCCAGCCGGG
>Ga0136614_10001056_pt1 | contig 15585 bp, 13 predicted proteins | sample AntDrymUQ2792106_2_FD_106643 | JGI IMG/M metagenome (GOLD analysis project Ga0136614, IMG submission 106643) | Polar desert sand microbial communities from Dry Valleys, Antarctica - metaG UQ279 (21.06) | ecosystem: Environmental > Terrestrial > Soil > Desert | place: Antarctica: Dry Valley... | reverse complement strand
TAGTGGTGGGTCGTGGTGATAAAGAGGTGCTCGATGTAGTCGCCCTCTTTCAACTCCATCCCCGCGACGCCCACGCCGCCCCGGCCCTGCTTGCGGAAGGTGTTGACGGGCACGCTCTTCAGATAGCCACCGTTGGAGATGGAGATGACCATCTCCTCCTCGGCGATGAGGTCTTCTATCTCGAAGTCCACGCCTTCCTCGGCGGTGATCGCCGTCCGCCGCTCGTCGCCATAGGCCGCCCTGACCTCGGCGAGCTCGTCCTTGACGATCCCGTAGACCTTCGAGTCGTCGGCGAGCACGCCCTCAAGGTATTCGATCTTCTCGCGCAGATCCCGGTGCTCCCCCTCGACCTTCTGGCGCTCCATGGCGGTGAGCCTCTGCAACCGCAGGTCCAGGATGGCCTGCGCCTGCCGCTCGGAGAGCCGGAAGTTCTTCATCAGGTTGTTGCGCGCCGTCTCCACGCTCCGGCTCTTGCGGATCGTCGCGACGACCTCATCCAGGTTGGAGAGCGCTATCAGCAGCCCTTCCAGAATGTGCGCCCGAGCCTGCGCCCGCTCCAGCTCGTATTGCGTCCGGCGGGTGACCACGTCGAACTGGTGCGCCACGTAGTGCTTGAGCACCTGCCTGTACGAGAGCGTCTTTGGCACCCCGTCCACGAGCGCCACAAGGTTCACCCCGAAGCTCTGCTGCATCTGGGTGTGCTTGTACAGGTTGTTCAGCACGACCTTCGGCACGGCCTCGCGCTTCAGTTCGATGACGATGCGCATCCCGTTGCGGTCGGACTCGTCGCGCAGGTCCGAGATGTCGGTGAGCTTGCGCTCTTTGACCAGCTCGGCGATCTTCTGGAGCAGGTAGCTCTTGTTGACCTGGTAAGGGATCTCCGTGACCACGATCTGGGTGCGGTTGCCCTTGATCTGCTCGGTGTGCGCCTTGGCCTGCACCCGCACCGAGCCGCGTCCGGTCCTGATGGCCTCCTGGATGCCCCTCAGCCCGACGATCACACCGCCTGTCGGAAAGTCCGGGCCCTTGATGTGTTTGGCGATCTCCTCGTCGTCGAGGTCCGGGTCTTCTATGAGCGCCACGGTGGCGTCGATGACCTCGCCGAGGTTGTGCGGCGGGATCTTGGTCGCCATCCCGACCGCTATGCCGTCGGAGCCATTGACGAGCAGGTTCGGGAAGCGGGCCGGCATGACCGAGGGCTTGCGAAGGCTCTCGTCGAAGTTCGGCTCGAAGTCCACCGTGTTGGCGTTGATGTCCCGTAACATCTCGGTCGCCATGCGGGTCATGCGGGCTTCGGTGTACCGCATGGCCGCCGCCGGGTCACCGTCTACCGAGCCGAAGTTACCCTGGCCGTCAACGAGTGGATAGCGCATCGAGAAGTTCTGAGCGAGCCTCACCAGCGTGTCGTAGACCGCCGCATCGCCGTGCGGGTGGTACTTACCTATGGTCTCGCCGACGACCGTCGCGCTCTTGCGGTAAGGCCGGTTGGGCTGGAGGCCCAGGTCGTGCATCGCGTAGAGCACGTGCCGGTGTACCGGCTTCAGGCCGTCTCGCACGTCCGGGAGGGCGCGCGAGACGATCACGCTCATCGCATAGGAGAGGAACGAGTCCTTGATCTCGTCCTCTATTGAGTGAGGCTTTATGTTCCCCGAAAAAGTATCAAGCATCGCGTTTCCTCGTTATGTCGCTCCTGGTGTTCAGATGTCCCTCCCGCTTCTAAGCGTCCAGGTTCTTAACATCTCTGGCGTTTGCCTCGATGAACCGCTTGCGCGGCTCAACTTTATCGCCCATGAGGTCCGTGAACAGTTCATCCGCCACCGCCGCCGAGTCCACAGTCACCTGCAAGAGCGTCCTGTTCTGGGGGTCCATCGTGGTGTCCCAGAGCTGGTTCGGGTTCATCTCACCGAGGCCCTTGAAGCGGCCGATGTTGGCGTTGCCGTTGGCGTTCAGGCGGGTCAAGGTCTCTCTGAGTTCCGCGTCATTGTAGACGTAGTAGTCCTTGCGCTGGTGCGTCACTTTGAAGAGCGGTGGCTGCGCGATGTACACGTAGCCAGCCTCGATGAGTTCCGGCATGTTGCGGAACAGGAACGTCAGGATCAGGGTCCGTATGTGGCTACCGTCCACGTCGGCGTCGGTCATGATGACGATCTTGTTGTATCGGGTATTCTCAATGTTGAACGTCTCCCCCACACCGGCGCCGATGGCGGAGATCATGGCCTGTATCTCCACGTTGGAGAGAACCTTGTTCATGTTGGCCTTCTCGACGTTGAGGATCTTGCCTCGCAGCGGCAGGATGGCCTGAAAGCCCCTCTCCCGTCCCTGCTTGGCAGACCCGCCAGCCGAGTCGCCCTCGACGATGTAAAGCTCGCTCCTGGTCGGATCTTTGCTGGCGCAATCCGCCAGCTTGCCCGGAAGCGTCGAGCTCTCCAGGTAGCCCTTGCGGATGGTGTCGCGTACCTTGCGGGCCGCCTGACGCGCCCGCGCAGCCTGCAATGCCTTGCCTATGATCGCCTTCGCTTCGGAGGGCTTCTCTTCCAGGAACTCCGCGAGGAAGCGGTTCGTGGAGCTCTCCACAAGGCCCTTGACTTCGGTGTTCCCAAGCTTGGTCTTGGTCTGCCCCTCGAACTGCGGCTCGGAGAGCTTCACGGAGATTACCGCCGCCAGCCCCTCCCTGATGTCGTCTCCGGTGAGGCTCTCCTCCTTCTCCTTGAGAAGCCCCTTCTGCCGGGCGTAGGCGTTGATCGTGCGCGACAGCGCAGATCGGAAACCGGAGAGGTGCGCCCCGCCTTCGTGCGTGTTGATGTTGTTGGCGAACGAGAAGACGGAGTCCTGGAAGCCGCTGTTCCACTGCATGGCGACCTCGACGGCCCCGGTCTCCTCCTCGCGCTCCAGGTAGAAGACGGTCTTGTGGACCGGGTCCTTCGCATCGTTGATGTGCGCCACGAAGTCCCTTATGCCGCCCTCGTACTGGTAGGTGACGTCTCGGTCTTCCTCGCGCTCGTCCACGAGCCGGATCTTCAGATTTTTGTTCAGGAAAGCAGACTCCCGGAACCGCCGCGTGAGCGTGTCGAACGAAAGCTCCACGGTCTCCGTGAAGACCTCCGGGTCAGGGGAGAAGCTGATGGTCGTCCCCGTTCCCTCGTCTCTCTTCAGCTTGCGGTTCTTCGTCAGAGCGCCCTGCGGGAAACCGCGCTCGTAGCGCTGGCTCCAGACGTGCCCCTCGCGGCGGACCTCGACCTCCAGCCACTCGGAGAGCGCGTTGACCACCGAAGCGCCCACGCCGTGCAGCCCTCCCGACACCTTGTAACCCTGCCCGTCGAACTTGCCGCCGGCGTGCAGCGTGGTCATGATGACCTCGGCGGCCGACTTGCCGTACTTCGCCATCTCTCCGACCGGCATCCCGCGCCCGTCGTCCGTCACCGAAACGGAGTTGTCCTCGTGGACGGTGATCAGGATCTCCGAACAGTACCCGGCGAGCGCCTCGTCTATGGAGTTATCCACTATCTCCCAGACGAGATGATGCAGTCCTCGCGGTCCCGTAGAGCCGATGTACATACCCGGCCGGCGCTTGACAGCCTCGAGGCCCTCGAGTACCTGAATTGATTCCGCGCCGTAAGTGCTCTCGGAATGCTTACTGGCTTGTTTAGCCCCCAACGAGAACCCTCCTCATCTCTTGATCGAATCGAACGCGTGAACCGTTCTTTTGAAAGTAGCTTTGCACCCCGAGATTGTAACACACCTTGTACGCTTTCCCAACAGGTAACTCGCGGTTTTGCGGCTTATTTAAGCCGTTCGGAAGCTGCCGCGCTGCTCAGCAACACGCTCAGCGACACCATCCGTGGTGGTCTCCATGACCGCGCCACCAGATATGCGTATGACCTGCGCCCGGCGAAGGATTTCCTCGCCGAAATACTCGAGGTTGGTCGTGGAGATCACGGCCTGCGTACTCTCCAGGAAATACCCGGCCAGAAACTCCCGGCGGCGTCCGTCGAGCTCGCTCATCACGTCGTCGAAAAGCAGGATCGGATCCTCCCCCGTTGCCCCCCGCACGTGGTCCCGCGCCGCGAACTTGAGCGCGAGCGTCGCCAACCGCTGCTGGCCCTGGGACCCGAACGTTATGAGATCCACCCCGCCAAGCGACACCTCAAAGTCGTCCCGGTGCGGCCCCACCGATGTTGCGCCGCGTTCGATATCGGCGCCGTGAGCCTCCCTGAGCGCCTCGGCGTACTCATCCGGGGTAACGCTATAGGAATAGCGCACGGCGGCCTTCTCCGGGCCGTACAGGGCCCTTAGAGAGGAAGCGAAGTGCTCATCGAGGACCGGCATGGCCTCCTCACGTCCCCGAAGGAGTTGTTCGCCGAGGTCCACCACCTTCCTGTCCCATGTCGAGAGCGTACGCTCCGAGGAGAACCCGTCCCGGATGCGCCGGAGGAGCTGGTTGCGTTGCTGGACGGCCTTGGCGTACTCGCCCGTGGCCCTGGCGTAGGACGGACGAAGGGTCGAGAGCAGGCCGTCGAGGAACTCCCGGCGGTCGGACGGAGCGCCCTTGACGATCCTGATGTCGTCCGGGAAGAAGTTCACCGCCCGCACGCCGGCCCCGCCAGCAGCATAGCTGGCCAGGGATGGAGCGGGGGCGCCGTCCACGGTAAGACGCTTTTTCTGTCCAGGGGCGTAGCCGACGGCCACCTTCCGCTCCTGTCCGGAGCCTTCGGTGGCTATGCGGGCCTCGATGCGGGCGAAGTCGGCGCCCCAGCGGACGACCTCGGGGTCGTTCGTGGTGCGCGGCGAGGAGCCCGTAACGGCGAAGGCGACGGCTTCGAGGAGGTTTGTCTTTCCCTGGGCGTTGTCCCCGACCACGACGTTCAGGCCGGGTTTTAGGAGCACCGTGTCGTCGGCGTAGTTGCGGAAGTTGACGAGCCGCAGGGCGCGCAGGTACGAGGTCAACGAACTTCCACCCGTTCGTTCCCCTCTCCCACCTCGATCACGTCGCCGCTCTGGAGCTTCCGGCCGCGGCGGGTTTCGATCTCCCCGTTGACCCGCACCTCGCCCGCCTGTATCAGGATCTTCGCCTCTCCCCCACTTCCCACGGCGTCCGAAGCCTTGAGCGCCTGGCCGAGCGTCATCCCTGGGGTCAAGTCCACCCGGAGGGCACTAACTCTGGGCCGGGTCACGCATCGGCATGATCAGGTACAGAAAGTCTGTCTGCTCACCAGAGTTTCCGCCATCATCGCCGTTCTCGCCAGGGACGATCAAACCGGGCTTCAACGCCTCGTTGAACTTGAAGAGCACTTTTTCCGTGTCCACCGCGGAGACGCCATCCAGCAAGTATCCGGGATTGAAGGAGATATGGAAGTCGTCCTCGCTCGAGGCCGGCAGATTCTCGTGGGCCTCGCCGATCTCCTGGCTACGTACGATCACCTCGACGGAGCCATCCGAGAACGCCAGGCTCACCGGCACCGGCGGCGTCTGGCGCTGGGCGAAGAGGTTGACGCGCCTGAGAGTTTCGATCAGGGCTTCGCGTGGCACGGAGATCTGGCGCTGGAAGCTCGTTGGAAGCAGGCGCTGGTACTCGGGAAAGTTCCCCTCAATGAGCCGGGTGCCGAAGAGCACATCTCCTATCCGGAATAGCGCCTGGTTCTCGGAGAGCGAGACCTCCACGTGCTCCTCGTCGGAGCCGGAGAAGATCCTGGCCACCTCCTGCATGGCCCTTGCCGGTATGATCGCCTTCCTCGAACCGTCGAACGTGGTCGCGAGATCCGTCTCCTTGATGCTGAGACGGTACGAGTCGGTGGTGACCATCTTGACCCTCGACTCTTCGAAGCTGATGAGAATGCCGGTTAGCACGGGCCGTGTCTCGTCCCGCGAGTACGACCGCGACACCTTTTCCACGGTCTCCACGAGTACCTCGCCCGGCATGGAAAACGAGCTCTCCTCTTCGAAGCGCGGAAGCTGCGGAAAGTCCTCCGCAGCGTAGGCCCGGATCTGGTACTCGTTCTGCCCGGCCGCGAGCTTCACGTACCCGCCGGAACGGTCGTGCTCCAGACGAAGCTCTCCCCCCGGCTGCGAACGCACCACGTCGTTGAAGATCCGGGCCGGCACCACCACCCGGCCTTCTTCCTCGACTTCCGCCGGCGACGACGTCTGGATCGAAACCTCCATGTCCGTCGCGGACAGCCTTACTTCGTCTCCTCTTGCCTCCAGCAGCACGCCACTGAGCAACTGAACCGTCGATCTCGCCGACACCCCGCGCGATGCGAGGGCGAGCTTTTTGCTGAAGAGATCCGTGTTGCAAACAGCCCTCATAGCACCTCCCTTTCGTCCTTATTATTATTCTAAAACCATATATTTATTATCTTAGTAATAATAATAAGGCCTGTGGATAGTGTGGATAACTCCTAAATACCTTTTATCTAAGCCGCGCAGCCCCCGTGCCCCCTGTGGACAAAAATGTGGATTAGTGCCGTTTACCTGTGGACAAATTGTGGATAAACACCCCACTTATCCACAACCTACATCTATCCACAATTCTATCCACAACTTTATCCACAGTTTTCACCCCTCTTATCCACAACTTTATCCACAACCCACATAGGATAGAGCGTATATAAACCTCTGATATACGAAATATAAGATATAGTTATCCACAATTTGGAAGAGTTTTCCACAGTTTCTGTGGATAATCTGACGTTTCTGTGGATAACCTCTGCTTCTTATCCACAGAAACGTCGTCCGTTGTGGACAATGTGTGGATAATTTTTAGACTTGTATGCTCGGGGCGTGTTACAAAGTGGTCCCCCTGTGGGGAGGGGTTTATGGGTGTCTGGTGGGGTGTTTATCGCTTGCTTTTGATGTGGAAGGTGATCTCGTGTATCTGGTTGAAGACGTCACGATCGCTGTTTATGAGGTTGGAGATTTTGGCGGTCGCGTGCATGACGGTGGAGTGATCCCGGCCGCCGAAGGCTTTGCCGATCTTGGGTAGAGATTCGTCCGTGAGTTCGCGGCAGAGATACATGGCGATCTGTCGCGGGTAAGCAAAAGGTTTGGAGCGGCTGGCCCCCACTAGATCTTGCTTGGCGACGCCGAAGTAGCGGCAGACCTCGTGCTGGATGAGTTCGACCGGGATCTCCCGGTACGCCTGGTCCGGCAGGATGTCTTTGAGGACCTCCTCCGCGAGATCCACGCTGATATCGCGCCCGTAGAGCGAAGAGTAGGCAAGGATACGCACCAGCGCGCCTTCAAGCTCCCGGATGTTGGTCGAGACCTTCGAGGCGATGAACGTCAGGACCTCGTCGTCCACCTCCAGGCGGTCCATCATGGCCTTTTTGCGCAGAATAGCGATCCTGGTCTCCAGGTCAGGGGGCTGTATGTCGGTGACGAGACCCCACTCGAAGCGGCTTATCAGCCGGCTCTCCAGAGTCTGGATGTACCTCGGGTGCCGGTCGGAGGCTATGGCAATCTGCTTGTTCTCCTCGTACAGCGCGTTGAAGGTATGGAAGAACGCCTCCTGCGTCTCGACCTTCTTCTCCAGGAACTGGATGTCGTCTATGAGAAGCACGTCGTTCTCGCGGTAACGTCTCTGGAATTCCAGGGGTGCGTTGGCGCCGATGGAGTTGATGAAGTCGTTGGTGAACTGCTCGCAGGTAACGTACCGGACCCTCATGCTCGGGTCCTGCTCCTCGACGTACTGGCCCACGGCGTGCAAGAGGTGAGTCTTCCCGAGCCCCACTCCGCCATAAATGAAGAGAGGGTTGTACACCACGCCCGGCGTCTCGGCCACCGCAAGCGCGGCCGCATGGGCGAAGCGGTTGCCGGCGCCGATGACGAAGGTGTCGAAGGTGTACTTGGCCTTGAACGGACGCGGGGTTCGTGCGGTGCGCACGGACTCCATCCCCTCCATTGCACTGCCGTTGCCCTCCCCCATCCGTCTCCTAGCGTCGCGACCACCGACACTAACCACCAGGGTCGTATCGTCGCTACCGAGCACCGAACTCAACGCCTCTTCGAGGAGCGGTCGAAATCGGCTTTCTATATATTCCTTGGCGAAAGCGTTGGGGACGGAGATCTCCAGACGTTGGTCGTGAAGGTCCACGGGCCGGGTACCCTCGAACCACACACGCAGCGAGGGAGCATTGATGTGCTCGGAAACGCGGTCGAGAACTTCCGCCCATACGGTCTCTACCTTCGCGGCCACAGGCTACTTGACCCAGGTGTTGACTATGGCCTCCACGAGATCCTGGCCCAGCGGGGAGATCACACGCTTCCCCGACTCGTCGGTGCTGACCAGACCATGCTCCTCCAGGACCGAGAGATCCCGGTAAGCGGTGCTGACGCTGATCTCCAACCAATCCGCGACGGTCGAGGGACCGACCTCGCCACATTCGAGGACCGTGATCAAAGCCTTCTGCTGCCGCTCCGAGATGTTCATCCGGGGTACCGCATCAGGATACTTCCGCGTCGGCGGCGCCTCCCCAACGACCGGCGCATCGGTTTTCGCGTCTTCACCACCGGCCGGAACCGAGATCGTCACGACGGCGCCACCACCGATGTTGTCCTCGACGAGCAGCGTGCCACCTGACCTCTCTACCGCTGTCCGGGCGATGCCGAGGCCGGCTCCCACCCCTCGTATCTCCTCCAGCGCCTCCGGCGAAGCGCCACTGAAACCGAACTCCACGGCCTGACCTTTCTGTCTTATGCCGGACCCTCTGTCGGAGATACGTACGGTATTGCCCCCGTCGAAGATCGAAACAACCACTCCTCGGTACTCGGCGTGTATAAGGTTCTCCACGACCTCCCTGACGGCCTTCTCGGGCACCCGTCCCTCGGCCTCCTCTACCTTCTCCGCCACAAGCCTTGTGAACTTCGTCGTGGCCGCCCGCGGACTTGCCGCAGCGACCTCGCTCACCTCCGGCGTCCCGTCATCCGGGTAGACCGCCACGCGGATGCTGATGCCCGATGATTCCGCCCTTCTGTCTATGCGCTCGCCGTGGATCATCCCCGAGGAGGAATTTAGCAGCACCCCGGTAGCTTCGCTATAGCTGGGGAAAACAAAAGGCAACTTTGCAGAGCATTAACAAAGTTATCCACATAATTTTCCACAGCCTGTGGATAACTATGGTGCCCACTGTATCAAAGAGCCGATCAAACCTCCTGATAACGTCCGTGAGAAGCTTTTACTACTTGCAAGCGGCTGAAGTACATGAAACAAAAACGCACGTTTTGCAGAGCTTTTCTGAGAAGATAAGGGTAGAGATTTCTCCATGCCTCCATCGTACGGCAGGGGTTTGGTTGGATGGCACATGCCAGTTCGGATATACTCATTCGCGCTATCTGACGAACATTCGAACCGTATCCGAGGAGTTTCCATGAAGCGCACTTATCAGCCGAACCGCCGCAAACGAGCGAAGACGCACGGATTTCGCAAGCGGATGAGCACGGTGGGAGGACGCAGGGTTATTGGTGACCGCCGGCGCCGCGGTCGCAAGCGGCTGGCCGTCTAGATCGTTGCCGGTTCGCAAGCGTACGCGGCTAACGGATTCACCCGAGTTCGAGCGGGCGTACCGTAGGGGCAAGGCTTTCAGGGGAAGGTTGTTCTCCGTACATGAGTTCCCGAATGAACTCGGAAACTCCAGGTTGGGCCTTTCCGTATCCAAGAAGGTGGGCAATGCGGTGACGCGCAACGTGGTGCGTAGGAGGCTCAGAGAAGCCTTTCACGCGACGCTGCCACAGGTTTCGGGGGCTTCTGACTTCGTTATCTCGGCGCGCCCACCAGCTGCGGATGCGAGCTTTTTGGAATTGGGGGAGGAGTTGGTCAAGGCTCTCCGGAAGCTCGACCGTTTAGAGGATGCTCGCGAAGAAGGAGCGAAGTCTCGCTAATGATCGCGAAGCCGGCGATATGGTTGATCAGGGTCTATAAGAGAACCCTCTCCCCCATGTTGCCGCCTTCCTGCAGGTTTTCGCCGAGTTGTTCCCAGTACGCTCTGGAAGCTTTGGAGAAGTACGGCTTGCTCAAGGGAACGGCTCTCGGTATATACCGCCTGCTGCGCTGCCATCCGTTTTCCAGAGGAGGGTTCGACCCGGTAAAGTGAAGAGATACGCATGAACGCAATAACCAACTTTTTCTCCAACCTGTTCGGCCCGGTAGTGAATGTTCTGGGCCAGGTTCTCTTGTTTTTCTACAACACGCTCGACCCAGTGCTTGCGAACCCCTGGTGGTTGAGTATTGCGGCGCTCACCGTGGTCGTGCGGACGTTGCTCTTCCCGCTCACCATCAAGCAGGTGAAGAGCATGCGGGCGATGCAGGACCTCAAGCCCGACATGGACCGGATACGGAATCAATACCAGGGCAACCGCCCGAAACAGCAGGAAGAGACGATGAAGCTCTACCAGGAACGCGGCGTGAACCCGCTCGGCGGGTGCCTGCCCGTCCTGGTACAAATGCCGGTATTTATCGGCATGTTCTACGTCATACGCCAGTTTGGCGGCTACAAAGTCGGCGATCGCGTCGTCCCGCCACAGTACGATAGCTTCCACGATGGCGGCATCCTGTGGTTCCAGAACCTTTCGCAGGCGGACCCGTACCACATCCTCCCCATCCTCTCCGCGGTGACCATGCTTGCGGCAACGGAGATCACCGCGAAGAACATAGATCCACAGCAGCGCTGGATCATGCGTCTCCTGCCTATCGGTGTCACCGTCTTTTTGTGGAGCTTTCCGGCGGGTCTGTTCGTCTACTGGATAACCTCGAACCTTGTCACGCTGGTGCAGAACTACGTGATCTACCACCACGGTCCTGGCAAGAAGCCGTCTGGCGCCGACTCCAGCATAGCCGAAACCAAGAAGGGTACCCCGGTTGGTGAATCGGATCCTTTACCAGGCCGAAATGGCTCTGAACAGCAGACCGGGCCGCAACCGGAGGACGCCGAGAGCAGAGCGGCGAAAGTAGCCAAGAGGAAACGTAGAAAGAAGAAAAAATGACACCTGAGAGAGAGTTCAATGCTGCCACAGTGGACGCAGCGGTCGAAGAAGCCGCGAGCAAGCTTGGCATGCCGGCCGACGAGATTTCCTACGAGGTGACAGACCCAGGTAGCTCCGGCTTTATGGGTATAGGCGCCAGGGACGCTCGAATACTGGTAACCGTGGACGAGACCGTCGAGAGGACGGAAGCCACTCTCCCGGAACCGGAACTTGCGTCTGGCCACGATCATGTAGACGACACTATTACGCAGGATGAACCAGAAGGCGACGTGGACCTGGAAGCGGCGCCTGAGGAATTGTTAGACGATGCCAGGAAGTACATGGAAACCGTGGTCGAGGCTTTGGATCTCGCCGATTCTAGACTGGACATCTACGACGCCGGAGAGTTCGTTGCCGTCGATGTTGCGACGGAGGAAGCCGGCCTTTTTATTGGTCAAAAGGGCGAAACCATTGACGCACTGCAATATTTGCTCAACGTGGCTGTCTACAAGAATCGTCCTTTCGCGAAGCGTATTATCCTGGACTCGGAGGGCTACCGGCAGCGCCGCATCGAGGCCCTCCAGGGTATGGCCCACCGCAGCGCCCGCCGCGCGGTCCGTGAACAGCGCGCGGTGGAACTGCCTCCAATGAGCCCGGCAGAACGACGCGTCGTCCACATGTTTTTGACGGACAATCAGCGAGTGACGACTGAGAGCGAAGGCGTCGGCGAGAATCGCAGAGTACACATCTCTCCAACCTGATCTCAAATTAGTTTCACGTGAAACGGCCCAAGACAGGTGTTTGCTGAAGCAAACAATTGTCCGCAATGCCCCCGGCTAACGGCAACTCTCGAGATGTTTCACGTGAAACACGACGTATGCGAGTAAGGGACATGTTTGTGGAGCAAGCTCGTTTGTGGGGTGTGGAAGTCTCTGAGATCACGTCGGACCGTATTAATCAGTACGTAGAATTGTTGGGCGGTTACGACAAAGCCAATGTAATCGGCACGAGAGATCCCGATGCATTGCTGCTAGATCACGTCCTAGACTCCCTGAGTTGCTTCCTGTTCCAGCCGCTCTGGGTGGCGCAAACCCTGGCTGATGTAGGTTCAGGCGCCGGGTTGCCCGGGATTCCGCTCAAGTTAATGTCACCCGACTTACGCACCACATTTATCGAATCCACGGGAAAAAAGGCCAGCTTCCTAAACTATGCTACGCAGAACCTGGGTTTCGACGACGTTTACGTCAAGAACCAACGGGTCGAAGAGGTTGCAGCGGAGTTGGATCAGCGGGCAAGCTACGATACGGTGACGGCCAGGGCCGTGGCCTCTCTCCCCGTATTGGCCGAGTATTGCGTGCCCCTGGTCCGCGAAGGAGGCCATGTCATCGCCATGAAGGGCGTGCTTTCCGAAGCGGAACTCTTCGAGGGTAAGCGAGCCGCGGAACAAATCGGTGCCCGGATTACAGGGGTCATGGCCGTTCCAATGCTACGAGAGATGCGCGCCAGAGATCGGACACTCGTTATCCTGCAAAAGATGCGTCCCACCCCCGAAGGCTATCCACGTAGAGCAGGGACGGCCAAGAAGCGTCCTCTCGGCACAGCCTAACAAACCAATAATTCGGCCGGCCATGCTAATATGCCGGTCGTGACGACCATTGTCGCAATAGTCAATCAGAAGGGTGGGGTGGGGAAAAGCACCACCGCCATCAACCTGGCGGCCTACCTCGCCAGCCGAGACGAACGAATCCTGGTCGTGGACATGGACCCGCAGAGTAATGCCACGAGCGGTCTTGGGGTCGTTCCCGAGTCGGATCGGAGCATGTACGAGGTCTTGCTGGAAGGCAAGCCGTTGCAGCAGGTGGCAGTTGAGACCGAAGTCCCGGGCCTCGAGGTTGCGCCTTCCAGCATAAATCTGGTAGGGGCGGAAGTTGAGCTGGTCTCCGCGCTGGCGCGCGAGTTCAAACTCAAGAAGGCCCTGGAAAAATTGCCCTCCGGCGTGTATGACCGAGTTCTTCTGGACTGTCCGCCGTCTCTGGATCTCCTCACCCTCAACGCGCTGACTGCGGCGGATGAAGTCCTCATTCCGATACAGTGCGAGTATTACGCCCTCGAAGGCCTCACCCAATTGATGCGTAGCATAAGGATGGTGCGGGAGGAGCTCAACCCGGCTCTGAAGGTGGGAGGGGTACTTCTGACCATGTTCGATTCGCGCACCAACCTGGCGCACCAGGTGGCCGAGGAGGTGCGGTCGTTTTTCGGAGACCGCGTATTCCACACCCTGATACCCCGCAACGTACGGCTGAGTGAGGCGCCCAGCTACGGAATGCCTGTAGCCTTGTACGCACCAAAGAGTTCGGGGGCGGAAGCCTACGCCGCCGTGGCCGACGAGGTTCTGGCCCGTGGGTAGAAGGGGTTTGGGACGTGGCCTATCCGCGCTTATAGCCACGGGCGAGAGCGTGGGCGGGCTGAAATTCGAGGAGATACCGACATCCGCAATCCGGCCGAACACCCGCCAGCCGCGGCGCAGCTTCCCTGAGGCGGGTATCCGGGAGCTTTCGGCTTCCATCCGGGAGGTCGGCATACTGCAACCACTGGTCGTTCGCTCCACCGAAAGCGGCTTCGAGCTAATCGCCGGAGAGCGGCGTCTGCGGGCTGCCAAAGAGGCCGGGCTCGACCGGGTTCCAGTTCTGATCCGCCAGGCCGCGGACAACGAGTCCATGGAGTTGGCCCTGGTGGAGAACCTGCAACGTGAGGATCTCAACCCTCTGGAAACGGCTGCCGCGTATCAGGCGCTCATGGAAGGCTTCGGGCTAACCAAGGAGCAACTCGCGGTCCGATTGGGCAAGAGCCGGGCCGCCGTGACCAACACGCTCCGCCTGGCGCAACTTCCCATGGGGATACAGTCCATGCTCCTCGGAGGCAAGCTGACAGAAGGCCATGCTCGGGCCATATTAGGCCTGGAGAACGAAGATCAGATGCTGCATCTCGCAGAAAAGGTACAGGCAGAGAGGCTCTCCGTGCGCAAGACCGAGCAACTGGTGCGCGACCACCTTGCGGGCACTCCAGAGTCACAGCAAAAGGCGCCAAAGACGGGTGGGGTCGAAGTCCCGAGCGACTTCGAGAGGGCGTCGCGCATGATGCAAGAGGCGCTCGAGCTGCCCGTGAAGGTGCGGCCTTCCAGAAAAGGCGGGAGAGTGGAGATCCAGTTTCGCGAACGCAGCGAACTGGAAGCCCTTTTGTCCCTTCTCACCTCAAAAGAAGAACCCGTATCAAAGTAACACAAATATCAAAATAATTGTAAAGTTTAACTGGCATGCTGCCTACAGGCTCACTGGCGGATATTGTAGAATGCTGCTCTCGCTGCGGTTCGGGGCGTGGTTTGGTGCAATTTGGAGGGGACGTCATGGCTTTTGGGAGGACGAAGACGGCGGGGGTGCTCATGGCCGTAGCGTCGGTGGTGTTGTTCGCTGGCGCTGCCGGCGCGCAAGGCGCCGGGAAGCAGGGTGATCGGGGTCCGCAGGCTGCTTTGAGGGCGCAGGTGCAGCAGCAGAACGTGCTGTTGGACGAGGGGATAGAGGATCTCTCGGCCATGGGGGCGAGGCTGGAAGATACTCAGGCCCAGCTGTACCGGGCGCAGGCTCGTGCCCGGGAGCTCAGGTCTCAAACTAGGGCTTTGAAACGCGATCTGAAGGTGTATCGAGAGACTTTCGAGGCATCCAAGGAGGACTACGAGGAGCAGGCGCGGGCCGCATACAAAGGGGACGACCTCGAAGGGTTGATGGCTCTGCTCCAGAGCCTCCTCGGCAATAATGCGGCTTTCAGTTTATCCCACGACTTCAGGGTAGCCGGCATCCTGCTCGACAGCCAGGAGAACCTCGATAATTACGAGGACAGCCGGCAAACTTTGAGCAACACCATCAGGCAAATTTCGCAAAAGAAGAGCGCTTATAACGAGGTGTTGGAAGAGCAGAAAGCGCGGACGGCGGACCTGCGCCGGCAGGAGGAGAAGCTCGATGCTGCCATAGCCAGGATACGCTCCGACAGGAACGTGGCCGAAGCCCGCCTTCAAGAACTCAAGGTCCGGGAGCGCGAGAGGCTACGCAAGACCCGTTCGGCGACCGGCGGTGATAGTCCGCCGCAGGCTGAAGAAAAACCACGAGATGTCGTTAACACGCCACGAGATAGTAGCGATAAGCCACGAGTTGGCGGAGACAAGCCACGGGAGGGTGGCGGTGACAGGTCACGGGATGGTGGAGACGAGCCGCGAGATGGTGGACACAAGCCGCGAGATGATAGGGACACCTTGCAGGATAACGCGGGCAATCCGCGAGGCGAGGGTGACACGTTGCGCGAGACGGAGAATGAGGTAGCGCAAGAGGATATCTTCGTCCAACCTTTAGAGCACGTGTCCAGGGCGACGTACCTGAGGCTCTACCAGAAGGCCGCCAGGGATTACGGCTTCGCCAGGGACTGGTACATCCTGGCCGCCGTGGGGAAGGTAGAGTCCAACCACGGCGAGAGCATGGGGACTTCGAGCGCCGGTGCGATGGGACCGATGCAGTTCCTGCCTTCGACCTGGGAGAGCTCTGGGGTGGACGGCAACGGCGATGGGAAAGCGAACATCATGGACCC
>Ga0136614_10001055_pt1 | contig 15592 bp, 15 predicted proteins | sample AntDrymUQ2792106_2_FD_106643 | JGI IMG/M metagenome (GOLD analysis project Ga0136614, IMG submission 106643) | Polar desert sand microbial communities from Dry Valleys, Antarctica - metaG UQ279 (21.06) | ecosystem: Environmental > Terrestrial > Soil > Desert | place: Antarctica: Dry Valley... | reverse complement strand
GATGCCGAAGAGGGCGGCGCGGCCCTCCGTGGGGCGCGTCAGGCCGAGCAGGATCTTCACCGCGGTAGTCTTCCCCGCGCCGTTGGGCCCGAGCAGCCCGAAAATCTCCCCCCGCTCGACGCGCAAGTCGATCCCTTTCAACGCGTGCACCTTGCGCGCGCGCAGGCGCGAGGAATACACCTTGCGCAGGCCGGCGGCTTCGATCGGGGGGGACGCCATCACTCCATTAGAACGGAAATGACCCCTGGAAGTTCAAGGGGTTCCTGGCTTGGGCCTTGCGTAGTGGGGGCCGGTGGCCAGGGACACGCGGCCGATAAGAATACCGAGAATCCTCATCGTGGCGCTCGCCGCCGCGGCGGGCCTCTTCCTCCTGACCCTGGTCGCGGCAAACGTCGTCCTCTCGACGCGAATCCTGCGGTCCGCGCTCGACAAGGGGCCGGACAAGACGCACATCGACTACGGCTCCGCCCGGTCCCTGTGGCCCGGCCACTTGACCGTTCGGAACCTCCGGATCCGCGACCGCGACCTGAAGGCCGAGTGGGTGATCGAGCTCGACGAGGCGCGCGTTTCCTACTCGGTGCTCGGCCTCCTGAGCAAGAAGTTCCATGCCCGGACCGTTCGCGGCCGTGGTCTCGTGTTTCGCGCGCGCAATCGGCGCGAGCCGGAGCGGGCGGCGCGCGAGGGCTCCCGGCACCTGCCCCCCATTCCCGGTTTTTCCGATCCGCCGACGCTGCGGACCGGAGAGAAGCGGCCGCCGCGGACGGGCAAGGAGTGGACGGTGCGCGTAGGGAACCTCGCCGTCGACGGCGTCCGGCAGATCTGGGTGGACACCGCCCGCTTCGACGGCGACGGCCGGCTGACCGGGGGCTTCTCCCTGAGACCAAAGGTCGAGGCGGAGGTCTTTCCCACGTCGCTCACGGTGCGTCGCGGCCGGCTGTCGCTCGGTGGCGCCGAAGTCCTCGTGGATCTCGAGGCCGCGCTCGACGGCCTCATCCGCCGGTGGAGGCCGCACGAGTCTCCGGGTGCCGCGGTGGTGCGCTTCGTGGACGGCAAGGTGTCGTTCGCCGCCCGCAGCGCGGAAAAGGCGGAGCTCGACCGGCTCCTCGGCGGTTTCGGACAGATCCGGCTCGAACGCGGGCGCCTGGCGCTCCATGGGGACGCGCGGCTCCGAGAGGCTCTCGCGAGGGGGGCCGTTCGGTTCTCCTCCGACGACTTCGCGGCCCGCATCGTGGACCTCAAATTCGCCGGGAAGCTCTCAGGGCGGCTCGCCGTCGCGCGATACGACCTTCGCACCGGGGCGGCGGAGCTCTCCGGCAGCCATGCCGAGATCCGGGGCGTCACACTGGAAGAAAGCGAAGCCGCCCGGAAACCGTGGTGGGGACGCGTCGAGCTCTCCGCCGGCAAGGTCAAGCTGCCGCGCTCGCCGACGATTACGGGCCGGGTGACCGCGCGAGCCCGCAACGCGCGCCCCCTCCTGGCGATCCTCAAGGTCGATTTGCCCCGCTGGGTCAAAGGGCTCGTGGACCTCGAGGGCGTGACCGCCCGGGGGGATCTTCGACTGGGTAAATCGCTGCTCGAGGTCGAAAGGCTCGACGCGCGCGTCGGTGATTACCACGTTCAGGGGGACTACACCGCCCGGGGGAAGGCAAGGCGCGCCGTCGTCCTCGTCGACCTGGGCGCTCTCTCGGTCGGGATCGGGGTACAGGGCGAGGAGCGGGAGGTGCAGATCATCGGTCCCCGGAAGTGGTTCCGGGAGCAGACCGGTCGAGAGCCGCGCGACGCGGACTCCGACGAAAAGAAACCTGGCGTCAAGCGCTAGGCATGATCCTTTCGACTCCTACCTTCCACCTTCCACCTTCCACCTTCCACCTTTTACCTGCCCTTGGCCGCCGCAGGCGGGGGCTCCTCGGACCACGGCGGCGCGACGCCGTTGCTGCGCGCGTACGCAATCGACTGGCCCAGGTGCTCGTGCGCGTGGTTGAGCAGGAGCAGGAAGACGCTCCGCCCCGACGCGTCCCGCCCGAAGAGCTTCACCCTCTTGTCGAAGTCCGCCTCGGGGAGGTCCCGCAGGGCGGTCCGGAGGTGGTCGAAGGACCGCTTGAGCGTCTCGACGACCTTTCCCTTCTCCGTGACGGTCTTCTCCATGGCCCGGTCGATCCCCGCCGGCGGCTTGACCCCGACAAAGTTCGGGATCATGAAGTTCGCGCCGGCGACGTGCATGTAGACCTCGCTGACGGACCGGACCCCCTCGCCCGGGCGCCAGCCGAACTTCTCGGCAGGGACCGCGCCGGCGAGGCCCAGCAGCTTCTTCTCGACGGCATCGATCTCGGCGAGGAGCTCGGCCCGGAGGCCGGACCGGGGGGCGACCGTCGGCTCGTGGCCCGCGGCCAGGGGCGAAAGCGCAATGAGGCAGGCCGCGGCGAGACTCGATACACGGTATTTCATAGACGATCCTCCTGAGGCGGCGGATTATCGTCGCCGTGGCGGCGAGACGCAACGCGGGGTGAAGACCATTCTTTCCTTCGGCGGCACGGCGGTTCTGGCGGGGGCGGCCCTGATCGCCGCGCTGGTGGCGCTCGAGTCCCGGTTGATCTATTACCCCACCCGCGATCACGCCGCGGCGCCGTCCGACTACGGCCTGAAGGCGGAGGACCTCTCGCTGAAGACGGCGGACGGCGTGCAGCTGCACGGCTGGTGGATCGGCGGCTCCGGGCGCACGGCGCTCCTCTTCTTCCACGGCAACGCGGGAAACGTCAGCCACCGCCTCGACCGGTCGCGGCTCCTCGTCGACCGCTTCGGCCTGGACGTCCTGCTGCTGGACTACCGGGGTTACGGCCGGTCCGGCGGGAAGCCGTCGGAGGCGGGCCTCTACGCGGACGCGAGGGCGGCGTACGACGCCGCGACCGCGCGCGGCTTCACGGCGGACCAAATCGTCCTGTTCGGCGAGTCGCTCGGCTCCGCCGTCGCCGCGCAGCTCGCGCTCGAGAGGCCGTGCGCGGGGCTCGTCCTCGAGACGCCGTTTCTCTCTGTGCCGGCGCTCGCGCGGCGCTACTACCCTTTTGTGCCCCGATTTCTCATCCGCACCCGATTCGACACGGAGAGCACGATCGGCCGGCTCACGGTCCCGAAGCTGATCATCCAGGCCGAGCGGGACGAGATCGTGCCGGGCCCCCACGCGCGCCGGCTCTTCACGCTCGCGGCGGAGCCCAAGCGACTTTACGTCATACCCGGCGCGGGCCACAACGACACCTACGCCGTGGGGGGCGAGCCCTATTTCGACGCGTGGCGCTCCTTCCTGGAGTCTCTTCCCGGGTTACACGGTCACGAGTAGCTTGCCGACGGTCTCCCGGCTCGCGAGCGCCCGGTGCGCGTCCGGCAGCCGCTCGAAAGGGAAGCGCGCGCCCTCGATCGCGCGCAGGCGGCCGCCGGCCCAGTCCGCCAGCATCTCCCCCGCCGCCGCGCGCAGATCCGTCCCATGGAGCGGCAGGAGCGACAGGTTGAACCCGATGAGCGTCCGGCAGGACGAGACGAAGGCGAAGGGCGAGAGCAGGCCCATCGCAGCGAGACCTCGCGCCGCGCGCAGCCGGGCCAGCCCGCGCCGTCCCGCGGCGGCCGCGAAGCCGTAGAGGACGTAGCGGCCGCCGCGGTCGAGACGCCGCCAGAGGGAGCGGAACGTCGCGCCGCCGATCGCGTCGATCACGACATCCGCGCGGCCGCCGAAGCCGGAATCGAGCGCGTGCCGGAGGTCGGCGTAGACGGCAGCGCTCTCCGCGCCGAGCTCGCGGCAGAGGGCGAGCTTTCCGGCGGAGCCCGCCAGCGCGAGGACCCGCGCGCCGCGCCGCGCCAGAAGCTGGAGGAGCGCGGTCCCCACGCCTCCCGCGGCCGCGGTGACCACGACCCGCTCCCCCGCCCGCACCTGCGACTGGGCGATGGCGTGGTGGGCGGTCAGGAAGATCACGGGCAGGGCGGCCGCGGCGGCGAGGTCCGCGCCGGCGGGAACGGGAAAGACGCGCGAGGCGGGGCAGGCGACCCGCTCCGCATGGCCGCCGAAGATCGGGACCGCGACGACGGGTGTCCCCGCCGGGAGGCCGCGCACCTCCGCGCCCGCCTTCTCGACGACTCCGGAGATCTCCATGCCGGGCACGAAGGGAGGCTTCGGCGTGCGCGGGTAAGCGCCCGCGCGGACGAAGAGGTCGGCGAAGTTGAGGCCGATCGCGGCGGTGCGGATGAGGACTTCGCGGGGTCCGGGCTCCGGGTCCGGACGCGTGCGCAGGGTCAGCCGCTCCGGCCCGCCGTAGCGGTCCACGAACCACGCGCGAGAGGCCACGCCGGATTATGGCGCTTTGCTATCGTTCCGCCGGGTGGAGCGATGACCGCGCGCGTCGGGATCATGGGCCTCGGGCGGATCGGGAGAAACCTCTTCCGGCTGCTCTACGACCGGGAAGACGTCACGATCGCCGGCATCAGCGAGCTCGCCAACCCGGAGGGCCTCGAGTACCTCCTGCGCTTCGACACGCTGCTCGGCCGCTTCCCCGAGGAGCTCTCGATCCGCGACGGCCACGTCTACGTCATCGGCCGCCAGATCCCGCTCCTCGTTGCGAAGGCGGGGGACCAGCCGCCCTGGGGCGACCTGGGGGTCGAGACGGTTCTCGAGGCCACCTCGAAGCGCCGATCGCGCCGCGAGCTCGAGGCACACCTCGCCGCCGGAGCGCGTCGCGTGATCGCCTGCTCTCCGCCGACGGAGCCTCCGGATCGGACCGTGGTGATGGGCGTGAACGACACGGAGCTCGACGCCGCGGACCGGATCGTGTCCAACGCCACGTCCACCGTGCACTGCGTGGCGCCCGTCGCGCGGATCCTCCAGGATGCCTTCGGGATCGAGCGCGCGCTCCTGACCACGATCCACTCCTACACGAGCCACCACCGCCTCGCGGACGTGCCGGCGGAGGACCGGCGCGCGGGCCGCGCGGCCGCCGAGAACATCATTCCCCAGGAATCGCGCTCCCCCGCGATCCTGATGGACCTCGTCCCCGAGCTCCGGGGCCGGGTGACGGGCTTCGCGATGTCCGTCCCGGTGCCGAACGGGAGCGCGGTGGACCTCGTCTGCTGGCACTCCCGCCCCGTGTCCGTCGGGGCGGTCAACGAGGTCGTCCGCACGGCGGCGGCGGCGAAACGCTGGAGCGGCGTGCTCCAGTACGAGGACGACCCGATCGTCTCGAGCGACGTCACCCGGTCGTCCTATTCGAGCGTCTTCGACTCCCTCTCGACGATGACGCTCCGCAAGACGGTGTCGAAGACGCTCTCCTGGTACGACGCCGGTTACGGCTTCGCGCACCGCGCCATCGACCTCGTCCGGCGCTTCGCGCAGCTCGACCGGCAGAAGGCCGCCTGATGGCGATCCGCGTGGGGATCAACGGCTTCGGCCGTATCGGCCGCTCCGTCTTCCGCATCCTCTCCGAGCGGAGCGACATGGAGGTCGTCGGCGTGAACGACCTCTACGACAACGCGCAGCTCGCGTACCTGCTGAAGTACGATACCGTGATGCGCGTCTTCGAGAAGGAGGTCGCGACCTTCCCCGACGCGATGACGGTCGATGGAAAACGGATCGCGATGACGGAGGAGCGCGACCCATCCAGGATCCCGTGGCGGGCCCTCGGCGTCGACGTCGCCGTCGAGTCCACGGGCGCGCTCCGCACGCGGGCGAAGCTCCAGGGGCACCTCGACGCGGGGGCCTCCCGGGTCGTCCTGACGGTCCCGGCCGACGACGAGATCGACGCGATGACGGTGATCGGGGTCAACGACGGCGACCTGAGGCCCGAGCATCGCATGGTGTCCAACGCGTCCTGCACCACCAATTGCCTCGCCCCCCTCGCGAAGGTGCTCCACGAGCGCTTCGGCATCGAGGAAGGGTTCATGACGACGGTTCACGCCTACACGAACGACCAGCGCCTCGCCGACGTGCCGCACGAGGACCTCCGGCGCAGCCGCGCGGCCGCGGAGAACATCATCCCGACGAGCACCGGTGCGGCGAAGGCCGTCGGGAAGGTCCTCCCGGAGCTGCGCGGGCGCCTCGACGGGATGGCGATGCGCGTCCCCGTCCCGGACGGCTCCATCGTGGACTTCTCCTGCCGCGTGCGCGCCAAACCGTCCCGCGAGGACGTCAACGGCGCCATACGGGAGGCGGCCGCCGGCCCACTGCGCGGGATCGTCGAGTACAGCGAGGTCCCGCTCGTCTCTTCCGACGTGATCGGGAACCCGCACTCCTCCGTCTTCGACGCCCTCTCGACGAGCGCAGCGGGGGACGGCTACGTGAAAGTGGTCTCCTGGTACGACAACGAGTGGGGCTACGCGAACCGGGTCGTGGACCTCATCGGAAAGCTCGCCGCGCTCGGCGCATGAAGGGCGCGCCTCCGGCTCTCGGCGCCGCGATCGGCGTCGCCCTCCTCGCAGTGGCCGGACCGTCCGGTGCGCAGGAGGTCCTCCCGCGCGGCGCTCTCACCGAGCGGGTGACCTGCCGCGCGGCGCCGGATCAGAGCTATGCCCTCTACCTCCCCGCGTCCTACACGCCGGAACGGGGCTGGCCCATCCTGTACGTCCTCGACGCGCGGGGCCGGGCCGTCGATCCGGCGCGGCGCTTCGAGCGGGCCGCCGCGTCATGGGGCTGGATCGTCGCGAGCTCCTACGGGACCCGCAGCGACGCCGAGACGGAGCCGAGCCTCCGGGCCCTGCGCGCCCTGTTCGCGGATACGCGGGAGCGGTTCTCCCTCGACGAGCGGCGGGTCTACCTCGCGGGGTTCTCCGGCATGGCCCGGCTCGCCGTCGCCGCCGCGGCGAACGGGCGCGGTGCGATCGCGGGCGTCATCGGCGTCGGGGCGGGGTTTCCGGACGGCCTGCCGCCGCGCAGAGACCTCTCGTTCGCGTGGTACGGCGCGGCGGGAGCGCGGGACTTCAACTACGGCGAGATGCGGGACGTCGAGGCCCGGCTCTCCGCGCTCAGCCTCCCCCACCGCTTCCGGCCCTTCGACGGGGGGCACGAGTGGCCGCCGGCGCAAGTCTGCGGCGATGCGGTCGCGTGGATGGAGCTTCAGGCGGCGCGGCGCGGCGCGCGGCCCAGGAGTGATCCCGCCTTCGATGGTCTGCTCCGCGATCGGACGGAAGCCGCGAGCGCCCTGCAGTCGTCCGGCCGGGTGCTCGAGGCGTTCCGCGATTGGCGCGACCTCGCGCGCGACTTCGAGACGCTCGCGGAGGTCGGCGCGGCAGATCGCCGGGCTCGAGAGCTCGAGCGTTCGCCGGAGGTGCGCCGGGCCCTCAAGGAAGAGAGCCGGCTCCGGGCGGCCGAGCGCGCGGAGATCGGGCGGGCGGAGCGCGTGCTCCGCGAGGCGCTCAACCAGGTGCCGCTCCCTCCTGCGGTGACGGTCGCCGGTGACCTCAGGGTCGACCATTGGAGGAGGGAGGCCGCAGCCGGCCCCTCCTCCCCGCGGGCCCAGATGGCGGAGCGGGTCCTCGCGAAGATCTTCGTGCAGACCGCCTACTACCTGCCGCTGCGGTTCGCCCAGAGCGGAGAGAAGGAGCGCGCGGTCTTCGTCCTCACGCTCGCGACCGCGGTCCGGCCGGAGGAGCCGTCCGCGTGGATGGGCCTCGCCCGGGCCCAGGCCAGGGCGGGACGGCGCGGCGCGGCCCGAGAGGCCGCGATGACTGCCATGGAACGGGGCGCCACGCCCGCCGAAGTCGCCGCCGATCCCGAAATCGCGCCGCTCCTGCAGAGTGACGCCATGGGGAGGTATCCGATGGACCATTCGAACGGTTTTCAGAACCTGGTGAAGGACGCGAAGAGCCGGATCCGCGAGACCACCCCGGAGGAGGTGCGGACGCGACAGGAACGCGGCGAGGAGTTTCACCTCGTCGACGTGCGCGAGGACGGCGAGTGGGCGAGGGGTCACATCGCGGGCGCGACGCACCTCGGCAAGGGGGTCATCGAGCGCGACGTGGAGAAGCGGATCCCGGACAATGACGCGGAGATCATCCTTTACTGCGGCGGCGGGTACAGGTCGGCGCTCGCCGCGGACGCCCTCCAGAAGATGGGTTACCGCAACGTGATCTCGATGGATGGCGGCTGGAAGAAGTGGCGGGACCTCGGATATCCGACGGAGGAGTAGCTCTGCTCCCGGCCTCTGCTTGCGCTACCTCCAGGGGGCGATGGCGTCGATGACGAACACCCCGTCCGTGACGCTGGCCGTCTCACCCGGCGCCTTGCCGATCAGGGCCTGCGCGAACTCCGACTCGTAGGAGTAGATCGCCGCCTCGGGCTTCGAGTCCCAGGGCCCGAGGATCGTGACGACCCGCTGCTCCCCCGTCGCGGCGTCGCGCAGCGTCACGCGGGTGCCGGCCCGGACCTCGGACGCATCCACGCCCGAAGCCTCGAGGGCGCGTGACCGCGAGAGCTCGTCGGCGATCGACGCGATGCGCGCGGAGAGGTACTCGTGCCGCTGCCGGGCCGCGTGGTACTCGAAGTTCTCCGAGAGGTCGCCGTGGTCCTTCGCCGTCCGCATCGCCTCCGCGTTCGCGGGCAGCTCTACCTGCGACAGGTGTTGGAGCTCCCGCCGGCGCCCAGCGATCGCCTCGGGGGTCGCGTAGATCCACTCGCGCGCGGGCGCCCGCAGCTGGGGGAACCGCATGAGAAGCGCCTCGCGGACGACGCCCCGACGGTAGTCCTCGACCCCGCCGGCCCGCTCGAGCCCTGCCAGCATGTCCCGCGCGTCCGATTCCGACGCGGCGGACTGGACGAGGGCGACCGCCAGGCCGCCGGGCTCGAAGAACTCCTTCACGCGGGCGCGGTGTCCCGAGAACTCCTCCTGGCGCAGGGCCTCGAGCAGAGAGTGGAACAGGGCGTGCGCGGGAGGGCGTGCCTCCGGCGGCAGCCGTTCGGCCAGCCAAAGAAACGCGCGGGGCGCCACGCGCGGAGAGCGGAGGGTTCGCCGCGTCAGCTCGTCGCGGCGCTCGGGGACCTCCCCGAGGGTCTCGTAGATCCTTTCGAGGACGCGGGCGTCCTCCTCCTGGGCGAAGTGACTCGCGAAGACGTCCGCCCAGTCCCGCCGCCGGGCGCGCACGGCTTCGAGGGCCTTCTCCCGGGCGGTGTAGTCCCGGATCTGCGCGAGGACCGCGAGCGTGTCGCCGGCGGACAGGAGCCCTTCCGCGGGGAAGGCCTCCGGCCGGTCCGGAGCGAGACGCGCCGCCGCCTGCGAGAGCTCCCAGGCGAGGGCGGGGCGGGACGTGGCGGCCTGCACCGCGTCCGCGGCGAGGCTCTCCGCGAAGAAACCCGCCAGATCCCGGGAGCGGCGCGCGTTCTTCCGGGCGAGCTCCAGCCGCGTGGCCGGGTCCGCCCGGAGGAATTCCTCCCGCACGGCATGGTCGGCGGCGCCCGCCGTCTCCGTCCAGCTCGCCTTCGCCGCCTTTCCCGTCCCTGAAATCAGGAGCTGGGGGTGCTTTCGCGCCGCCGCCCAGAAGGAGGCCCAGCGGGCCTCGTCCACGATCCCGGCCAGGTGCTCCCGGACGTCCGTCAGAGGAAGCTCGCCTCCGAAGCTCGCGAGGAGGCGGCGCACGAGGTTCGCCGGTTCCCGCGCCGCGAGCTCGCGGAGCGACGGCAGGTCCTCGAGCTTCGAGCGAAGGAAGTGATCCGCGGAGAGCGGGACGAGGTTTTTCTCCGCCGAGACGAGGGAGAGCGGGAGGCGCGAGCCGCCGAAATCGAGGCGGATGAAGTCCAGGGCCGGGTTCAGCTCGACGATCCGGCCGGCGCCGTGGCCGGCCATGAGGAAGCACTCGCCGGGCGCGAAGCGGAGCCAGCGGAGGATCTTGCCGCCCGTCTCGGACGGATCGGCGGCGGTCGCCAGCGGAAACTGCGCCAGAACGGACGGGAGCGCCGCGTGGCCCGCGAAGCGTCTCCTCAGGGCCTCGTCGAGCTCCTTCCGGATCTCTCCGTCGGTGGGTGACATGCGGGCGACCTCGAGGAGCACCGTGAGCCGCGCCTCCTCCCGGCCGTTCTCCCGCTGGTAATCGGCGAGGAATCGCAGCCACGAGAGCGGCGCCTCCGCGTTCCCCTTCTTCTTCACGGCCGCCGCAACGCCGAAGAAGAACGGAAGGTCCTCGGGCGTCTCCTCCATGCGCCGCGTCCAGAGGTCTTCGAGGCCCTCGAGGTCGCGGCGGTCGATCAGGGCGGTCACGTCGTCGGGAAGCCGTGTCGCCGCCGCCGCCATCGGGGGCATGTTAGCCGACGGCTCCCACGGCATGGCGGCGCTTGGGTAAGCTATCCGGAGGAAAGATCGCGCACCGGGAGGAACCATGGAGGGGAGTGGCAGGTCGCTCGTGCTCATCGTCGTCGCGTCGCTGGCGGCGGCGGCGACGGGTTGCGTCCGCAGCGGCGGGGCGCCCGCGGACGCGTCGCATAGTCTGGAGCGGATGAACCGCGCCGCCGAGCGGTACGTGAAACTCATCCTCGCCGCCGGCGCGCACGACGCCGACCTCGTGGACGCCTTCTACGGGCCGAAGGAGTGGCGTCAGGAGGCCGAGGCGTCCCGCCGACCTCTGGCAGAGCTGCGGGGGGAGGCCGATGCCCTCACGGAGGAGGTCCTGCGCATACCGGCCCAGACCGACGAGATGCTCGAGCTGCGGCGACGGTACCTCTCCCGGCAGCTCGACGCGGTGAACGCCCGCATGCGGATCCGCGGCGGAGAGCGGCTCTCCTTCGACGCGGAGTCGCGCGCGCTCTACGACGCCGTCGCACCGATGCTTCCGGACGACCACTTCCTGCGGCTGCAGGCACAGCTCGAGGGCGAGCTCCCCGGCGCCGGCCCGCTCGCCGAGCGCTATGAGGCGTTCCGCAACCGGTTCCTCATCCCGCGCGACAAGCTCGACGCCGTGTTCGAGGCGGCGATCGCCGGCTGCCGCGAGCGCACGAAGCCGCACCTGGAGCTCCCGGCAGGCGAGACCTTCCGGGTGGAGTACGTCACCGGCAAGACGTGGAGCGCGTACAACTGGTACCAGGGGGGCTTCGCGAGCCTCATCCAGGTCAACACGGACCTCCCCATCTCGATCGACCGGGCGATCGACCTCGCGTGCCACGAGGGCTACCCCGGCCATCACGTCTACAACGTGCTGCTCGAGGAGCACCTCGTCCGAGATCGCGGGTGGATGGAGTTCTCCGTCTATCCCCTCTTTTCCCCGCAGTCCCTGATCGCCGAGGGGAGCGCCAACTTCGGCATCGAGGTCGCGTTCCCGGGGGCGGAGCGCGTCGCCTTCGAGAAAGCGCGTCTTTACCCGCTCGCGGGCCTCGACGCGTCGCAGGCGGAAAAGTACGGCCGCGTCCAGGACCTGGTCGACCGGCTGAGCTACGCGGGCAACGAGGCGGCGCGCCGATACCTCGACGGCAAAATAGACGGCAAGGCCGCGGCCGACTACCTCGTCCGATACGGGCTGTGGCCGCGCGCGCGCGCGGAGCAGCGCGTCCGGTTCATGGAACAGTACCGCAGCTACGTCATCAACTACAACCTCGGCAAGGACCTCGTGCGCATGCACATCGAGGCGCTCGGCGGGACGCCCGACCGTCCGGAGAAGCGGTGGGAGGAGTTCAAGAAGCTGCTCGCGTCTCCGAGGCTGCCGTCGGGTCTCCACGGGGGAGTCGGGATCAGTTGACGGGTTCGTCGGTCGCGCCGGCGTCGCTGCGATACGGCGATGCGTGGTGGTGGATCATCCGCCAGCGGCCGTCCCGGCGCGCGAAGAGGTTCGTGGCCTGCATGCGCGCCGCCGATTCCGCCTGCTTTCCGCCGAACGGAAGAATGACCTCGACGCACGTGACGGAGGCGAACTCGTCCGCCACCCGCACCCGAACCTGCTCGCAGGAGACCGTCCATGCGCGGGAGCTCGCGAAGATCGCCTTCCAGGAGCGCCGCACCTCGTCCCATCCGTCCAGGCGATGCCACCCGGGGTGGACGCAGGTCACGTCGTCCGTGACGTCCCACACCGCTTCCATCCGATCGAGGGCGCGGGTCTCCAGCGCCTGATAGAAGGCGCGGTTCGCGGCCTCGACGGCGGCAATCTGTTCTAATCGCGTCACAGCAATGTCGGGAGACAAGTCCGCGCGGCGTCCGAGGCGTCCGCTCCGCCGGAACCGGAGGTCACGGCCGTATTCGAACGCCCCCTGCCGGCCGACCCGCCGGAGCGCGCGCGCGCGGAGGAGGCGCCCGCGGATCCCGCCGCCGTCGAGGCCGCCGGCCGCGGGGAAGCGGACCTCGTACCCGGCCGATCGCATCGGCGCGGGGAACGCCGCGACACGGCAGACTGCGTTCGCCTCGACGCGGTCCCGACGCACGTCGAGGCGCACCGCGCGGCCGGGTCGCTCGTCCAGCTGACCGTGACGGCGCGCAACGCCTGCCCCTTTCCGTTCGACGGCGGACGCGTCGGCTTCCGCATCTCCGCCACTTCTCCGGACGGCTTCGAGCTGGCGAGCACGGTCGGGCGGTTCCCCGGAGAACTCCCGCCGTACGGGACGGCCGAGACGAAGGCCGACCTGCTCTGCGACGCAACCCGGGTCGCGCGCTACGGCGTCGCGTTGCACTAGGAGCCGGCCCCGTGACCTTCACCCCCCGCGGGGCCTCCCCGACTCCCCTGCCGGCTCGTGGCTTTCCGACGACCCGCCGCTCCGCCGTCGCGGCGATGCGCAGCGGCTCCGCCGGAGAGCGCGGGTGGGCCCTGGACGCGATCGTCTCCGCCTACTGGAAGCCGGTCTACAAGTACCTGCGGCTGAAGTGGCGGGAGCCCCACGAGGACGCCCGCGACATGACGCAGGAATTCTTCGCGAGGGCGATGGAGAAGCGTTTCTTCGAAGCCTACGACCCGGCTCGCGCGCGGTTCCGAACCTACGTGAGGACCTGCCTCGACGGCTTCGTGCAGAACGAGCGCACGTTCGCGCGGCGGCTGAAGCGGTCGCCGGGGATGGAGCTGCTTTCGCTCGACTTCGAGGCCGCGGACGGCGAGCTGTCCCGCCAGGAGATCCCTGACGCGATGGGCCTGGAGGAGTGCTTCCGGCGCGAGTGGATCCGGAGCCTCTTCACGGGCGCCGTGGAGAAGCTCCGGACGGCGTGTGAGGCTCGGGGCCGCGCCGCCGCCTTCCGCCTGTTCGAGGCCTACGACCTCGACGAGGGCCGCGCGTCGCGCCGCTACGCGGAGCTGGGGCGCGAGCTGGGCCTGTCCGTCTCTCAGGTGACTAATGCGCTCGCGTTCGCGCGGAGGGAGTTCCGCCGGCTGCTGCTCGAGGACCTGCGCGCGCTCACCGGGAGCGAACGCGAGTTCCAGGAGGAGGCGCGGGCGCTCTTCGTGGCGAAGGACCGTTGACCTTCCTGCCGGAGGCGACGCTCGAGCATCTGCGCGGCGTCGTGGACCTGAGCCGCGAGATCGGGCGCCACCTCGCCGGCGAGCGGGTGGCGGCACACGCCGAGACGCTCCTCGAGCGGGCGTCCCGCATCGCGTACCGCAACCGCGCGTGGATCCTCCTCGTGGCGGCGTACCTCCTGATGCGCCTGATCCTCATCTTTTTCTTTAGGACCTGAGCGGATCCCGCAAAGGATTCCGCCCGCCCGTTGAATGGAACCTCTGACGCCCGCATGGGCAAGGAGGAATCAATGAACAACCCGATCTTCGGCATGCTCCTCGGCGGCATCCTCGGGATCTTCGACGGGCTGACCGCCCTTTTCACGCCAGAGGTCGCCCCCTACATCGGTGGGATCGTCATCGGCTCGACGATCAAGGGCCTGATCGCCGGGCTCCTCATCGGCTACTTCGCCCGTCGCATCCAGTCGATCCCACTCGGCATCGTCTTCGGCCTCGTGGTGGGACTGATCCTCGCCTTTCTGGTCGCCGCCATGCCGTCGGAGACGGGGAAGCACTACTACTTCGAGATCATGCTGCCTGGCGCGATCGTCGGGGCGATCGTCGGGTTTCCGACCCAGAAGTTTCGCTCCAGGCGCGAGCCGCAGCCTGCGCGCACCTAACGCTATTAGAATCTGTGAGTTGCAGACGGCGATGGAACGGGCGGCGCACTTGCCGCCCGTTCTGAAATACACTTTAGTGCCATGGCGATCGAGGCAAGCCCGGGCCCACCCCGGGTCCGGTTCTGATGCAGCGGACGGGTTTCCGGCAGCTCGACCTCCAGCTCGAACGGGAGCTCTTCGGAAGGGCTCCCACCGCGCACACCCCCGCGTACTCTTCCGACAAGAAGACGGCCGAGCGGGTGGTGCAGCAGTTCCTCGAGCTCCATCCGGCGTGGAGACAGCAGGTCGAAGAGGACTACTGGGGTTATCACATCGCGTGGCTGTGCCCGTGGCCGCCCGGATCGGACCGCTACATCATGGTCGGCGAGTACCGGTCACCGATGATCTCCGTCGCGATCTGCCGGGCCGCGCTGACCGCGCATCAAAACTTCCAGCGCTACGAGCAGCGGCGCCTCGCCCGGCAAGGCGGCGAGGGGGCGGCGGCCGTCCCGCCGGAGGCGATGCGGGACACGCGCGCCGCTTCGAAGGCCTGACAGGCCGGCCGGGCCCGCGCGCCCTCTCCTTCCTCTCGCAACCTACTCCCGCGGCGCAGACTCCGGTGCCATCCGGGTGAATGACGCCGCCGCGGCGAGCTCCTCCCGCCCCTCGGGCCAGATGTTGAACATGACCAGGGCGAGCGCGTCGCCTCCCGGGGAGAGCGCGATGCGCCATCCCCAGTCGGGCCCGGGCGGCGCCGCGTAGGTCCCCCGGATGGGAGGCGGCCTTCTCCGTCGATCGTCCCGCGGCACTCCATCACCCCGTGGCTCATGTGCCACGTGTCGGCCCAATGGGCCCGGACCTCGTCCGTCCCGGCTCGCCGCCGATCAGGAGCAACCCCTCCTGCGGTTGCCCCCGATAACCCCACCTGTAGTCAATCCGCAGGAAGCGGCCGCCCACGGCCGGCGTCACCACCGCAGTCGCCGGCGATTCCTCCGGCGCGTTCGTGTGCGGTCCTGGAGGGTGTTGGTTCCCGCCCACCGCCCCGCGCACGCCGCCAGCTTCTCGGAGATACTCACGAAGCCTCCTTCCTTCCGACGCGTCCCGAGGTCTCATTCCGCGCCTGCATCCGGCGGGCCGACGGGGGGCGCCTCGTCGATCTTCCGGTCGTAGGCGCCCCGCGATTCCGGGCTCGAGAGGACGCCGTAGGCCACGCGAAGCCACTTGGCGAGCACCGTCAGTTGCCGCCAGCAGTCCACGAGCTCCGGATGCGACTTCAGCGACGGGTCGAACAAGCGGGAGCGTGCGCGGAACGCCTCCTCGATCTCGTCCTGTGTCGCTCTCCGCGACACGCCGAGGAGATCGTAGTGCGAGAGCCAGTCGAGCCCGCGGTACATCTCCAGCACGAGGTCCCTCGGGTTGCGCGCCGCGATCCGCCGCCCTTCGACCACGGGCGCCGGGGCTGCGGCCGCCGGTGCCGCGGGCTGCAGGACGCCGGTCTGCGCCGCTTTCTCGAAGGCGCCCTTGCCGCGGATGTCGTACAGGTACTGTCCCGTCGTGCGGTCCTCCGCGCGGCG
>Ga0136614_10001053_pt1 | contig 15599 bp, 8 predicted proteins | sample AntDrymUQ2792106_2_FD_106643 | JGI IMG/M metagenome (GOLD analysis project Ga0136614, IMG submission 106643) | Polar desert sand microbial communities from Dry Valleys, Antarctica - metaG UQ279 (21.06) | ecosystem: Environmental > Terrestrial > Soil > Desert | place: Antarctica: Dry Valley... | reverse complement strand
GTCGGCTCGCGCCGTCTGGGGACGAAGGTCGTCGAGTTGCACGACGTTTCAAAGTCCTATGACAATCGAAAACTGATCGACCGTTTCACTTATCTGCTGAAGCGCAACGACCGCATCGGAATCATCGGGCCGAACGGCGCGGGCAAGACAACGCTGCTTGAAATTATCACCGGGCGCGTCGAACCGGACGGCGGCCGTGTCGAGACAGGGCAGACAGTCGTCATCGGTTACTACGATCAAGAGAGCCGCGCGCTGAATGACGAACAGCGCGTCATCGATTACATCCGCGAAGTGGCCGAGCACGTGCAGACCGTCGACGGCACGTTGATCACAGCCGGCCAGATGCTCGAAAAGTTTCTGTTCCCACCCGCCGCCCAATACGCGCTGGTCGGAAAACTTTCCGGCGGCGAGCGGCGGCGACTGTATCTGCTGCGCATGCTGATGAGCGCGCCAAACGTGCTGCTGCTTGACGAGCCAACGAACGACCTCGACATCCCGACGTTGATGGCGCTCGAAGACTATCTCGATGACTTCGCCGGGGCTTTGATCGTCGTCAGCCACGACCGCTACTTCCTCGACCGCACGATCAATTACATCTTCCGGTTCGAGGGCGACGGGCGGGTGCGTGAATACCCCGGAGACTACAGCGCCTATCTCGAATTTCGTGAGCGTGAAGAGGCCGCGGGCACAGCCAAGGCGCGCGCCGAAGGCGTGAGTCATCAACCGCCGTCAATCGCCCGCGGCGAGCACGCGAAGCCCCGCAAAATGTCGTTCAAAGAGAAGCGGGAGCTTGAGACCCTTGAAGCGCAGGTTGCCGCTGCTGAATCAAGGCAGGCCGAGATCGAAGCACAGCTGAGCGTCCACTCAAGCGATGCCGCTAAAGTCCATATGCTGTTCATCGAGCAAAGACAGCTGCGGCAATGCCTGGATGTCGATCTGGAGAGATGGGCTGAACTGGCTGAGAAGGCCGAGTAGGTTGACACGGCGTGACCATCAAGTGTGAGCGGAACGGAGAATCGGACGGCTCGTCGACCGACGCCAGATGTCAAGAGTCTGTTATTCAAATCAACGGGAGAGTAAGATACAACCCCACGATCATATCAAGGGGTCGTATATTCGTAGGTCTGAAGCCAAGCAAACCTCATGCTGATGAAACCCCGACGCCCAGTTCTGTATAGTTACGCTGTCGCAGTTTTGACTGTCTCGGTCGCCACTGCGCTGAAGTTGCTGCTCGCCCCCGCCATCGACAATGAAAGTCCGTTCCTGATCTATTTCGCGGCGGTGATGTTGACGGCGTGGCGCGGCGGGTTGCTGCCGGGACTGCTCGCCACCTTGCTGGCGGCCGCCATCTCCGACTATCTATTTCTCACTCCAACTTACACACTTCTGGGCCACGATACGGGGCAAGATTTGCGGCTGCTGCTGTTCGTCGCCGAAGGCACTTTAATCAGTGTCCTGAGCGTTGCGCTCTGCTCCGACCGGCGGAGTGAATCGCACACGCCGCTTATTTTGCGTTGCGGCGTGGCCGTGATGTCGGTCGCGGCGGTGTTCGGCCTCAAACTTTTGCTCGACCCGTTAATCACCGCCGAGAGTCCTTTCCTACTCTTCTTCTCCATCGTGATTTTCAGCGTGTGGTATGGCGGTTTGGTGCCGGGACTGCTGGCCGTTCTCGTCTCTGCCGTTTTATGTGACTACTTCTTTTTGTCGCCGACTCACTCACTGCTGTCGAAAGATTTCGGACAGAATCTGCGCCTCGGCATCTTTGTCTGTGAAGGGACACTTATCACCGTGCTCGGTTGGGAAGCGCGTAAGTCGGCCATGCGCGAGCGTGATGTGCTGTTTTCTCTGTCGCCCAACATGGTCGGGAAAATCAATCACGACGGATACTTTGAACATGTGAATCCGGCTTTTGCCCGGCTGCTCGGCTTCACCGAAAAAGAGTTGATGGCGCAGCCGCTCGGTGAATTCGTCCATGCGGACGACCGTAGTAAATATACCGCCGAGATAAGTAAGCTTCGCGATGGCATGCCGGTCTCGAACTTCGAGATTCGTCTGCTCGGCCCTGACAGTTCGAACAGGTGGTTTTCGTGGAGCATCGCGCGGGTCGAAGAAGGCGATTCGCTGTATGCGGTGGCCCAGGATTTAACCGTGCAGAAGGAATCGGAGGAATATTTGCGCGCGAGCGAGCGGCGCTACCGTAATCTCGTCGAGTCAGTCCCCGCCATTGTCTACGAAGCCAACGCCCAACCGCCGTACAGTCCCATCTATGTCAGCCCGAATATCGAGTCGCTCGGCTATCAGCTCGCTGACTGGTACAACGCCACCGATTTGTGGCTCAACCTGATCCATCCTGATGACCGTGAGCGCGTCGCGCAGGCGACTGAGGAAGCGAAGCGATTACAACACGAAACTGATTACGAGTATCGAGTCATTACGAGCAACGGCGCGGAACGCTGGATTCATGATCGCGGGCGGTTCGTCTTCGACGCTGACAGCCATCCGGTGCGCTGGCAGGGCGTGTTGGTTGACATCACGGAGCAAAAGCTGGCTGAGGAGAAGCTGAGCAATGCCGTCTCGCTCCTTAAGACAACGCTCGACTCGACCGATGATGGCATCCTGGTCGTTGACACGCGGGGAAAGGTTACCCTCTTCAATGACAAGTTCGCCAAGATGTGGCGCATCCCTGCGGACGTGATCGAGAAGCGCGAGGACGAACTGCTGATCAAGGTGGTACTCGACCAGTTAAAGGAGCCTGAAGAGTTTTTGCGCCGCATTGAAGAGCTTTACGCAAACCTCCAGAAAGTGAGTTTGGACATCCTTGAATTTAAAGACGGCAGGGTTTACGAACGATACGGCCAACCGCAGACGCTGGACGGACAGACGGTCGGGCACGTCTGGAATTTTCGCGACGTGACGGAACGCGAGCGTGCCGAAGCAGCGCTGCGCCACAGCGAACGCCACTACCGTTCGCTGATCGAAAACTCCTCCGACGTGATCACGGTGCTCGACGCCGACGGACTCATTCTTTACCAAAGTCCCTCGATCCGGCACTGGCGCGGGTTCGAGCCGTCCGAACTCATCAGCCGACAGGTGCGCGACTTCGTCCACGCCGACGACCTGCCTGCAATCGAAGAAGGCCTTGCGTGCAAGCTCTCACAGCCGGGGGTACCAATCAAATTCGAGTGCCGGATGCGCCACAAAGACGGTTCATGGCGTCACGTCGAGGGCACCAGTGTCAACCTGCTTACTGACACGGCAATCGGCGGCATCATCATCAACACACGGGATACAACTGAGCGCAAGCAGATGGAGGCGGCGTTGCGCGAAAGCGAAGAGCGACTGCGCCAGGCGCTGAGGATGGAAGCAGCGGGGCAACTCGCGGGCGGCATCGCGCACGACTTCAACAATATCCTCACCGTGATTAACGGCTACAGCGAACTGTTACTTCATCGCCCCGTGATCGACGAACGCGCGCGAGAAAAGGTCAGCCAGATACACAAAGCGGGTGTGCGCGCGGCGGCCCTCACGCGCCAGCTACTCGCCTTCAGCCGCAAGCAGATGCTTCAGCCGAAACTGCTCGACATCAACGCCCTGGTCAGTGATTTGCACACACTACTGCAGCGCTTGATCGGCGAGCACATCACGGTCTCGCTGGCGCTCGACGCTTCCGCCGGATTAATCAAAGCCGATCCCGGACAGATCGAGCAGGTCATCATCAACCTCGCGATCAACGCCCGCGACGCGATGCCGGAGGGCGGCGCGTTGACGATAGAAACGGGCAATGTCGTTTTCAACGAGGCTTCCGCTGATGATGAAGAAGCCGTACCGCCCGGCGAGTACGTGACGCTCGTCGTCAGTGACACGGGCGTGGGTATGACAGCCGAGGTCAAAGGGCTCGCCTTCGAGCCTTTCTTCACGACGAAGGAGCATGGCAAAGGGACCGGCCTCGGACTCTCGACCGTCTACGGCATCGTCACACAGTCAGGTGGCAACATCCGTGTTGAGAGCGAGCAAGACGTCGGCACGACTTTAAGAATCTACCTGCCGCGTGTCGACGAACCTTTCGTGCCGACCGCGACGCCACCGCCGCCGCACGCCGCGCCGCGCGGCGCAGAAACCATCCTACTCGTCGAAGACGAACAGGAGGTGCGGGTCATGGCCCGCGAAATACTTGAGGCGAGCGGATACCGCGTGATCGTCGCGGGCCACGGCGAAGAGGCGCTTGAAGTGTCGGAAAAGCATAGGGGGACGATTCACCTGCTGGTCACCGATATCGTTATGCCGCGGATGGGCGGGCGACTGCTGGCCGAACGCCTGCTCGCCGCCAGGCCCGGACTAAAGGTGCTCTACATCTCAGGCTACACCGATGACATGATCGTGCGCCGCGATGTGCAGGACGCCGACATCGCTTACCTCCCAAAGCCATTCACGCCCGGCGATTTGAAGACGAAAGTGCGTGATGTGATGGATGCCAAATGACCCCAGACCCCGTGAACCGCGAATCCCGTGGACCGCAACTCTGTGAGCCGTGAAGGCGTGAGCTATCGCGCTTGCCCGCCGTTCGCGCAAGTCGTTAATAGCGATGCTCTGCCTCGTCGTTTGCGTCGGCAGCGACTTCCACGACCAGACTTCGCAGATCGACCGGCTTCGCATTACCGTCCTCCACGTCGCTCTCCGCGAAACGACAAGAATCGGATAACCGTGGCAGTAAAAGAAGAGACAGGGAACGCCCTTCTTGGTATAGTAACCGCTCACCCGACCAACCAGCCTACCTAAGAAACGAAATATGAGAGTCCATGAAAGGACTATGGACCTGTGATGGGCAAGTCTGTTAACGAGCTGCACCATTTATTCGATGGATTGTCCGACCTGAAGGCACGAGCTGCGACCAGCAAAGAGGTGACGACGCGCAGGAAGCTAAAGAACAAGATTGTTAATGGCGCGAATGAGTTCTTGTCTTTAACAATGGACTTTTCGCCGGATGCACCACCTGGAAGCAGCCAGCAGGTTGTCGAGCAGAAGTTGGCAGAGCGGAGAAAGATACAAAGGAAAGCTGTGGAATTACGCGAATGGGCGCTTCACAATCTTTGAGAGCGTTGCTACTGCGCTATCGAAAGAAGAAAGGGTGCTTCTATGAAATTGAAGATGATGGTCGTGTTGCTTTTCATGATCGCGTTCGGTCTCCAGATGATTTTGACTGAAAACATCGTCTGGAGTCAGGACGGCGCAACCGGAGCGGCCGCCCGCTCTAACAGCCAATCCCGTGAGGATAGATTCCGTCCTCGCGGCGTGATCGAAGACGAAGAGCCGCTTGGCTCTGATGACCTCCAAAGTCGGAGGGACGGTGTTGGCAACATGGAGCTGGCCGCGGCCGAAGCGCCGACCGGCTTTGACAATTTAACGAACGGCTTCAATCAGCAGGGGCCACCTTTCGACACCATCAATGAAGACACTGTCGTGGCGCTCCGCTCGTTCAACGATAATCGGTTCATCTTCGAGGAGGTTGAAACCGTAAGGGACGGACTCGGTCCCACCTATAACGCGCAGAGTTGTCGGGAGTGCCATCAGAACGTGGCGACGGGAGGCGCCAGCCAGGTCGCCGAGCACCGCACCGGGCGCGTAGATAATGGTGTGTTCTTTGAATCTCTGGGCGGTTCGCTTGTTCAATCGCGAGCGACTCACCCCGACATCGTGGAGCGGGTCGTTTTCGAGGACGACATTCGGACTTTCCGCATCTCGACTAACACACTTGGCAATGGCTTTGTAGAATCCATCGCCAATAGCACGCTCATTGCTATCCGTGACGGACAGTCGCCGAACATCCGCGGCACTGCCCTCACCGTCCCCGTACTCGAAGCCAATGGTCAAGCGCGCATCGGGCGTTTCGGGTGGAAGAGTCAACACGCTAGTCTCGAATCGTTTTCCGCCGATGCATACCTTAACGAAATGGGCATCACCACTCCTCTGTTTCCGGATGAGAACACGTCGGGTGGCCGCGATGTGAGCCGGTACGATCCAGTTCCCGACCCCGAAGACGACGGTGTAGATATTGTGGCATTCGCCAACTTCATGCGCTCCACGAAGGCCCCTTCGCGCGGACCTATAAACTCGAACGTGCGGGCAGGCGAACTACTATTTACCCTGGTAGGGTGCGCACTTTGCCACACTCCCTCGATCACGACGGCGCCTCCGGGAACGAGCATCAACGGCGGCGCGTTCACCGTCCCGAATGCTCTAGGTAACAAGACCATCCACCCGTACAGCGACTTCCTGTTACACGACATCGGGACGGGCGACGGCATCCCCTTCTTACCGACGCCCGAATTTGCCTTCACGGCTAATCAGATTCGCACGGCTCCGCTGTGGGCACTCAGAACTCGTAACCGCCTGATGCACGATGGCCTGTCATTCACCAAACAGGAAGCCATCCGGCGTCATGCCGGGCAGGCCGCGGGCGTGACGAACAGATACAATGCGTTGTCTAACACGGAGAGAAATCTAATCCTGGCCTTCCTCGATTCGCTCTGATGCCGGAGCTGAAGCAGGACATTTTTTCGGAGGCTCGTCAGGAAGTTGCCGGGCGAGCCTCTGATTATTGGTCGGGTTTATGTTGCCGGATTTAGTTCGACGCAGATTGAAAGGAAAACATCGAAATAAGTAACTCCGCTGTTCCCTTATCTCCTTCCGGACGTAAGTTTCCCGGTAAGGTAGGTGCAGCCACGGCGACGACTATGGCCGCCGGAGGCATCAGCTTGGAACTGCAACTCGGCTGTGCCAGCTCAAGACCAAAAAGTCTACGGGAACACCGGAACTCTGGACGACGAGCGTTGGCTTAACGTGGTTTCGACCCGCCGGAGCACGCGGCTATGCAACGCGCTCCCGCCAGTGTTAGTTTCAAGACCTTGTGACCACTCCGCCCGCTAAAGCAGGGCGACTTCTCGTGCAACGCACGTCGCATCCGACCACGTTAGCGCACGAAGGCGCAGTCCGCGCCCTAGGATAAGTTGAGCAGATACATGATCACGCGACGCAGACAATCCACAACTCTGACACTCATGCCAGCGTTGGCTCAGCGTCTTCGGTGTGTGCGCTCCACAGAGACAGGTCTGCGATGTGCCGCGAGGATCAACCTTCACCAACTGCCGACCAGCGTTCTCAGCTTTGTCGGCCAGCGTTTCGATGAATCTTCCCCATCCGGCATCATTGACACTTTTGGCAAGCATGCCACTTGCCAATCCTTTAATATTCAAATCCTCGACCGCGATCAAACCAAACATCAACACCAGCCAGGATGCCAACTTGTGATGAAAGTCCGCGCGTTGGTTTCTGACGTGAGCGTGCGCTCTTTGCAGTTCACATACAGCTTGGCGCCTACGGTGGCTGCCGCGCTTGCGACGTGCCACCTTGCGTTGCGCTCTGCGCAGCTTGGCTTGTGCATGCCCAAAGTGACGCGGGTTTTCAACCTCTGTGCCGTCCGACAAGGTAGCGAACTCTTTGAGGCCAACGTCCACGCCAACGCTTGCAGCCGATGGTGGCAACAACTTTGGTTCACACTCGACAGAAAAGCAAACGTACCAACGCCCCTGTTCCCGCTTCACCGTGACGGTCTTGATGTTTCCTTCAATCGCACGGTGCAGTTTGACCTTCACCTGTCCGATGCCTTGCAAGCGGAGTTTTTCGTTGTCAAGCAAACGGCAGCCGTCGCCGTAAGAAGGGAACGTCAAGGAGTCGAAACGAGTGTGCGACTTGAAGCGGGGGAATCCGGCACGCTCGCCACGCTTCACGCGAGCGAAAAAAGTCTTGAACGTCTGATCAACTCTGCGAAGCACGTCTTGACACGCGGAGAAGTTGGCAAGGCTCAAATCGCCGTTCGCGCGAATCTCTTTCAACTGATTCGCCTGCATGTAGTAATTGACGCTTTCACGGTTAATGCACCATGCATCGCGCCTCTCCTGGACGCCAGCGTTGTACAGACGACACGCCTCGCCAAGTTGATGATTCATCGCCTCAACTTGGTCGCGTGTCGGATAGAGTCAGTACTTGAAAGTCTTTCTCAATATGTCGTCAACCAATACCGGCTTGCGATACTTGGGGCAAAAGACGATTGCGTACTTGAGCGAGTAAATCGCTCCGGCATTCTTTCTGTATCGCGTATCAACCACGATGCCGATACAATCACGGTGTTAGATATTTTGCAAGCATCTAACACGCCAATCTGGGGTGTTGGGAGAGTTGAGACGGCAGCTTGAATGCGTTGCCTAAATGGACGGGCATTCCCTGTTTGCTAAAGCAAACAGTCCCCTGCCCGAATCTTTATGGACTCGGCAGAGAAAAAGGACATCGCAACGATTTGGAACCTGGGCGGGTTGACGTGGCGCGAGATGGGCCGGCGCATTTGGTGTGAGGTTTACGACAGTGACCTGTTCACACGCGCGGCGGCGTTGTCTTACTATTTTCTGCTCGCGCTGTTTCCGCTGCTGCTCTTTATGATGGCGATGCTTGGCTACTTCGCGAACGCGGGAACCGAGTTGCGCCAGAGTCTTCTCAACTACCTCGGTCGCGTCGCGCCCCGCTCGGCTTCAGAACTGATTTACACAACCATCAATGAGATCAACAAAGACGCCGACGGCGGGAAGCTTTCGTTTGGATTGCTGGCGGCACTGTGGTTTGCGTCCTACGGGATAGGAGCGATTAGCGAAACACTGAACGCTGCTTATGGCATCAGGGAAAGACGCCCGTGGTGGAAAGTCCGTCTCTTGTCAGTCGGCCTGACCATCGCGCTCGCGCTGCTCATTATCTCTGCTCTATCACTCATGCTGTACGGCGGCGTGATTGGCGAAGGATTAGCGAATCGCTTCGGATGGGGCGACGCCTTCATGGTCGCGTGGAGCGTTGTGCAATGGCCGATTGTCCTCGCGTTCGTGCTATTCAGCTTCGCCTTGATTTATTACTTCGCGCCGAATCGCGAATACAAACAGTGGTACTGGGTTAGTCCCGGCTCGGTGGTAGGCGTCGCCCTCTGGCTATTCGTCTCGTTCTGCTTTCGCATCTACTTGAGCTACTTCAACAGCTACAGCGTGACGTACGGTTCGCTCGGCGCGGTCATCATTCTGATGCTGTGGTTCTATCTGACCGGCGCGGCGTTCCTGATCGGTGGCAAAGTCAATGCCGAAATCGAGAACGCGGCGGCAGAGGCCGGCGCGCCCACTGCCGCACTGCACGGCGAAGAGAGTCCTGGAGAAGGGGTGAAGGATGAGAGACTCTTAAGGGATGAAGGATGAAGGATGAGGGATCAAGCCAGGAATACAGAACACGGAGCATCGAAGATCAGGGGCGGCTTGTTTCCTGCTGTGAACTGTGTGCTGCATTCTGTCTTCTGATTTTCATTCATCCCTCATCCCTCCGCCCTCATCCCTTCTCTGCTCCGCTCTGCCGGTTTTGAGGTACGTTTCGAGCCAGCGGTTGACGCGCTCCTGCTGTTCGGGCGTCGTGTTGTGCCCGGTCTCAAGGGCGAGCATCAACTGCTTCGGGGCGTTGATAACGTTGTAAGCCGAGTACATCGAAGTCGGGGGGCACACCTCGTCGTTGTAGCCCCACGAATAGAGGCCGGGAACTTTGAGGCGGCGTGCGAAGTTGACGACATCGTAGTAATGCGACGTTTCGATTTTTTCTTTCGTGCGGTGTGAATTGCCCCCGGCGACGCGGAACATGTGCGGCCAGCCGCCCGCGCGATTCCGCAGGTAGCCGGTCATGTCAGAGAGCGCTGGGTAGATGGCCGCGAGCGCTTTGACACGTGGGTCGAGGGCCGCCGTAACGATTGTCAGCGCGCCACCCTGACTGCCCCCGGTGACGGCCAGATTCGTGCCGTCGTACTTCGGCAGGGTCGTCAGAAAATCGTTGGCGCGCACGCACCCGAGGTAGACGCGCCGGTAGTAATACCGCTCTCGGTTGTCGAGATTAAAGGTCGCATAGCCGGCGAGCGCGGCTGACGCGAGCGCCGTGTACAAGAGTGGGTCTTGCGTGACCGGGATGCCGTGAATGCCGATTTGGAAAGTGATGATGCCCTTCTCCGCCAAGTCGATCAAACCGCGATACGGGCGTACCCCGGCCCCCGGCACGCTGAGCACAGCCGGGTACTTGCCATCAACTTTCGGCTCGCACAGGATGCCGTAAAGCCGGCTGGTATTGTTGGCGTTGTTAATGTCGGTGCCGACCGATTGCAGACTGACGTGGTAGACATTGACTGTCGGCGTGCTGTAGTCGGGTAGCAGTGTCTGCTTCGCGTCGGGCGGCAGTTTGGCGAGCGCCTCTTTGCCAGCGCTCCAGAAAGCGTCGAAGTCCGCGGGGTTCTCAGTCGTCGGCGAAATCGCTTCGGGCTTGAAGCCGGCCGTCGCTAACCCACGATAAGTTTTCCCGTCCACTGCGACCGTCGCCACGCAGCGCAGGAATCCCGGTTCGCTCATCGTGCCAGCGTCGACGGTGATGCCCTCGGCATCGAGCGTCGCTGTTTGCTCAATTGTCGGCGGCATCAACTCAGGGCCGACGCTGTAGCGCACCCGAACGCCCTTTAACACGTGCCCATCGCGGACCGCGGTAATCCTGAACTTAACGGGGTCGCCCGGTTGATATGTCCAGTCGTCGCGGTTCGTCGAGACGCGCACCTGCACCTGCCCGACGCGCTCCTGCGCAGAGACGGAACGCTCCACCGTGAATGTCACCGACGCGCTTTGCGCCGCAACGCACAGCACCACGGCGACCGCGAAGCATAGTCTTCGCTTATGACAGAATAATTTGAATCGCAATATGTTTCCTTTCGTCTTACCGGTTAACTGGCTAAATTCTCAAATGTGACAGGTGACAGGTGACAGGTAACAAGATGATTGCGGATTTCAGATTGCGGAATGCGGATGAGAAAACCATGTCGCGATTCTTGTGTTTGCTTCTTCCATTCCGCATTCCGCAACCGCTTGGTGCTGTCCTGTCACCTGTCACGATTTACCTGTCACTTGACCTTTCACTTTTGCCTCCATCTCTCCAGCCACTCCCCGGCCACGCGCCCGACTTCCGCCGCTGACTCCAACGCCTCGACTTCACGCCACAAGGTAAGAAAAGCGTCGCGAACATCCCTTTCCGAAGTAAACGAGACATATTCAAAGCGACGGACGTAGACGCGGCGTAGTTCGCCGTCGAGTCTCAGCGTGAATGTTCCGCCGTACACTTCCACGGCTACGTTTCCACCTTCGGGTAGTGTGTCGAAGTCGGGAATTTCGTGCGAACGTTTCGATTCCATGATGCTCGGTGCGCCGGCGAAGCGGGGCGCTACTAAAACGTCGTAGACCCAGACCGCGTTGCGCGCGGCGACATTGATGGGCAGGTTTTTACTCATATTAGTGTTGTCATTATACCGCCAGTGGCGGTAACGGGAAGTGGTGCGAAGGGTGAATTGAATATCCGCCGCATTGTTCCTCGACGCGGCATTAACCTGTCAACGATGTTAGCGCCGCCCCTTGGAAATCGTTTTCATGACTACGGCGTCCGAAGACCCCAGCTTCTCCCGCTCTTGTCACCAGCACTGACACCACAGGCGACATTCCCGGACAACTTTACTGACCCCCTCACAACACATCCCGCGTGCTCCCTTTTTGCGCTAAATCAAATGATGAAGGATTGGCGCGCATGCTGCCCATCAAGATGTTCCGCGTGGCGGCTTGACTTGAAAAGCTTGCTCGCCGAATCTTCATCGTCAGCAGAGACCGAAGCGCGTCGCACAACCCTCTGGCGAAGAGTGGGATTTGTGCGCGTCGCACGGCGGGCGGCGCCAAACGCTCAAGCTTGTCAACGACCTGTCATCACTAACTGAGAACCATTCGAACAAGAGGAGAACAGTAATGAACGACCCCATTCGTATTCTCGGAATCGCCGGCAGCCTTCGCCGCGAATCGTACAACCGCGCTGCTTTACGAGCGGCAAAACAGTTTGTGCCCGAAGGCGCGACACTCGAAATCTTCGAGCTTGATGGCATTCCCATCTACAATCAGGATGACGAGCAGCAGTTGCCGCCCAAAGTCGCGGAGTTAAAGCAGCTGATTCGTAAAGCGGACGCGATTCTGATCGTGACGCCAGAATATAACTACTCGGTTCCGGGGGTGTTGAAGAACGCCATTGACTGGGCGTCGCGTCCCTACGGAGATAATTCATGGGACGGCAAACCAGCGGCGATCATGGGTGCTTCAGTCGGGGAGCTCGGTACGGCACGGGCGCAATATGATCTGCGAAAGATGTTCGTCTACCTGAATGTGTTCGCCCTCAATCAGCCTGAAGTAATGATCGGCAACGCCGCCAAGCGGTTCGATGCGGAAGGAAATTTAACCGACGAGACGACGAAAGATTTCATCCGCAAGCAACTCCAGAGTCTGGTCGCGTGGACTCGGAGGCTCCAGCAACCGCAAGGGGCGTAAAGAGAGCCGGAGTCGGGGCATCAACGCAAGAGAGTAGGTCAGGACGGTTACCTCGAACTCCGCGTGACGCAAGACTGACAATCATCATCGCCCGTTGGTGCGCGTCCCAAATGCCATTCCGGTTCAATCCGATCAACCGAAATCAAACGGCGAATGTTCGCGCAAGCATTTGCTGTTGCCCATACTTCAACAGAAAGAGGAGCGATGAACGCAACAGTAGTACGACTCGAACGAAACGAACGAGCGAGTACGCCTGCCGTGCGCGCCCTCGCTGACCAAGCCTTTTCGCGCGCCGCCGGTGCGCCTCTGATCGAAGGCAATTATGTTCGACTGCTCAAAGACGCGCGCGAGAATTATCCGGCGTGGCTCGATGCGATTGCCAAGGCGCGGCAGCACATTCACTTCGAAAGCTACATCATTCACGAAGATGATACTGGACGCGAGTTCGCCGACGCGCTAATTGCGAAGGCGCGTGCGGGTGTGCGCGTGCGGCTGATTTACGATTGGATGGGCGGCCTCGGTAAGACTTCGCGCCGGTTTTGGAACCAGTTGCGCGCCGGCGGCGTCGAAGTCAGATGCTATAATCCGCCGCGTCTCGATAGCCCGCTCGGTTGGATCAGTCGTGACCACCGCAAGATGATTGCGGTTGATGGACGCGTCGGTTTCATCACCGGCCTATGCGTCGGGCGCATGTGGGTCGGCGAACCGAGTAAGAGGATTGACCCGTGGCGCGACACCGGCGTCGAGGTGCGCGGCCCGGCGGTCGACGACATCGAGGCGGCGTTCGCGCAGGTCTGGGCAATGATCGGCTCGCCGATTCCCGAACATGAGTTAATCAATCGTGACACATTCGAACCACCAGGCGACACTGCGCTGCGGGTCGTGGCGAGCGTCCCGGCGACGGCCGGCATGTTTCGCCTCGATCATCTCGTCGCGGCTCTCGCGCGACAGAGGTTGTGGCTGACGGATGCTTACTACGCCGCAACGACGCCCTTCGTCCAAGCCCTGCGCGCGGCGGCGCGGGACGGGGTCGACGTGCGTCTGCTGGTGCCGAACGGGACGGACATTCCGATACTTAGACCATTGTCGAGGGCGGGCTATCGACCGCTGCTGGAAGCCGGGGTCAGAGTCTTCGAGTGGAACGGAACGATGCTGCACGCGAAGACGGCGGTCGCCGACGGACGTTGGGCGCGCGTCGGTTCGACCAACCTCAACATCGCGAGTTGGCTCGGCAACTGCGAGTTGGATGCGGTGGTCGAAGATGTTCCTTTCGCGCTGGCGATGGAAGAGATGTATATTCAGGATTTGACGAACGCGACGGAAATCGTCCTCGACACGAGGCACAAATTGCGTGCACCGGGCGAGCCACGTCACACGCATCCGGTGTTAACGAGCGGCGGCGGTAGCGTCGGGCGCGCGGCGGCTGGAGCGATTCGCATCGGCAACGCCATCGGCGCGGCGTTCACTAATCGGCGCGTGCTGGAGCCGGTCGAAGCCAATATCATGATTACAACCGGCACGGTGCTGCTGGTGGCGGCCCTCCTCTTCGCGTTTTTCCCTCGCCTGCTGGTGTATCCGCTCGTCGTCATCTTTGTGTGGGTCGCGGTCGCGCTTCTTTACAGAGGCTTCAAAATGCGCCGCGAGGGTAGACGACAAATAGATTCACAATCAGCGCCAGCCGCTTCACGCCAGACCGCTGAGGTTGACCACGAGGTCGAGTCGAAACGAGAATGAAGCGGGCGCTATTGAACACATGATGTCCGCAAGCGGACGGTGACAAGGTAACCAAGCCGTCCGAGCAACTATCGTCATTTGCATCATGACCCTTGAGACACTGACCATGCCGGATAACCTAAACCTTCTTTTCTGCGGGACTCTCTTAATCGTGTTGATGGTGTGCGTCGTCGAAGCGGCAAACGTACAACAGCCGGGATTCAACTACGACGAATCCAAAGTACCGCCGTACACTCTCCCCGACCCGCTCACACTCTCGGATGGTGCGAAGGTCAGAGACGTTCGAACCTGGCGGCAAAAGCGTCGCCCGGAAATCATCAGGCTCTTTGAGCAACACGTTTATGGCAGACTGCCGGGAAGATCCGCAGGGTTGCGCTTCGAGACGAAATCCGTTGACAAAAAAGCACTCGATGGAAAGGCGACTCGTAAAGAAGTCACCGTCTATTTCACCGGCAAGAGCGACGGCCCGAAGATGGACATCCTGATCTATCTGCCGAATGACCAGTCTAAGCCTCTGCCTTTGTTCGTCGGGATGAACTTTTTCGGCAATCAATCGATTCACAAAGACCCCGGAATTTCGCTGACCAAAGCGTGGGTGCAAAACTCGAAGGAGATGGGCGTAGTCGATAACCGTGCGACCGAAAGTTCACGAGGTGCGCACGCCGCACGTTGGCAAGTCGAGCGCGTCATCGAACGTGGTTACGCCCTGGCGACCATCTACTACGGCGACCTTGACCCGGACTTTGACGACAATTTTAAGAACGGTGTACATCCGTTGTTCTACAAAGAAGGTCAGACGAAACCTGCGCCGGACGAGTGGGGCGCAATTGGTGCGTGGGCGTGGGGACTGAGCCGGGCGATGGATTATTTCGAGACCGACCGGGAGATTGACAGTAAGCGCGTTGCAGTGACGGGTCATTCGCGACTCGGTAAAGCGGCGCTGTGGGCCGGCGCGCTCGACGAACGTTTCGCGCTGGTCATCTCGAACGAGTCGGGCGAAGGCGGCGCGGCGCTCGCGCGCAGAAGGTTCGGCGAAACAACTGAGCGCATTAACACCAGCTTTCCACATTGGTTCTCCACCAACTTCAAGCAGTACAACAGACGCGAGGACGAGCTGCCGGTCGACCAACACATGCTGATCGCGTTGATCGCGCCGCGTCCGGTCTATGTGGCGAGCGCGGCGGAGGATTTATGGGCGGATCCGCGCGGCGAGTTTCTCGGGGCTAAGCATGCCGCTCCCGTCTACCTCTTACTTAATACCGACGGGATGACGGCGGATCAAATGCCCGGCATCAGTCAGCCGATTATGAGCACCATCGGCTATCACATCCGACCGGGCAAACATGATGTCACGGCTTACGATTGGGAACAGTTCATCACTTTCGCGGACCTTCACATGAAGAACCG
>Ga0136614_10001052_pt1 | contig 15600 bp, 11 predicted proteins | sample AntDrymUQ2792106_2_FD_106643 | JGI IMG/M metagenome (GOLD analysis project Ga0136614, IMG submission 106643) | Polar desert sand microbial communities from Dry Valleys, Antarctica - metaG UQ279 (21.06) | ecosystem: Environmental > Terrestrial > Soil > Desert | place: Antarctica: Dry Valley... | reverse complement strand
GCGGTGAGCGCACGCGCTGGCGCACCAAGATGCCGGCGGCGGAGCGTACGGATGTGCCGACGAGCGGCGGCGAACTGAGCACCGCCGCCAGTCAGCGTTCGGCGTGGATGCAGATGCCGGGCGGCTTCTCACAAACCCTGACCGGCACCGATGCCCAGACGGCGAAACTTCAAGCGGCGCTCAACGCCAGCCGCCTCGTTGATTTCAAGAAACTAAACGTGCTGGCGCGGACGCTGTTGCTCGAACAGTTGGACGGCGAGCCGGCGTACGTCGTCGAGTTCTCGACGCGCGAAGGCGGGCGTCTGCGCTACTGGTTCGGCGCGTCGAGCAAGCTGCTGCGGCAGGTCGCCGACGATGCGCGCCGGGCGACCGTCCGCTTCGACGATTACCGCGTTGTCAAAAACGTCCTTGAGCCGCACCGCATCACACAGCGCATCGAAGGGGAAGAGCCGCGCACGCTGATGCTGCAAAGCGTGCGCTACAACACCGGACTTGCCGAATCGATCTTCGACCCGCCTGTCTCCGCCGAGGTCATCGACGTGCCCGCGCTGTTGCGTGATGTCGCGCGCAATCAAACGGAGTTGGACGGCCGGGTCAGCGAATACACATTCACGCGCAAGCAGACCGAGCGCGAAATCAACTACCGCGGCGAGTTGAAGAAGGAGAAGGTTAGCGTCCACGAAGTCTACCCGGTAGTCGGCGGTGGGCGAGTGCTGAAACTGATTAGCGAGGGCGGCGTGCCGTTGCCGCCGGACAAGGCGACGAAGGAAGAGAAGCGCGTCGTCGACGAACTGGCGAAGGCCGAGCATGAGTACGAGGAGCGGCAGCAAAAGCGTGCGCGTGTGAAGGCCGAGCGCGCGAAAAAGAAGGGGAACGAAACGGGCGTCGGCGAGAACGGCGATGATGACCTCGGCATCTCGGCGTTTTTGCGGGCGTGCGAATTTGTGTCGCCGAGACGCGAACGCTTTCACGACCGTGACGCGGTTGTGTTCGACTTTCGCGCTCGCCCCGGCTTCCGCCCGACGACCCGCGAGCAATCGCTGATCGTCAAACTCGCCGGAGTCGTCTGGATCGACCCGGCTGACAAACAAGTGATGCGGCTCGAAGCGCGACTCGTGGATGGCTTCAAGATCGGCGGCGGTCTGCTTGCGTCGGTGCGCCCCGGCTCGAACTTCGCTTTCGAGCAGGCGCGGATGGTCGACGGCGTGTGGCTGCCGCGCTTCTCGCAAATCAGCGCCTCGGCCAAAGTGTTCCTGCTCGCGGGGTTCAAACTCGACGCGACGCGCGAGTACAGCGATTACAAACGGTTCAGCACAAAGACCGTGGACGCGGTGCTCGACGCGCCACAAAAGCCGTGACAGGTGACAGGTGACGAGTGACAGGAGAAGATTGCTATGAGACCTCACGAAAAATTAGATGTGTGGAATAAAGCGATTGATTTCGTGATTGCCGTTTACAAGGCGACTGAATCCTTTCCGAAAGACGAACGGTTCGACTTGACCTCGCAGATTAGACGGGCAGCGGTTTCTGTGCCGGCTAACATCGCGGAGGGCGCGGCGCGACAATACCCGAAGGAGTTCATGCAGTTTTTGTCTAACGCTCAAGGCTCGGCGAGCGAGTTAGAAACCGAACTGCTCATCGCTCACCGTCTCGGCTATCTTCAGGAAGATGTCTACCTTGAAATGCGTGCCACGCTCGACAGCATCGGGCGCATGATTGTCGGTCTCTCCCAACATCTGAAGAGGAAAGAAGTAGAAAGAAACAAGTGACAGACATCACGTAACAGGCGAAGCGTTTTATCCTGTCACCTGTCACCTGTCACTTTATAAGTACCTATGAAAGAAATCATCGTCATCGGCGGCGGGTTCGCCGGAGTAGAAGCAGCATGGCAGGCGGCGGAAGCAGGCGCGCGCGTCTCTCTCTACGAGATGCGCCCCGTGAAACCGACGCCGGCGCACCGCACCGATAAGCTGGCGGAGATCGTCTGCTCGAACTCACTCAAGTCGGACGAGCCGGGAACCGCACCGTACTTGTTGAAGGAGGAGTTGCGCCGCGCCGGTTCGCTTGTGATGGAGGCCGCGACCGCGACGCGCGTCCCGGCGGGTGCGGCGCTCGCCGTCGACCGCCACCGCTTCGCCGACATCATCACGGAGCGCATCAGCAGACACCCGCGCATCACGCTGGTGCGCGAAGAGATGACTTCGGTGCCGGAGGGCGCGGTGACGATCATCGCCGCCGGGCCTTTGTGCTCCGACGCGCTGGCCGCCGAAATCATGCGGCTGACGGGCGACACACAGCTCTATTTCTACGACGCGATAGCACCGATTGTCGCCGCCGACTCGATCAATCACGATGTCGTCTTTCGCGCCGCGCGGTACAACAAAGGCGGCGACGACTACATCAACTGCCCGTTTGACGAAGAGCAGTACGCGCGCTTTTACGAAGCGTTGACGACGGCGAAGAGCGTCCCGCTGCACCGCTTTGAAGAGACACACTGGTTTGAAGCCTGTCTGCCGATTGAAGAGTTGGCGCGCAGAGGCGTCGACACGTTGCGTTACGGGCCGATGAAGCCGGTCGGCTTAATCGACCCGCGCACCGGGCGGATGCCGTACGCGGCCGTGCAGTTGCGGCAAGAGACGTTGATGGCCGACGCCTACAACCTCGTCGGCTTTCAGAATCATCTACGCTACGGCGAGCAGGCGCGCGTGCTGAGCTTGATTCCCGGACTCGAAGCGGCGGAGATTTTGCAGTACGGCCAGATTCATCGCAACACTTACATCTGCGCGCCGCGCGTACTTTGCGCCACGCTGCAAATGCGCGAGCGCCCCGATGTTTTCTTTGCCGGCCAGATCAGCGGCGTCGAGGGTTACGTCGAATCAGTGGCGACGGGCTGGCTCGCCGGAGTGAACGCCGCGCGTTTGATCGCGGGTCAGACGCTTGTCGAGGCACCGTCGAAGACCGCGATTGGGGCGTTGGCGCGTTACGTGTCAAGCGCTGACACGAAGAACTATCAACCGGTCAACATCACGTTCGCGCTGCTCGAGCCGCTACCCGAATCTGAAAGGCGCCGCGTGCGCCACAAGCGCGACCGTCATCAATTGCAAGTCGAACTGGCGTTAAAGGAATGGGACACTTGGCTTCAATCAATCAACAGTGTTGCGACGCCGGCAGTCGCCTGACGAAACGCGGTGGACGCGCGACGTGCCGATGGAATTTACTGTTGGCAGGCGCGGCATGGTGCTGTCTGCTGGCGTTTGTCGTGAGCTTTTCGCGCCCCGCGTCGCAGGCACAGTCGGGCCGCCGACAAACGAATTCGACCTCCACGCCGACGAAAGAGACTGTGCGTCCGCCACGAAGGAATAGTTCCGCGCCGCCCGATAGCGCAGAGCAAACTCCTGCCGCGAATCTTCCAGCGACGACACAGAACAAGACCGCCGCCGCCCCGGTCGAGGTTGATGAAGAGGATGTGGTGCGCATCGCCGCCAACCTGGTGCCGATCCCGGCTTCGATCATCGACGGGCGGGGCCGACCCGTCTCCGATTTAGAATTGAAGGATTTCGAACTGCGTGTGGACGGCGCTGTGCGAGACATCGGCGACCTCAGCCGCGCGGAGACGCCGGTGATGATGGCCGTGCTGTTCGACAACAGCTCGAGCCTGACGGCCGCGCGCGAGTTCCAGAAGCAGGCGGCGGTGCGCTTTTTTAAGAGCGTCCTGCGCCCAGCCGACCAGGCCGCGCTCTACTCCGTTTCGACCGACGCGACGCTCGTCGCGCCGCTGACGAACGACGTCAAAACGCTCATCTACGCCATTGATAGCTTCGGCAAGCCCGAAGGCGCGACCGCTCTGTTCGACGCGATTGACCAGGCGGCGGAGTATCTGCGCATCCGGCGCGGTCGGAAGGTGATCATTATCGTCTCCGACGGTGTGGACACCAGCAGCCACCTCGATTTCGACACGACGTTACGACACGCGCTCGCCGCCGACTGTCAGGTTTACGCCGTGCAGACCGGGAACAGCGATAACACCAACCTGCGTGACCTGGCCGCTGAACGCCGCATGCAGGAGATTACTGCACAAACCGGTGGCGCCCTCTACGTGCCGCGCGGTGAATCCGATCTTGATCGCGCGTTCACTCAAATTGCCGCTGACCTTGCGCAGCAATATGTTTTGAGTTATTACCCGACCGGCGACCGACATGATGGGCGCTTCCACTCCTTCACGCTGCGCATCACGACACGCCCCGACCTGCGCGTGCGCACGCGACGAGGCTACTACACGCCGAAAAGCTAAAACAGATGTCAGATGCTGGATGTTCGATGTTAGAATCGCTACCTGTCTGACATTCAACATCTGGCATCTGACATCTTGTCTATGATGGAGCAACTATTCGCACAGTTTCTGGAGCATCTGCGTTACGAGCGCAACGTTAGCGAGCACACGCTGCGCAACTACGGGATTGATCTCGGTCAGTTCTACGACCACCTTGCGCCCGCCGACCCACAGACGGGCGCGCGCCGCGAAGTCGACATCAAGCAACTCGATCACATCACGATCCGCGAGTGGCTGTCGACGTTGCATACGGCGCAGAAGAAGAAAACTTCCATCGCGCGCAAGCTCGCCGCGCTGCGCACTTTCTTCCAGTTCCTGATCCGCGAGGGCGTGGTCGAATTAAACCCGGCGAAGCTGGTCTCGACGCCGCGGCTCGAAAAGAAGCTACCGAATCATCTCTCGATTGAAGAAGCGATTCGCTTCATCGAGACGCCCGATCTGGCGACCGACCTCGGTCAGCGTGACCGCGCGATACTAGAGCTTCTGTACGGCACCGGGGTGCGCGTCTCGGAGTTGACGAAGCTCAATATGCGCGACGTGGATTTTAAGAACAAGCTGGTACGCGTGATGGGCAAGCGCCGCAAAGAGCGCATCGTTCCGTTCGGCGACCCGGCACTGCACGCCATCATGCAGTACCTGACGGTCAGGAACGTCTTCCTTCAGCACGCGCCGCTCGCCGAGCGGGAATCGGAGGCGCTCTTTCTGAACTATCAAGGCACGCGCATCACGACGCGCTCGGTTGGCCGCATGGTCGACAAGTACATCGACATCTGCGCCGGCATCCACAACATCAGCCCGCATAGCTTACGCCATTCGTTCGCGACGCACCTCCTCGACAGCGGCGCCGACCTGCGCGACATACAGGAACTCCTCGGCCACGCGCGCCTTTCGACAACGCAAATCTACACACACGTCTCGATGGAAAAACTGATTGAGGTTTACGACAAGGCGCATCCGAAGGCGTAAGAGAAGGGCAAAGGGTAAAAGTAAAAAGGCAAAAGTGAAGAAAGAGATTCCGGCCTCTTCACTTTTGCCTTTGACCTTTTTACTCTTGCCTTTACAGCGTCGGGGCGTCGTCGGTGCCGTCTCTCTGTTCGATGAATGTCTGGCACTCGGCGTCGTAGCGGGCGGTGGGCACGGCTTCGAGCCGTTTTTCAGGAATCAGTTTGCCGCAACGGGCGCACTCTCCGTAACTGCCTTCGTCGATTCTTAGTAACGCCTGGTCGATGTCGGCGACGATCTGCGACTCGCGCTCGCCGAGGCGTAGTTGAATCTCCTGGTTGACATCTTGTAGTGACATGTCGACGCTGTCTTTCACGCCGTCGTCAGCCGCCACCATCTCCAGCGCGCTCGCCTGACTCTCGCGCACGTTCTGCGTGTGCTGCCGTAACTGCTTCATCAGGATGCCGCGAAAGTGCTCGATCTTTTCTGCGTCCATTTATGTTTAGTATTCCCCTCGACCTTCTTTTGACGACAGCTCTCACGCATCCGCATCGAATAGCCGTCATGAAACTTTGAATGAGCGCGGATTATAACCCACGCGCGCGCCGATGCGTAACTGGCGAGGCGCCGTGAGGCGGTGCGTCTACGCCCGTTGTAGCTCGCTTGTTTTTTCACGGCGGCGCGACGGGGCGGCGACGCGCGCGCGCCTCCGCTTCCGTAGCCAGATGATGAAGCCTGTGACTGATAGGAATGAGGAGGCGAGGCCAAACGACAGATAGATGATTTTGAGTGGGACACCGGCGAAGTTGCCGAAGTGGAGCGGCTCAACCAAATTGTACGTGTAGGTGACGGCGCGGGCGCCGGCGGAGTTATGCGTTTGAAGCACCGCGCCACCGCTCGTCTCAATCACCACGAAGCTGGCTCCCTCGCGCGCGAAACGGCCGGAGTTGTCGCCGTAAATCACAAAATGATTCTTGTCGGCGCGCGGCAAAATCAGGCGCGTCGGCTCGAAGCCGGGTAGCGCGCGTCTCGCCCGCCGCAATGCTTGCGCGAGTGGCACCATCCTGTCGGTGGCCGCGGGAGGATGACGTTGATCGGGTTGCGGGTGAAGGGCGCGGCTGACGGACGGGGCGTAGCGTGCCAGATTCTCCAAACCTAAGACGGCTCCGGTGAAGGCGATGACCAGATTGAACGCCAGCGCGAGGATGCCGATCAGCTTGTGCCAGTCCGACGCCGAGACTTGCAGCCCGCGCCCCGTGCGGATCTGCCAGAACCGCAAGCCTTGCGCGAACACCCCCTTCATAAAGCGCCCGTAGATCAGCACCCCCGTCAGCGTCGAAACTAAAAGCGCCAACCCGAAAACGCCGACCACGACGCGCCCCCACGCGCCGAAGTAATAGAACCTGACGTGAAGCTGACGGATCACATTAGCGACCGTCTCACCGGTGCGCGCCCCGGTCAGCGCGCCACTGTACGGGTTAACGAACACCTCCGTCCGCTGTTTACCATCGTCGAGGAAGATGCTGTAAGCGGTGTGTGGATTGCGGGGCAGGTTGACGCTTTCGATGCGTGCCCCGGTATATGCCCGCTGCACTGCCGGCAGGATGTCGTCGAGTGACGCGGGCGGCGTGGACGCCGGCTCAACACGGCGCGCGGGGGTCAGCAGGAGGTCGATCTCCTCCTTAAAAACGGCAATGGCTCCGCTGATGGTGATGACAAAGATGAATAGCCCCGTCAGCAGTCCCGCCCATTTGTGCCATGCGTAGAGTTGTCGGACGCGGCGCGCAGAGAGTGCCATCTACTCAAGTCTCCTTCCGCCCATGAATGATTCGGCGGACGAGGTCGTGTCAGTTGATTTATGCAGAGCTGTTCGGGCTAAAAGATTATTTGAAAAGTCCCGACACCGGATAGAGGAGCGCCGGGGACGACCCCCAGCCGCCCGCGAACGCCCTCGTAGAACTCTTTGTCCAGAACATTGTTGACGTTGAACGCGAGACGATATTTAACCTTTTCGGCGCGGTGTATTTTGTAGAACACGGAAGCGTCCACGCGCGCGTAGCCCGGCACGGTGAAGGTGTGTTCAAGGTCGCCGAAGCGGCGGCTGACGGCGAAGACGCCCGCGCCGAAACCGAAGCCGCGCGCCGGGCCGCCGCCGAATTGGTAGCTCGTCCAGAGGCTCGCGGTGTGGCGCGGCGCGCCGCTCAGTTGAGCGCCGACTGGAAAGCGCGTGTCTTTGGTGACGACGGCGTCCGTGTAACCGTAGCTCGTCAGGACGTTCCAGCCGGAGGTGGGCCGCGCCGTCGCGTCCAGCTCGAAGCCGCGGCTGCGCTGCTCGCCCAACTGGACGGAGAAACCGGGGTTGATGGGGTCGGGTGTGCCGACATTGGATTTCGTAATTTGGTAGGTTGCCGCCGTCAGGGCGAGGCGGCGCTTCCACAACTCCAGCTTAATTCCCGTCTCATACTGCATGCCGGTCTCCGGCTCGAAGGGCATGTTGTCGAACGTGAGTTGTAGCTGCGGCTGAAAGGATTCACTGAAGCTGACGTACAGCGAGACGGGTTGGACGGGTTGGTAGACGACGCCGACGCGCGGCGTGAAGGCGCGATCAACTGCGCTGCTCACCTCGGTCGTGAAGCGGTTGTCGTTCTTCTGTTCGTAATAATCGAAGCGTCCGCCGAGGAGCAGTTTTAGATTGCTGCCAAGCGTGATCTGATCCTGTGCGTAGACTCCCCCGGAGATGTTAGTCGTGATCGAGTGGCCGCGCCGCGACACAGTTCCGGGGGCGAAGTTGTAAACGGGGTTGTAAATATCGATGGTTCGCGTCGGACCACTCAGCGTCACGGAGGCGAACCTCTCCCGCCCGATGTCGCCGCCAAACAAGAGCGTGTGCCCGACGCCGCCGGTCTGGAACTTCGCGATAACGTCGTTCTGCCAATAGTAGGTTTGCAGTGACTGGTCGGCGTAATCGAGGCTAAGTTCAAGCGTGCGGTTGTCGGGTCGTAGCCGGCGCGGTTGGCGCGAGTCGTAGTCGGCTTTATTGAGCGCGACACGGAAGGCGCTGCGCAGCGACCAGTGGTCATCAAATGTATGCGACAGCGTTGCCCCCAACTTTCCCTGCCGGTACTTGTACGGAATCGCCGGGTCGCCGAGGTAGCGACCCGATGGAACTGGGGCCACGCCATCGTCGAGCGCAACCAGCCCACGATCAATCAGGCTGGTTCCTTTCATCGCTTCGGCATCGAGGCTAAGTGTCGTCCCGTCGCCGACGATCCACGTCAGAGAAGGGGCGACGAAGACGCGCTCACGTTCCACGAAGTCGCGGAACGTGTCCGCGTTCTCATACGCTCCGTTGAAGCGATAGAGCAGCGTGCGGCGTGCGTTCAAGGGGCCGCCGAAATCAAGCGCCGGCTTGTAGAAGTTAAACTTTCCGCCGGTGAACAGTAATGAGTAGTAGTGTTCGGCCAGAGGCTTCTTGGTCACAAAATTAACAACGCCCGACGGATCGAGCCGCCCGAAAAGCACCGAAGCCGGGCCTTTGAGGACTTCCACGCGCTCAATGTTCGACGTTTCGTGTGATGCGCGGTTGGAGTTGAAGTCGTTGCGGAAGCCGTCCTTGTATGTGTTACGCGCCGAAGTGAACCCGCGAATCGTGAAATCTTCGGCGCGGCCGCCGGAACTATTCGGCACCGAGACACCGCTCACGTTACGCACCACGTCGTTGATGCTAACGGCCTGTTGTTCTTCAATGACCTGCCGGGTGATGACCTGAATGGATTGCGGCGTATCCCGCAAAGCCGTGTCAGTGCGCATCGCGGTCGTTGCCGTCTGCGCTTGGAAGCCTTCGTCGCCGGCGGTGACGGTCACGAATTCATCGAAGCCACGCGGTGACAGTCTAAGCTCCACTTCGCGCCCAGCCCCTTCTCCCGTCAGCATGACGCTCTGCGTCACAGTCGTAAAATTCACTCCCTCCGCACTGAGAAGATACTCGCCGTGCGACAACCCTCTGAACTTGAAAGCGCCCGCTTCGTCGGTCGCAACGGTGACAGGCGAGCGTTCAGGGTGCGGGCCGATCCGACTGAGCGTGACGACGACGCGGCTCAGTGCCGCGCCGTGCTGATCTATCACCCGCCCGGATACGTCAGCGTTGTCAGACTGTGCCGAGGCGCTGCCGAAAGTGAAGAACAAAAACAGGAGTGTGCCGCTGAAAAGAAATAGCAGCGCGGTGGGTCGAAGCGCCGCGAAGCGGGACGACGGCATCGCCAATCGGGCGGTAGCCACGATGCTGCGTGATCTGTGTTGAGTGAGCATGGAAACCTCCGACAGTGGCAGAGAAAAACGAAAGGCTGCAGAAAAGCAGCCCAGCCGAAACCCCGTCGGAAGGTGTGTTATGATGCGAGCCGAGACACACCTTTCGGGAGCTTTTGCTAAAGACAGAGTCCGGGATGTAGTCGTCTCAACAAGAGCGATGACGTGGCTGCGTCATCGCTCTTCCTGTCAAAAAAAACCGCACCTGGCCTTTCGTAGCCAGAACCTACTGAACATCTTTCCCGCAATTGTCAGAAGTTGAACTTCAGCCCGGCCTGCACCAGCCGCGGGCTGCTCGGCAGGATACCGCGTGAGCGGTCAACAATATATGTTCGGTCGAAAAGGTTTTTCGCGGTCACAAAAAATGTGGTGCGCATCCGTTCGACTTTGTAATTGGCAGTCGCGTTCCAGACCGTGTAACTCGGAATTAGTCCGCGCTGACCGTCGGGCGTCGGTGCCACGGTGTTCAAGTCGTCGCCGAATTGATCGCTGACGTGAACTGCCTCAAGCAGAGTGTCCACGCCCGAAGGGTGCGAGTATCCGACGTTGACGTTGAGCATCCGTTCGGGAGCGTAAGGCAAACGGTTGCCGCTGACGCTGACGCGGTTGAAGCCAGGCACGTTGCTGAAGCGCGCTCCCTTGAACTCGGCGGCGCGGAGATGTGTATAGGCGACGCGCGCATAAAAGTTGTGCGGCGTCTTGAACACCGCGCCGGCGTCGAAACGGCCCGACAACTCGAAGCCTTGATGGAGAGTCGCGCCGCCGTTCGTCAGCGTCGCGCCGACCCCGCCCGCTAAACTCGCCGGGACAATCTGATTTTCGTAGTCCATCCGGAACAGCGTCGCTTCCAGCCTGACGCCCGGATAAAATAGGCTGCGCATCCCGACCTCGTAGTTCCAACTCAACTCGGGATCAAGCTCGATTGTGCCGCCGGTCGTGTTGCTAATCACATCCTCTGTGCGAGGCGGCGCGAATCCGCGGTGCGCGCCCGCGAAGACGGTCAGCCGCTCTGAAGGGTTGAACGAAACGCCGAGGCCGGGAATCACTTGTGTCAGACTGGTTTTGCCAGAGACGGTGCGGTTGAACGTCGCGGTGGGGCGACTGGTGCGTTGATATTCGATGTGTTCGACACGGATGCCCGGCGTGACCGCCCAACGGCCGAAGATGAAACGGTTCTGCGCGAAAGTGGCGTAAGCCTGGTTGCGCCGTTCGTTGCTCTCAACAAGTACGCCACTCCGCGAAGTCGGCAGGTCTCCGTTCTCTTGACGCCGCTCCTGCGTCTCGAAGTGGGCGCGGAAGCCGAAGTCAATTTCGTTCTTGATGCCGAGCCAATGACGGTTGACTCGCACGCGCGGTTCGGCGCCGAGAAAGTAGTAGGTGCGCAGACGGCCTTCGTTGCCGCAGGTGGTGTTGAGGTCGGCCAGACTGCGGCAGTCGGGGTCGACGTTGAGCTGGTTCGGGCGCTGCCCCGAATTGCTCGATTGCCGCCACCAGTGGCGCCGGAAGTACGCGCCGTAAAAATTGGTGCTGACGACCACGTCGCTGTTGAAGACGTAAGCGTGCGTCGCCGACGCGCCGTATCGGTCGCCATAAAAGAAATCGTTACGGAAGGGATTCTGACGCTGGTCGGCGCGATACTCGGATTCAGTCAGACCGGAGTAAGTGATGTTCGAGTCTTCGCCGTAGTGGTTGAACTTGAGCGTCAGCGCCTGCTTCGAGCCGAGCTCGCGGGTCGCCTTGAAGTTGAAGTCGTTGAGGCCGAAGCGTGTGTTTTCGCGCGAGCCGGAACCCTGCTTGCGCGTGTAGTCGAACAGCAACCCGGTGCCACGCCACACACCGCCATAGCCGACATGGCCGTTGAAGTAATCGCGCGTGCCGCCGGTGAGCGTGACGAATCCGGCGGCTTTGTCGGGAGGGTTGCGCGTGATGTAGTTAATGACGCCGCCGACCGTCGTCGGCCCGTAAAGAATTTGACCTGAACCCTTCAACACCTCGACGCTCTCGAAGCGATCAATCGGCGGGTGGTAATACGATGCGTTGTCGCCGTAGGGCGCGTAGGTCAACGGGATACCGTCTTCGAGCAACAGGACTTTCGTTGAGCGCGTCGGGTTGAGGCCGCGGATGCCGATGTTGGGGCGTAGCCCGAATCCTTCTTCATCGCGCACGTTGATCCCCGCTACTTTGCGCAGCGCCTCGGAGGAAGTGAAGACGCGGCTCGCCTCTAAGAGACTATGATCGACGACTTCAACCGAGCCGGGAATACGCTCAACCGACTCCGGAGTGGCGGTGATGCGGCTCGCGGAGACGACCACCTCTTCGGCGAGCGCTCCGGGCTGAAGGACCAGATCGACATCGCGCGTCTCGCCCCGCTCAATAACAATCTCTCGCGTCGCCGCCATAAAGCCGGTGCTCCACGCGATCACGCGGTAAGCGCCTTGCGGTACACCGTCGAACGAAAACGCGCCGCCGGCGTCGGTCGCTACGGTCCGTTCAAACGCCGTATCAATCAACTGAAGCCTCACCCGCGCCGTCTCGACAGCGGCCAGATGTTGGTCGGTGACGTGGCCGGATACCGAGCTACGGTTTGATTGCGCGCGGACAGCGCCCGCTGCAAGCATCAAGAGAAGCAGCATTAACCCACTCACGCGGAGCCGTACGGACAAACCTGCTTGATGCGGGAATTTATGTTTGTGCATAACACCTTGTGGCTGAAGGAAGATGAAAAATTTCGGTAAAAAACGAATGCCATAAAGCGAAACTCACTTTGATGAAATTGATTTTCAATTTCAGGCAACGGCAAGATAGACAAAAGTCAAAGGGCTGTCAAGGCAAAAGTTTCGGAAAATTTAAAGCTTGGTGTGGGACTGCTCAGGCGTGGGCTCGACAGCGACTTTCGCCCTCAACATTTAAGAAGTCGCACATCAGGTTATGGATGTGGAGACGGTTGCGGAATGATGGAGTTTGGGATGGTGCAAGCGGCTGTCAATCTCTTGACTCGCGGTGCTGATCTTGGCCGCACAAAAGCTCGGCGGCGAGTAGCGGAATTGTCAATTCGTGATGGCCGGTGATGGCGTATCCGCGCCCGGCCCCGGCGCTCGTCGGTCGCCGCACGACGTTGGTCAGAGGACGGTACGACTGTATGAAGTCAAAGTTTGCTGTCGTGAAGTCGGCGAGCGGGTGGCCGAGGTTGCGGACAAGGGTCACGGCCTTCAGAAAAACTTCGGGGAGCACCACTGCCGAGCCGATGTTCAAGTAGACGCCGCCGCCGTCCATGCGGCGCACCAGTTCAGAGAGCAGGCGAAAGTCTGTGTGCGTCGCGGCACCGAGCGACGCGCCGTCCGCCGCCGGGTGGAAATGCGCGATGTCGGCGCCGATGGCGATATGCGCGGTGAACGGGACGCGCGCGGTGTAGGTCGCACAGAGTAATGACAAGTCGGCGTGTTTCGGATTCGCTTGCAGTAGTGCGCGCCCCATCGCCTCGCCCATCCCGAGATGGTCGCGCGTGCTTTCCCGTGCGGCGCGATTGATCACCTCGCCCGTTTCATCAGCCGCGCCGAACGCGCCGGAGCCGAGCGTTGCATCAACGTCTTCCGAGGTCGAACCGATCAACGCGATTTCAACGTCATGCACCAGCACCGAACCGTTCGCGGCGACGGCCGTTACGTAGCCGCGGCGCATCAGGTCGATCATGAGCGGCGCGAGTCCGGTCTTGATGACGTGGCCGCCGATGCCCCAGATAATTGGCTTCTCGAACGCGCGAGCGCGATGCATCTGCCCGGCGAGTTCGCGCAGGGAACGCACCGCCAGAATGTTCGGCAGGCGATGAAGGAATTCGTGGAGTGATGAATCAGCTTCGATGGGGCGCGCGAAATCCGTGATGGCAACCTTGCTCGGACGCGCGGCGAGTGGGTACGTGCTCACCCCCTCCAAACTGAGTGGCCGCACGTCATCCTCGTAAATAGACACGGCTTGTGAGTCGCTCCTTGCATGAGTTAGTTCTATGCGTGGTTGAAAAGCATCTGCTCGACTAAATCGCAGATGACGTGACCGATCAGGTTGTGAGTCTCTTGGATGCGCTGCGTGTCGTTGCTCGGCACGACGAGCGCGAGGTCGCAGAGCGCGCGGAGGTGGCCGCCGTCCCGTCCGAGTAGTCCGATGACTTGCAATTCTTGCCGGTGAGCCTGCTCCGCCGCGGCGATGATGTTGGGCGAATTGCCGGAGGTGGTGATTGCCAGCAGCACGTCGCCGCGCGCGCCGAACGCCTCAAGCTGGCGCGCGAACACCTTCTCGAAACCGGTGTCGTTGGCGATGCACGTCAGCACTCCGCCGTCGGTGGCGAGCGCGAGCGCTGGCAGTGCGCGCCGCCCTTTCAAGAGAAATTGATTAACGAACTCGCCCGCGACGTGCTGCGCGTCCGCCGCCGAGCCGCCGTTGCCGCACAGCAACAGCTTGCCGCCCGTGCCGAACGAATCCGCGATGATGCGCGCCGCGTGTGCCACCTCTTCCGCGTGCTCGGCGAAGTAGCGCCGCTTCACTTCAAGGCTTTCGGCGACGGTGGATGAGATGCGGTCGAGCATGGTGATCGTGGAAGACAAAAATCAAAAGACGGGAATCAGAAATTAGGAAGTCAGAGATGAGTGTCGGACACAAGGTGTCAGACTTAGCAAGGCAACCGCCGCTTTTGATTCTGACTCCCGAACATCCTGAAGCTCGCTTCCCGACTATATCACGCGATCTTCTTGCCCTCGCGTCGGGGCTGACGGTGGGTGCCGGGGGCTGCCGCGGCGTGGCCGTTGAGTAGCGGGCGGAGCGCCTGCCCGGTGAAGGAACGTTTCGCGCGCGCCACTTCTTCGGGCGTCCCCGCCGCCACGACGCGCCCGCCGCGCCCTCCACCTTCGGGGCCGAGGTCGATGATAAAGTCGGCGGACTTGATGATGTCGAGATTGTGCTCGATGACGATCACGGTGTTGCCGAGAGAGACGAGTCGCTGCAACACGTCGAGAAGTTTCTGCACATCGGCGAAGTGCAACCCCGTCGTCGGCTCGTCGAGGATGTATATGGTGCGCCCGGTCGCGCGCTTCGACAACTCTCTGGCGAGTTTGATGCGTTGCGCCTCGCCGCCCGAAAGGGTCGTCGCCGACTGACCGAGCTTGACGTAGCCAAGGCCGACATCGAGCAGCGTCTGGAGCTTCTGCTTGATCTGCGGAATGTTCTCCAAAAGCGGTAGAGCCTCTTCAATGGTCGCGTCGAGCAGTTGGGCGATGGACTTGCCTTTGTACCTCACTGACAACGTCTCGCGGTTGTAGCGCGCGCCGCGGCACACGTCGCACAGCACATACACGTCCGGCAGAAAATTCATCTCAATCCGCTTCATGCCGTCGCCTTCGCACGCCTCGCAACGACCGCCCTTGACGTTGAAAGAGAAGCGACCCGGTTTGTAACCGCGCTCGCGCGATTCCGGCAGCATCGCGTAGAGTTCGCGGATCGGCGTGAAAAGTCCAGTGTAGGTCGCGGGGTTCGAGCGCGGGGTACGACCAATCGGCGACTGGTTGATCTCGATCACTTTATCGATGTGCTCGAGACCTTCGATGGAGCTGTGTGCGCCTGGTTCCTCCATTGAGCCGTTGAGGTGGCGCGCCAGCCCGCGGTAAAGGATGTCATTGACGAGCGTCGATTTGCCGGAACCAGAAACGCCCGTCACGACCGTCAGCAGGCCGAGCGGGAACGACGCTTCGATCTCTTTCAGGTTGTTGGCGCGCGCACCGCGCACCGTCACCCGTAAGCCGTTCGGCGAACGCCGCGTCGTCGGCACCGGGATTTCCAGCGCCCCGCAGATGTAGAGGCCCGTCACCGACCGCGGGTTGCAGGCCACTTCTTCGGGCGTGCCCGCCGCGACTACTTCGCCGCCGTGCGTGCCCGCCGCCGGGCCGAGGTCGATGACGTAATCGGCGCGGCGAATCGTCTCCTCGTCGTGCTCGACGACGAGCACAGTGTTGCCGAGGTCGCGCAGCGCCGCGAGCGTC
>Ga0136614_10001051_pt1 | contig 15607 bp, 16 predicted proteins | sample AntDrymUQ2792106_2_FD_106643 | JGI IMG/M metagenome (GOLD analysis project Ga0136614, IMG submission 106643) | Polar desert sand microbial communities from Dry Valleys, Antarctica - metaG UQ279 (21.06) | ecosystem: Environmental > Terrestrial > Soil > Desert | place: Antarctica: Dry Valley... | reverse complement strand
GATCAGAGCCCCGGCCACCAGCTTGCCCCATCCCGCCATAGCCTAGCCCTCCTCCTCGGGCTGCTTCTCGCCTTTGTTCTCGCCCTTGATGAAGGCGCCGATCCCGCGCGAGAGCCCGGCTGTCGCGGAGGAGAGCCTGATGACCCCACCCCTGACGCCCTGGGTGATGACGGTCGTCGTCTGGTCGAGTTCCCCCGTGATACCGGCCACGTCACCAACGGCCGTGTCGAGCTGGGAGAGCTGGCTATTTATGTTGTCCACCGTGACGTGGGTCTTGCCGAGGAGCGGCACCACCTGCTCGGAGACATCCTTGATCGACTGTTCCGTGGTGGAGAAGATCCTGGCCAGCCGCAAGAACAGCCAGGCGAGCACGAAGAACGCCACGGCGATACCCGCGAACAGAACCCCCGTCATCAGCTCCACGAAAGCGCCCAAATCCGTTGCACCTCCAACCTACGTCCCGGAACACCCGGATTATACTCGCGTCGTAAAGCCCGCCGCACGCACATACACCCGCTTTTTCGGCTAAGATCCGCGACGCGCCACCACGCCCCCGGCGACGACCCGCTCACCATCCTCGCTGTAGAATACGGCCGACTGTCCCGGCGCCACGCCCATGACCGGCTGCGCGAGACGTGCGATCCACCCTCCATCCTCCAGCTCCTCGACCTCGCACGGCACCGGCGAGCCGTTGTAGCGCACCTGCACAGCGCGCGCCTCCTCCGGCGCGAGGAACCAGTTCATGTCCCTGACGTGCACCTCATGGACCTCCAGATCCTTGCGCCGTCCGACCACGACCTGCTTGCTCCGTGGGCGAATCTCCGTGACGTAGAGCGGCGCCGGGGCCGAGACACCGATACCGCGCCGCTGTCCAACGGTGAAGTCCACCACGCCCGCGTGACGCCCGAGGACATTGCCCGAACCGTCCACGACCTCGCCGGGCTCGGCGGCGACCTTCTTGCGAACGAACTTGCGGTAGTTGCCGTCCGGGATGAAGCAGATGTCCTGGCTCTCCGGCGTGTATGCGACCGCCAGGCCGCGTTCCTCGGCGATCCGGCGCACCTCCGGCTTCTCGTAATCGCCAAGTGGGAAGACCGTCCGCGCAAGCAGCTTCTGCGGGATCGGCCACAGGACGTATGTCTGATCCTTGGCCGCGTCTTTCGCACGGGCGAGCGCCGGCCCTTCGGCACCATCGGCAACCCGGGCATAGTGGCCCGTGGCAACGTGGTGGAAGCCGAGTCCATCGGCCAGGAAGGCTGCGGCGTGGAACTTCACGTGGGCGTTGCAGGCGACGCAGGGGTTGGGCGTCCGTCCTTTCTCGTAGGAGCCGACGAAGTCTCGCATCACACGTTTCTGAAAGAGGTCCTTGAGGTTCAGGGTGAAGTGCGGCAGGCCCATACGGTGCGCCGTGTCACGGGCGAAGAGCACCGTGTCCGGCGAGCAGCATGACCGGCTGCCCCGTTCCCCATCGTGCAACCGGAAGGTGACGGTGGCTACCTGGTATCCCGCCTCTTTGAGGAGCAACGCGGTCACGGCTGAGTCCACCCCGCCGCTCATCGCCGCTACGACCGTCTTGCCATCGTCCGCCTCGGCGCCACCGTATCCTTCAACGAGCATGTTGCCCGCCGCACGGTTCCAGTGATCCTCGAACGCCTTGTGCAGCGCGTCGAGCACCAGCGTGAGCGCGTGTTCCTTACCCGCCGGCAGCGGCCCGCCAAGCGCATCCCTTGCGTCCTCTTTCGAGACCCGCGCGGCGTCGAGGAGGGTCTTGCCTCGGACCAACTCCGAAAGAGCGGACCCGGCGGCGATGCACGCGGCGCAGCCGTAGACCTTGTAGCGCACGTCCCGGAGCACGTTATCCTCTATTTCGACGGAGAACCGCGCGATGTCGCCGCACGCGGCGTCGCCCGACTCGCCGACGCCGACGGGTTCGTCGAGGTCTCCGACGTTCCGGGGGCGAACGAGATGGTCTATGACTTCGGGTCTGTAGGTTTCAGGCATCAGACTTCAGGTTTCAAGTGATTTGCAGGGGCGAGAGTTCGCGCAGTTGTGTAACGGCCGTGGAGAAGGCTTCGAGGAAATCTTCGATCTCCTCGGCGGCATTGTCTTTGCCTGTCGTGATCCTGATAGCGGAGAACGCTTCGCGTTCGTCCTGGCCCATTGCCAATAGCACCGGAGACGCCTTGTGCCCACCGGATGCGCAAGCCGAACCGCTCCCGACCTCGTAGCCGAGGGCATCCAGAAAAAGTACGAGCCCCTCAGCCTCCACACCCTCGACCGTGAGATGGACGCTGTTGGAGAGCCGTTCCTCTGGATGTCCGTTCAACCGCACACCCGGCAGCGCCGTGGCGCCGCCGATGATGCGGTCTCGAAGCCTCGTCTCATGCCTGACCCGCGCATCCAGTTCCTCGCGGGCCAGATGGGCTGCGGCGCCGAGGCCCACGATACCAGCCACGTTCTCAGTGCCACTCCGGATGCCCCTCTCCTGACCACCGCCGAAGACCATCGATTCGAAAGCGACCCCATCGCGAACGTAGAAGGCGCCGACGCCCTGCGGACCGTACAGCTTGTGGCCAGAGAGCGCGAGGGTCGAGACGGGCACACACCCCGCGTCTATAGTGACGCGGCCCGCAGCCTGCACGGCGTCGGCGTGGAACAGAACTCCTCGCTCCGCGCAGACCTTGGCCAATTCTTCCACGTGCTGCACGGTTCCGACCTCGTTGTTCGCCCACATTACGGCGGCGATCACGGTGTCAGGCCGCAGCGCGGCGACGAGTTCCTCGGGGTCAACGAGGCCGTCCGCCTCCACCCCGATATGGGTCACCTCCCATCCCGAGCTTTCGAGATACCGTGCGGTCTCCCTCACGGCGGCGTGCTCCACGGCGGAGACGACGAGGTGGCGTTTTCTGGCGGATTCCGACGCTCGCGCCGTTCCCAGAAGCGCCAGGTTGTCCGCTTCCGTGCCGCCGCCGGTAAAAATTATCTCGCCGGATGCTGCCCCGACGAGCGCGGCCACGGTCTCCCGCGCCCCCTCTACGGCCTCGCGCGCCGCGGCCCCGGAGGCGTGGAGCGAAGATGGGTTGCCGCGCCGTCCGCTGAGATAGGGAAGCATGGCCTCCAGCACCCGTTCGTCGAGGGGCGTGGTCGCGGCATGATCCAGATAAACGCGGTGCTCCGTCATCCGTGCGAGTTTAACCCACGCCGCCGAAATTGCATCGTGAGGTTTTTGGGTATCAGGCATCGAGTGTTGTGGAGCCACCGGGTTTCGGCGACCATCCACCTCACGACGCGTTCACCAGGCTGGTGGCATGACGAAAGTTAGCCTGTCGCGTTCGTTACCTGACACCTGTAGCCCGAAGCCTAAATTCAAACCGTAAAGGTATTGGCGACCGCCCCGCCCGAGTCGATGAGGGCGAGTTGATCTCCCGGGGCAAGTTGCAGGGCGTCGCCGCCCTCAAAGACACCCTCCACGCGATCTCCGTCCGCGTCCACCACGCTCGGGAGGCGGCCGACGGAGGCGCTCTCGCCCGGTTGGATTAGTACGTCCTCGTTGATCTGAACCCCCACCGAATCCGGGTTTACCTCCCCGGTCTCGGGGTCGAGCAGGCGCAGGCTGAAGCCCTGGAGGTTGACCTCTTGCGTGCTCTGGTTGGCGATGGAGATGTACTCCAGACCGCTCCCTGAGTCCGTAAGCTCTAGTTGCTCGATGACCACGTCCACATCGCTGGTGTTGCTCTCGACTTCGGTGGCCGAAAGGTCGAAGAGCGCCTGGCTTAGAACGGCCCTCGGCGTGTACCCCTGAAACAGGTTGTCTATGACGTACTGGTCGCCGTCCGGCGCCAAGGTCACCACGTAGGGCGTGATGCCGACGCCAAGTTGGGCGGGGAGCGTGCCGTACTGTGCCCGATCCAACCCCTCACTGGTCTCGGCGGCGCCAGGGTTGGTTATCTCGTAGGAGAAGAACTCGATCGTCGGATACTGCCGGCTCAGGCTCTCCATCGACCGCTGTACCTTGACGTCGGGCTGAAGACCCTGCGGATAGAAGGGATCCTGGCTCTCTTTGTAGAACTGGACCGAGATCAGGGATCGCCGCTGATAGGCGGCCCGGAAGTCCGGGGGAACGGGTTGGTCCATGTTCAGGGCGAACGGGGTATCTTTGAAGGTTTCTGCCTGTCCGGCACCCACGGTGGCGGGCGCGCTCGCCGCGGCCGCCGACGCGGTGCTCGTCGCGGTGGCGCTGGCCGGTGGGGTACTGGCGGCGTCGTCGCCTCCTCCGCACCCGGCTATCAGAAGCGTCGTCAGGGCGAGAAGAGCAAGCAACCCGGCCTTCAAAGGCAAATCTCTGATCCCATCCCCTCGGTTGCGACTCCCGTACGTCCCTAAACCGCACCGGTCGCCCGGGGACCCTCCCCAGCGCCCGGTAAGAAACCACTCGCAAGGTACCATAGCCATGAAAACCGTGCAATCGGGGGGTCAATACCCTGCGGTCCCCACAACCGTCACGCCAGCGTGCGATGTTTGTTCTACCATTGGGTGTCTACCATCGAGCATTTACGGTCCCACACGGAGAGGAGCGGCGCTATGAACCCTTACAGAACACACACTGCAGGCGAGCTGCGGGCGAAAAACGCTGGCGAGCAGACGCGGTTGGCGGGCTGGGTACACCGTCGCAGGGACCACGGCGGTTTGGTCTTCATAGACCTCCGTGACCGATGGGGAATTATCCAGGTTACCTTTGATCCAGAACGCGCAGAGCTGTTTACCGCCGCCGAGAAGCTGCGCCCGGAGTGGTCCATCTCCGTCGAAGGCGAGGTAGCCCTGCGGCCCGAAGGGAACGAAAACCCGGAGCTTACGACCGGTGAGGTAGAAGTCCAGGCGACCGAACTGCGGGTTCTGAACGAGAGCGCGACGCCGCCCTTCGAGATCGATCGCGAGCGGGAAGTGGACGAGCTTCTGCGTCTAAAGTACCGCTACCTGGACTTGCGGCGCGAGCGCATGCGGAAGAACATCTTGTTCCGCCACCAGGTCGTCAAGCACATGCGCGACTTCCTGGACGAGCGTGGCTTCGTAGAGATCGAGACTCCCCTCCTGACCGCCTCCACGCCAGAGGGCGCCCGCGACTACCTGGTTCCGGCCCGACTGTATCCCGGACAGTTCTACGCGCTGCCGCAATCCCCGCAGCAATTCAAACAACTCCTCATGGTGGCGGGGTTCGAACGATATTTTCAGATCGCGCGCGCCCTGCGCGACGAGGACCAGCGCGGCGACCGCCAGCCCGAGCACACTCAGCTCGACCTGGAGATGAGCTACACCACACAGGACGAAGTCCTTGACCTCATCGAAGGTCTCTATACGGAGATCGTCGAGGACTTTTCAGGCAAGAAGCTCGTCTCCAAACCATTCCCACGTCTCACCTACGCCGAGGCGATGGACCGCTTCGGCTCCGACAAGCCGGACCTTCGCTTTGGCCTGGAGTTGAAGGACGTATCGGAGATCGCCCGTTCCTCGGAGTTCAAAGTATTCCGGGGGGCCGTCGAATCCGGCGGATCTGTGCGCGGCATTGCGGTCGGCGGACTCGGAGACCTCTCCCGGCGCGAAACGGATGAACTGACGAAAATAGCCACGGACGCCGGGGCGAAGGGGCTCGCACACTTCCGCATCGAAGTGGACGGCCTGACGGGGCCGGTCGCCAAGTTCTTCTCGGAAGAGGAACAAACCTCCCTGCGCACGTCGCTCGGGGCGGAGCCAGGAGACTGGCTATTCTTCGTGGCCGACCGGAACCCCGTAGTTTTCGAGAGCCTGAACCGGCTGCGGCTGCACTTCCGGGACCGGCTCGGACTGGCGGGGGAGGGCGTTCTGGCGCTGTGCTGGGTTACGGACTTCCCGCTGTTCGAGTGGAACGAAGACGAGAAACGCATAGAGCCCATGCACCACATGTTCACCATGCCCTGCGAGGAAGACCTGGAGAAGCTGGATACGGACCCGCTATCGGTCATCGGCCAGCTCTACGATCTGGTCGCCAACGGCACCGAGCTGGCTTCGGGGAGCATCAGGATCCACCGCCCCGACCTCCAGCAGAAGGTGTTCTCCATCGTCGGGATAGACAAGGAAGAGGCGGAGAGGCGCTTTGGGGCGATGCTGACGGCCTTCCGCTACGGCGCGCCGCCTCACGGTGGGATCGCACCGGGGATAGACCGCCTCATCATGGTCCTGCAAGACGAGCCGAACATCAGAGAGGTAATGGCCTTCCCCAAAACCCAGGCCGCCCGCGACGAGATGATGGACGCCCCCGGACCCGTCTCCGAAGTGCAGCTGAAAGAGCTGAACATAGCCCTGCGGCGCGCTCCCGGATCCGACAAAGGCTCAAACCCCGCAACGCACCCGAGCGAAGGCAACAACTAGGCGCCCCGTGCGGACCTCTCCAGCGTCTCCAGGATTCGTCCGGTGAAATCCTGGGAACAAAGGCGCTCGTGATACGGACATCCGCAGACTTCAGCACGCAGCCCGGCTCCGCTCAGGACGCTATCGCCCTGACGTTCGACGACGGACCTGACCCCGTGTGGACGCCGCAGGTTCTGGAAGCCTTGCGGGCTGTGGATGCGAGGGCGGCTTTCTTCGTGACCGCGCCGCTAGCCCGGAGGTTCCCGTACCTGATCTCCGAGATTCTGACCGACGGGCACGCCGTGGAACTGCACTGCACGAGGCACGTCCGTCACACAGAACAGGCCCGCGAGCAAGTAGAAGCCGACGTGCGCTCCGGGCTCCGAGACCTTCGCAAACTGGGCGTCTCGCCCTGGTTCTGGCGCCCGCCGTGGGGCGTACTGGCCCTGTGGACAACAGAGATTGCGGAGGAGTTCGGGTTGCGCCTCGCCCTGTGGACGGCTGATACCCACGACTGGCGCGGGGACAACGCAACAGAGATGCTCAAAGCTATCTCTCCTGGCCTCGGTCCCGGCGCCGTGGTGCTCATGCACGATGGGCTCGGCCCCGGAGCCCGGCGCTCGGGCTGCGAAGAGACCGTCGCGCTCATCGGCACCCTCGTGGCTAGTATCCGTTCACTTGGCTGCGAACCCGTCACGATAGACCTCGTACAACGCGCTTCGTTCACGCAGCCGAGGTCGGCGGTTTGACGGGCGCCGGGACAGGGAGACGCCTGCGAACGATGTCTGATCTGCTATCCGTGCTGGACGAAATACGCGCCGAAGCTGCAGCCCGCGACTCAGACCCGGGCTTCCCGGGCGCGCCATTCAAGGCTCTCGCGGAGGTCGGCATCCTCGCCATGCCGGCGCCGCACGCCGCATCGAAGACCGGACGCCTGGCTCCATTCTCCGAGGAGTGGCGAGTATTGCGGGCCGTCGCCCGGGCCGATGCCTCCGTAGGCCGCATCCTGGACGGACATCTCAACGGCGTCGAGCGTCTGGCGGTGCTTGCGCCAGAGCCTCTCCGGTCCGATGAACTGGAGGCAGTTTCCACGGGGGAACTCCTGCTAGGAGTCTGGGGGGCCGACCCGATCCCCGGCGAAGGAGGTCCCGCAAGCCTCGTGGACACCACTGACGGCCCGACAATAGACGGCGTCAAAACCTTCTGCAGCGGCTCCACGGGCATCGACAGGGCGCTGGTCGCCGTACGGGCGCCGGAGACTGAAGGACCAGGACCGCCACTCCTCGTATATGTGGCCCTCGACGAAAGCGTTGAGGTGGACGAGGGCTGGTTCCGGGGTGCGGGCATGCGAGCCTCCGAGAGCCACCGCGTCGTCTTCCACCGGACGCCGGTGCTCGCGGTGCTCGGCGAGCGGGGTGAACTCGTCCGCGAGCCGTACTTCTCCCGCGACGCCGTGCGAACCGCGGTAACCTGGGCCGGTATCGCTGACTCCGCCGTGGACGCCGCCCTCGATATCCTCGCCGCCAAGTCAGGCGGCGTTCCCGACGACATCGTCTCCCTGTCCGCGGGAAAGATGCTCGCGGCGCAGGGGACCATGGATCGCTGGCTGGAGTACGCGGCCCGCTACGCCGACACAAACCCGGAGGATTCGATGGCCCCGTTCTCCACCGGCCTTCGTGAATCCATCGCGGCGGCGTGCCGCAGCATCCTGGACGAGGCCGCACGCGCCGTCGGCTCCCATCCTTTCGCAGTCGCCGGTGACCTCGACCGCGCCAGGCGCGACCTGGAGCTTTTCCTCCTCCAGCATCGTCTGGAACCCGCCCTCGCCCGCGCCGGAAGGCAGGAAATACAGACTCGCATGGCGGAAGACGATGATGCATCGGGCTGACCTTCGGACCAGCATGCCCGGAACGCAGAGCTTCCCCGTTTCCGTCAAGGGAGTTCTGTTGAAGGAGGGAAGAATCGTCCTCCTGAAGAACGAGCGCGAGGACCTGCATGTGGAGGTCGTGCCGCTACTGGACGCCTGGGTCTACCGGATACCACGCTCGGGCGACGTGCTCGTCGTGGCTTATGGATGTACGTCCGTGGACTTCACCCCGCTGAGGCATAGCGAAGAACACCGCGCTTCGGAGACTTTCGGCTCTGACGAGTTGGGAACCATCGCTATCCCGGACGGATACAGAAGGGCCATCCGGGCCTGGTTCGAACGGTCGAAGGGCGGCGGTATATGAGGGAGCGGTTGGATCGGGACTACTTCGAAGATCTCTACGCCCGCTCCAGAGACCCGTGGAGCTTCGAGACCAGCGAGTACGAACGCCGCAAGTACGCTCGCACGCTGTCAGTCCTCGGGAATCGCCGTTTCCGGCGGGCTCTGGAGGTCGGCTCTTCCATCGGGGTCTTCACCGCCATGCTGGCGTCCCTCTGCGACGAATTACTGGCCGTGGACACCTCGGAGCGCGCCGTCACCGAAGCGAGAAAACGGCTCGCGGGGTTCGAGCACGTCCGCGTCGAGCGTCGTACCCTGCCCGAGGAGACGCCAGAGGGACACTTTGATCTCGTCGTCGCCTCCGAGATTCTTTACTACCTGCCCCGGGAGACAATGCTGGAGACGCTGAAGCTCCTGGAGGATGTGCTCGCCCCGGGGGGACTGCTGCTCGCCGTCCACTGGCGCAAGGAGACAGAGACCTACCCGCTGCAAGGCGACGAGGTACACGAGTTGCTCGTGGAAAACACCCGCCTCGCCCGCGTGACGTCGGTGACCGAAGACGAGTACCGCCTGGATCTCCTGGAGGACACTGCATGAACAACGACCAACGTCTCGTGATAGTCGGCGGTGGCCCGGCCGGCCTCGCCACAGCCCGGGCGTATCGGCAAGAAGGCGGCCGGGCCGACGTCACCATCCTGACCACCGAACCATACGCGCCCTACAATCGTCCGCCGCTCACCAAAGAGTACCTGCGCGGCGAAATGTCGCGTGACGAACTGCCTATCGAGCGGCCAGAATGGTACGAGGAGAATGGCGTCGAGTTGCGGGAGGCGACGAGCGCGACCTCCGTTGACCGCGAACGGCAGATAGTCGAGTCGGAAGATGGAGAGGAGATTCCATACGACGCCCTGGTTCTCGCCACCGGCTCCGAGCCCGTACGAATCCCCATCCCCGGCGCGGACGACCCCGAAATCCTGGTGATGCGCACCATCGAGAATTCGACCCGGCTGCAAAGCCGCGTCGGTGAGGGAAGCCGGGCCGTGGTGGTAGGCAGCGGCTTCATCGGGTGCGAGGCTGCGGCTTCGCTCTCGCTGCGGGGTGCGGAGGTCGCCCTGATCAGCCTGGAAGAAGCTCCCCAGAAAGAACGTCTGGGCGCGGAGGTCGCGGAGCGCATTCAGGGCTGGCTCGAAGGCTACGGCGTGGAACTGCGACTGGGCGCAAATCTGGAGAGCATCGAACACCTGGGCGACGGCTACGAGGTGTCCATAGAAGGCGGGGATACGATGTCCGCCGGTACCGTCCTCTTCGGAACCGGCGTCCGGCCGCGCATCGGGCTCGCGGAGGCGGCCGGTCTGGAGGTAAACGGCGGCGTAGTGACGGACTCTGCGATGCGGACGAGCGCGCCGGGCATCTTCGCCGTCGGGGATATTGTCCGGGCATACAACGAGGCCGCCGGACGCCACCTGAGCGTCGAGCACTGGGGCGATGCCCTGGAGCACGGACGTATCGCGGGCACCGTGATTGCGGGTGGTGAGGCAGCCTGGGCGATGGCTCCCGGCTTCTGGTCAACTATCGGCGACCGTACGCTCAAGTACTGGGCCTGGGGCGATGGCTGGGATGAAATGCTCTTCGATGCCGACGGTGAGTCTTTCACCGCCCGGTACGGCAAGGACGACGTCCTGGTGGGTGTTCTGGCCCACGGCGCGGACGATGACTACGAGCGAGGGCGGCAGCTGATCGAAGCCGGAGCGCCTTTCCCCGGATGAGTTTGTCCGCCCCGGATCCAGCCCTCCAGGCTTCCGTCGTCGTACCCGCCCGCGACGAGGAAGCGCTCATAGAAGCCTGCCTGGGGGCGCTCGCGCGCCAGCGAGGCGTCGCACACGAAGAGTACGAAGTCCTGGTAGTGCTCGACCACTGCACAGACGAAACAGAAGCCCGGGCGCGAAGCCTGGCGGAGAGGCATCCGAACCTCCGGCTGCACTTCCTCGATGGTCCTGGACGGGGCTCCGGGCCGGCGCGGCGGGTAGGCATGGAGGCAGCGTGCGCCCGTCTGCTCGGCCTCGGACGACCCGGTGGCCTGGTCTGCTCGACCGACGCCGACACCGTGGCCGCATCGGATTGGCTGGCGGCGCAACTCGACGCCGCCTCTCGCGGTGCGGTGGCCATCGGAGGACGCATCGAACTCTCGGACAATGGCTCTCTGCCAGAGAACATCGTGCGCTGGCACACGGAGCGGGGGCGTCTCCGGCAAAAGGAACTCCGGTCTGCCCCTGGCAAGGCGGAGCACTGGCAGTTCTCGGGGGCCTCGCTCGCCCTGACGGCGGCCGTCTATCGCGAGGTTGGCGGCCTAGAGCCCCGGTCCTCGCTGGAGGACGAACATTTGGAACAGGTCCTGCGCCAGCGAGACATCCCCATAGAACGGTTGCTCTCCGTCCGGGTCACGACCTCGGCCCGCCTCGTCGGGCGCGCCAACCGGGGACTCGCCCACGATCTTGCGCTGGCAGCAGAACGGGGATCAGCCGTCGGCGACCAGCAAGAAACAGACGACTGAAGTTCGCTTACGTCTTTTCTTCGCGGTATTCCTGGATGCTCTCATACAACTCGTCGGGGAACTGCAGCTCGTTGTAGACGTTGCAGGCGTCGGGGTCGTCGGGATTCGGGCAGATGGCGAAGTCCTGCTGCTCCTGCCATTCGATGATGCGATCCCGGCGGGGAGGATTGTAGCCTTTCTCCCGAACCTGCTGCACGAGGGCGCGTATCTCCTGCTCGTCGGCGTCGCGATCCTTCGTCAGGAGGCTGACGAGTTCCTCATCTTCGACGAAGTAGCGGGCGATCATGGCGAACGTCAGGCGACCGTAGTGGCCGATATCTTCTCCGTTATCCAGCGCATCGAGCATGTGGACCATCATCGGGCTCTGCCGCAGATTTTCTACAGACATGTGGCTCTCCTTTCGTGGCTCCGTCTAACACTACGGGCGATACCCCCGATCACGGTGAACGACACTACATCTCGCGTTTTCTTCCGAACACGGCGCTCCGGGCCTCCGACTCATGTTTCGCGGGTGCCTCCATGTCGCGGAACGCGGGGTTGAGGAGCATGCTGCACGCTCATTTTGCTCCTGTGCCATCCTTCAGTTCCGTGGGATACGAAGGTGAAGAATGGTTCTGCGTCATGTCATGGCAGTGCGCTGCTGTTCTCGTAGAGGATGAAGCCGGCCACCGCGATCAGGAAGGCGGTGAAGGATTGTTTGACGCGGCGTGCTCCACAGGGACTCGTACGATCCCCTGGTGGACGGCCACGGAAGACTCATCCCGCCGCCCGAAGTCCCGGTCGCGCCCGTAGACCCGTAGTCAGGGAAAGCCTGCGTAGGCTACCTTCAGGCGGAGAGGGCGGAGACGAGCGAGGGGAGACAATCGCCCGCCTTCCCGCGCAAAGAATAGTGTGCATAAGCGGGGAGGGGCGTCTCGTCCGGGTTGATCTCGACGAGCGTCGCCCCGCTGGCGAGGGCTTCGCGCGGAAGTCCGGCAGCAGGATACACGAGGCTCGACGTGCCGACGGAGAAGAAGAGATCGCAGGTTCGGGCTGCGTTGGAGGCTGTTTCCATCGCCGCTGGCGGCAGCATCTCCCCGAACCACACCACGTCCGGGCGGAGCGGGGCTCCGCAGTTGAGGCAGACCGGCGGGCTAGCGTCCTCTTCGTACTCTTCGACGATCTCACCTTCCATGGAACATTTCGTTCGCGTGATGTTGCCGTGAAGCTCGATTACACCTATGTTTCCGGCCCGTCCGTGAAGGCCGTCCACGTTCTGGGTGATGAGCGCGAAATCCGGGACCAGATCTTCGAGTTCCACGAGAGCCAGGTGGCCGGCGTTTGGTTCGGTCCGCTCCACCAGCTCCCGCCGCCACTCATACCAGTTCCAGACGAGTTCCGGGGCTTGGTGAAATGCTTCGAGAGTTGCGAGTTGCTGGGGATCGTAGCGTTCCCACAGTCCTGTCTGGGCCTCCCTGAAGGTGGGGATTCCGCTCTCGGCGGAGATGCCGGAGCCCGTCAGGACCGCCACCTGTTGGGCGTTTCGCAAGGTCTCGGCCAGATCGCCGGGTATATTCACGGCGCTGATACGGTAATAGACAGACGCTTAGATCTCAAAGGTGGTCAGCTCGACCCTGTGCCCGTCCGGGTCCGGGAAGTAGAGGGAGTGGCAGATCTCGTGGTCCTCGAACGTGTACGAGATCCCGAGTTCCTCCAGCCTTTCCTGGGCCGCCGCAAAGTTCTCCCGATCCACCCTGAATGCGAAATGCCGCATCGAGAGCGTCGTCCGGCTCGACGCCCGCTCTGAGATGGTGCCATCCGGCGGGAACAGGGCGAGGCACGTTTCACCGGCGCACACCATCAGCGGACGGCCGCCCCATACCTCCTCGTGGCGGCGTTCCAGGCCGAGAACTTCTTCGTACCATCGCGCGGAGCGCTCGACGTCCGTCACCGTAAGGGCGATGTGGTCCAGATGCCGTACCTCAAGCATCGCGCCTCCTATCCGCGGATGGCTCTGAGAAGAGCCTCCGCCTCCCCGGAAACCGTGCGCTCATCACCCGTTCTCATGTCCCGCAGGGTGATGGAGCCGCTCGCGAGCTCGTCCTCCCCGATCACGACCGTGAAGGCGGCGCCGGAGCGGTCAGCCTGCCTGAACTGTCCCTTCGCGCCACGCCTACCGTAGTCGAGATCGCAGGGGACCCCCTCCTCCCGAAGAGCCCCCGCCAGACGCAACGCCGGCATACGGGCTTCAGGCGTGAGGGTGACGAAGAAGACATCCAGGGCGGACTCCGGCTCACGGGCTGCCGCCGCGAGCAAAATGCGCTCCACTCCGGAGCCGAAACCGATGCCGGGTAGATCAGGGCCGCCGAGGGCTTCGATCAGGCCGTTGTACCTCCCCCCTGCCCCAACCGTATCCTGCGCCCCGAGCACCGGGCTCTTCGCCTCGAACACCGTGGAGGTATAGTAGTCTAGCCCCCGTACGAGCCGTTCGTCAATCATGTACGGCACCCCGAGCGCCTCTAGCCCGCCTTTCACGGCCTCCAGATGCGCCGTAGCCTCGTCGCTCAGGAACTCGCCCACGAGCGGAGCTTCTTCGAGGACGGCCTGGGTGTCCGGGTCCTTGGAGTCGAAGGTGCGCATCGGATTCTTGTCGAGGCGGGCGATGGAGTCGTGGTCCAGTTCGGAGCGGTGCTTCTCCAGAAACGAGCGAAGTTCAGGGACGTAGCGTTCGCGGGTCTCCATGTCTCCGAGGTTGTTCAGGTGGATCACCTCGTCCCGCACGCCGATGGCCTGGTGGATGCCGTAGAGGAGCGCGATGACCTCCGCGTCCACGAGAGGATCGCCGGAACCTAGCACCTCCGCCCCGATCTGGGTGTGCTGCCTGTATCGGCCCCGCTGCTGCCGCTCGTGGCGGAACATCGGGCCGAAGTACCACATCTTGAATGGCTGGGCGAGACCATGCAGCCCGTGCTGCACGTAGGCCCGCACGACGCCCGGCGTGCCTTCGGGGCGCAGCGCCATCTCCCTGCCGCCCTTGTCCGTGAACTCGAACATCTCCTTCGTGACCACGTCCGAGGTCTCACCGGAGCTGCGGGCGAAAAGCTCCAGTTCCTCGAAGATCGGGGTCCGCACCTCGCGGAAGTTGTACCGGCGAAAGTAGTCGCGGGCTATGTCCTGCACCCACGCCCAGAGATCCGGGCGCTCGTGCGGCTCCTGCCGCGAAGCGTCGCCCGGAAAGACGTCGTAGGTTCCCCGAGGTCCCCGGTAGCTCAAAGGGCGACCGGCGGAAGATACGGGTTGTTCTCTACCTCTTCAGCCGCGGAGAGCACAGGACCGTGTCCAGCGTACAGGCGGGTCGAGGCCGTCCAGTGCGGCATCACCTTGCGGATGGAAACCTCGATCTCCTCCCATGAAGCCCCTGAGATGTCCGTGCGGCCCACGCTCCTAGGCAGGACGAGGTCGCCAACGATCTGGTCCTCGCCGACCACGAAAGTGACCGATCCGGATGAATGCCCCGGCGTGTGGAGTACCCGGATTTCTTGGCCGGCGATGCTCAATTCCTGCCCGTCGAAGAGCGGCTCGTAGTCCTCGATCCCGGCCCCGTCAGCGTCCGTCGGGTGCGCGTGGACCGGAGCCCCGGTTTTGGCTCGCACTTCATCCAGCGCGCTAATGTGGTCTGCGTGGTTGTGGGTGACCAGGATGGCGGCGACGGGTTGTGTGGTCGCGGCCAGGATCTTCTCCGGTTCCGCGCCGGCGTCCACGATGATGTCGCCCTCGGGGGCGTGGATCACGTACGCGTTCACCCCGAAGCCGCCGAAATCCAGAGGAACCTGTTTGATCTTACCGCTCATGTCGCCTGCTCCTTGAGACCGGCCTTCGTGCGGATACAATGCATTCTGTTCCCTCCACTCTTCGCGATACCGCTCGTACGAGTAAAACAAGTCTTTGAAACCCGGAAATGCTCCCAGGTTGGCCAGCAAGAACATCACAGCAGCCGGAACCTTGACGACCAACGGCATCCCATTCCCCCAATACCAACCGGCGATGAGCGTGGAGACCACCAGAATCGCCCAAAGCCAGACCAGCACCTGAACCCGGAAGTGCTGGCGTCTGGTCCGAAGCCTCGCACCAACATGTAACTTAACTTCGTCCGACATTGGCCCAGTTGGGTCAGGACCCTTGATCCGTCACGTCGCCTCCTGCCGTTCGAGGGGTGTGCCGTCGCGCGAGACCCGCTGCACACCGTAGACGTCGGGGATGCCCCGGATCTTGCGTATAACCTCCTCGACGTGCTGCACGCTCGCCGCCCGGAACGCGAACCGGCTTAAAGCTGTCCGGTCTTCGACGGTGTCCACCCTCGCCGATATGATGTTCACGCCCGCGTCCGAGATGGTCCCCGTGATGTCCTTGAGGAGGTGCATCCGATCCAGCGCCTCGACCAGCAATTCCACGGTGAAGAGTTTGCCCTCCCCCACAGCCCACTCCACCTC
>Ga0136614_10001050_pt1 | contig 15608 bp, 14 predicted proteins | sample AntDrymUQ2792106_2_FD_106643 | JGI IMG/M metagenome (GOLD analysis project Ga0136614, IMG submission 106643) | Polar desert sand microbial communities from Dry Valleys, Antarctica - metaG UQ279 (21.06) | ecosystem: Environmental > Terrestrial > Soil > Desert | place: Antarctica: Dry Valley... | reverse complement strand
GTGCAACTCGGCGTCGCCGAAGTTCTAAGTCGGATGCGCGAAGACATCAGAGGCACCATTAAGTTCATCTTCCAGCCAGCGGAAGAGGGGCCGCCGGCGGGCGAGGAGGGCGGAGCCGCGCTGATGATTAAAGAGGGCGTGTTGGAGAACCCACGCCCGCGCGCGATCTTCGGACTGCACACGATGCCGACCCTCGAAATCGGCGAAGTCTCTCACACCTCCGGGCCGATGATGGCCTCGGCCGACCGCTTCACCGCGACGATTCGCGGCAAGCAGTCGCATGGCGCGCAACCGCACAATGGTATCGATTCAGTCGTCGTTGCAGCAGAGTGCGTGCTCGCCTTGCAGCACATCCGCAGCCGCCGCATCGACCCGATGGAGCCACTGGTAATCTCGGTTGGCATCATTCAGGGCGGCACACGCTCCAACATCCTCGCCGGCGAGGTCAAGCTCGAAGGGACGATGCGCACACTGAGCGAAGAGGTGCGCGAGCGCGCCAAGGCGTTGATGAAAGAGACACTGGCGAATACAACCGCCACCTACGGTGCGAGCTTCGATCTGCAATTTCAGGAGAACGCCGCCGTCACGTTCAACGACCCGCCGCTCGTCGCGGAGACGCTGCCGATCATGCGTCAGGTGCTCGGCGAGAAGAAGGTATTGGCGCGCCCACCGCAGATGGTCGCCGAAGACTTCTCGTACTTTCAGCGCGTCATTCCCGGCTTCTTCTACTACCTCGGCGTCGGAAACCGCGCGAAGGGGATCACCGCAATGCTCCACACGGCTGAGTATGATGTCGATGAAGAGAGCCTTGTCATTGGCGTCAACCTGATGAGCAACGTGCTGCTCGATTACCTCGACCGCCACGCGGGAGAAGCGTCGAAGAACGAACGCGCCACGGTGAAGCAGAGCGAAGAAAAGAAATGAAGCGATCAAGTGACGCAGCCCGCGTCGCCATGAATTCCAAACGCCGTATGATGCAGCGCCCCAAATGCTCAGCCGTGACAGGTAAATCGTGACAGGTGACAGGACAGTTTGAATTCTGTGCCGCACCGGACTCGGCCTGTGCGCCAGCATCTTCACCCAAAAAACTTTAGCTCCGCTCGGAAAAACTCACTGCCTTACTCTTTACTTGTCACCTGTCACGGTTGAGTAAATGGAGTCAATCAAGTAGGAATCAGCCCCGCAGTGAAAGGTAATCGAACCGTTGGAATCTGCCGTCGCGTCGACCTCGACTTTCAACAACACACCGGCCCCGCACCTCGTCGTTGAACCCGCGCGGCGGCTCAGATTCGTCGCCTTAGTGAGCGTCATCTTTTTCACTGTCTCCGGCGGCGCGTTCGGCATCGAGTCGCTCGTCGGGACGGTCGGCGCGGGGCTGGCCGTCGTGCTCATCATCATCACGCCGCTATTGTGGAGTCTGCCAATTGCGTTGATGGTGTCGGAACTATCGAGCGCGATGCCGGAAGAGGGCGGATATTACGTCTGGGTGCGGCGCGGACTCGGTGATTTCTGGGGCGTGCAGGAGGGTTGGTGGACGATCTGTTACACGGCGGTCGACATGGCGATCTACCCCGTGCTGTTCGTCAACTACCTCGCTTACTTCGTGCCGTCGCTGCTGGCGCTCGACGAACAGGGTTCGGCTTCGTGGACGGTCTTTCTGTGGCGGTGGCTGATCGCGGTGACGTTGATCGTCGCCGGGCTTGGCGTCAACTGGCGGGGGGCGCGGGACGTCGGGCGCAACGCGATGTTCAACGTCGGACTGGTGCTGGTGCCGTTCGCGCTGCTGGCGTTCATCGGCCTGACACGCGACGGCGCAATCGGCGCGGCGGCGGGTGCGATTACAAGCGACTTGGCGAACAGAAAAGAGTCGGGACTGCTGGCGCTCGGACTAGCGACCGTGATGTGGAATTACTGCGGATGGGACAACGTCTCGACCTTCGCGGCTGAGGTCGACGACGCGCCGCGCAACTACCCGCGCGCTTTGTTGACGGCGTTGCCGCTGACGGTCGGCGCATATCTTTTGCCGGTGCTCGCCGGGCTGTCGGTGACGACGGACGCTGCTGTGTGGAGCGAAGCGGCGGGGTGGCCGGTGCTCGCACAGTTAATCGCCGGGCCGTGGCTGGGGCTGCTGCTGGCGTCGGCGGCGCTCGTCTCGGCGTGGTCGCTCTTCAACAGCCAGTTGCTCTACGTCTCGCGTCTGCCGTTCGCGATGGCGCGCGACGGGTGGCTGCCCGCGCTGCTCGCGCGCGTTTCGCCGAAGACGGGCGTGCCGACCGCGGCGCTGGTTGCGTCGTGTACAATCTCGGCGCTCTTCGCGGCACTGCCGTTCGGGAAACTGGTCATCATCGACATCCTGCTTTATTCGGCGGCGCTGTCGCTGGAGTTCGCGGCGCTGCTCGCGCTGCGGCGGCGCCGGCCGGAGATGCCGCGCCCGTTTCGCGTGCCGGGCGGGTGGCCGGTGCTGGTGTTGATGACACTTGCGCCGATGAGCTTTGCCGCCGCCGTTGTCGTTGCGACATTCACCGACCCGGAGGCCGACCCGCGCCAAGCCGCCACCGTCGTCATCGCGATCTTGAGCGGCATCGCCCTCTATTACGCGCGCAGACGCAAAGCCGTCAGGCAAAAGTGAAAGCCGGTCGGAACAGATGTGAGATGCTGGATGTCAGATGTTGGTAACACCACTGGCGTGTCTTGACTAACATCTAGCATCTCACATCCAGCATCTACTACATTCATCCTTCATCCCGTAAAGTTTTGCTCAAGTGCATTCGAGAGGAGTTGGTAAGAACCGATGACAAGAGTGATGTGCGCCGGACTATTGACACTGGCGATGAGCGCGGTGACTGCGCGGGCGCAGCAGGTGGTCGAGCCGTGCAAGCCGGAGACGCTGACCGTTTTCAAGGCGACGCCCGCCGCGCCCACAACGCTGACCACGCCCACAACGCTTGACGCGCGGGTGCGTGCCGAAGTCGCCACTTTCAAGGGGCGCGTCACGTTGCACGCGAAGAACCTCGATACCGGTGCGGTCTATGACCTCGACGGCGGGGCGGCGGTCCGCACCGCGAGCACGATCAAAGTACCGATCATGGTTGAGGCCTTCGCGCGCGTCGCCGAAGGCCGTGCGAAGTGGACGGACGAATTGATTCTCACCGAAGCCAAAAAGGTATCGGGCGCGGGCGTGCTCAAAGACCTTTCCGCCGGTCTGCGTGTCTCTCTGCGCGACGCCGTGACGCTGATGATCATCCTCAGCGACAACACCGCGACCAACATGGTGCTCGATGTATTGACGGCCGACGCGATCAACGCGAGGATGGATGCTCTCGGATTAAAGGAGACCCGCTCGCTGAGGAAGGTCAACGGCGGCGGCGTCAGTAAGGCCGGGAAGGAGGAGGCCAACAACCGCTTCGGCCTCGGTAAGAGCACGCCGCGCGAGATGGTGTCGCTACTCGAAAAACTGGAGCGCGGCGAAGTCGTCAGCCCTGCGGTCTCGAAAGAAATGATCGAACTACTGAAGCGGCAGCAGTCCCACGACGGCATCTTCCGCAGTGAATGGAAGCTGACCACGGCGACCAAGCCCGGCGCGCTCGATGCGCTGCGCAGCGATGTCGGCATCGCCTACACCCCGCGCGGCCGCATCGCGCTGGCGATCACGTGCGACGACATGCCCGAAATAGATTGGTCAATTGATAATCCGGCGCAACTGCTGATGTCGCGCCTGTCCAAGATGCTGATTGACGGGCTAACTCAAACCACAAAAGAATGAGGTCGCGGGTCAGTTGAGGAAGATTCTGAGAGGAAGCCCGCCCGGTCGGGTAAGGGACGTTGGATAAGGGACAAGGTCTCGACAATGTCACATTAGCCTGTAAGTAGTTGATAACTCGTTCAAGGGTTTCCAAGTCGTCGAAAATGACTGCAAATTTTCAACCATTTTCGGTGGTTTTTAACCCGCTTTTGAAATGTGACATTGTCGAGAGGTTTACGTTCTCGCTCACGGTCGCGCTCTGCGCCACACATCACGATCAATTCCGTAGATCAGCATACGTTTACCCACGCGCCCGAAAGAGCGTGCTGCCGATCTGTCACACATCGCCAAAGTCAGTTGTTGTAAATAAATGAATCCTGCGGCAGATCATCTTCGCGCTCATAGACGTAGAAGCCGCCGAGTCTGACCAAAGCTTTCCCCTCATCGCGCGTAAAGTGTTCGAGTATCAACGCGGACGTCAAGGGCGAGCGCATTGACCAGCGAGACAACTCCAGGTGCGAAGAGTTTTTGTAAAAACGCAGTTCGTCTTCGTGACTACGCCAGACGATGTGCATTCCGATCATCAGCGGACGGAGATTGATGCGATACTCGAAGGCACGCAAGCCCTCCGTCCTGTCCATCTCACGTTTAAGACGCCGCCACCCGCGCATGAAACGAACAACTTCAATCGGGTGTCGCAGAGGACTTCTAAACTTAATCCATCCGCGACTGAACGACGGATTCAGGGAAGAATCAAGCGCCGCATCGTCAGGCTCAAGTTTTCGATAACTCTTTTTTACCGTCTTCTCTTTGCTCATCGCAACTTTATTCTTCAAGCGTGCGTCGGTGGCGGTTGATCATTTCAATTAACCGCCACCAATCCGCGACGATCATCCCGCCGACAAGGATGCTCAAACTCTTCGGTTCAAGCCACAGGCTCGCCGCTACGAGCGTAAGGCAAGCCGCGCCAGCCGCGCCGCCACCAGCGATGTGATCTCTTCGCAGCGATTGCGCGAACGCTTCAGAGCCGCAACGCCATTGTCCCGTCAACGTATTGTAAGCTTCCGTGATTGCGCCGAAAGCTGAAAGTGCGGCGAGCGTCTGCGCCCACGTCCGCGCGTCCTCCGCGTTTGCCGCCGCCAACGCGAGCGCACACCAGATGAGCAGTAAAAGCGTTGTCCGCCATATGCGAAAAGGCCAATCAAGCAACAGAATTACCCACCAATAGCGAATCGCCAAACCAATTGCCAGCGCGAGCGTTAAAACGGCGCGTAACCTAACATCACCTCCGATTTCGCTTTCTTGCAGCAGTATCAAAACCGTTGTGAAGAAGCCTGCGATAGTGACCACAAGCTGCGCGATCTTATTGAGCTTTGGATCAAGTTCCATTAACCCTTGCTGCTCCACACGCGCCTCTGCACGCGCAGCAACCCTGCCAATGCCAACACCCGCCGCCGCAATCTCATTCTTCGTGGCGATATAGCGTCTTTGAGATCAACGACGAAGGATTTTCGCACACGCCTCCGCGCCAACAGTTCCAGCGCGAGCGGCACGACGAGCGCGCCGAAGAGATCGGCGGTGCAGCCGAGTTGACTGATTGACGCGCCAGGGTCGCTCATCAAACGTTCAATCTCATCGAGCAAATCCGCCGGGATCGCCCAGACGGGGACGAGTATCGCGAGCGCCTCCACCGGATTCCTCGCCCGTCGCAAACGCCCGATACGATCATCGAACGGAAGGTGCCCCTCGCGGTAATCGTAAACACGGACATACTGCCGGAAGGCGAGATCGTATGCCGAGATGGTTGGTAGCGCGGACTGCTGCGCCGCTTCGTGCAAAGCGAACTTCGCCGCTAATCCCTGCATCGTCGTTACGTCTACTGCATCTATGACAAGGGCGCAACCGTTGCAAATCGCGCGCGCGTTTTCCGCTGTCACTCCTTCCGTATGAACTTCTATATTGAGATGCGGATTGATCGCCGAAGCGCGTTCGCCTAACCACCTGGCTTTGTTGCGACCCAAAGCTTCCACCGAGGCGCGCTGGCGATTGAGGTTGTTCAGCTCATACGCACCCGGCTCGACGAGCACCAGGTTCTCCGCTCCGGCGCGCACGAGTGGCTCGATTGCCGCCCCGCCCGTCGATCCGCAGCCCGCCACCAGAATCCGCGCGCCGCGCAAACGCTGCTGATCTTCGTCGCTAATCAGACCGCGATTGCGCAGCGTCAACTCTCGATAAAATTCATCGGCGTTTGGCGGGTACATGAATCTCCTCTTCGTCCAGATGCGCGACGCAAATCCCCATCCCCGCCGTCTCCCGTAAACGCTCGCCGCTGGCGAATACATGACGAAACTTGAATTGCCCACGCTTGGCAAATCCGGCTTGCGCGTAAGAATCAAACGCGCCGCAAGGCAACACAACGGCGCGCGGACTCAATAACACCGCGTCGTTTGCCCGCAACGCGGCATACGATGGATTGATGCGCGCCAATTCTTCATCAATCGTTTGCGCGACATGAGCCGTATCAATCGCTTCCGTAGTTTCCTCTCGTTCAGTAAACCACAAGTGTCGCCGCGCGTTCGTCGGATCGGGTAACACCACGAATTTGTGCGGCGAGACAGGAGACCTGCGGCTCGTCTCAATCATTGTTTTTTCCGCCTGCGACGCGGATAGTTTCTCCGTCGCCAAATTGATTTCATCCCCGACACGTCCCGCAAGGCGAACAAGCAACGGATTAGTTTGAGTTACTTCGAGCACGTCTTTCATTCCGTATTGACACAAGCCGGATGGGGTCGTGATGATCAACTCATAGCGGCGACCTCTTTCAAGCTCCCACATTGCGCGAAGCTTGCCTCCCGCCGTTTCTTCGTCCGCGTCACGAAACATCATCACGTTCATGTCAGGCAGAAGACGTATCTGCCCGCCCGCATTCCAATCGAGTTCCGCGCCGAAGATGCCTTCGGTTGACATGTAGAGGCTGCGCGCGATGACGTTGCGCCCCGTCAAGGATTCGATTTCGCCCAGATGCGCGCCGAGCGCCGTCCCGCTGTAATAAACTTCGTCGAGATGCGGCCAAACTTCCCCGAGCATCTGCCCGCCCGCTTGCCGGGACGCTTCTTTAAGAAAGCGCGCGAGGTAAGCCGGAACGCCGAAGAGCGTGCCGACGCGCGACTTGAGAGCTTCCGCCGCGCTGCGCCGGATGCGCTCGTCCCAGTCACCGACGGCTGCGACTTCAGGCGACGGTAGAATGAAGCCTTGACGCTTCTGCTGCGTTTTGTAGTGGACCAAACCGGAGACGAAGCCGACGGGAATCTGACCCGCGAAGCGCACGTTGCTCGAAGCCGTGACGAGCAGCCATTTCGTGAAGCGCGGCAGAAACGTGCGCCCCTGTCGGAGTTGAAAGAGCAGCACAAGGCGGATGAAACGGCGCAGTGTGTCGAGCGAAGCGTCGTTGTAGGGAATCAACTTCGGCTCCCCTGTGGTGCCGGAGGTTTCGCCGAGAGCGATTACGGGACGACGGCCGAAAGCATGCGCGTCTCCATCAAGCACGCGGCGGACGAGCGGAGCGTAAAAGCTGTAATCGCGCGGCTCGATGCTTCTGTATTCGTCGAAAGATTCGTCGCCGCGTAAGCCCAAGGCGCGCGCGACGGGGCTGCCGGTCAGATTCTGCGTGATACTTTTCAGTAACGCGCGTTGCGTGGCAGTAGGGTCGGCGAGTTGACGCAGTCGCGGGAGAACGGCCAGGTTTGTGAATGGCGCCAGGGACATAAGAGATAGAAAACGAACTTGCCCTGCTCGTCGCAATCGAAGCGGTGGCGCGAAGTTCGCGCGTTCGACGCTAACTCGTCGCTGTTCCGTCGCATCGTGCCTCGATTCGGAGAAGCATTAACGATGCGCCGATTAACCGTGGCGTCCGGCCTCGCGCCACACATCACGATCAATTCCGTAGATCAGCACACGCTTCCCGAACAACTCCGTTTCGCTTTCCAATCGCTCGCCCAACCGTTCGGCCACTTTGATCGAAGCCTGATTCTCCGGCGCGATCAAACTGATGACATGATCCCGTTCGAGTTCCGTGAACGCATATTCCAGCGCTCGGCGTGCGCCTTCGGTCGCGTACCCACGCCCCCAACTCTCTCTCGCGAGCGTCCACCCGATCTCGAAGGCGGGCCATCCTTCAGGGTTGAGAAAGCCGATGCGCCCGACGAGTCTGCCGGTGGCCTTCTCTTCGACCGCCCAGTGTCCGTACCCGCGCAGGTGCCAGTGCCCGACCAGAAAAGCCATGTGCCGCCAAGCCTCCAAGCGGGTCATCGGCCTGCCTTCGCCGAGGAAGCGCATTACCTCAGCGTCCGCGCAGATGGCCGCGAATGCCTCGAAGTCGTCCTCGCGAAACATCCGCAATGTGAGTCGCTCGGTGTGTAATGTGATCATCGGTTTGATACTCAGAAAAACTGATCCGCTTCAGACGATGAACTCATCTACCGGAATGGACCATCCTGGAAGCGCAGGCGCTGCTTCGGCTACTTCTCCCTTACGGTAAATCGTTGGATTGTCAGCATCACCCGCTCGGTAAACTCGAACTACTTTCTCTCGCAATACATCGACATCCCAAACCACTTGGGTTCCGCAGGCAAAATAATCCGCGCGCTTCTCGGCGAGTTCTCGCTCTGCTTGCGGACCGTAATCATTCTTGCTTCTAACTTCGACGGCGAAAATCGGCGCGCCTTCGAGAAACTCTCCTCCATTTAATTCTCCGACGTAAAAAGCCGCATCAGGGCTGAAGGACTCGCGGTTCGGTAGTCTCACACTGAATCCAACGTTATCAGGGAACGCATAACCGCCCCCGATGCGGCGCTCATACTGACGTAAGCTTGTGTAAACATCGCCGCCGGCGCGACCCGGCACACCTCCGGTTGGTGGCATCTTGATGATTTCTCCATTCACCAATTCAGCTTTGCCGTCTTCAGGCACACGATACAAATCTTCGATTGTGGCGTTAGCTTTTGTACTCATACAGCATCTCGCTTCGCGACTATTCTAAGTTCGAACCACCTCCACTGCATGTCGTTGTTGAATTGCCCGGAGGTGTGACTGCTGCCTTGTGCTTCACTTTTACTCTCGGTCTCAAAATAATCGACATTTTACGTGATAGAGGCATGCGTCAGCCACCCTATGCAATAGTGAAGCGGCATAGCGCCCGTGTTAACCGGAGCGCGGTATTCTTGAGGGATTGAAACTTCCTGGTGGCGCGCCCGGTTGAACCTGTTGTTGACTAGCGTCTCCGGAATTACCTTGCTTCTCACATTCCTCTTTGGCGAGCCAGTACCATTCGTCTACGTTTTCAAGCTTTGGGTTGAGATGCCACGCTTCATACCAACATTTAGCAGCTTCACAGTATCTTTGCTTTGATGAATGAACAACCCCTGAACTGTAATGAATATCGGCCAACTGCTTGAGCATCCACTGAGCGATTTTGTAACGCCAACTCTTGCGCATCTTGTCAAGGATACTTCGGGCGTAGCGCTCAGCAAGAGATTCTTGATCGCTTGTGTCTTCTCCCAGTTCAAAGATATAGCCACGAGTGGCAACCAGATGATGCGCCACCTCGTGCGCTAACGTTTGAGTAATTTGCAAGACTGGAACGGAAGTCAGGTAGAAGAAAGGCATCACTCCACAATAAATGTCACGGACAAATAGGACGATTTCACATGGCCGGTACTCGCCTTTAGAATGGTATGCACCGTAGACGCGTGTGCCTTCCGCCATTATCCTGTCGGCATGTTCGCCACACGCTTCATCCAGTAGCCAAATACATTCTATGCCTTCCATCTCATTTCCACTAAATATACTCAAGCTCCGTTGAAGGTGCTTCAGCAAATTTCGTGGTGGCATGATGCAGTCATTTTGGACGGTTAGAGAGTTTGTTTTCGTGCGAACCCTCAATGAAGCAGGCTAGCTAAATCGAAACTTACAGGAATGGGACATGCCTAATCTCAGCCACGGCGGTGGCGGCAGACGAGTAGCCCACGGCGTCAGCCGTGGGAATCGTGCCGCCCACACGACCTAAGCCCCGGAGGGGCGAAAGGATATGGTTGGTTGCGCAACACATCTGTCGCCCCTCCGGGGCTTAATGCACATTCATGCAACACGACCCACGGCTGACGCCGTGGGCTACGACTCTATCGCCTCAGCCGGGGCTAAGAGGCGGTGTGCCAATCTTGGATGGTTCGATTTAGGCATCATCTACCCTGGGTGTGGATAACACTCAAATCAGCGTGTCACCCGAAAGCGTTGCGCATCATCACCCTTTAGCGCGGCAGGGTAAAGCTGTTTTTATCACTGGATTCTCTCAGCGCGTAGCTTATAATTTGGTCACCTGAGTGCGCGGCGTCGCGGGCTTGTGGCACATGTTCGGGAGGGTTGATGTGATGGCTGATCCGGCGCGTCGTTTGGCAGAAAATGTGGCGGGCGATTTCTTTGTCGACGGGACGTGCATCGACTGTGATGCGTGCCGGCAGATTGCACCCACGACGTTTCGAGACCACGGCGATCAATCGAGTGTGTACCGGCAGCCGACGACCGAAGATGAAACGCGGCGAGCGTTGATGGCGCTCGTCGCGTGTCCGACCGGCTCGATAGGCACCGCCCGCCACCACGACACGCGCATCGGCGTCGACTCGTTTCCCAATCTGATTACCGAAAACATCTACTTCTGCGGCTTCACCGCGGAGGCCAGCTTCGGCGCGTGGAGCTATCTCGTCGTGCGCCCCGCCGAACAGGGAGGCAACCTGCTCGTCGACTCGCCGCGCTTCACCGCGCCGTTGGTGAAAAAGATTGAAGCTCTCGGCGGCATCCGCACCATCTTCCTGACGCACCGCGACGACATCGCCGACCACGACAAGTACGCAGCTAAGTTCGGCGCAGAGCGCATCATGCACGCCGCCGACGGCGCGGCCCGGCACGGCGTCGAACATGTCATCGAGGGCGAAGCCGAGCAACGGAGCGGTGACGACCTGACACTTATTCCGACGCCCGGCCACACGCGCGGCCACATGGTTCTGCTCTATCGCGATAAGTTTCTGTTCACCGACGACCACCTCGCGTGGTCGCCGAGCAAACAGACACTCATCGCGTTTCGCGACGTCAACTGGTACTCGTGGCCGGAACAGACGCGCTCGATGATAAAACTATTGCGGCACCGGTTTGAATGGGTACTGCCGGGGCACGGGCGCATCCACTCTGATTCCGCCGAGGCGATGCACGCACACCTCGCGCGGTGCGTCGAGTCGATGAAGAAAACTCCGTAGACAATGCCGAACGCCTTCCGGAACATAAGCCGGGTTGGTGTCAGGGATAAGTTAATTTCATCTTCACGCGAGGCAGTTGAAGTTGCTGAGGTGATATCAATCGGCTATCATGAATTTCAATCACGCGAAACCGGTTTTGCTCCTTAATCACAAATACTTAACGCGGTATGCAGCAAACGTTTGAGCTCTGTTCGTCAAAACCCAATGTCTGCCGTCGAAGAAACTAAAATAGAAATAAGTGTGCCGCAAGCGAGGGCCGTTCCTGCGTCGCCGTCAATCGTGACGCGGTTCCTGAACCTGCTGAGTTCGGTGCGTTTCGGCGTTTCGCTCCTCATCCTGCTGGTCGTCGCCTGCATGATCGGGATGCTCATCATGCAGCAGAATGTCGAGGGCTTCGATAAGTACTACGCCGCGCTGACCCCGTCGCAGCGCCTGCTCTATGGCTCGCTCGACTTCTTCGACATTTATCACGCCTGGTACTTCAACGCGCTGCTGCTCCTCCTCTCCCTGAACATCGTGCTGGCCTCCATCGACCGCTTTCCGAAGGCGTGGACATTCATCTCCAGAAAGAAGCTCGACGCTTCGCCGACATGGCTGAAGGGGCAGGAGCGGCACGCCACGCTCGCGATCAAGGATCAAAGCCAGGGCGCGACCATCGAGCGCGTGGTGGCGGCCCTGCGCGGCGGCGGCTTCAAGTCAATTGTCACCGAGAAGAACGGGCGCACGTTCGTCTTTGGCGAGCGCGGGGCGTGGAACCGCCTCGGCGCGTATGCCGTCCACGTCGCGCTGCTGACGATTTTCTTCGGCGGCTTTATGACTTCGCAGTTCGGGCGGACGGGTAATCTGCGGTTGACGCCCGGCGCGGCTTCATCGGAGATGACCGAGCTTGAGTTCCAACTCGACCAACTGACGCCGCGCGCGATGGCGCTCCCCTTCGAGGTGGTATGTCTCGACATCCAACAGAAGCTGATTGAAAAGGACGGGCCGATCACCGCCAACAACACGCTCGACTGGCTGACGCGCGTTAAGATTAAGGATGCCGAGTTTGGCGACACCGAGGCGCTGGTGCATATGAACCGGCCGTTCGACTATCGCGGCTACCGCTTCTTTCAAGCAAGCTTCGACCCGACGGGGAAGGCGCGCCACATCAAGCTGCGTGTGACGCCGGAGCAGGGCGGCGCGGCGCGGGAAGTTAGTCTGCCGCGCGACGGCGCGACGACCCTCCCCGATGGAACGAAGATCGAGTTCGCCGACTTCTTTGCCGACGTTAGCACCGCCGCCGCCGGCCCGCAGGCACAGCCACGTGAAACCACTAGCTATCCGAACCCGGCGGCGTTGTTGCAGGTCACGCCGGCGACGGGCGGCGCGCCGGTGCGGGCGTTTGCATTGGCGGCGGAGTTGCCGGCCAACGCACCGGTTGCAGCGGCGAAGGCGGGCTACAAGTATCGTCTGGTCGACTTCGAGAAGGTGCCGAACGCGCACGTGCTGTCGATTCAGTACGACCCCGGCGCGACGGTGGTGTATGTCGGCTTTCTGCTGCTGGGGCTGACGCTCTCGGCGGTCTTCTTCTTTTCGCATCAGCGGGTGTGGGCGCTGATTGAAGAGCGGGGCGGCGCACAGAACTTCGGCGTGGAGAGTTTCGAGGTCACGCTCGGCGGCAACACGAACCGCAACAAGCTGGGGTTTGAAGATCGCTTCAAGCGGCTCGTCGCGAATATCAGCGGGCACCCACTAACAGCCGAGTCGCGTGACGAAGGGGCCTGATGCAGCGTGATAAAGCGGCACATTAGACCTCTTGTAAAAATCAATTGCCATGTTTAGCGGCGGGCTCCGCCCGCCGGTGCATGGTTGAATGTAGCGGGCACCGGCGGGCGGAGCCCGCCGCTAAACAAACGGATTTTTACTTTTGCAAGAGGTCTATTGATGCGGTCAAGGTCACGATGAGGTGAAGGTAACTATGAGTGAAGTGATGAATCAATCGGCGACGACGGTTAACGCGCCGCAGATCAATCTGAAGCAGACGAGTATCTGGTCATACCTGCCGGCGGTGCTGGCGGTCGGCGGCGCGGTGCTGCTGACGCTGCTGCGTGTCCAGACGGGCGGCGCCAACTTCATCAGCGACGGTGCGTTGATGATGCTCGCGCTCGCCTGCTATCTGACGGCGGCGGTCTTTCACCTGACGAACCTGTACGCGCCGTCGAACGTGGCGACGCGGCTCGGGTTGTGGTCGGCGACGTTGGGCGTGTTCTTCAACCTGGGGAGTTGGGGCGTGCGTTGGATCGCGGCGCATGACCGCGAGTTGACGATTCTGACCAAGAGTGGATACGGCCCCGATCAGATGCCGTGGTTCTTCCGCTACATTCCGTTCGCGAATCTCTACGACCTGAGTTTGGCGTTCGCGTTCGGCGCCGGGATCACGACGCTGTTGATCGCGCACCGCAAAAGCTTTCGCTTCCTCGGCGCGATTTCGCTACCGATAGCGGCGCTGATTCTGTTGCTGGCGCGGTTCATCGGGGGCGAGTTCATCGATCTGCCGCCGGTTCTGGATTCATACTGGCGCCCGATTCACGTCGGCATCGCGTCACTCAGCTACGGCGTGGCGCTGGTGTGCTTCGCGGTGGCGGTCGTCTATTTGTTGAAGGACGGTGTGAAGACCGAAGCGATGGCGATTTGGTCGAGCATCTTCGCGTTGTCGGTGTTTGCGACGATCAGTAAGTTCTCGGTCTTCGCGCCGTCGACGTTTGGGACGTACACGGCATCGACGTTCCTCGGCGAGTCGCGGTTCGCGCTGGCGCTGCGGGCCGACATCCCGTATGTCGGATGGCTGCTGGTGGCCGCCGGCGCATTGCTCGTCGGCACGATCATCGCTTTCGGCAAGTACCTCGCATCGAACAGCGAAGGGGCGCGACGATGGGGCCACTGGATGCTGAAGCTGTCGCTGGTGGCGCAAGCGATGGCGGTCGTCACCCTGGTCGCGCAGATCAAATCGATCAAAGATGTGGTGGCGTACCTCGACGCGCGGCAGTACGAGCGGTTCAGCATTTGGATGTTGCAGCAGGAGCAGGCGACGCCGGAACAGATCGCGCAGTTCACGGGGCCGCAGTTGTCCCAGATGGCGGACGGGTGGATACAGCAGAACGGAGCGATCCTGCGCCTCAGCACGAACGCCAATCCAGTAGAACTGGCGGCGCTGATTACAGCGTTCGCGGGGACGCTGTTCGTCATCATCTTCAGCTTCCGGACGGAGAAGCTGCGTTCAGCGCTACCGAGCTTAGATAAGATCGACTCGTTGATGTACAAAACGGCGGGAGTCGCGTTCGCCGGCCTCGCACTATTGTTGATGACGGGCGCGGTGTGGGCGAATGAGTCGTGGGGACGATACTGGGGGTGGGACTCGAAGGAGACGGGAGCGTTCGTGGCATGGTTGACGTACGCCGGGTTCCTGCACACGCGGATCTCGCGTGGATGGACGGGAAGAGCGTCGGCGTATTTCGCAATAGTGGCGTTCCTGCTGGTGATTTTCACGTACTTGGGGGTGAGCTACCTGCTGCCGGGCCTTCACTCTTACGCTTAGGAAACCAAGAAGACTGAGAGATTGAGTGATGGGAACTGAGTGCTCTTGTCGAAGGCTTGACGCTTTTACTCGTCACACAGTCTCCCCTCACTCATTACTATTTTATGACCAAAGAGAACGTGCTTTTTTCCATCATCGGGGTGCTGCTCGGCTTCATCGTCGGCTTCATTTTCGCCAACTCAGTCAACCAACGCGTGCCATCGACGAGTGTTCCCGCCATGACCGCCGGAGCGGGTGCCGACGGTCTGCCGCTGAATCATCCGCAGTTGCCGGTCAACGCGGTTAAGGAGCAGCCGCCAGGCATGCAAACGGCGGTTGACGATGCCGCGAAGCAGGCGAAGGCAGCGCCGAACAGCTTTGATGCGCAGATGAGGGCGGCGAGCGGTTATGCGCAGATCAATCGTTACGACGAGGCGCTCGATTATTTGCTGCGCGCCAACGAACTGCGCCCCGACGATTACGAAGTCGTGGTGCAACTCGGCAACGCCAACTTCGAGTTGGGCCGGTTCGAGGCCGCGGAGCGATGGTATGCGGCGGCACTCGTCAAGAAGCCGGAAGACGTCAACGTTCGTACCGATCTCGGCCTCACGTTCTACTTCCGCAAGCCGAACGACATCGACCGTGCTATCCAGGAGTTTCGGCGGTCGCTGCAATACGACCCGCACCACGAGTTGACGCTGCAAAACATCACGGCGGTGCTGACTGATAAAGGCGACATGAGCGAAGCGCAGGCAACGCTCGCGCGGCTCGAACAGGTCAACCCCACCAACCCGGTGATCAGAAAATTGCGCGAGGGAATTGAGGCGTCCGGCGGGCGGGCCAGCGCGCCGGGCGGGACTTCGAATCCGGCGCGCTGACACTTCGCATATTAAAAAGTGTGACGCTTTTAGCAAGAGGAGTGAACAGAGGATGAGAAGCTTGATTTCTTTGGTGGCGTTCGCAGTGGTGTTGGCGTCCGTGGCGTGCGGTAACAACGACGGGGCGGTAG
>Ga0136614_10001048_pt1 | contig 15616 bp, 14 predicted proteins | sample AntDrymUQ2792106_2_FD_106643 | JGI IMG/M metagenome (GOLD analysis project Ga0136614, IMG submission 106643) | Polar desert sand microbial communities from Dry Valleys, Antarctica - metaG UQ279 (21.06) | ecosystem: Environmental > Terrestrial > Soil > Desert | place: Antarctica: Dry Valley... | reverse complement strand
TTTACCGGCGCGCCTCCGCTGCCGCTGTGCCCGAACCGGAAGCGCGCGGCTCGGCCAACCCGGCGACACGTTAAAGATTTTCAGACTCGGAATTTTTATGGCCCTGTTCGAAGGTAAAACTCCTGCGGAACGCAACAAGCTGATCTTCGCTCTCGTCACCGGCGCGCTCGCAGTTCTTGTGCTCGCGTATAGCTTCGGCCTGTTCTCTGGTTCGAGCGGCACTGACACGTCTGGCAACACTAACCGGCGCCGCCCGTCACGCCCCGGCACGACCCAGGTTGAGGCCGATGTGGCGGAAGACACCGACCTCGAACTACTGCGCCCGGTCGTCTACCACCCGACGACACCGGGCGCGCCGGCGGTCGGACGAAACATCTTTACGTACTACGTCGCGCCCGTCAGTCCGACGCCCGTGCCCGGCGCTGCGCTGTCAACGCCGGCGCCGACGCCACCGCTCCTTGTGACTTCGGTTTCCACACCAGGGCCGGTCTACGCAGGGACGGGTGAATTCAAGCTGCAAGTGAGCGGCGATAAATTCACGCCGCTGACGCGCGTCTATATCGACAACGCGCAGGAACTGCCGACGCGGTTCGTCAACGCGCAGCAACTTGAAGCGACCGTCGCGTCTTCTTTCATCTCCTCCGCCGGGATGCGCCAGATCAGCGCGCGCACGTCGGACGGTATACTCTTCTCGAACACCGCGACGCTCAACGTCACGCCCGCACCGACGCCGGCCTATACATACGTCGGCATCCTCGGCGACCGGGGTTACCGCGATAAAGCGATTCTGAAAGATTCGAAGGGCGAGTTGATCACAGTGCAACTCGGCGATCTGGTCGGCGGACGCTTCCGCGTCAGCGCGATTTCCGAACGCGCCGTTGAGTTCACCGACCAGCAGTTGAAGCTAAAGCATGCGGTCGCGTTCAGCGAAGCCGGGCGCCCGGTCTCGTCTTACCCTTCGTCGCCCGACACGATGCGCGACACGATGCGCGAGGCACGACCGGCGCCGCCGCCGCGCGTCGCCCCACCACAACCACAACCGCCGAAGCGGGAAGCGGAAGAAGACGAGGAGAAGGATGATCCGTAACTCCGCCCCGTCGCTTTCCGCGCGCGGTCGATTGCGCCGCGATGAACAAGGCTATGTGCTCGTTGCGCTGCTGGCGTTGATGACCGTGATGGCGCTCACGATAACGGTCGCCGCGCCGCGCGTCCAACAACAGGCGCAGCGCGAGTTGGAGAAGGAAGCCATCGCGCGCGGCGAAGAGGTCGCCGAGGCCATCGCGGCGTATCACCGCGGGAGAGGCGTCCCGCCAACCTCGATGGAGCAACTGCTCGAAGGTATTCCTTTCGGCACCAAGAAGGTTCAGATACTGCGCCCTGCCGCCGCCAAAGACCCGCTCTCCGAATCAGGCGAGTGGCGCCTCGTGCGCCCGCGCAGCCCAGAGATGAGTGCGTTTCAACAAGCCGTGATGCTCTACGGCGGCGGCGTTATTCCTCAGCCGCGCGAACCCTGGATGGGGACTTACTACGTCCAGATCGTCGGACTCACAGACACGGGGGTGAGGAATGATGCCCCGGGCGGCGAAGATGAATCGGATGTTGGCAGAGGCCCATTCATTGGCGTCGCGAGTCGCAGCCGCCGCGACTCCGTGCTCACATACTACGGCATCGAGCGGCATGACAAATGGATCTTCACCCCGCTCTTCAGATAAATACCAAAGCAAAAAAATCTTTCCGTATCAAGATTAAACAAAAGGCTTCGTCACCACTGGTTATTACTTTTGCCTTCCTACCTAACACCGCCCGCCCGATAGCATTTAAAAAACATTCATCCACGAAGAATACGAAGCGGCACGAAGTACGAAGTAAACCGTCGGCTGCAACGAGAAGTTGCAACCATCGGCATCTACACAACACATCCGACAGGCGGCAGCCGGACAAACATTTCGTTCGTGCTCATTGATGTAGCTCGGGGCTCATTCTTTTATTGAAGTCCGAGCGTGACGCGTTTCGTCGTGATCGCGGAAGCGGTAACGTCACCAATCCCTCGCATCTCTTCGAAATAATAACGCGTCAACGTCATCGTGATACATCATCATCATCGATGTGCGATGACGCGCGCGAAAAAAAATCAAACCTAAATAAAATATATTGTTGACATCTGATGTCATTGTGTTTATATATCCAACATGTTGTGCGCCGTTTAGCCTTGGCCACAAGGAAGTTTTTGACACAGTATCTTGTGGTTCAAGCCCAACCAAGAAAAGGAGCAGCTACAACCTATGGCAACTAAGAAAGCATCAAAGGGCGGCACGAAGAAGGCCGCCTCAAAGAGCAGTTCAAAGGGCGGAGCGAAAAAGTCCGCCACGAAAAAGAGCAGCGCGAAGAAAGGCGGCGCGAAGAAGTCCAGCAAGTAGATCGACATCTGCTCTTCACCGAAGAGCATTTAGTTCGATGGACAAGGTCGGGGACTCAACCTTACTAGGCGCATACAACACTCTGCACCCTTCAGGGGTTTACCACAGGACGGCGAATGCTTAACCGAAGCACGCCGTCCTTCTTCTTTGAGCGGTCAGCAATCAGCAATCAGCTTTCAGCAGGCTGTGACGCTTCGGTCGTGAGTTGCGTAAGGAGCGTCTGCTTCAACATAATTTACGTCGTCCGCACCGTGCTTGGTCGGCTGAAAGCTGATTGCTGATTGCTGAGAGCTTTTTATGATTAGCGTCGCGCTCGTCGAGCCTGAGATTCCACCCAACACGGGCAACATCGCACGCCTGTGTGCGGCCACGCGCACGCCGCTGCACATCGTCGGCGCGATTGGCTTCCGACTTGATGATCGCGCCGTGCGCCGCGCCGGTTTGGATTACTGGCCAGAGGTGCAACTCCACCGGCACCGCGACCTCGCCGCGCTCGAAGAGTTTCTGCCGGGGGCGCGCTTCCTCTATCTGTCCACGAAAGCCAAAGTGCCGTACACGGCCTGTGAGTTCACCGCCGGAGACTGCCTCGTGTTCGGGCGCGAGACGCGCGGGCTGCCGGAAGAGTTGCTGCGCGCCAACCCGGATCGGTGCCTGACGATTCCGATGCTCAACCCGAACGTGCGCAGCCTCAACCTCGCCACGTCCGTCGCTATCGTACTCTACGAAGCCCTTCGCCAGACCCAGGTCTTTTCAAACAAGTGATGAGTGATGGATCACGAGTGACGCGGGAGGTAGGCTTGGCGTAAGACTCGTCACTCATCACTTCCGCGTCCCGTGTGCTAAAATGCCCGGTTTCAAAGTGCGCCGCGAAAGGCGCTGTTTCGGTCTGTCAAGAGGTGGCAATTGGTTTTAGAGAGAAAAGATATTCGCAACATCGCGATCATCGCGCACGTCGATCACGGCAAAACCACGCTCGTCGACGCGATGCTCAGACAGTCAGGCACGTTCCGCGACAACGAACAGGTTCGGGATCGGGTGATGGACTCGATGGACTTGGAGCGTGAGCGCGGCATTACGATCATGGCGAAGAACACGGCGGTGCGTTACGGCAATATTAAAATCAACATCGTCGACACGCCGGGCCACGCCGACTTCGGCGGCGAGGTCGAGCGCGTGCTGAAGATGGTGGACGGCGTGATGCTGTTGGTTGACGCGGCGGAAGGCTGTCTGCCGCAGACGCGATTCGTGCTGCGTAAGGCTTTGGAAGCACGCCTGCCTGCGATTGCCGTCGTCAACAAGATCGACCGGCAGGACGCGCGCCCCGAAGAGGTCGTCAACGAAATCTACGAGTTGTTTATCGACCTCGACGCGACCGATCAGCAGATCGAGTTTCCGATCCTTTACGCCGTGTCGCGCGAAGGCGTCGCAAAGAAAAACCTCGCCGACGAATCAACTAACCTGCGCCCGCTCTTCGACCAAATCGTCGAGACGATCCCGGCGCCGAGGGCGCTTCGCGAAGACTCTCTGCAACTCCTCGTCGCGAATCTTGATTACAGCGAATACATCGGGCGGCTCGCCATCGGGCGCCTCTTCGCGGGCGAGATTGCGTCGGGCGATCCGGTGGCAATCGTCAAGCGCGACGGCTCCGTGCAAAAGACGCGCGTCAAAGAGTTGTACGTCTTTGAAGGACTGAAGCGCGAGGCGGTGGCGCGTGCCGGCGTCGGCGAGATCGTCGCGCTCGCCGGGATGGAGGGCATCGAAATTGGCGAGACGGTGACGAGCGCCGACAATCCGCAGGCGCTGCCGGTCATAGCCGTCGACGAACCGACCATCTCGATGATCTTCGGCGTCAACAATTCTCCGTTCGCCGGGCGCGAAGGGAAGTTCGTGACGTCGCGACAGTTAAAAGAGCGGCTCGACAAAGAGACGCTCGCGAATGTTTCGATCCGCGTCGAGTCAACCGAGTCGCCGGACCAGTTCAGGGTATCGGGGCGCGGCGAACTGCAACTCGCGATTCTGATCGAGATGATGCGGCGTGAAAGCTATGAGTTGCAGGTCTCGAAGCCGGAGGTCATCACCCGCGTGCAGGACGGCAAGACGCTGGAGCCGATTGAGCAGGTCGTGATCGATTGCCCGGAAGAGTTTATCGGCGTCGTCACCGAAGCGATGGGGCGGCGCAAGGGTCAGATGATGAAGATGGTCAATCACGGCACCGGGCGCGTGCGGCTTGAGTTTGAGTCGCCGTCGCGCGGGCTGATCGGCTTCCGTAACGAGTTCCTGACGGAGACCAAGGGGACGGGTCTACTGAACGCGATGTTTCTGCGGTGGGGTGCGTGGCAGGGGGCGATGCGCGGACGCGCGACCGGTTCGCTGGTCGCCGACCGCACGGGCGAGACGACGACGTACGCGCTCTTTAATTTGCAGGAGCGCGGGACGTTGTTCGCGCGGCCCGGCATTAAGGTCTACGAAGGGATGGTGATCGGCGAAAACGCGCGTGCCGTCGATTTGGATGTCAACGTCATCAAGGAAAAGAAGTTGACAAACATGCGCGCTGCGTCCGCCGACGACGCGATGCGACTCGTTCCCGTCAAAGACATGTCGCTCGAACAGGCGCTCGAATTCATTGCGGACGATGAGTTGGTCGAAGTCACGCCGCAGACGATCCGCCTGCGCAAGCGCGTGCTGAAGCCCAACGAGAGGCCGAAGAAGGAGTCTTGATTACTCAAACGTGACGGGTGACAGGTGACAGGTGACAAGAAAGAGTTAAGGCACGTTAGTGTTTCCGAACAGTGCCAAAGTTTTTGGGTCAAGATTCTGGCTGACAGGGCCGTCCTGTGCAGCACAGAATTCGAAACTGTCTTGTCACCTGTCACGATTTACCTGTCACTGCTGAATGATTAAGTTCAGTGCATGCGGGTCTGCACCTTCAGAGGCCGCCCAACATTCTTCCGGTGATAAACCGACCGCAAACTAATCGAAACACCTCGTCAGTTCTTTATCACGTAAGAGCAGTCATAAATTGATGAGGTATGCGAATGAAAGCATGTACGCATGATGACCGCGTGGATCGAAGGGCGGATCAACGAAGGAAGAACGCCAGCATGTTGCCCTCGCCGCGGACTGGTGTCGCGACGGCTGTTTTGATTCTGTTCTGCGGCGTCACGGCCGCGCCGTTATTCGCGCAGGACTTGCAGGGAGGAACAGGCGTCTTCATCACGCGCGCGTTTGTCCCGTCCGTCCGCCGTCCCCGCCCTCCCTACGCTAAGCCGCGACCGGCGAAAGCGCCGCGCTCGCGCACACCAACACCAACACCAACCAGTATCGACCCGGACGAACTCGCGGAGGACGCGACGGCCATTGCGGAGAGTGCTATCGAACTCGGCGGCGCGCAGCGCGACGCGAAGCCGCCCCGTTACGCAGAAGCGGAGCGCGCATTCCGCATCGCGGAAAAGATTAACCCGAAGGACGCACGCCCTCAGGCGTGGCTCGGCGACATCTACTTCGAGCAGGAACGTTACAAGGAAGCGGAGGCGGCACTACGCCGCGCCGTCGCGCTTGACCCAGCGGATGCTGTTTCTTACGTGCGACTATCGTACATGTTCAGCAAGCTCGGTCGCTTCGACGAGGCCGACGAATTCGCGCGCCGCGTGCAGACGCTCAAGCCGAACGAGTTTTACGGATATTGCTCGCTCGGGTGGAGCAAGTTCCGCAGCAAGAATTACGGCGAGGCCGAAGCCGCATACCGCCGCGCCATCGAGTTGTCGCCAAAGACCTCCGGGCTGTACGGCGATATGGGGCTGGTGCTAGTTAGCCAGGGGCGACTCGCTGACGCCGTGCCCTACTTCCGTCAGGCGCTACAACTCAACCCTGAAAACGTCTCCGCGCGGGTCAACTACGGAGTCACTCTGCAAAAGCTGGGACAGTTGGATCAAGCAATCGAGCAGTACGCGCGCGCCATCGAACTCGCCCCGAAGTCGACGCAGGCGCGCTCCAACCTGGGCGCGATTCATTATCTGAAGGGCGACGCAGCGCTTGCGCGTGAGCATTGGGAAGGGACTGCCCGACTCGGCGGCGCGTACCCGGTTGATCGCGCGGGGCTGCTCGTCCTCGACCGTAAGCTCGGCGAAGCCCGCGCGCAATTGGAGAAGTACACGCAATCGAACGCGGCGAACGCCGACGGGTGGTTGATGCTTGGCGATGTGCGCCGCGCGCAGGGTGACGGCGCGGGCGCGGGGACGGCCTACGCGCGGGCCGCGCAACTCGCGCCGGAGTACGCGCGGTTGCCGCGGCCCACCCTACCGAAACAGAGCCCGTCGTTGGCGGGTGATTCGGCGGCGCGAACGGCTGCGGGCGCGGCGAACGAAGAAGGTCGGATGACACTGGCCGAAGCCGCGGCAAAGGGGCGCACCATCGACGTGCAGGCGCTGCTCGATAAGGGCGCCAACGTGAACGAGCAAGCCGGAGACGGTCGCACCGCGCTGATGTTTGCCGCCGCACAGGGCCACGCCGAAACCGTGTCGGCACTGCTGAAAGGCGGCGCGGACGCGAACGCGCGAGACAAGTTCGGGCAGACTGCGCTGATCTACGCCGTCGGGCGCGGCCACACCGAAACCGTGAAATCCCTGCTCGCCGGGGGCGCCGACGTCCACGCAAAATCGGGTCGCGGCGTCACACCTTTAAAGTTGGCTCAGTCTAACGGTCACCGCGAAGTGGCTAAGCAGCTTAAGCAGGCCGGCGCACAGCAGTGATCTGCGTCTTCGATTCATCACTTTCTCCGTTCGGCTGTGCGTCGTCTTGGTCCGGGTCGTAAACTTCGTAGCCGGTGCCATCATCGTAGTAATAACCGTGCGGCACACGCTCACGCTCGCGGTGCGATTCCGTCTCAGGTTCTGGTGTATCATTCCGCCGCTCGCTCATCTCTTTACTCCAAGTGAATAAGTTTTATGTGTCGCTTTCTCGCTTACGCCGGGGAGCCTTTGCCGCTCGCCGACTTATTATACCGGCCCGTCAACTCGCTCATCATGCAGAGCTACCAGGCGCGCGAGCGGCCAGAGCCGCTGAACGGCGACGGCTTCGGCGTCGGCTGGTACGTGCCCGACATCGACCCGACGCCGTGCGTGCAGCGCTCGATCTCGCCGGCGTGGTCGAACCGCAACCTGCAAAATCTGGCGATGAAGACACGCGCGCCGCTGATGTTCGCGCATGTTCGCGCGGCGAGTCCCGGCATGGTCGTCTCCGAGTTGAACGTCCACCCGTTTAATTATGATCGGTTCATGTGGATGCACAACGGCGCGGTCGCCGGCTTCCATCTGATTAAGCGGCGGCTGCGCGAGAGTCTGAAGGACGAGTTCTATAATATGATTCAGGGGACGACCGATTCCGAGCACGCCTTCGCGGTCTTCCTCAACAGTTTGCAAGTGCCGTTTGGCGAAGCGGACGGCGGCGACCTGCGGCGCGCCCTCGCCGAGACCATCGCGCGCCTCAACGAATGGACGCGCGAGGCCAAAATCACCGAGCCTTCATACTATAACTTCGCCGTCACCGACGGACGCGCCATGATCGTCTCGCGCTACTGCTCCGCCGAAGGTGTCGCGGGCGCGTCGCTTCACTACGCGCGCGGCCATAGCTTCGAATGCCGCCCCGATGGTGTGTGCGACATGCATTCCGTCGGTGGCCACGAACAGGCCGCGGCGGTCATCGTCTCCAGCGAGCAACTGACGGACGACGCAGAGGATTGGCCGGACGTGCCCGACAATCACACCATCATGGTGCTCCCTGATTTAAGTGTGAAGGTGGAAGAGTTGAACATGTAGTTCGGCGTTTCCTGACGCAGGAATTGGTATGCAAATCCACGAACGGAAAATGTAGTTCGAATGGGATGGTGATGACGGCATCGGAGAAATGCTGAGCCGGCAGACTCTTGCCGGCGTCAAGACCGCCACTTGCGACATGAAGTGTTTTTGTACGCCGCAGGAAATCGCCGACCTTGATGCTAAGACCGACTGGCTGGAAACCGTCTTTGATAAAGTAGGACATCCTCGTTGCAACGTCCGCATCACGAACGTAAATCGGGAGCGCGTCGCGGGATGCGGGCGTCTCGCCTGTGTCGCGCGCCTCGGTGGCGCGAACAGCTTGACTCGCCTGACGACTCGTCTGCGGGCGAAACGCACACGCTCCCGGCAAAGTGAGGATTTATTTTAACTCGCAAGCCACCCTTAGTAATAAAACTTCAAACCGAATTGGATAATACGCGCCGGCCTCTCGGCGGTGAAGAAGCGGTGGGGCGCGATCTACGAGCAGGTGGCTGAACGACGGCCCAAGTTGTTTCGCGCCGCCTCAAAAGACTCTTTGCTGAAACAGCAGCGCGGGGCGGAGAAGAGGCATCGTTTGCTAAATTACCTGCGCCGTCAACTCGAAGAATTGCGTCCGGTTGAGCTGCTGCGCCCTCGCGCCAGAAGGCGAATCGCCAATGTTCAATTTACCAAAGCTGTATCCGATTACTGACACGCGGCTCACGGGACGGTCGCACGCCGAGCAAGTCGCGCTCTTCAGCGACGGCGGCGCGACGTTCATACAGTTGCGCGAGAAGCACCTAGCGCCACGCGAGTTTTATCAGGAAGCTGAGACGGCGCTGCGCATCGCGCGCGGTCTCGGTGTTCGCTTGCTTATCAACGACCGTGCGGACATCGCGCTGGCGCTCGGCGCGGACGGTGTTCATCTCGGACAAGACGACCTGCCGCCCGAAGCCGCGCGCCGCCTGCTCGGCGACGACGCGATCATCGGCTGCTCGACGCACAACATCGAACAGGCGCTTCAGGCGGCACGCTACCCGGTCGACTACATCGCCATCGGCCCTGTCTTCCCCACTGCTTCAAAGGTTAACCCTGACCCGGTGGTGGGTCTCGACGGACTGCGCCGTGTGCGTGACGGCATCGGACAAATCCCGCTCGTCGCCATCGGCGGCATCACGCGCGAGAACGCGCCGGACGTGCTCGACGCCGGGGCCGACGCGGTCGCGGTTATCAGCGCGCTACTCGACGGAGACTCGCGCGAGATCACTCGCCGCACGCGCGAGTTTTTCGTTTCATGAAACAGAGACTTCTCCGGAAGCGAGGTAATGATGACTGACGACAATCACAGCGAACCCGCCCGCGCCGAACTTTGGCCGAGCTTACTTCTGGAAGAGTGGCAGGAGACGTACGCGACGCTGCACATGTGGACGCAGGTGGTCGGCAAGATTCGATTGGTGCAAAGCCCCGCGATGAACCACTGGTGGCAGGTGCCTCTCTACGTCACCGCCCGCGGACTGACGACTTCGGCGATTCCTTACGAGGCTAAAACTTTCGAGATGGATTTCGACTTCATCGATCACAAACTGTTCATCAACGTGAGCGATGGGACGACGCAGAGCATCGCGCTTGCGCCGCGCTCGGTGGCCGACTTTTATCGAGAGGTGATGGAGCGTTTGCGCGCACTCGGTCTCAACATCAAAATCTACACCACGCCGGTCGAAGTCCCAGACCCGATTCCGTTCACCGAAGACCACGCGCATGCTTCGTATGATGCCGAGTACGCCAACTGCTTCTGGCGGATTCTGGTGCGGACGGACAATGTGTTTAAGGAGTTCCGCAGTCGCTTCGTCGGCAAATGCAGCCCGGTACATTTCTTCTGGGGCAGTTTTGATTTGGCGGTGACGCGCTTTTCCGGGCGGCGCGCGCCGGAGCGCGAAGGGGCGGACGCGATCACCCGCGAGGCTTATTCACACGAAGTGATTAGTCACGGTTTCTGGCCGGGCGGCGGCGAAGTGAAAGGGCCGGCGTTCTACTCTTACACCGCCCCTGAACCACCGGGTTTGAAGGACGCGCCGATCAGCCCGCCGCAGGCATTCTACAGTCGAGAGGTGTCCGAGTTTCTTCTGATGTACGAAGACGTGCGCCATGCGGACTCGCCGGAGGAAACGGTGCTTCAGTTTTTACAGAGCACTTACGAAGCGGGGGCGAATCTTGCGAAGTGGGAGCGCGCCGAGTTGGAGCGAGTGTAAACCGCTATCAGTAGTAAGGGAAACGTCAACAGTTTTGAGTTCTCAGTTTTGAGTTTTTAGCTCAAAGCTGAGAACTCAAAACTGAAAACTGTTCGCTGGCTTTGATTCAACTCTCATCCCGACAAAGTTCTGTTTGGGTATTTAACATAGAGACACAGAGGATTCACCGAAGAACACAGAGAAAGATAAGTAAACCTCTATGTCGCTGTGTTAAATCAAACCGCGAAAGAATGGAGAAGACTTCGTTTGGCGTGTCGCCCCTCGTCAAATCCCTCGTGCTTTCGCGATCACCTCCGCAGGGTCGTTAAGCCGCGTCACTGCCGCCGATAAGGTCAAAAAAAGTATCGGCTTGCTTTTGCCAAACCGATACGCGACAATCCTCGTCGTCAGTTAGCGTCCGCGTTCGACACGCCCCGCGCGCGCATCCCAGGAAGATAACCTCTCATAACTTCCCCAATGCCGTCAGCTACCCGGAATCCGAAGACCACCCATGAGCTTTTTTGATCTGCCTGCTTTGATCGAGCGGATGCTGCTCGTTTCCGACAAAATCAGCGACCTCAACTTCTCGGTCGGCCAGACACCGCAAGTCGAGGTCAGCGGTACGCTAACATCGGTGCAACCGCTCGGCGTGCAGCGTCTATCACCCTATCAGACGGAAGTCATCGCGATGACGCTGATGCACGACAACCCCGAAGCCGCGCAACGCTTAATCAACACCGGCTCGGCTGATCTCAGCTACAGTCTGCCGTCGCGCGTGCGGTTCCGCGTTAACATCTTTCAGCAGCGCGGCACCTACTCCATCGTGATGCGCGTCATCCCGACCGGCATCCCGACCATCACATCACTCAGTCTGCCGCCGCAACTCGGTGATGTCGGCGAGTTGCGCAACGGCATCGTGCTGGTGACAGGGCCGACCGGAGCAGGCAAAAGCTCGACGCTGGCGGCGATCATCGACCGGATCAACGAGACTTTCTCGTACCACATCATCACCATCGAAGACCCGATTGAGTTCCTCCACCAGCACAAGAAATCGACCGTCAACCAGCGCGAGGTCGGCTCGGACACGAAGGACTTCCCGTCGGCCCTGCGCGCGGCGCTCCGGCAGGCTCCGAAGGTCATTTTGATCGGCGAGATGCGCGACTATGAGACGACTGAAATCGCGCTCGAAGCGGCGGAGACCGGGCACCTCGTGTTGTCGACGCTGCACACGATTGACGCCTCGAAGACCATCGACCGCATCATCGGCCTCTATCCGAAGAACGAAGAGCCGGTCATCCGCAATCGCCTCGCCCAAACCTTCGGCTACATTATCTCGCAGCGGTTGATACCGCGCGCCGACGGGCGCGGGCGCATCGCCGCCGTCGAGATTCTGAAGTCGACGCCGCGCACCCGCGAATATATCGCCGAGGGCGAGAGCGAAGGCAAGTCGCTGCTCGATGCAATGCACGACGGCAAGCACGATGGGATGCAGGAGTTCGACTTCGTCATCAAGGACATGATCGAGCGCAAGGATATCACGCTCAAGGACGGACTCGCGTTCTCCACCAATCCGAATAACCTGATGCTCGCGCTCAAAGGGCTGTCATCGACAGAGGAGTTTCTGCGTCCCGAAGAGTCCGGTGTGACCGCCACCGCCGCCGTCCGCGTGGGCCGCGCGGGCGGCGCGAACGGCGCCGCTTCGATGCTTGATCAGATCGAGTAACAGACCGGGTCGATGAGCGTCAGGTAATGAACCGCCGGTAAAGAACAAGCGCGAGGGGTTCGCAGCGTTTCATTCTCACTCATCACCCATCACTTATCATTTCATCATCCAACCGTTATTCAAAAACCATGATTGTCACTTGTCAGAACTGTAAGACGCGGTTGCAACTGGACGACGCGAAAATCCCTGCGCACTCATTCACGGTGCGCTGCCCGAAGTGCCAGCAAGTCATTAACGCGCAACCCCCACCGGTGGCGGCGCGTCCGCCACAAGCGGTGTCATCACAGCCACCACCGGCGGAGAAGGTGAGCGCGCCTGTCAGCCGCCCCGCGCCGAAGCCGCACGTTGCAGCGCCGCCCGCCCCGCCGGTATCTCCATCGCTGGCACCGCAACCGCCGGCGCTTCCATCGCCGGCCACGCCCTTGACCGGCGAGGGCGACGCGCTGCTCCGCATGTTGACGGCGTTGATGCAACAGGTCGCAGCGCCGGGGGCCGGGGTGCGTGGGGACGCCGCGCCCGGTGGGGATTGGGAAAAACGGCGGGCGCTGGTGTGCGTCCGCGCAGCACACGTGGACAGCGTGACACGCGCCCTCACCAGAGCGAACTACGCCGTCACGGTCGCCGAGGGCACGGCCCAAGCCATCGAGCGGATGCGCGGCGGGCGAATGAGCGTCGTCGTGCTTGACGCGGAGTTCGATCCGGTCGAGCAGGGCGCGGCCTTCATTCAGCGCGAGATCGGTGTGCTGCGGCCCGCTGCCCGCCGTCGACTCTTCGTGGTGAGCCTGACACCGACGGCGCAGACCGCTGACGCGCACGCGGCCTTTCTCGACAACGTCAATCTGGTCATCAATCCGACTGAATTGGAAGAGTTACCTGAACATCTGGAGCGCAACCTGCGTGATTTCAACGAGCTTTACCGCGACTTCAACAAGGTGCTGAGCGTCGCCGGCCTGTAGTGATCTCCGGTTTGTCTCGTCGCCTGCCTCGCAAGGCTTGAACCTCTGACAAAATCACTCGACGATTCGGGCTTGAATCTCTTTGAGAAAGGCATTTGATGTATGATGAACGGGTCATCTCAGATTTCATCTCAATGTATGAAGCGCGCCCTTTGATGCACGCCCGGAATTGTTTCCGGGGCGGCGTCGGCATGGCAGTTTCGGGAACACGTTTATGAAATCCCACCCGTTCGATGGGCGTCGTCGCCGCCCGGTGAGGCTCCTGCTGATGGCCGCCGCGTTCGTTGCCGTCGGCTGGCACATGGCGACGACGCTCACTACTGCGCAAAACTCTTCTCAAAATGGTTCGCGAAATTTCATCCAGAACTTTGCACCAGGCCGCCTCGTGCCGGTCAATACTTCGCCCGTTCACGTCTTCGCGCTGGCCGTCGACGAGGGGACGCCGTTACGCTCGCTGAGCGCGCTGGCGCTGCTGGGGCTGGGCCTCGTCTTCGGACTCAAACACGCGACCGAAGTCGATCACATCGTCGCCGTCACGACCATCGTCAGCGAGCACCGCAAGCTTTCGCGCGCCGCGCTTGTCGGCGCGGTGTGGGGCCTCGGTCACACGGCGGCGCTGATCGTCGTCGGCGCGGTGGTGCTTGTGTCGCGGGTCGCCATCCCGCCCCGTGCCGCGAGTTGGTTGGAGTTCGGCGTCGCGCTGATGATCGTCGGCTTGGGCATCAGCGCGTGCGTGCGCGCGCTGCGTCAACGCGCTGATGCGCACGCTGTGATGCACCTGCACCAGCACGCTCACGGCGCCGCCCCGCCGCACACGCACCTGCACTTTCACGAACAAGAAACCGCGCACACCGTGCCCTTCGTCGCTGCTGCTGCCCCACACTCGCACATCGTGGCGCGTGCCGGCATCAAGCCGTTCATCGTCGGCGCGGTGCATGGCCTCGCCGGATCGGCGGTGCTGACGGTGCTGGTGCTGACGCAAATCGAATCGACCGCACTCGGACTGCTCTACCTCGCCGTCTTCGGCCTCGGCTCAATCGCCGGGATGCTGTTGATGTCGGGCCTGGTCGGTCTGCCCTTCGTGTTGACGGCGCGGCGACTCTCCGGCACGCATCACAGCTTGCAGGCATTGGCGGGTTCGCTGAGCATCGCGTTCGGCCTCTGGTACGCCTATGAAAAGGGGATTGCCAGTGGGCTGCTGGGCATGTAATTATTATTTTCCCCCCACGGGGTGAAATAGTTCAGAGTCAAACGCTCGCCAATGCTAAGGATTGAAAACAAAAAAATACTATCACCGCCGAGGACGCCTCGGCATCAACACAGCTTTTCACCCCGTTGATAATGCTATCTTTGACTTCTCCGCGCCCTGCTCGCGTCCACGGGTGGCTCAAGTCGGGTGAAGTTATTTTGGTTTCAATCATCACGCAGCTCCCGCTAACCAACCGATGAGTTCGAACGGACACCATCATCAACAGCACGCGCCACCACACGGCGCACACACACACACCCACGGACCGGGACGCGCGGCGCGCAGCCGTCGCCGCTTGATGATGGTGATGTTGCTGACCGCCCTCTACATGTTTGCGGAGGCGCTTGGCGGGTGGTGGACAGGGTCGCTTGCGCTACTCGCCGACGCGGGGCACATGCTGGCCGATGTCGCGGCGCTGGCGCTCGCGCTGACGGCTGTCTGGTTCGGCGCGCGGCCCGCCACGCCGAGCAAGACGTTCGGCTACTACCGCCTGGAAATTCTTGCGGCGTTCGTCAACGGCGTCACGCTGGTCGTCGTTTCGCTGATCATTATTTACGAAGCGTATGAGCGCTGGTTGGCGCCGCCTGCGGTGCGCAGCGGCCCGATGATCGCGGTCGCCGCCGGCGGCCTGTTAGTTAATATAGTGGGCGCGTGGTTGTTGCACGGCGACCACGCAGAAGACCTGAACGTGCGCGGTGCGTGGCTGCACGTGCTCGGCGACGCGCTCGGCTCGGTCGGGGCGATGATCGCCGGGGTGCTGATGTGGGCGTACGGATGGTACGCCGCCGACCCGCTATGCAGCGCGCTGATTGCGGCGCTGATTATCTGGAGTTCCTGGAAACTGATCCGCGAGGCGACCAACGTCCTCCTGGAAGGGACGCCCGCCCACATCAACCTCGCCGCCGTTGAAGACGCGATTCTCGAAACCTCCGGAGTCGAGGATGTACACGACCTGCACGTGTGGACAATCACCTCGGGGCGCGAGGCCCTGAGCGCGCACGTGATCCACGCGCGCCACACATCGCAGCCCGATCTGCTGAAGGAATTGCGCGCGAAACTCCACGACCGTTTCGGCGTCGACCATCTGACGATCCAAATGGAGACCGAAGACTTTGAGGACGAGCAGCTTCACTTCTGCCACTCCGGCACGGCCTGCTTTCGGTCGGTGAGAGAATGAGAAGCAGTGGACCGTGGACAGTGGATAGTGGACACCAGAAGAGCACTGACCAATGTCCACCGACCACCGACCAC